>Ga0163144_10003798_pt1 | contig 34437 bp, 29 predicted proteins | sample OliLak19BULKMAT1_FD_123175 | JGI IMG/M metagenome (GOLD analysis project Ga0163144, IMG submission 123175) | Freshwater microbial mat bacterial communities from Lake Vanda, McMurdo Dry Valleys, Antarctica - Oligotrophic Lake LV.19.BULKMAT1 | ecosystem: Environmental > Aquatic > Freshwater >...
GGTTGCGGCTCGGCGACAATTGCCATTTCTGCCGGTGCGTTTGGTTTCCGATACAAGACGGTCACTTCGCCATTCGAATCGATGGCTAAGGCGTCGCCGTTGCGGACGGCCTCAGCGGCCTTCAGTACCACCAAGATTTCGGGTTCAGTAAGGGTTACGGAAGATCCGCCGAATTCAACGATGACGCCGCCCCAGTCGCCTAACTCTATGGTGTCGTCACACTGCCATTCAAGGCCAAACATGGACATTGTTTCTTTCTCCTATGGGTTCGTTGGTTGATATGCGCCGGTGCGCTCGGCATCCGGCAGGACGGGGAAGCCGGTTTCCTAGCGGCGCGTGGCGCGATCTCGCAGGCAAAAAACTAGTGTGGGGGAAGTGCCCGATTGGGCAAGCGGGATGGGAAAATGACAGAAGGCCATTTCGAGTTGATACCTCGGGTTGGTTTAGAGGCTGGAAGGTGTTCCACCACCTCCCGGCCTCGCTCAAGACGATAACGCCGCCCGCGCCTCGCTGTCAAATCGGCCAGGCAATCAAATTCCCACTTTGCCCGTGCTTGCGTGGGGAAAGCTCACGCGATTGCGGCCACACACGCGCGACTCAACGCGCGGTTATTGGGACAAAGTTGCGAACAATCACTATGCCCGGATGGGGTCAAGCAGATCGCACGCCCGGCCCTTAGAACGCCCCGCATTGCGTCACAATCGAACGCTCTTGCGTCGCGCGGGTCAGAGTGATGAAACGGGCGTCTATCCGCCCTTCGTCCTTGCCGACACGGGGTCAATCATGGTTTCCCAGAATCGCCCTGTCTCGCAACTGCACAGCCTCAGGTGGCCCGCCGCTAGATCCGCCCGCACGCTCTGCGCGGAATGCTCGCCGATGGCCTCTGGATGAACTTCAATAGTTCCTTTATCTTGGCAATCAACGCAAAGAGGTACGCCCGGATCGACGATGAGCCGTTCGACGCGTTTCTTTTTGAAATTGGGGAGAGCAATCATGCGGCGCGTCCCTTCGAGAACTCGCCGCCGATGACCGATAGGAACCATGCCCATGATTGGCCCGGTTTCTTGCCACTATCGTGCAATCGTTCGAGGAACTCACGAAGCTCTTCGAGTGAAGCGCCACAAAGCGCCGCGTCGATCTTGCGACAGATAGCAACATCGGGTTTCACCCAATCGGGGACATAATCCGATAGCGCCGCTTGAATCCATCGAATCCGGTCCCACTGGCCAGCGTCGGCGTCGGGTTTCACTTCGCTCGTCGCTATTGTTGGAGTTGGAGTAGGAGGAGGAGTAGGAGTGTTGAACGCGTGTTGAACATGCGTTGAGCACTTGTCCAACGCTTGGTGAACATCCGTTGAACGCTCGTTGGGTTGGTATCGTCGAGCCGCCGATCTTTGCCCGGCCCCGCGACGTTGCTCTACGTATTCCCGCTTTGAGCTTCGATAACGTTCTTGTTCTCCATTGACTAGCCGGTCGCCTTGAAGTTCAAAGCATGGCAGCACGCCCGGCCAAACTTCGGCTTCAAAGCGAATTGTTTCGCAACGGCAGACGCGAGCCAACAGAGGAAGATCGTTGGGAACGCCGCCCTCAATCCACGCCGCATTGAGCAGGATGGCGAACGTGCCCCGCTGCTCTAATGTCATGGCCTGAACGTAGATGTTGGCCTCCTGCTCAGCCGGGTAAACCTGATACGCGGGCATAGTCTCTCTCGGCATCCGTTAGGCTGCCTCCCGCTTCCAGCCGCCCGGCAGGGCCGCGCCACCAGCATCGATGAATGCTTGTAATTTGTCGGCATTGATGAGCATTCGCCGCCCGATGCGAACGGCGACGCCAGGGGGAAGAATTTGTTCGCGAACAGCGCGATATAAGCTCTGCTCTGTGGGAAAAGCCACGGGAAACGCGCGGCAGATTTCGGGTATGGTTTGCAACATGTTTGTCCTTTCATCGGTCAGGAGCTAGCCGAGCCAACCGGCCCACTGCTACACCCTGACGCTCGCGAAGTAATGCAATCAGATTCACTACTTCTGAATTCATACTGCCGTGTTTCGCTGAAGTAAAATAGGTGTTGAGACTTACTTGAGACTTACACCCATGAACCCGACGATTTCAAACTTTTCGGCGTCGCTGAATACCCAAATCCTTCAAGCGACCCTCTGCAAACCAATCGAGCAGAACGAGCGGGGAAGCATCTCCCACTTTGGCTTTTATGGAAGTGGCCGGTACAAAAGACCAGACTTGCTTTGGGATGACTTCTTGTCAGTTGGTAGCGATGAGGGGGAGGCAAAGAAATTTCACAAGAAATGGGGACTTCTCAAAATATGCAGTTGCGGGCGGAACATTGGAGCCTGTGATCATTCGACTTGCCGAGCACAGTACTTTCATTCAGACCATACATTCAGGGCGACTTTCGAAGAGCCCTATTCCAGGGTCTGCCGTCTTTCGACCTGCTTTGGTGCATTGCTCCGCATTAAGGATTCGATTGACCGTGCGGAGCAAAGCACTTCTAATCGGCAAGATGTCGGCAGCCATGAGGACTGGTTGGCCCTTGATTTCGATCCCAAAATACGGCATGTAACTCTAGGCGGTCAGGAAGCCAATAAAGACGTCCGCTTTGGCTTCTTGCGCTTGCCATCAAGCAAGCGTATCGAGATGGCTCGAATCAAAGTGAATCAAGCAATGTTTGACTGGCTCAATCGATCCCAACTCTCCCTCTCGTTTAAATGGGTAGTCGGTAGCCCCACCATCGGAGTTACTGACCAATCTTTTCTGAGTGCATTCCCCCAGTTGGTTATGTGTCTGACTGTGGCAATGAGCAGGTCGGGGAAGATTGCGATTTGCAGCAACTGCCATGACCCTTACGAAATAAACCGTTCGCCTAAGCCGAATACGTTCAACGTATGCGACAAGTACGACTGCAAGGCCGAGCAGAACAGGCGCAACGTCACCAAGTATCGACGCGGGGAGGCAAAGAAGAAAACACGCCCAGGAGCCTAGGCGGTTTTATTTTGCAAGCAAGTGTATTATCGCCATCACAGGCAAGGCAAGCACTATCAGGCATCCGCCACAGCCTGCACCCTTTGCCGCCACCTGAGCAGCTTGGAATCTCCTTTGACCAGCAGGCCTCACGCCTTCAACTCCAGCTTCAGGGCTAAACACTTGAATTACAACAACGGGTATGTTCGCAGTAGATCCAGGATGAACCTTTTTAATGTATCCCTTATAAAGCCGTCCACCATCGAGCAACGGGGCCAAGTCCTCGGCATCTCCTCGGCTTATGTAGCCAATATCACTGCCCGACGGAAGAAGCACCATGATGGCGTTGCAGTCATAGGGATTATCGGGCTCCCGATGGAGTATTATTTGCTGATTTACTTGGACCTCTTCGCGAATCACTTTTTGTCGATTACCGTGAGAGGAACCAGCAACCATGAGGTCTAAATCGAGAAAAGGTCGCTGACGCTCCGCTTCCGCCCTCTGCGCTTCCTTTATGGAGGTAATCCTCATTTTTTCGGTTGCGAGTGCTAGCTTCCGCCGCTCCCTCGCCTCACGGCGCAGTTCTATTGGCAGAATTTTTTCAATAGCATCGTAAACTGCCTTGTGTTCGTCCGCACTTAAAATGCCATCGGAAAGCACATGTTCAAGAATTCCTCGCAAGTATAGAATCCCTGGGATTCCCGTAGCTTCCGAAGCAGAGAGCCAAGCGCTGAGAGCCTTTGCCTCATCTGAACTCACCTTTCCATCTGCCGTAATTTCTTCTAAAAGCGCCAACAACTCTGATGCGGCACCTTCATGTAGTTGTGCCTTTGTTATGGAAACTCTTTTTGAAGGTTCAGGGTTATCGGTTGGTAAGGACATTGAGAAAATATTACATCACTAGATTGATAGCGTTCTTGATTGTCGAGTTCGGTTTCCGCATGTCCGACCAATTCAGCTTTGTCTGTGCAGAGTGCAATAAATTCTGTTCAATCAACTCGATTGATGGTGAACAGCGAAAGCCTCGCGCGGATCGCCGCCGATTCTGTGAAATATGCAGCAACGGAAAGATCCCGGCGAGGCTTCGACAAGGCGACGCCAGAGCCAGAAGAAAGAAAGCCGCCTAGTTGCCTAGCGGGTTTTGTGTGCGGATAGTGTGCGGATTCAGCCAAACTCAGTCAAAACACTGAATTCCGCTGAATCCGCTTACGTGCTGTAGAGCTTGATTCTATTGGCTCAAAGGAACAACTCAAGAAAACTCTAAGTAACTGAAAAGACAAGTACTTAGCTTCAGGTACTAGCGGGAGCAATCCCGTGGAGGTTCAAGTCCTCTCATCCGCACCATAAGTCATCCAGTTCATCGGTTAGAATCAAAATTTCAGACCATGACCAACCTCGATTCCCTGCGCAAGCAACTCACCCACCTCACCGACGAAGCAATCCTCGAAGTTTCACCGGGAGATTTGACAGAGGAAGCCAAAGTTGTGTATGACGCGGAGCTGGCATCGCGCAATCTCAATTGGCCTGCTGAATCTTCCGCGGAATCCGCTGCTGGGGTGCAGCTCTCGGGATTCCCTAAGCCCGGCGAGGCCGAATTGGTTCTGATCGCCACCTTCGATAACTTTGCCGAAGCCCGCTTTGCCTATACGTTGCTCGGCCAGGAGCAGATTCCTGCCTGGCTGGCTGGCACGAACCACATGGGACAGTTAATCGACCCGAGTGGGCCACTCAGACTCGTTACCCTCCCGCAACACCTGGAATCAGCCCAGATGCTGTTGTCGAGCGAGATCTCCGATGAAGAACTCGCATTGCTGGCTGAAGAGGCTGGCGAGGACCAAAAAGACAGCTAGTTTCTACTCGTTTTACGCGCTTGCGGTTCGAGAGAAACGTCACTTTCGCGTCCTGGTGGACTGATACCGCGCTCAAACAGCCCCCTGTTTGCCACAATAGAAGTGAATGATTGAATATTTGCGACCCGGCGTCCACGCCAATGACGCCCGCGTCGTGCTCTTTGATTTTGATGGCACGATTTCCCTGATTCGAACCGGATGGGTGAACGTTATGGTGCCTCAGATGGTTGGAATCCTCGCCAGCCTGAAGACGGGAGAATCCGAAGCAGAACTGAAGCAACTGGTGGAAGAATTTGTCGCTCGACTGACCGGCAAAGAGACGATCTACCAAATGATGGAGCTTGCCGGGCAGATTCGCTTGCGTGGAGGAACACCCGAAGATCCCAAGGTCTACAAAAAGATGTATCTCGATGCCTTGCACGAAGTGATCAAGGATCGGCTTGAAGACTTGCGTCATGGACGAACAGCCCCTGACGCCCATATGCTGCCAGGATCGCGGGCATTGCTCGAAGACCTGAAATCACGCGGCCTGAAGATGTATCTCGCCAGCGGTACTGACCACGAGAACGTCGTCGAAGAAGCCAAGCTGCTCGAAGTCTACGATTACTTCGATGGAGGCGTATTTGGCGCCCTCGACGACCTCAGCAAGTTTTCCAAGGCCCTGCTGGTGAAGCAGATTGTGGAATCGAGCGAATACAAGGGCGAAGAGTTTCTTGGCTTCGGCGATGGCTACGTTGAGATTGAGGTCGTGAAGCAAGCAGGAGGAGTCGCCGTTGGAGTCGCCTCCGATGAGCCGCATTGCCTCATTGTCGATGCCTGGAAGCGAGACCGGCTTGCGGGCGTCGGTGCGGATTTCATTGTCGTCAATTACAGCGACATAGACACGTTGCGTGCCGCGTTGTTTCCGGCATAAGGACTGATGACCATGGCATCCCGATACCCGGTATTCGACCGTAGCGCACTGCGCATACTTCCTCTTGCCGATCGTAAGCACGACCTTGAAATCGGCAATTGGCTCTCGCTCGATAGCGAAACTCCTGAATTTGAGCATCCCGACCTGCCGGCGTTGAGCGAACGGATTCGCGCGGCGCGCGGCGCGGGTTCCTCTGTGATTCTCATCATGGGCGCGCACGTGCTGCGAGCCGGTGTGAATCGCCACTTGATCGACATGATCGAACGCGGCTGGATCAGCCACGTCGCCTTCAACGGCGCAGGTGCGATCCACGACTATGAACTGGCGCGCATCGGCGCGACAACCGAAAGTGTGGCGCGATACATACGCGAAGGGCAGTTCGGGTTGTGGCAGGAAACCGGTGAGCTGAACCATTGGATCAACGAGGCTGCTCAACTCGACCACGGACTCGGCGAACATGTCGGGTGCCGCATTGCCGAATCGAGCTTCCCTCATCGCGATCTCAGCGTGTTTGCGGCAGCGTGGCGCAAGGGCATCCCGGCAACGGTCCACGTCGGCATTGGCTACGACATTCTGCATGAGCACCCGAACTGCGATGGCGCAAGTATTGGCAAGGCGAGCTATCGCGACTTCCTGATTTTCGCTGAATCCGTGAGCAGGCTGGAGGGCGGTGTGCTGTTGAATATTGGTTCCGCGATCATGGGGCCGGAAGTCTACCTCAAGGCGCTGGCCATGGCGCGCAATGTGGCGGCACAAAAGGGTCAGCAGATACGCAACTTTGTCACTGCCGTGTTTGACCTGATTCCGATTCAGGGTGATTTCCGTAAGGAGCTGCCTAAGTCCGACCCTGGCTACTACTTCCGTCCGCAAAAAACGATCCTTGTCAGAACCGTGGCCGAAGGCGGCGAAAGCTACTATTTTCGCGGCAACCACCGGGCCACGATGCCGGCGCTTTGGAGGCTGTTGCGATGACAGTCCAGGAAATCCTGGGGCAGTTTGCGAAATTGAATGTGCTGGTAGTGGGAGACATCTGTCTCGATCGCTGGTGTACCTATGACCCTGCCACCCGCGAGCCGTCGCGGGAAACCGGAATTCCCAGGATTGGTGTGGTTCGTTTCGTCTCGACGGCCGGGGCTTGCGGCACGATTGCCAATAACCTTGCGGATCTGGGGCTTGGCCGGGTTGCGGTCATGGGCGCGATTGGCGAAGATACTCATGGGGACGAATTGTTCCAGGCCCTGGGAGTGCGCGACATCGGAGTTGACCTGGTGGTTCGCTCCCCATTCATGCAGACCTTCACCTACACCAAGCACATCAATCTCGAAACAGGGATCGAAGACCTTGCGCGCGTCGACTACATCAACAACTCCGCATTGCCTGCATCGATCGATCAACAGCTCATTGGTTGTTTTGAAGCATACTCAGAAATGTTTGACGCGATACTCGTCTGCGACCAGGCGGAGACGGCAAAGGGCGGCATCGTGACGGCCGGGCTGCGGAATGCCATCAATGCAATGGCCCGGGACTGGCCTCAAAAGGTCGTGTGGGTGGATTCACGCAAGCGTGCGGAGCTGTTCAGCAATTGTTATTTAAAGCCGAATGACGATGAGGCACGAGAGGCGTCCATGCGTCTGTCGGGCCATGAAGACTACGCGCACATGCACTCCCGGTTGGCATTGCGGGGCATGGTGGTAACGGCTGGCGAGCTTGGAGCTGACATCATCGACGCAAGCGGCAGGCGAAGGATCCCGGCGCTTCAATCCGGCACTCCCGTGGACATCTGCGGTGCCGGTGACAGCTTCTCGGCAGGGGCGGCTTCGGCGCTCGCTGCCGGGGCGACCATCGATGAGGCTGTCGCCATCGGCAACGCAGTGGCAAGCATCACGATCATGAAGCAGGGGACAGGCACAGCCACACAAGCCGAAGTGGTGAGTAAACTCGGTCTGGGATGAACACTCTCGCAATAGACATCGGCGGCACGAAGTTTTCACTCGCGCTGTTTGCGGGTGACGAAATGGTCTTGCGTGAGTCACGCCAAACCGACCGCGCCGGCGGGCCTAGATCCATGTTGGGTCAGATCGAGGCGATCATCTCGAACTGGAAGCATGAACATTCGATTTCCCGCTGCGGCATTGGGTTTGGCGGCCCGGTGGATTTCGGACGCCAGAGAGTTACGCTGTCGACACACGTATCGGGATGGAACGAGAACCCTTTAGTTGAGACGATCAGCGGCTTCTGCGGAGCACCAGTCGTGATGGACAACGACGCAAATGTGGGAGCGCTGGGCGAAGGCTATTTCGGAGCAGGTAGAGACATGCGTCCGCTGTTCTACATGACGCTCTCCACTGGCATCGGCGGCGGCATACTTACAGAATCGGGAGTGTATCGCGGCGCCGATTGGTATGCCGGCGAAATTGGCCATCTCACAATCCGTCCGGGTGGGCCTGAGTGTCTGTGCGGTGCCTACGGCTGCTTTGAGAGGATGTGTTGCGGCTTGTGGCTCGAGCGCGATCACGGCAAGCCGGCCAAAGAATTAATGACCGACCCTGCCTTTGTAGAAAGGTACGTCGTCGACCTGAGTCTTGGACTCAAGGCAGCGATCATGCTTCTCAATCCGATGCGCGTCATCATCGGCGGCGGCATTAGCAAGGCGGGCAATGCTCTGTTCGTTCCGCTCCGAACTGAGTTGCGGCGCCAGATTACAGCCTGGTCGCGGGCGAGGATCGATGTGATGCCAGCGGAGCTGGCCGACGACAGCGTTTTATACGGCGCGCTTGCGCTAGCCAAGGAGACTTATACCAAATGACATATACCGAGACTTACCGCGAGCAATTGATCGACACGCTGAATGGCCTCGATCTCAAGCAGGTAGACCAGGCCATTGCCTGGCTTTCAGAAGCACGCGACAACGGCAACACGATTTTCATGACCGGCAACGGAGGCAGCGCCGCTTCGGCATCGCATTTTGTTTGCGACATGCTGAAAGGCGCCAGCTACAAACACGACAAGCGTTTCCGCATCCTGTCGCTGCACGACAACATGCCTACGTTGACGGCTTACTCGAACGATGTCGATTACCATGATGCGGCGCTTGAACAGTTGAAGAATTTCGCAAAGCCTGGCGATGTGGTGATTGCGATTAGCGGATCCGGCAATTCACCCAATGTGTTGCGGGCGATTCAATACGCCAATGAAAATGGCTGCAAGACCATCGGATTGACAGGCCGCGATGGCGGAAAGTTGGGGCCGCTCGTGCAACTCCAGATCCACACACCCGAGCCGCACATGGGTCGCATTGAAGATGCGCACATGATCGCCTTGCACATGATCTGCTATCAGTTCATGGACGTGAAGTAGACTTTACTTCTTGAAGAGGCTGTCGAAAGCCGCGCGGGCTTCTTGAGAACTGCGGGGAGCGGAGATTTGCTCCAGCGGACGCGAGTTCGCCGGCCCGCCACCCAACACCTGACGCCCGCCGGGAGTGTCTCGCGCCACGGTGACGCGCTGCTTGAAGAAGGTACAGGTATTGGCCTGGTCCTTCTTGTTCACGCGCTCCGGTATGGGCTTGAGGCATTGAAAACGAGTGGAGGGTTCGAAGTGCGTGCACTGCTTGCAGCAGTGCAGTGCAGAGCTGCACTTTGGGCAATTAGCCGCAAAGTCAATTCCGTCCATCAACATCGTTGAGCAATTCCAACAACGGGATGCGGCGACGCTTTCTACAAGCCGGGGTAAACGCGGACCTGTTACGTCAATCGGGGGTTTGGGCCCATTGAAATTTGGCCTGTCTTCACGGCGGGCTCCGCCGTTAGACCGATCGTGTTCCTGGTAGCCGCGTTGCGAATATTTGCGATCGCTGTCCATGCGGTCCTTTACTCCTTGGAAAATCCTGACACTTGCCGCGGTTTAAGTAGCTCTAATGTAGTAATCGACAAGAGGAGAGTTGTAGCTGTATCCCGCTGTGCTCCCAAAGCACGCAAGACCGATACGAGGGGTCCTTGCGCTTAGCGATGATCCATCCTTTGTGTATCACAGAATCCTACGAGATTCCAGCAAAATGTTTTAAGCCCAACGGATGAGAGAGCCGCAAGGCCTGGTCAACGGATCGATAAAGTGGTTCGGGCTGATCCGCAAACCGTAGCCAAGCCGGCCAGTCTGGCGAGGCGTATACTCACATTCGTAGACGCAAGTGGAACCATTTTGTTCCAGCGACTTCAAACCGATTACCGTTGCTTGTTCCAGCGTACCACTGGGAGCAACAGCGCCGATCAGGGCTTCGATGCGCACATCGCCGGGGTCGAGGCCAGCAAGTTCAACCGTTACCCTCAGAGACAGAGGCTCTCCGCTGATCAACAGGCTCTCCGGCTTGGGCCCTACGTCCACAAAGCGGACACGATCCCATACGGAGTTCACTTTATCGGCCCACTCTACTTTTTGACGCGAAGCATCGTAATTTGTATCACTGAATGCGAGCGACGCCTTGTAGGCCGGCTCATAGAGCCGATGCATATACTCTCGAATCATCCGCTGGGCGTTGAATTGCGGACTGATTTTGCGAATGCAATTCTTGACCCGCTCCAGCCATTCAATTGGCAACCCATCTTCGCCGCGGTTGAAGTACATCGGTAGAATTTCGTTCTCGAGGATCGAGTAAATACCTGAGGCGTGGAACTCATCCTGTCCGGGTTCATAAACATCGCGGTCGCCAAGCGCGAAGCCGAGATCGGGTTGGTAGGCTTCGTCCCACCAGCCATCGAGAATACTCAGATTCGGCACACCGTTGATGGCGGCCTTCATACCGCTTGTGCCGCAGGCTTCTTCGCCACGGCGCGGATTGTTCAACCAGAGATCGACACCCTGCACCATCTCGCGAGCCACCTGCAGGCTGTAATCCTCGACAAACACAAGGTGCTGGGCTAGCTCCGGGTCGCGCGACATCTGCACGATCTCGCGGATCAGCGTCTTACCGGGATGATCCTTGGGGTGAGCCTTGCCCGCAATGATGATCTGCACTGGGCGGCCCTTGGAGTTCAGCAACTTCTTCAGCCGCGCCACATCGCGGAAGATCAGCGTTGCGCGCTTGTAGGTTGCAAAGCGCCGGGCGAAGCCGATCGTGAAAGCATCGGGGTCAAGAATCTGCTCAAGCCGATGGATCTCGGTCGCACTCGCGTTCCGCCGCTCGGCTGCCTTGACCGAGCGCTCGCGCACGAACTGCACAAGCTGTCGCTTTTGCTTTTTGTGTACATCCCACAATTCGCGCGACGGGATGTCGCGCACATCGTCCCAGATCTTGGGATCGATGTAGCGCTCTCTCCAATCGGGCTGCAGGTATTGGTCATAGAGCATAGCCAGCTCACCATAAAGCATAGTCGGCAAGTGGATGCCATTGGTCACGGAAGTAATCGGCACCTCTTCGACAGGAAGACCGGGCCACAGTTCAGCCCACATTTCCCGTGAGACATCGCCGTGCAGGATCGAAACCGCATTGCGGTAAGCGGATGCCTTCATGGCGAGGATCGCCATCGAGTAGCGCTCTGAAGTGTCAGAAGGATTGCGCCGGCCGAGCGCGAATAGCTGATCGATCGGAATGCGCGACTCTTCGCAGTAGGCGTTCAGATACTCATAGACCAGCCCGCCATCGAACAAATCGATTCCGGCCGGAACGCTGGTATGAGTCGTGAAGATATTGCTGGCTCGCGCGGTTTCAAACGCTTCGGCAAAGGAGAGATTTGCTTGCTCCATTAACAGCCGCGTTCGCTCCAGCGGCATGAATGCGGAATGGCCCTCATTCATATGAAACACATTCGGGCTCAGCCCCATGGCCTTCAGCGCCCGCAAGCCGCCTATGCCCAAAACAATCTCCTGCCGGATGCGCGTATGCGAATCGCCGCCGTACAGTTGATCGGTAATATCGCGATGTTCCTGGAGTTCGTTCTGCGGAATATTGGTATCCATCAGGAACAACCGGATACGGCCCACCATCAGCTGCCAGACCTTGATCGAGACGACAGCGCCAGGCATCGTCACCTGTACGATCAGCTCCGATCCGTCCTGCTTGAAGACCGGCAGCACAGGTAACTGGTAAAAGTCATTGACCGGAGTACGTTCCTGTTGCCAGCCATCGGAGTTCAGGCTCTGCTGGAAGTAACCCTTCTGGTAAAGCAGTCCGACGCCGACGAGCGGGTAGTTCTCATCGCTCGATGCCTTCATGTGATCGCCACTTAAAACACCAAGGCCGCCAGAGTAAATGGGCATGCACTCAGCCAAACCATACTCCATCGAAAAGTAAGCAATCAGCCGATTGTCAGAGTAAGCGGGCGGCGCCTGCATGTAGCTGTCGAACCGTTCACAGGCCCGGCCATATACGGCGATGTATCGTGGGTCGGCAGCGGCCTTCTCCAGCACTTCCGGCTTCAGCCTGCTTAACATCAGAACCGGGTTGTGGCTCTCACGCCAAAGCACCGGATCCAGCCGGCGGAACAGCGCCCTCAACTGGTGATCCCAACTCCAAAGCACGTTGGTTGCGATTTCCGGCAAACGGGCCAAGGCAGGGGGAAGTGAAGGGCGAACGAGAAACTCTGAGATAGGTTGAATCTGAAAGGGCATGAGTGTGAGAGGTTAACCTGAGTTAGTATCTTGAATTTGCTTAGTAGTGCGAATTAACGAATCTTAATATATCTTCTAAACTTAACATGTTTAGGATACTATACGGCTTATGAAACTGAGCGCGCAGGAGGAGTACGGTCTACGGTGTCTTCTGCAGATGGCAATTCGAGGCGATCAAGCCAGCCTCAGTATACCGGAGATCAGCAAGGCGGAAGGGTTGTCTGTACCCAATGTCGCCAAGTTGATGCGCCTGCTTCGCATCGCCGGGTTTGTGAAGAGTGTTCGAGGGCAGGCAGGCGGCTACATGCTGGCCAAACCCGCCGACACAATGCTCATCGGAGACGTGCTCGAAGCGCTCGGCGGAAAAATGTTTGGCGACAGATTCTGTGGCAGACATTCCGGCCTTGAAATGGTCTGCGTGCACAACACGGATTGCAGCATGAGAGCTCTATGGTTGGGCTTGCAGCACATGCTGGAAAAGGTATTGTTCAAGGCTACCGTCGCCGACCTCCTGCAAAAGGAATCGTTCATGCAGGGCATGCTCGAAACGCGGCATGGCCACCTGGTGCTTCCAGAGCCCGTGCAAGCAAAGCTTGCAAACGCTTAAGCCCCCTACTGCGTCACAATGAGTGCTGGGAATGCGCTCACCTCGTATCACTTCTTCACGGCTCGGATCCTTCCTGGCTTCAGGATGGATGCTCTATGGGCCAGTGCTCCTCCTGGCTGCCGCAATCGCCGGTGGGGGTTGGTACGGCTATCGGGAATATCAGCGAAAAACGGCTGATGCCGCGGAAGCAGCCAAGCCCAAGCCGGCCCCGGACCTGCTCGGCAAGACTTATCCCGGAAAGATTCGCGCCCAAAAGACCGTGCTGATCCCGGCCCCGGTTGAAGGGACTCTCGAATCGGTCGAAGTGACCGATGGCGACGAGGTCTATGAAGGGCAGCTTCTCGGCAGAATTCACAACACCGCGATTGAAGCGAACAAGCAGCGGTCCGAGGAAGACCTGGATCGTACAAAGGGCAAAGTGGCGGATCTCGAGAGCCAGGTGCTTGCCGCCAAACTGGAAGCCAGTCGCTCAAGTTCAGAATTGGCGCGAGTCCGCTCGGAATACGAAATGGCATCGCGCAACTTCGAAAAGCTGCAGAAGCTCTTTAAGGAAGGCGCGGCCGCCCGCAAAACCTTTGAAAAATCCGAGGCAGACTTTCGCAAAATTGTGGAGGACTCGAAGGGCGCTGAGCAATCCAGCAGGGCCGCGGAATCGCGCGTCAAGGGGCTTCAATCAAGCTTTGACGATGCGCGCCAAAAACTCTCCGGGATGACCGCCGAAGTGGAAGATGCCGAAGCTGAACTGCTCACCGCGGAAGTGAAAGCGCCTGTCTCGGGACTGTTGGTGATGCACCGCAAGAACCCCGGTGAGGAAGTAACTCGCGATATCGAGGACCTGTTCGAGATCGCAGTGGACTTATCCGCAATGGAAATCACGGCAGAAGTCCCGCCAGAGCTCGCTGGCAAGCTTGCCGCCGGGGGCAGAGTATTCGTTCAGATCGTGGAAGCGGGCGAGGCGCCGCTCAACGGAACCATTCGCGAGGTCAGGGACAACGTCGCGGTCATCGAATTCATCTCGCCCTCGCCCACCATCAAACCTGGAATGAGCGGGCAGGTGCGCTTCCTCAATTAGCTGCTTCGCCGAAGACGTGCTGCGAGAACCAGCGAAGGTTTTCATCCATCACATGCATGGCTTCCTTCGGCTTGTTGATGCCATGGCCAAAGCCCTTGTACAGCACCAGCCGCGTGGGCACTCCTACATCTTTCAGGCCCTGGTAGAGCTCGAACGCATTCGGCGGAGGCACGCGCTTGTCATTGTCCCCATGCTGGATCAGGACCGGGGATTTAGCCTGCTTGATGTATGTCATTGGTGAAGTCTTGCGGTAGACCTCTGGATCGTCCCAGGGCGTGGCCTTGAGGTATTGACGCGTAAATGGGTGGATGTCGGTATTGACGTAATAGGTGACCCAGTTGGAAATGCCAGCTCCAACGCCGAGTGCCTTGAATCGGTCCGAGTGAGCAGTTGCGAGAAACGCCGAGATGTAGCCGCCCTGGCTCCACCCCATGCTTCCCACGCGGGCGCCATCCACAAAACCCTGGTTCACAAGGTGGTCGATTCCAGACAGCACATCCCAGGCATCGCCCACGCCGAGATTGCTGACATTGAGAGCCCGGAACTTGGCGCCATATCCGGCCGATCCGCGATAGTTCGGGCGCAACACCAGTCCACCCTTGGCGACGAATTGCTCCGCGGGATAGTAGCTGTCCGGAGTGACAAACGGAAGGTCAATCCCCGTGGGACCGCCATGAATAATCACCAGCAGTGGATACTTGCGCTTCGCCTCGAAGTTCGCCGGCTTCATCAATATGCCTTCAATCGTTGCGCCATCTTTGGATTTCCAGGAAACGACTTCGCGCCGGGCAGGCTTGAACGTGGACCACTGCGCCTTCAGGTTGGTCAATGAGCGGGGCGACCAGGCGTTGACAGGCGTCACCTGCACCTCGAAGCTCTCATTCGGACGCGCGCCGATAAAGGCAGCCTGACGAAGGTCCTTGCTCAAGGTCACCTGGCTCAACATCCAGCCACCCTCGATCGACAACTCACGAACACCCGCGCCAGAAGGGTCGGCCACATAGGGAACCATCGAGGTCTTGTTGCGAGCAGTGAAAAATATTCCCCGCGTCGTCCAATCGACTAGAATCGGTTGCTCGTCCACGCTGCCCGAAACCCTCCGGGGATTGCCACCTTCGATCGATCGCGCCTCGATGTAAGCGTTAGCGTAGTAGCTGTATTCAACTTCACCCGTCGTTGTGTAGGCCAACTGCTTCGAGTCAGGTGACCAGAGCACCCGGCCAAACTGGTTCCGGGTTTCAGCCAGTGGGCGGCGGACTTTCGAAGCCACATCCACGATTTCGATCTTCGCGCCCATGGTGGAAAGATCTGGATTCTTCTTCGTGACAATCGCAAGATTCCTGCCATCCGGAGCAACGGATAGCGAAATCACATGGAACGCCCCCTCAGTCACCCTCTCCGCCTTTTGCTTGTGGACATCCGTCACCTGGATGGCCCACACGTGGCTCAGTGTGTATTCCTCTTCGACCACTGTGAACTCACCGTACTTCTTCTTGCGTTCCTTCGTTGCATTGCTTTCTCCATCGCTGGCCAGAAAGTGTATGACACCGGGTTGCACCCATTCGAAACTATTGATGCCGGTTTCATGATCCGTCAATTGCATCGCTTCCCCGCCCCCGACGGGCATCAGATAGATCTGCTGCTTGCCATCCCGGTTTGAAAGAAAGGCGATCCGTTTGCTGTCGGGTGACCAGGCTGGCGAAGAAGCACTCTTACGGCCTGCGGTCAGTTTCAAGTTGCGGCCACTGGCAACGTCCGCCAAATAGAGATCACTCTCGTTGGCATTGTCTTCCCAATTCGTTCTCGACAGCACATAAGCAACAGCGGAACCATCCGGTGCAATCACTGCGTCCAGTGGCCGCTGCATCGACAGAGATTGCATGGAATCAGGCGCCTGCCCAAACAGCAACGAAGAGATGACCAAAGAAAGCAGAATCCGCATCAATCTTAGAATACGCTGAAGATATGGAATTCCTCGCTGGCTCCTTGCTTGAACTGATCACGCAAACCTCAGTCAATCTGCCCCCCGATGTGCGCGCTGCCATGGGCGTCACCATGGCCGCCGAAACGCCGAACACACAAAGCGCACAGGCTCTCAGCATCATCGCGACAAATATCGACATGGCCGTCGAGGATCAGGGCCCAATCTGCCAGGACACGGGCATGCCGACATTTCTCGTCCACACCCCGGTCGGCGTCAATCAAATCGAACTCAAGAAGGCCATCCACAGGGCAGTTGTGGAAGCCACCAGACTAGGCAAACTTCGTCCCAATTCAGTCGATAGTATTACCGGCAAAAACTCCGGCGACAACCTCGGCCACGAAACCCCGGTCATCCATTTCGAGCAGTGGGACAAAGACGACATCGAAGTCAAGCTGCTGCTCAAGGGTGGAGGTTGCGAAAACAAGAATATTCAATACTCCTTGCCAACCAATCTCGACCATATGGGCAATGCGGGCAGAGACCTCGAAGGCGTTCGCAAGTGTCTGTTGCATGCTGTCTGGCAGGCACAGGGTCAAGGCTGTGCCCCAGGCGCGATTGGAGTCTGCATCGGAAGTGATCGCGCGCATGGCTATTGGCTCGCCAAGGAACAACTCTTCCGCGCCCTCGACGACACCAACCCGGACCCGGTGCTGGCAAAGCTCGAAGCGGAAGTCATGGAAGAGGCCAACAGGATTTCAATCGGCGCAATGGGCTTCGGCGGCAAAGCCAGCCTGATTGGCTGTAAGGTAGTCGCCGCCAACCGCTTGCCGGCCAGTTTCTTCGTCAGCGTCGCCTACGACTGTTGGGCCTTCCGCCGCCTCGGCATTCTCATCGATGGCTCAAACGGCGCAATCAAACAGTGGCTCTACCGCGATCCAGAGCGGCCGGTCGAAAAGATGGCCAAGGATTCGGGATTCGCGCTTACCGGTCGCGAGGTGATCCTCACCACTCCCGTCACCGAGGCGCAAGTTCGATCCCTCAAAGTCGGCGACGTCGTCTTGATTCGCGGCAGGATGTATACGGGGCGCGATGCCGTGCACGCCTACCTGATGAAGAACCCGCCTCCTGTTGACCTCAACGGCCAGATCATCTACCACTGCGGCCCGGTGATGCTCAAGACGAATGACACCTGGTATGTCAAAGCCGCTGGCCCCACGACGTCGTTCCGCGAGGAGCCCTACCAGGCCACAACCATTGAGAAGTACGGTATCCGCGTAGTCATCGGTAAAGGCGGCATGGGCGACAAGACCAGCGCGGCACTCAAGCAGTTCGGAGCAGTTTATTTGAACGCCATCGGCGGGGCAGCGCAGTTCTACGCCAGAACCATCAAACGGGTCGCCGGCGTCGACCTGATGGAATTCGGAATCCCGGAAGCCATGTGGCACCTCGATGTCGAAGACTTTGCCGCGATCTGCACGATGGATGCGCACGGCAACTCACTCCACAAGGATGTTGAGGAAGCGACGGCCAAAGAACTCGCCGCACTGGCTGAAGTCTAGGCTTACTTCTTCTTTTTCGGCGACTGCGGTGCAGGCTTGGCTGCCGGCTTTGCCTCTTCGGCTTTGTCGCCGAAACTGATCTCGGATTCGGTCGTTGAGATCGTGGATTCAGCAGAGAACTTGCGATAGTTCTTGAACTCAATCTCGTTGCGGGAGCACTTGGTGGTGTAGCGCCAACAAGCAATATTTTCGCTCTTGACCGGCAGCAGCAGCTTGTCAGTTCCAATCGTGACCCAACCATATTCAGTCATCTGCTCTACCCAATCGAGCTCATAGTCACTGGGCAACTTCACAGCCTGCATTTCGGTGCGCAAAGATCGCCCGCTTTGCGGATCGATCCAAATCGCACCCTTATACGCCGGCTTGATCGGCTTCCCGTAACGGACCGTCCAATGCGAGTTCGCCTTCTCCACAGTGAAGTCAAATACATCGCACTCGATACCCGCAATCTTGTCCTTGCCACGACGCTTGAACACGGCGGCGGTAGCGGGGTGAAGAATGTCAACCAGGGTCGTACCCCAATCTCCCGTCGACCAGGAGCCAGTGTCTTCCGGCGTCCCGGACTTCAGGGCCTTGCCGTTCACCCGGACATTGCGGTAATCCTCGCGCCCGCCCACATACATCAGATCCACCTCAACCAAATCCTTCTTTTTCCACTTCGGCGGCTTGGCATCGCTAAAGTGACGGGTCACGATCTCGTCGCAAATAAAGTTCGGAAGCGTACCGTCGAATTCAAAGGCGGCTTGAGCTGCCTGATCGATCAACGCGTCGTTATCCACTCGGGGAGGCAGACTGCCTGAGATGTCGATGATCGGCCGTGGTCTGCCATCTTCGAGCGGCTCCACCGCTCTTCCCGGGGGTGCCTTCGGAGGCTTTGGAGAGGTTTCCGCATCTTCATCACCTCCGGTGGGCAGAGGAGTGATGATGGTGGGACCCTTGCTGGCAGGGATCGGCGCCTTGCGTGGCGCATTGGCTCCGCGCTTCACGACCGGCGGGCCTGGGTCGTCAGGATCGACCGGAGGAGGCTTCTGTGCGGGAGTCTGGCTGTAAAGCAGCAGGAGCACTACGACTGGGAGCATGATCATAGGTTCGACGCCTTTCCGATCCTGTTGGCTTCATGGTAATCTAAAGATTCCCACCCGTAACGGCCAGGTAGCTCAGTTGGTAGAGCAGCGGACTGAAAATCCGCGTGTCGGGGGTTCAACTCCCTCCCTGGCCACCATCAAATCTTCAATCCTTTCTAGCTTTCCCCATCTCCCCTATTGAAGCCGTTGTATCCTCTCCCTCTCTATCGCTTGCCTCAGATCGGTCTCGGTTGTTAAGTTGTACCGCATGAACACGGTTGGGCTCTTGTGACCACTGATTTTCATGCTGACGCTCTCCGAGGTCCCGGCCCGAACCAGACATTGGGAGTATTCTGCGGAGCCAACCAACGATGCCAAACGATCTGCTTCAGTATGCACTGCCCCTGGGCTCAATACTCGCAACAATGATCACCTTGGCTTTCGTGTCGACATGGAATGTGATCCGCCACTCTCCCACACGCGAGGTTCGATGTGGTGGACTGTAGTTTGTGAGTGGCTTTGAATGCTCGAAAGGATTTCGAGCCAGTTCATCCAGGCGGTGGTTCAATCGTCTATTCAGATCCGCATCCACTCGTGCCAGGTTCTTTCTCGCTTTGGCTGAGACATCTACCCGAAAGTTCACCGGAGCGGGTTATCTTCGTAACGACTCAAGTGAAACCGTCTCGCCGGCTGCATACTCACGCAACGCCGCTTCGAAATCTTCCTTGGTTGACGGCGTCAGAGACGCTTCAAAGGCATCAATCAAATCCAGAAACTCTTCATTCTTGGCGATGACAGATCTGATTGAAGGTGCAGTCAATGAACGGTTTAGAAGGCCTTTTGATTCGCTCAACACTACCAACTCTCCGAGGCTCTTATGCAATCCCTGGAGTTTCGCTACGAGCAGTTCAAGCTCTGCTTCCGGAGCGTTTCTGACCTGATTTAGGTGGGAAAGCAGATCGGCAAATTGTCGGGACAGCGACCAAAAGTCCTTAGCAACACCCAAATGAGTCAGGTAATGGCCCCCGGCCGTCACGGCCCGCTGGATCGTTAGGGACTTCGCCATCATCTCGTGGTAATCGATTGAGATGGGCTGAAACGCGCCAGCACTCAACGCTGGCGTTGCGACATTCATTTCTTGCACTCCTTCAAAGGACTACTAATCGGACATTTTGATCCGATTCTTGAGCGATTGTGACACTTCTAAATAGTGTTTTCGCTCTGGGCGAGCGCTTGCACTTCTTCTTATATCCACAACTATACACAAACCTGTGGCGTACGGATAATGCGGTTCCCGAAATGCAAGACGGATCCGCCAGTCCTAACGATTCATCACACCTACAAAAGTGACCTTATAGGCTGCACGAAGATTCTCGCCAGGCTCGGACATTGCTCCACTTGCTCATGATTGGCTAGGTGCAAGCCTCAATGCCGGATTCAAGTGCATACGTCGCAACCCTCCGAAAGCGATCAGAAGTGCGGCTGGTTTGAGAAGGCAGAGGCAATTTGATGTTTGTGCTGCTCAAGTGCCGGCCGGAGTAGCTCGCTAGTGTGGGTTGTGTGGGGTGCCGGTGCTGAAGGACGCTCATGTGAATGATCCGAGGGCCATGGAGTACGACCACATCATTCCAATCTCTAAAGGTCGCGCGCATGCCTTGGAGAACCTCCAGTAGTCGTGTCGAGCCTGCAATCTCTGGAAGAGTGACAAGGATCTGGAGATAGGCGGAGCGCTATCCGCTTCGGTCTCGATTTAAGTTCATCTTCCAGGAAGCATTGATGTAGAGTGGTTGCGGTAGCAGTGACCACATGAAAACGGCAATCCGCCATAGATTCACTGTACAACCAGGCTTGGAAGCAAAGTCTCTCCTGCTACGCCAGTTTTTCTCTAATGCCTGAAGACAACGCAGCAACGAATCTTGTCGATCAATTCATCATGGATGAGATTGAAAGCGTTCCTCATCTGGAAGCGCTTTTGCTCTTCTGGAGAATTCGTCCGCGCAGTTGGACTTTGTCGGAGCTATCCCACGCGCTTTATCTTGATGCGGCGTCGACTCGCCAAATCCTGGACGACATCACCCGCCGGGGCTTGATAGCCCTTGACGAAGTTTCAAACTGTTGGAAGTACGCCGAAGCACCTGATCGGGACGGCTTGGTGGATCAGGTCAACAAGGCTTATCAAGCGGAACTGATCCGGATTTCGCGGATGATCCACTCCAAGCAATCAACACCAATTCGCGAGTTTGCAAAAGCGTTTCGATTTAACAAAGGTGGAGGATGAAATGATCTTTGTAGTTTATATCCTGTGTTCGTTCGTGGGCCTTCTCTGTGGGATACTGCTGCTCCGCGCCTATCGAACCAGTCGAATGCGCCTGTTGCTTTGGAGCAGTCTCTGCTTCCTTGGGCTGGCAGTTTCGAATATGATCACGTTTATCGACCTTGTTATTTTTCCTGAAGTGGACCTCTATGAGTTCCGGCTGTACGTTTCTGCTGTCGCCATGGTGTTACTGGTATTCGGACTAATCTGGGATAGCGAGTAAATTGTGCAAAACGCTTTTCTTCTCGGTCTGATCGCAATGGCTTCATTGACCAGCGGCCTGTTTTTTCTCAAATTCTGGAGGCGAACTCGCGATCCGCTTTTCCTTGCTTTTGCTGTTTCATTTTTCATAGAAGCAGGGAACCGTGCGGTCGTGCTCAACTTGCCGAACCCTAGCGAGGCGAGCCCGTGGACCTATATCGTGCGACTTCTATCTTTCGCGATTATATTGGCCGCGGTAGTTCGAAAAAACTATGGAAAGAGGCCAGGTTGACCGGGCCGCACCCTACGCCAGGGATTTCCCGGATGAAATGAACACAACGATGTAACAAAATTCTACGTGAGGGGCTCATGATTCACGCATACTGAATCACTCTGATGAATTGCAGGCGATCCAAATGGTTGCTCGGATGGCGAGGCAAACTTTTTCGATCGCAAATTCGCTATACGCTGGTGGATTAAGCGATCCCAAGCAGGCAACGAGTGAAGTAGCTTTCAGTAGGACCCGCAACACAAGGCGCAATGGTGGTGCTTGCCCGCTCGTGGTGCGGTTCGTCAAATACGAAGTATTTTGCTTCCGATCCGAATGATTCAATCAAATTGTTGAGGAGTAAGCGATGAATAAAGAAGTGGGCGTATTGAGTCCCGAGAAGCCCCGGTCTGCTCGTGGTTCTCGCAATGGCAAGAGAACCGTTGCTAATGGTAGCGGCCATTACGGCGAGGTATCAGCCGAGATTCAGCTACAAACGATTCTTAGAGCCATGGAAGCGTTTCGAGATGGCGACTTCTCGATGCGTTTGCCCTCCGACTGGAAGAACACTGAGGGCCACATCGCAAGTGCTTTCAATCAGACAATCGCGCAAAAACAGCGAATCTCGATGGAGGTGACGCGACTCAGTACAACCGTTGGCAAAGAGGGAAGGCTCAAGCAACGCATGACGCTGCCCGGTGCGATCGGCGAGTGGGCAGCGGAAGCGGATTCGATGAATACCCTCATCGACGATTTGGTGCGTCCGACCACCGATATTGCGCGAACCATCGGTGCAGTCGCCAAAGGGGATCTCAGCCAGTCGATGGATCTCGAATTGGATGGCCGCTCCCTCAAGGGTGAGTTCCTCCGCTCGGCAAAGCTCGTGAACACAATGATCGAGCAGCTCTCGGTATTCACTTCGGAAGTCACACGTGTGGCCCGTGAAGTTGGCACGGATGGCCGTCTGGGAGGTCAAGCCCAGGTAAAAGGTGTCTCGGGCGTTTGGAAGGAACTGACCGATTCAGTCAACCAGATGGCGGGGAATCTAACTGCACAAGTTCGAAACATCGCCGAAGTCACCATCGCGGTTGCCAACGGCGACCTTTCCAAGAAAATCACCGTCGACGTTCGTGGCGAGATTTTGCAATTGAAGGAAGCCACCAATACGATGGTGGATCAGCTCCGGTCCTTCGCCTCCGAAGTCACCCGCGTGGCGCGCGAAGTCGGTACAGACGGACGTCTGGGCGGTCAGGCCGTGGTTCCTGGTGTCGCTGGAACCTGGAAAGATCTCACCGATTCTGTGAACGCCATGGCAACGAACCTGACCGCGCAGGTTCGCAACATTGCAACTGTCACCACGGCTGTTGCCCGCGGTGACCTTTCCCGCAAGATCACGGTCGATGTGAAGGGCGAAATTCTCGAGCTGAAGGAAACGATCAACACAATGGTCGACCAGCTCAACGGCTTCTCTTCTGAAGTAACTCGAGTCGCCAGAGAAGTAGGCACGGAAGGAAAACTCGGCGGGCAGGCACAGGTTCCGGGCGTAGCGGGTACCTGGAAAGATTTAACCGACTCCGTAAATTCGATGGCCTCAAACCTGACCGGCCAGGTTCGCAACATCGCCGATGTGGCAACTGCCATTGCCAAGGGCGATCTTTCCTCAAAAATTACGGTCGAGGTGAAGGGAGAAATCCTTGCCCTCAAGAACACCATGAACACCATGGTGGACCAGCTCAACGGTTTCGCCTCGGAAGTAACGCGCGTTGCCCGCGAAGTTGGCACCGAAGGCAAGCTCGGTGGTCAGGCGCAGGTTCCTGGCGTGGCGGGTACCTGGAAAGATCTCACGGACAACGTCAATTTCATGGCCTCGAATTTGACGGGTCAGGTCCGCAATATTGCAGAAGTGACGACAGCGGTGGCCAACGGCGATTTGTCGAAGAAAATCACCGTAGACGTGAAAGGCGAAATTCTCGAATTGAAAAACACCATCAATACGATGGTTGTGCAGTTGAATGGTTTCGCCTCAGAGGTAACTCGTGTGGCCCGGGAGGTGGGCACCGAAGGCGAATTGGGCGGCCAGGCCGAAGTGCGCGGAGTTGCAGGTACCTGGAAAGATTTGACCGACTCAGTAAACGCGATGGCCACGAATCTGACTTCGCAGGTACGTAACATCGCCGAGGTGACAACCGCTGTCGCAAACGGCGATCTTTCCAAAAAGATCACCGTCGACGTGCGCGGTGAAATTCTCGAACTTAAGAACACAATTAACACGATGGTCGACCAGTTGAATGGTTTCGCTGGCGAAGTGAGCCGTGTCGCCCGTGAAGTGGGAACTGAAGGCAAGTTGGGCGGCCAGGCCCAGGTCCCAGGCGTTGCAGGCACGTGGAAGGATCTCACTGACAACGTAAATTCGATGGCATCCAACCTGACCGGGCAAGTTCGCAATATTGCGAACGTAGCCACCGCCGTAGCCAACGGAGACTTGTCGAAAAAAATCACAGTCGACGTGCAGGGCGAAATCCTCGAGTTGAAGAACACCCTTAATACGATGGTCGATCAGCTCAACGCGTTTGCTTCAGAAGTTTCGCGCGTCGCGCGCGAAGTGGGTACCGAAGGCAAATTGGGCGGCCAGGCACAGGTGAGAGGTGTGGCGGGAACCTGGAAAGACCTTACCGACAACGTGAACTCAATGGCGAATAATCTGACGTCTCAGGTTCGCAATATCGCTGACGTTACCACCGCTGTAGCGCGAGGCGACTTGAGCCGCAAGATTACGGTTGAGGTGAAGGGCGAAATCCTCGAGCTGAAAAACACGATTAACACCATGGTGGATCAGTTGAACAGCTTCGCCGGCGAGGTGAGCCGCGTGGCTCGCGAAGTTGGCACCGAAGGAAAGCTGGGCGGTCAGGCGGCAGTGCCCGGTGTCGCCGGTACCTGGAAAGATTTGACGGACAACGTCAACTTCATGGCTTCCAATCTGACGGGCCAGGTTAGAAATATTGCCGACGTGGCTACGGCCATTGCAAAGGGCGATCTTTCCTCAAAAATCACCGTCGAAGTGAAGGGTGAAATTCTCGCCCTGAAGAACACCATGAACACCATGGTTGACCAACTCAACGCATTCGCCGGCGAGGTCAGCCGCGTGGCTCGCGAGGTTGGCACCGACGGAAAATTAGGCGGCCAGGCGACGGTGGAAGGCGTCGCTGGAACATGGAAGGATCTCACCGACAACGTCAATTCGATGGCATCGAACCTGACAGGCCAGGTTCGCAATATTGCTGAAGTTACGATTGCCGTGGCCAATGGCGACTTGTCCAAGAAGATCACCGTCGAAGTGAAAGGCGAAATTCTCGCCCTGAAAAATACCATCAACACGATGGTGGACCAGTTGAATAGCTTCGCTGCCGAAGTGAGCCGCGTGGCTCGCGAAGTAGGTACCGACGGCAAGCTGGGCGGTCAGGCCCAAGTCCCAGGTGTGGCGGGCACCTGGAAGGATCTCACCGACAACGTCAATTCCATGGCCTCCAATTTGACCGGCCAGGTTCGCAATATCGCGGACGTGGCGACAGCAATTGCACGCGGCGATTTAAGCCGCAAAATCACCGTTGAGGTGAAGGGCGAAATCCTGCAGCTCAAAGAAACGATCAACACGATGGTCGAACAACTCTCCGCATTCGCATCCGAAGTGACGCGCGTGGCGCGAGAAGTCGGTACCGAAGGCAAGCTGGGCGGTCAGGCGACCGTTCCTGGCGTCGCCGGCACCTGGAAAGACCTCACGGACAATGTGAACTCCATGGCCTCTAACTTGACAGGCCAGGTACGAAACATCGCTGAAGTCACAATCGCGGTTGCCAGTGGAGACCTTTCTAAAAAGATCACGGCCGATGTCCGCGGTGAAATTTTGCAGCTCAAAGAAACCATCAACACGATGGTGGAACAGCTTCGCTCCTTCGCCTCCGAAGTCACTCGCGTTGCCCGGGAGGTCGGCACTGAAGGGCGATTGGGCGTACAGGCAGTGGTTCCTGGTGTCGCCGGAACCTGGAAGGATCTCACCGACTCCGTAAATACGATGGGCGCCAACCTCACGGCGCAGGTCAGGAATATCGCGGAAGTAACAACTGCCGTCGCGCGTGGCGACCTCAATCGTAAAATCACCGCCGACGTCAAAGGCGAGATTCTGGAGCTCAAGAACACGATCAATACGATGGTGGATCAGCTCAATTCCTTTGCTGGCGAGGTCACTCGCGTAGCCCGCGAAGTTGGAACCGAGGGTAAGCTAGGCGGTCAGGCGGTAGTTCCTGGCGTGGGCGGCACCTGGAAGGATCTGACGGACAATGTCAACTTCATGGCCTCTAACCTTACCGAACAGGTTCGAGGCATCGTGAAGGTAGTCACCGCCGTGGCCAACGGCGATTTGACTCAACGCTTAACAGTGCAGGCCAAGGGAGAAGTAGCCGCACTGGCCGACACGATCAACAATATGACTGTGACGCTGGCCACCTTCGCCGACCAGGTTACCAACGTGGCGCGCGAAGTTGGCGTGGAGGGCAGGCTTGGAGGCCAGGCAAACGTGCCTGGCGCCGCTGGAACCTGGAAAGATCTTACCGGCAACGTAAATCTCCTGGCCGCAAACCTTACAACCCAGGTTCGCGCCATAGCCGAGGTTGCCACTGCGGTAACCAAGGGCGACTTGACGCGCTCCATCCAGGTCGAAACACGTGGTGAAGTGGCCGAGTTGAAAGACAACATCAATACGATGATTTCCAATCTCCGCGAAACCACGGAGAGCAACCGTGAACAGGATTGGCTGAAAACAAACCTGGCAAAATTCTCGGGCTTGCTGCAAGGGGAACGCGAATTGAGCACGGTGGGCCAAATGTTGCTGAAAGAACTCGCGCCTCTGGTCAATGCGCATCAGGGTACGGTCTATCACCTTGCAGAAACAGATGTGAGTCCTGAACTGCGGCTCTTGTCCAGCTATGCCCACACCAGCAATGTCCGGTTAGGGAAAACCATTCGGCTGGGCGAGGGGCTGATCGGCCAATGCGCCGTTGAAAAAAAGCGCATTCTGTTAACCAATGTGCCCCCCGATTTCATCAAAATTGCTTCTAGCCTTGGCCACGCAAAGAAGCTGAGCATTGTGGTGCTTCCCGTTCTCTTTGAAGGGCAGACCAAAGCGGAGGTTGAGCTGGCTACGCTACAGGATTTCAGCCCCGGTTCACTCGCCTTCCTGGACTTGCTCACTCAAAGCATTGGCGCTGTCTTCAATACAATCGAGGCCACGATGCGAACAGAGGGTTTGTTGTCCCAATCCCAACAGCTTACTGTTCAGTTGCAATCTCGCCAAAGTGAACTCCAGCAAACAAACGAAGAGCTGGGAACCAAAGCAAAGCTTCTTGCCGAACAGAACGCGGAAGTGGAACGCAAGAATGCTGAGGTAGAGCAGTCTCGCCACGCGCTGGAGGAAAAGGCAGCGGAACTCGCCCTCACTTCGAAATACAAATCGGAGTTCCTGGCTAACATGTCCCACGAGTTGCGGACGCCACTCAATTCAATTTTGATTCTCAGCCAGCAACTCGCCGAAAATTCCGCCAGCAACCTCTCTCTCAGGCAAGTGGAGTTTTCGCGCAATATCAACTCCTCGGGTTCAGACCTGCTGAACCTCATCAACGATATTCTCGACCTTTCCAAAATCGAATCGGGAACGGTTACTGTCGACGTCGAAGAAATCAGTTTCACGGGTCTGCGTGAGAATATCGATCGCAACTTCCGGCACGTGGCAGAGGCAAAGAATCTCCCGCTTTATTTGTTCTTGTCAGAAGATTTGCCCCGCACCATGGATAGCGATCCCAAGCGATTGCAGCAGATTCTCAAGAATCTTCTCTCCAATGCCGTCAAGTTTACTTCTCAGGGACAAGTGCAAGTCCGCATTGGGCTGGCGGCCCGGGGTTGGAGTCCCGATCATCCAGTTCTCAGCGTTGCGCCACTAGTAATCTCATTTGCCGTCGAGGATACCGGCATCGGCGTTGCGCCCGAGAAGCAGCGGCTGATTTTCGAAGCTTTTCAACAAGCCGACGCAGGTACGTCGCGAAAGTACGGCGGCACTGGCCTTGGGCTCGCGATCAGTCGCGAACTTGCGGTTCTCCTCGGCGGGGAAATTAGATTGAGCAGCATCCACGGAAAGGGGAGTACGTTCACTCTCTTTCTGCCGCTCCATTACTCAGGATCCCAAGCGGCTAGAAACTCTATAATCAATGAGTCTCGCAGCAGCTTGGCGAGAATACAGGCAATCGCCAACCTGCCCGCCCCGCGGGAAGAGGTGATTGCGGATGATCGCAATTCGATAGGCCCGGATGACACGGTCCTCTTGATTATCGAAGATGATCCGCACTACGCGCGGATACTGATGGGTCTGGCGCGCGATAAGGGCTTTAAGGCAATCGTCGCTATGAAAGGCGCGGTGGGGCTCTCGCTTGCCCGCCAATACAAGCCTGCCGCCATTTCGTTAGACATTTTCCTTCCTGACATGCTTGGCTGGACAGTTCTGAACCAGCTCAAGCTGGACTCAACTCTCCGGCACATTCCAGTGCAAATCGTAACCCTTGAGGAAGAACGCCAACACGGGCTATCTCGCGGCGCATTCTCTTATCTCATTAAGGCCCCAACTACCAGCACCCTCGAAACGGCCTTTGGGAAAATCAAAGATTTCACGATTCCACGGATGAAGCGACTACTGGTTGTTGAAGACAACAAGATAGAACGAGAGTCAATCGTTGAGCTGCTCGGCTACCAGGACATTGAAATTATTGCAGTCGAGTCCGGTATTGATGCGCTCATAGCAATGCGCGAGAAAGCAATTGACTGCGTAGTGCTCGATTTGCGTCTTCCAGATATGAGTGGATTTGAGCTTTTGGAAAAGATGCACGCAGAGAGTGCTATGAATGAAATTCCAGTCGTGGTATTTACCGGAAAGGACCTCAGTGAAGCCGAACAGAACCAATTGAGAACCATGGCAAAGAGCATCGTCCTCAAGGATGTCCAGTCGCCAGAACGGCTTCTGGATGAAACAGCCCTCTTTCTCCATCGCGTCGTGACTGAGCTACCGCTTGAGAAGCGTAACATGTTGGAGCGATTGCATACGTCCAACGAGGTTCTCAGGGACCAAAAGATTCTTGTGGTTGACGACGATGCCAGAAACATTTTTGCCCTGACATCGTTGCTCGAAAATCATGACATGAATGTCACAAGCGTTACAAGCGGCCATAGCGCGATCGAGGCGCTTAAGAACACACCCGACACGAGTATCGTGTTGATGGATATCATGATGCCCAACATGGATGGATATGAGACAGTTCGCGAGATCCGTAAGCTGCCTCAATTCCGTACTCTTCCGATCATCGCGCTCACAGCCAGAGCCATGAAGGGGGATCGGGAAAAGTGTTTGGATGCAGGCGCCAGTGACTATATTGCCAAACCAGTGAACACCGACCAATTGCTTTCACTGATGCGCGTTTGGCTCTTCCGTTGATGAATATTTTGGATTCTTGACTGACATAATCGAATAGGATTTAACATGAACCTTTCAGAGATTGAACCCTCGGCCCCTACGCCCCTCTCCGGCGCCAATCGAGCGGGGATTCAAAGTCAGGCGCGGATCAACATTTTGATCGTCGACGATGAACCCAAAAACCTTACGGTTCTTGAGACGGTTCTGGATGACCCTTCATACCGTCTGGTGCGCGCGGTTTCCGCCGAGGAGGCGTTGCTCGCTCTCGTTGCGGACGACTTCGCCCTGCTCATTCTGGATATTCGAATGCCTGGAATGACAGGCTTTGAATTGGCGGCAATGATTAAGGAAAGAAAGAAAACCGCGGACATTCCAATCATCTTTCTGACCGCTTATTACAACGAAGATCAGCACGTGTTGGAAGGTTATAGCTCGGGAGCCGTTGACTACCTCCACAAGCCGGTGAACGCAACCGTACTTCGCTCGAAGGTGGCTGTATTTGCCGAGCTTTACCGCAAGAACCGTGAATGTCTATGGTTCAATCGTTCGCTCCAGGCAGAAGTGTCCGAGCGCCGCCACGCTGAGGAAAAACTACGCGACCTGAACAACACGCTCGAACAAAAGATCGCTGACCGTACCCAACAATTACGTCTGAATCAGGCTCATTTGCAACAGGCCGCCGAAGCAACCTGTTTGACCTATGTCGAGTTGGACCTCGAAAAAAACGAGGCAAGGCCGGCTCAAAATTTTTCGAAAGTGATGGGTTTCCCGTGGCGGTCGTCTGATTTGGATGACGTATCTGCTGGTGCGCTCGGCTTATTGGAAAGGGTCGTGCCGGAGGACCAGCAGGCTTTGCTGACCGCTTTCAGGGAATTCATTGAAAATGACGTTTCAGGCCGGGTTCAATATCAGGTTTTGGGCGATGACTCCGTCGAACGTTTGATTGAGAGTCGGTGGTCAAGTGTTCGGTCGCGTGATGGCGCCTTGCTGAAGCTGTTCGCTACAAATTTGGACATTACTTCGGCCAAGCGATCCGAGACCAATCTGCGTCGAAGTGAAGCGCGCCTTCGATTGGCCCTGGATTCAGCGGAACTCGGTTCCTGGCGAATCGATCCTGCTCTGGGCTTACTTTCGTCCGACGAGAGATTCCGCGATATTACCGGGACGCTTGAGAATCCAATCCCATTTGAGCAGATGCTGAAGGCGGTTCACCAGGATGATTTCGAGCGAGTCCGGGATGCGCTGAACGCCGCGGTCCGTGGCTCTGACTTTGCCCTTTTTGAGACTGAATATCGAATCGTTCTTCCCGGGGGGGCTATACGCTGGATTTACGCGAAAGGCAGGACAAACGTTCAGGAATTAAGCCCGAGTATGGATCTCGTCAGTATTGACGGAACCGTGGCTGATATCACTGAACGAAAGCAGACCGAAGCGGCTCTTCGGCGCGCCAATAAAGATTTGGAACAGTTCGCATTTTCGGCGTCCCACGATCTCCAGGAACCTCTTCGAAATGTGATTGTGTACAGCCAACTCGTACAGCAGCGCTACGCCACTCAACTGGATGATGAAGCACAATTGTTCCTCAACTTTATAGTTGAAGGCTCCAAGCGTGCGAGCACCCTCATTTCGGACTTGTTGGCATACACCCAGGCGGTCCAGCTTGAAACGGTGGCTCCCGGCGATGTCGATGTAAAGCAAGTGCTGGAAACGGTGATCGGTAACCTTTCCGCCCGCATACAAGAGACCTGCGCCGAAGTGACATTCGGCCCGATGCCATCTGTTCCTGTTCTTGCCATACACCTTGAACTGGTGCTGCAAAACCTGATCGGCAATGCCCTGAAGTATAGAAAAGAATCCGAATCTCCCCGCGTGCGAATCGCTGCAACACAGGAAAAACAATGCTGGCAATTTTCAGTAAGCGATAACGGCATCGGCATTCCTGAGGAGTACCATCAATACATTTTTGGGCTCTTTAAGCGCCTTCACTTAAGGGATGACAAGTATCCGGGTACTGGGATTGGACTCCCCATTTGCGTCAAAGTTTTGGAGCGCTACGGAGGACGAATTTCGATCGAATCTCAGCTCGGCCAGGGAACCACTTTCTATTTCACGATCCCGATTGGGATCAGTTAAGGCCTGCTCGCGTGGTCAATCTGAATGGTTACAGCCGGATCACGGCCGCCAATAACGCAGTCCTCCCAGAATTGCTTGATTCTTTCTGCGACAGCCATGAATGAATTTAAGTCGTTTGGTTTCGCGATAAAAATCGCGAACTTTAGCTTGCGAGCCGTCTCCTGATCGTACTTTGCCGAAGAGGAACTCATGATCACTACCGGAAGGTCATGCAGTTTCTGGTTTTGATTGATCGCGCTAACAATTTCGCTTCCACTCATCAAAGGAAGGTTTAAATCGAGAATCAATAGGTCGTGCAATGAGACATTCGGATCTTCCGCCCGGAGCGTTAATAACTTCCAAGCCGTGGCGCCGTCTGGAGCCTCGTCGATTGTATGTGGAAAATCAATTTTGCTCAACGACAATTTCAACAACAGAACATCGCCGGGATTGTCCTCTGCGAGCAGTATTCGGATCGGTCGATCCAACGGCTTTTGACTCGTATCGTCACTCAAGCTCATGTGTCAATAGAATAACAAACCATCGTTGGCTGGGTGGGATCCCAAAAGCCCCCAATTTTGATTCACGCCAACCGCAAAACTATTTCATCACTGTCCTGAACTGTTTACGTCCAAGTGGAACGGGGAGCACTTCGAAGCTCTGCAACAATCAAGCCGAGGTATCCCCTGCCTCATGCTCATTGACAATAGAATACTGCTTGGGCAGCGTGCCCAGGCAATTGAATCACTTCGCACCATGGGTACGCTACAACAGCACCCAAACGCCGCGCAGCGGAACAAACCCAAATTCTGTTGCGCGGCATTTATCGCTGCACCGAAATAGCGGAACGAAGCCAAATGCGTTTATCCAATCCTTCGACGGCAAACCTGTACGAATAGCAGGAATGAACCCATCCCCTCGCTGCAAGCCTTCATCGCCCTTTCAAAAACGAACCCATTTCGCGGCCAGATGCACCGAGGCATCGGTGGCCCCGAAGCGCCAGAATCGCAGAAACGAAGCCAAGCTCGCAACTTCGGTGGGTAGAGACTTCCGCCTCACCAATATCCACGCCGAAGTGGTTAAAAAGTTGCTAGCTTAGTTTGATGAAATGGCCGTCCGGCAATCGCGACTACCAAGCCATTTCTCCGCTGCCCACATCGGAGTGCGTCGCAATCTTGTCAGCGATGGTTGAGCCGTTTCAATGGTTTGGGCCATGGCCTCTGGACACGCCGTTCATGGGAGATGTCACGCAGAGAACCTTCTCCTTCAGCCTCGGAATGAAGCCCTACACTTGGCAACCAATCTTGCGTGCCAGCATCGATCCTCACCCTGGTGGCACTGTCATTATTGGGGAATTCAAGCCTCGCCGCATTGCGCTCTGGTTCTACGCGGGGTTTATGCTGGTCGTTTTCGGCTCCATGGCTTATGCCGGCGGCAACGCCTTTTCCCTGCCTACGTTTGCGGTATTCGGACTCGCATTTATTTACGAGCAGTGGAAAGCCCGTTCCGAGCAACTGCAGATGCGCAATATATTGGCCAAGGCACTGAAGATCGAACGACCGCCGCATCCCTTCTAAGCCTTAACCTCGCGCGTCCGCCACATCGAACACTCGCCGAGGCGTCTCCCACAAAATCTGCTTCTTCAATAATCGGCAACGATGGATACATCCGAGCCGGCACAATTAGCAACGACGGCGGCGCAAACGGCGCGCCTGCCCCTGTGTGAAACACCACCGGCAACCGCCAACGGTCCGCCACCCCAAACAACCACCGCGGCACTCTCGGGCAGATCCGACCCGGCCATCACCCTCGACCAGGCGGCCTTCGCTCCCATCGGATTCAACCCACAAAACTGCGGCTGTATCTAAATAAATGGGGCTCCCGCTGTGAGCGACGATGTATGCGTATCGAAAACACGGAACCCGCCGATCAAAGTGCCGCCACGATCTTAGCCGTCAATTCACGAGTCGACAACCTGCCACCCAAATCCCCTGTGGCATTGGTAGCATCGCTCAACACTGCCGCAACAGCACGACGAACGCGCGCCCCGGCCTCTACACACTCAGCCTCCCCAAGCCACTCCAGCATCATCGCCACCGACAAGATCGTAGCAATCGGGTTCGCTTTACCTTGCCCTGCAATATCGGGCGCCGAACCATGTGCCGGCTGAAACACAGCCAACTCATCGCCAATATCCGCCGAAGGCGCCATCCCCATGCCACCCACGGTCGCCGCGGCCAAATCCGAAAGAATGTCGCCAAACATGTTCTCGGTCACCAACACATCGAATGTCTGCGGCCGCTGCACAAGGTACAGCGCCATCGCATCAACGTAAAATCGTTCCGTCTCAACATCCGGATACTCAAGCGCGACCTCATCGAACACCTCGCGAAAGAACGCCATCGAAGGCAACACGTTGGCCTTGTCCACAAGAGTCAATTTCTTCCTTCGCCCACGCGCCAATTCGAACGAAAAACGAAACAGCCGCTCCGAGCCCGCACGCGTAATCAACATCTCATCGCGCACTTCATCCGCCCCGGCTACCCTCGGCCGCAATCGCGTCGAAAACAATCCTTCGGTCGACTCCCGCACCAGCACATAATCAATCACCGGCGACTTCAATGGCGAGTGCGCTGAATTGTACAAGCGAGTCGGCCTAACCCCTGCATACAAGCCAAAAATCTCCCGCAGATCGATCTGAGGAGCCATCTCGCGCCCATCCGCCCAACGCACACTCGGAATCCCCATCGCCCCCAGCAAAATCGCATCCGCTTGCCTGCAAAACTCAATCGTCTGCTTCGGCAACGGGTCCCCGTTTTTCAAATACTCACCCGCTCCACAAGGCATCTCTACAAGCTCAAAATCCAATTCCGGCAGCGCCCGAATTACAGCCACTCCAGCCTCCAGCACCTCCGGCCCAATTCCATCTCCCGGCAACAACGCAATTTGTTTCTTAACCATAAGCACCCTAGTTTATCCATCCTCTCGTTATCATCGACAAGTGCAGCTCAACGACTTGCAAACCGTCGTCGTCAACCAATGGAACAAGCCCATGCTGGTCATGGCGCCAGTGGGCACTGGCAAGACTATGACGCTTGCCGAACGTGCCGCCCGGGCGATCGACAACGGCATCCCACCCGAGCGCATGCTCTGCCTCAGTTTCACCAACCGCGCTGCTCGCGAGGTTCAATCGCGCATCGGCAGCCAGGTGCAATGCTCCACCTTCCACGCACTCTGCGCCAACATCCTCCGCATCGACTCCGCAGCCCTCGGTCTTCCCGCCGATTTCATAGTCTATGACGAAGAGGACGCGACTGAACTCTGTGGCCGCCTCGCCACACGACACGAAATCGACATCCCCGGTCAATGGAACCGCGTTCGCTACGCCCTCTGGCAGGCTCTCAGCGAAGCGCGGCTCGCCAAGTATGAATCCGGACGCAAACCGCGGGAAGTCTTCAACCACATACTCCA
>Ga0163144_10003799_pt1 | contig 34429 bp, 35 predicted proteins | sample OliLak19BULKMAT1_FD_123175 | JGI IMG/M metagenome (GOLD analysis project Ga0163144, IMG submission 123175) | Freshwater microbial mat bacterial communities from Lake Vanda, McMurdo Dry Valleys, Antarctica - Oligotrophic Lake LV.19.BULKMAT1 | ecosystem: Environmental > Aquatic > Freshwater >...
CCAAGGTCTGCACTACAACCGTTTGCGCAAAATCGCTCGCCGAAAAGCCACGCAGATCAATCACATGCAAATCCAGCGCACCGGAAAAAATCCAATTCGATGGGTCGAATCCGCGAAGTTCGGCTAGCGACGCGATCGCACGCCATGCTCTACCTGTTCATGGCCCCTTTCGCGATTTCGACCGCGCTCTTCGGCATCTGGCCCATCGCCGAGAGCATTCGCGTCGCATTCACGGAATCCTATTCCGCGCTCAGCAGCGATCCACGATATGTCGGCTTCGACAATTTCCGCGCCGTCCTGTCGGCGCGGGCATTCCACGACTCGCTCTGGCGGACGTTGCTCTACACGGCCCTGGCCGTCCCCATCAACGTCGTGTCTGCGCTTGGTCTCGCGCTGCTGCTGTCTCATCCCGTCCTGAAGCACGGCCGCACCGCTTTCAAGCTCGCCATTTTCGTGCCTGCGATCTGCCCGGAGACGGCGAGCTACATCGTCCTGAAATCGATGTTCAATCAGAACTACGGGGTCGTGAACCACGCCCTGCTCGGCTTGGGTCTGCCGGCCTTCGGGGGCCTCACGACGCCGGGATCCGCCTTCGCCACCTTACTCGCCATCGAGACCTGGAATCATGTTGGCCTGTACGCGCTCATCTTCCTGACCAATTTTCAACTGCTCGACAAGTCGATCGAGGAAGCAGCGGCCATCGATGGCGCCAGCCGCTGGCAATCGCTCGTCAACGTCGTGATCCCGCAGTTGCGGCCGGCGATCGCGGTCACATCGATCTACGCCTTGATCGAATTCCTGAAGACCTTCTCCGTCATCTACATCGTCTCGCGCGGCGGACCGAATTTCTCGACCAGCTTCGTCTCGCACCTCGCATGGATGAAGTTCAGCAGCGCGCAATATGGCGAAGCGACGGCGATCGCGACCATCCTGTTCGTCGTCGTGTTCGTGGCCAGCGGCGGCGCCTACCTCTACGCCAGGCGGAGCGACCATCGATGAAGCCGCGCATCACGGCGTGCCTCGTCTACTGCCTTGCGTGCGCCATCGCGCTGGCCTTCCTCTATCCGTTCATCTGGATGGTGACCTCCAGCTTTCGGACGCAGGAGGCGATCCTGTCCACGCCGTTGCGCCTGTGGCCGGAGACGTTCGATCTTTCGGGGTTCGAGGCTCTCGGTCGCATCGGCGGCGTACCATTGCGCGACTATGCCGTGAATTCGATCGTCATCACGGGCCTCGCCACCGCACTCGGCGTCTGCATCACCGGCTTGGGCGCCTATGCCCTGCACCGCAATCCGCGCCTGCCGCTGTTCTCCATCATCCGCTATGGATTCCTGATCAAGGTCATGTATCCGAACATGCTGCTGGTGATTCCCCTCTACTTCGTCGCGCACAAACTGGGGCTGCTCGGCACCATGCTGGGCATCGTGCTCGTGATCAGCACGGTGCCGCTCGTGTTCTTCCTGTTCGTGGAGTTCTTCCGCTCGATTCCGGTCGAGATGATCGAGGCGGCGCGCATCGATGGCGCGTCGGAGTGGCAGATTCTGATGCGGATCATCCTGCCGCTCGCACGGCCGGTGGTGCTCACGGGCATCCTGATCTCCTTCCTGCTGACCTGGAAGCAGTGGTTTCCGATCATGGTGCTGTCGATCGGTCCCGAGACGCATACGCTGCCCATTGCGCTGGTCTCGCTCAATTCCGAGTTCGGCGTGAATTTCCAGGCCATCATGGCGCTAGCCGCGTTGACGGTGCTGCCGGTGCTCCTGCTTTTCCTGCTCACGCAGTGGCGCGTGATGGACGGATTCATGGTCGGCGGGGTCAAGGGTTGAATCGCACCGCGTCCGCGCGGTGCGCACTCAACACCGCCACGAATTGCGCCAATAGGGTTGGCCGTCGATCTTGATCTCGACATCGGCCGCCATGTCGTGGCCGGTGGTGACGGTGCGCGCGACGAGGTCGATGCGGCTGGTTGCCCGCTCGACCGCGATCGTGGTCGTCGAACTCATGCGCGCCAGATCGGGTCGCGCCGCGCTCACGGCCGCGCCGTAGCGATGATCCGACATGACGATCGTGCCGCCATCGATGCGCACGCGCTCGGTCTTGCGGGCCTCCATCCGCGCGGTGTCGGTCATCAGATCCGTTCCAAGGTTCCAGCTCTGCTCACCGCCGAGGTCGTTCGCGGCGGCGAGCGCTTCAGGCTGGAGCGCGCCGCGCTTCGGCAGCGTCGGCTCGCCGGCCGGTCGCGGGCAGACAGGCAAGCGAACGCGGCTGGCGCCGTGGAACAGCGACAGCGTCGCCGGCTTGGGCGTCGGCCAAAGCCTGGGAAAATCGGCGCAGGCGATCGCCACGCGCAAGCGTCGGCCAGCACCGATGCAGTAGGACGTCGCGCGCAGCATCACCTCGACCTGCGCGCGCGCAGCTGGCGTCGTGCAGCGCGCGAGGTCGATCCAGCCCGTCGTGATCAGCGTCGATCGCCCGTTCGGCGCGACGTCGGAGAGCTTGACCACGAGATGCAGCGGCAGCGCGCTAGCCGCGACTTCGACCACGGCGCTGGCCACACCGGTCACCTCCATCGGCTCGACGAGCGGCGCGCTGGTGAAGCACAGCGAGCGCGCATCGTCACCGCTCTGGTCGCGCGGCAAGGTCGGATCGAGCGATGTCGTCCAGGGATCCCAGGCCAAAGACTGCATGCCGACCGTCGGGTCGTAGGCGTAGCGCGTGGCGCCTGACGCGGCGCCTCCGGGACTCGACCCGAGGCTTCCATCGCTGCCGAGGAAGAACTCCGTGGTCTCCACGCGCCGCGGCGGCCATTCACGCTCGCTGCGCCAATGCGCGCCGTCGCCCTGAACGAAGAGCGCGATCGGCGCCTCCGCATCGATGCCGTTGCGCTCGCCCTTCAGCCAGCGATCGAACCAGCGCTCCATGTCCCACAATCCCGGGAACGGCGCCTCCTTGGCCTTGTCCGGAAACTCGTGCTTCCACGGCCCCATCAGCAGCTTCTTCGGCGCGGTGATCGCGGCGAAGTCGCGCGGCGTGCAATCGGCGTAGAGATCGCGCCAGCCGCAGATGTTGAAACTCGGACATTCGATCCTGTCGACCGGCGCGACGCGCGACTGCCAATACGCGTCGAAGGATGGATGTGCGTTCCACGCGGCGATCCAGGGTGGATTGCCCGCGATGTGCTCCGCCCAGATGCGCGCCCAGCGACCTTCCGAATCCTGCAGCATCGGCGGCATGAGATTGTAGGCGAGCATGCGCGGGCCCCAATCCGCGCGCATCCAGAAGCCGGTCGAGCAGCCGCCGGGCGACACCACGCCACGATGCAGGTCGGACGTCGCATGGATCGGCACGATCGCCTTGAGATGCGGCGGCCGCGTCGCCGCCGTCGAGAGCGCGGTGATGCCGGGATAGGACACGCCCCACATGCCGACATTGCCGTCGCACCAGGGCTGGCGCGCGATCCACTCCACGGCCTCGTGACCATCGAGCGCTTCCTGCGGCGCGAAAGGCTCCGGGTTGACGCCGCCGGAATTGCCGAGGCCGCGCAGATCGACGGTGAGCGCCGCGTAGCCGCGCGCGGCGAAGTGGCGATTGACCGCGTCGACATCGAGCCGGCCGCCGCGCCCGTCCTTGTGATACGGGTTGAAGTTCAGGATCGCCGGCACTTTGCGCGCGCCCGCGGGCCGCGTGACGTCGCCCGCAAGTTCGACGCCATCCCGCATCGCGATCATCAGATTGCGCTCGACGGCAAGTTCGTTCGACATCGTTTCCCCCGGCAGTGATCTCCCACCAGGGTAGGGCCAGGCGCCGCATCGCTGCCAGCGCGGAGTTCAGGATCCGGAAGGCATGGCGCATGGCGCATCTGGGCCGCCGTCAGCGCGCGTCATGGAAGATGATGCCGAGCGTGTGCCGCTCGCCCGATCGTACGCGGCTGACGCCATGGCGAAGATTGACGCGATAGACGCCGCGTGCGCCCTGCACGGGTCGGTGATGCACGGCGAAGACGACCGCGTCACCGCGGCGTCGTTGCGTGAGCCGGCGAGCGGGCGGGTGGGCAGCCCGCCGACCGAGCGTCGCGGCTCTATCGGAGGTCCCACCGTTGATGGCTGGCTCGCTTTTTTGCGCTTTCTGGTTCGTCTCACTCTGCGTCCTGCGCCCCGACATCGCCGTAGCGGCCAGCGATGACGACCACGTAGCCATCCGGATCGCGCAACCAGATCTCACGATGATTGGCGCTCGGGTTCACCTTCGGTGGCTCCAGGATTTCCGCGCCGAGCGCCTTCGCGCGCTCGACCACGCCATCGAACCCCTCGGTCTGGAACCACAGCAGCACGCCGTTGCCGTAGGGCTTGGACCCCGGATCGCCCATGTGCGGATGCCCATGCGCATCCCAGCGATGAAGCTGCAGCACCATCTTGCCTTGACAGGAGATCTGGTCGTACTCGACGCCACCGTGCCCGCTCTCGCAGCCAAGCACGGATTGATACCAACGGCTGCTGAGCGGCACGTCGCGGACGGCTATGAGGGGTTGGGCCTGCACGGATACTCTCCCTGAAATCGAGTGGACGCGCGCAAGGGCACAGGAGTCCGAACTCGGAAATCGGTACCGGTTCGAAGTCGCTCTTGCCGTCGTTGATGGCGTTGGGCGTATCGGAGCAGATCGGCGTCCGACACGCAACGCGGCCACGCGTGGCGTCGTTGAACGCGCGGTTGGGGAGTGGCTCGTGAGCAGGGTCTGACAGAACTCCCAGTCGCGCTATGCTGGACCGAACTTCGCCACAGCCCCTCCCAAGGACGCGACGCGTGAACAAGATCTTCGCCAATCTTCCGACATCCATCTTCGAGGAGATGTCGGTGCTCGCCAGGCAGCATCAGGCGATCAATCTCGGCCAGGGATTTCCCGATGATCCCGGGCCTGAGGATGTCCGGCGCAAGGCCGCCGAGGCGGTCATGTCGGGCTGGAACCAATATCCGCCGATGCTGGGTATCCCCGAGCTGCGCCAGGCCGTCGCGCGGCATTACGCGGTGCATCAGGGTCTGACGATCGACCCCGCCACCGAAGTGATGATCACCTCGGGCGCGACCGAGGCGATCGCCGGCGCGCTGATGGCGCTCTTGAATCCGGGCGACGAGGTCGTGTTGTTCGAACCGGCCTATGACGCGTATCTGCCGCTCGTCCTGCGCGCCGGCGGCGTGCCGCGATTCGTCAAGCTGGCGCCGCCGGATTGGCGCTTCACCGCGGCCCAACTCGCCGAGGCCATCACGCCGCAAACGCGCGTGGTGCTGCTGAACAATCCGCAGAATCCCTCCGGCGCCGTCTATGGCGCGGCCGAGCTGCAATGCCTCGCCGACGCCATGGCCGGCACGCAGGCCATCATCGTCGCCGACGAGGTCTGGGAGCACGTGATCTTCGACGATCGATCGCATACCTCCGTGCTCGCGATTCCCGATTTGCGTGCACGTGCGGTCAAGATCGGTTCGGCCGGCAAGATCTTCTGTCTCACCGGCTGGAAAGTCGGATTCGTCGTGGCCGCGCCGCCGCTCCTGAAGACGCTCGCCAAGGCGCATCAATTCATCACGTTCACCACGCCACCCAACCTGCAGGTCGCGGTCGCGTTCGGGCTGGACAAGCCGGCGGAACACTTCGCGGCGATGCGCCATGAGCTTCAGGCCAAGCGCGATCATCTCGCCAGGGGATTGCGCGAGGTCGGGCTGTCGGTGCTGCCGACCGAAGGCACGTATTTTCTCAACGTCGATCTCGCGCCGCTCGGCCTCACCGATGACGCGGCCTTCTGTCGTCGCCTCGTCACGGAAGCCGGCGTGGCGGCGATCCCCGTCTCCGCCTTCTACGCCGATGCGAGCATGCGCAGCGTGGTGCGCTTCTGCTTCGCCAAGCTCGACACGACGCTCGATGAAGCGGTGAAACGCCTCGCGCAATCGGCCTCGAAACTCACGCGCTGACGGCCAAGGCGGAGGTGGAGAGTTTCGACATCGCCATCATCGGCGCAGGGATTGCCGGCGCCGCCGCGGTCTGGGCCATGGCCGAACGCCATCGTGTCGTGATCCTCGAGCGCGAGAGCCAGCCGGGGTACCACACCTCCGGCCGCTCCGCGCCACTCTCGCCCACCCGCGCCGCCTGTCGCATTAGCTCCGCTTGAAGCCCCGGCTAGACAAACTCGTTTGAGTGGCGCGCCGCCGACTGCGCACTCTGCGGCCTCGCCACGAACGAGGTCGTCATGCGCAAGGTCCATGTCATTCACGAAAACGATTCCTGGGTCGCTCCGCTGCGCGCGCAATTCGCCAAGCTCGGCACGCCGGTCGAAGAATGGTTCCTCGACCAGGGTGTGCTCGACCTCACGAGCGCGCCGCCCGATGGCGTGTTCTACAATCGCATGAGCGCCTCGTCGCACACGCGCGACCATCGCTACGCCGCCGAGTACACCGGCGCGACGCTGGAATGGCTGGCGCGCCACGATCGCACGATCGTCAATGGACGGCGTGCCTTGGCGCTGGAGATCAGCAAGGTCGCGCAGTACGAGACGCTCGCGCGCTTCGGCGTGCGCACGCCCGAGACCCTGGCCGTCGTGGGTCGCCACAACATCGCGCGCGCGGCGGAGCGACTCGGCTTCCCGCTGATCCTCAAGCACAATCGCGCGGGCAAGGGGCTTGGCGTGCAGCTCATCCTCAGCCGACTTGGGCTCGATGACTATCTCGCGGCGCCCGAGGCGGTCACGCCGGTCGACGGCATCTGGCTCGTGCAGCGCTATATCGAGGCGCCCGAGCCCTTCATCACGCGCGTCGAATTCGTCGGCGGCCGATTCATGTACGCCGTGCGCGTCGACACCTCGCAGGGTTTCGAACTCTGCCCCGCGGATCAATGCCAGATCCCCGAGGGCGCGGCGTGCCCGGCCGTCGCGCCGAGCGAGAAATTCCGCATCGTCGATGGTTTCGTGAGCCCGCTGATCCAGCAATACGAGGCCTTCCTGGCGGCGAACGAGATCGGCATCGCCGGCATCGAGTTCATCGTCGATCGCCAGGGCCAGGCCTTCACCTACGACGTCAACACCAACACCAACTACAATCCCGATGCCGAGGCGCGCGCCGGCCGCTCGGGCATGGGCGCGATCGCGCGCTACCTGACCGATCTGCTGGAGGCAACCTCGCGCGAGAAGCGCTTCGTCGCCGCGTGACGCCAGAGCCCCCGAGTCGTCCCTCCTCGGATGAGGATGGACAGACCGCGCGCAAGCGCGGTCGGGGCGGTGAGGCGCGGACGAGAATCATGAATCACCACCCCGCGCGGCTACTCCACGCTGCCCCTCCTCGAGTCGAGGAGGGGCGACTGAGATAGGGTTACTCACGCCGCTCGCGCCGGGGGCTCGGTGACGATCTCGTGCTTCATCGCCTCGATCTCGGCCTGATCGAGCGTCTCGCTCTTCAGCAATCGCTCCGCAGTGCGGTCGAGCAGGCCACGATTGCGTTCCAGGATCTTCACGGAGCGCACGAAGGCCGCGTCGACCAGACCGCGCACGGCGCCGTCCACGGCCCGCGCGGTGTCGTCGCCATAGGCGCGCGGTTCGGTCATCGCAGGAATGCCCTGCAGGAAAGGTGAACGCTCGCGATCATAGGCGACATTGCCGAGCGCCTCGCTCATGCCGTAGCGCAGCACCATGGCGCTGGCGATGTCGGTGACGCGGGCGAGGTCGTTTGCAGCGCCGGTCGAGATCTCGCCGAACACGACCTGCTCCGCGGCGCGTCCGCCCAACAGCACGGCAATCTTGTTCTCGAGCTCGGCGCGCGTCATCAGGAAGCGATCCTCGGTCGGTCGCTGGATCGTGTAGCCGAGCGAGCCGACGCCGCGCGGGATGATCGAGACCTTGTGCACGGCGTCGCTGCCGGGCAGCGCCAGCGCGACCAGCGCGTGACCGAGTTCGTGGAACGCGACGATCTTGCGCTCATGCGGGTTGATCAGCCGGTTGCGCTTCTCGAGCCCGGCCACGATGCGCTCGATGGCGTTGTTGAAATCATCCATCGTCACCGACTCGCCGCGGCGCCGCGTGGCGAGCAGCGTCGCTTCGTTGACGAGGTTGGCGAGATCGGCGCCGGTGAATCCCGGCGTCAGCGCGGCGATCTCCTCGGGCTTCACGTCGGCATCGAGCTTCGCCTTCTTCAGATGCACCGCCAGGATCTGTTCGCGACCCTTCTTGTCGGGGCGATCCACGAGCACCTGGCGATCGAAGCGCCCGGCGCGCAGCAGCGCGGGATCGAGGATCTCCGGCCGATTGGTGGCGGCCAGCAGGACCACGCCGCCCTTGGGATCGAACCCATCGAGTTCGGCGAGCAGCTGGTTCAGCGTCTGCTCCTTCTCGTCGTGCCCACCCATGCCATAGACGCCGCGCGCACGACCCAGTGAATCGAGCTCGTCGATGAACACGATCGCCGGCGCGAGCTTGCGTGCCTGTTCGAACAGGTCGCGCACGCGTGCGGCGCCGACCCCGACGAACATTTCGACGAATTCCGAGCCCGAGATCGAGAAGAACGGCACATGCGCCTCGCCCGCGACCGCGCGCGCCAGCAGCGTCTTGCCCGTACCGGGTGGACCGACCAGCAGGATTCCTTTCGGCGCGCGGCCACCGAGCCTTCCGTAGCCTTCCGGATCCTTCAGGAAATTGACGATCTCGATCAGCTCCTCCTTCGCCTCGTCGACGCCAGCGACATCCGCGAAGGTCACCTTGATGTCCTTCTCGACGAAGATCTTGGCGCGGCTCTTGCCGATCGACATCAGGCCGCCACCGACGCCCCCCTCGCCCATGCGCCGGATGACGAACATCCAGATCACGCCGAAGACGAGCATCGGCAAGATCCAGGACAGCACGTCGCGCAGCCAGGTGCTCTCGATGGTTCCCGTGTAGATCACGCCGTGCTTGTCCAGGGTCTCAGCGAGTTCCGGTTCGACGCGCGTGGTCACGAAATCATGCACGCCGTCCGGCTGGGCTTCCTTGAGCGAGCCGCGGATGTAGCTCTGCGTGATCGAGATCTCCGCGACCTTGCCGGCATTGAGCAGCGCCTGAAACCGGCTATACGGGATCGGCGTCAGCTTCGTGCTCTGGATGTAGAGATTCTGCAGGAACAGAATTCCGAACACGGCTGCGATCACGTACCAGAAATTGATCTGGGTCTTCTTGTCCATCGATGACTCCCGAAAGCCGTTCACGCGGAATGACTACAACGAAGCCCATACCACTCGCGGCGCCCGGCATCGAATCGCGGCTTCTACCTACGAGGCCACGCCGGTTGCCGGTTTTGTGACAGACTAATCCGACTCACAGGGAGGGATCGGTTGGAATGACGAACAAGCCTCGCATCGGATATATCGGCGTCGGCCTCATGGGCCATGGTGCGGCGAAGAACATCCTCGAACGCGGCGGCTATGCGCTGACCGTGATGGCGCATCGCAACCGTGCACCCGTCGACGATCTGATCGGACGTGGCGCCCGCGAGGCGGCGACGCCGGCGGCGATCGCAGCCGCGAGCGACATCGTATTCCTCTGCGTGCCCTCGGCGGTGGAGGTCGAGGCGATGGTGTATGGCCAAGACGGCCTGCTCGCCGCGATGCGCCCGGGCATGATCCTGGTCGACAACACGACCTGCGATCCGACGACCACGCGCCGCGTCGGCGAGGATCTCGCCAAGAAGGGTTGCGCCATGGTCGATGCCGCGCTCGGCCGCACGCCGAAGGAAGCCGAGGCGGGGCGTCTGTCGACCTATATCGGCGGCACGCCCGAAGCGATCGCCACGGTGCGCCCGATCCTCGAGAGCTTCACCGATACGATCGTCGTCTGCGGCGCACTCGGCGCCGGCACGACGTGCAAGCTGGTCAACAACTCGATCACCATCGGCATGTGCGCGGTGATCGCCGAGGGTCTGGCGACGGCGGCGAAACTCGGCGTCGATCTGACGGCGCAGGCGCAAGTCCTGTCCGCCGGCGGCGCGGACGGCCGGATGTGGCAGATGATGAAGCCCTGGATCACGGATGGCGACGACAGCCATCTCAAGGGTCCGCTGCGCATCGCCGCGAAGGACATGCGGACCTATAACCGCATGGCGGAAGCCGCCGGTGTCGCCACCTTCATCTCCCAGGCCGCCAATCAGACCTACCGGATGGTGCTCAACCAAGGCCATGGCGAGCGGTTCATGCCGGTGCTGCCGAGCATCCTCGCCGCCGCCAACGGCGCCAAGATCCGCGATCTCGACTGACGCCATCGCGCCAATCCCTCACTTCAGGAGACCAGAGACCGATGCGCATCTTCATCGCGGCCGTCGTCACCGAAACCAATACGTTCTCGCCCATTCCGACGGGCGAGCCGAGCTTCGCCGAGCGCCTGCTGCGCCGCGGCGACGCCACGCGCCTCACGCCGAGCGGCGGCAACGTGCCGCTGATCGAATGGCGCAAGCGCGGCGAAGCCGAAGGTCATGAGATTGTCGAGAGCATCTGCGCCTACGCCGCACCCGCCGGCCGTACGCTCGAGGCGACCTATGAGAAGTTCAAGACGGCGATCCTCGAGGATCTGCGCGCCGCCATGCCGGTCGATGCGGTGCTGCTGTTCATGCACGGCGCCATGGTGGCGCATGGCTATGACGATTGCGAAGGCGACATGGCGGCCGCGATTCGCGGCGTGACCGGCCCCAAAGTGCCGATCGGCATGGAGCTCGATCTCCATTGCCATCTCACCGAGACGATGCGCACCGCATGCGACGTGATCATCACCTACAAGGAGTATCCGCATATCGACGGCGCGCTGCGCGCCCATGAGGTCTATGCGCTGACGCTGGCCGCCGCGCGCGGCGAGATCCGGCCGGTGATGGCGTTCCACGATTGCCGCATGATCGACATGTGGCGCACGCCGGTCGAACCGATGAAGAGCTTCGTCGCCAAGATGGCGGCATGCGAAGGAAAGGATGGCGTGCTCTCGGTTTCCTTCGGCCACGGCTTCCCGTGGGGCGACGTCGCGGATGTCGGCGCGAAGATGATCGTGATCACCGACAACGACGAGCCCAAGGCCAAGCGCATTGCCGCCGACTTCGCGAACGAGATCTTCGCGCTGCGCGACCAGACGCACACGGCGCATGACAGCGTCGAGAAGGGCATCGATTTCGCCGTTTCCGCCAATCAGGGCCCGATCGTGCTCGCCGAGGTCGCCGACAATGCCGGCGGTGGCGCACCGTCCGACAGCACTTTCGTGCTGCGCCGCCTCGTCGATCGTGGCATCCGCGACGTGGCGATCGGCTATTTCTGGGATCCCATCGCCGTGCGGTTCTGCGCCGAAGCCGGCGAAGGGGCGGAGCTCAGCTTGCGCATCGGCGGCAAATGCGGCCCGGTATCTGGAGATCCGGTGGATCTGACGGTGCGCGTGCGGCGCGTCGTCGACGGCCACACACAGACCGGCCTGAGCGGCGCGACTTCGGCGATGGGCCTCACCGTCTGGGTGGAGGCCCAGGGCATCGACATCGTGCTCAACACCACGCGCACGCAGGTCTTCCATCCCGATGGCTTCACCAAGCTCGGCATCGACCTCGCGACCAAGAAGATCATCGTCGTGAAATCGACCCAGCATTTCTACGCCGGCTTCGCGCCCATCGCCGCGGATGTGCGCTATATCGCCACGGCAGGCTCGATCGCGCCGAATTTCGAATCGATCCCCTACACGAAGCTCACCAAGCCCTATTGGCCGAAAGTCGCGAATCCCTTCGCGTGAGCGTGATTACCCCGCCATCCGCAGCATCATGCCGACTGTGAGACCCATCAGGCCGAGGAGGAGCGGAACGATCCAGCGCAGAATCTCGCTGCGACTGGCGGCGATCTCGGTGCGGATCTTTTCGCATTCCAGGCGAAACTCGGAACGCAGGTCGCTGCGCAGTTCAGAGAGGTCGGACTTCGTGGCGAGCTCGGTGACCACGCTCTCGGCAAATGCCTCCGCAAAACCGGCCGCCTGATCCGGCGGGAGACCGATCCCTTGGGGGCGACGAGCGAGCTTCAATGTATCGAAGGCGGTAGCGGACATGAAGCGGATCATTCGTCGCGACACGCGACGCATTCAATCCGGCAACAGCGTCAACCCTCACTGACGGACGGCGTAACGCGATGGATGTCGTGGGTGGCGACGCCGTGCTCGCCGCGCGGGCGGGCGAGGAAATCCGGCTGCGCGAGCGAAGCGCGGGTATCGTCGTAGCCGGCGCGCCAATGCTCGCGCATCGTCTCGAGGCTGAATTCGTAGTCCTTGAAATGGGTCTGGAACGCGCGCGCCTGGTAGATGAGGTGGATGACGTTGAACACCTTGCGGCAGCTGTTCTCCTCCAGCATCTGCCAGAGCTCGGTGCCGAACAGGCTCTCCGGCAGCGACGGCAAGGCCTGCGCGATCGCGCGGCGTAGGCGCTGACGCTCGAGCGTGCGGTCGGTCGATTTGCGCGTCCGGCTGGAGAAGCGGATGTCCTTCTCGCGCTCCATCGCCTCGTCGATGCGGCGTGGCACCTCGCCGCGAGCGCTCCAGAGATCGACCTGGAAGGCGAGCGTGTCGCGTCGCGGTTGCGAATCCAGCACATATTCGAGCGGCGTGTTGGAGACGATGCCGCCATCCCAATACCATTTGCCGTCGATCTCGACCGGCGCGAAGGCCGGCGGCAGCGCCCCCGAGGCCATGATGTGGCGGACATCCAGCCGGCGCTCGGCGCTGTCGAAGTATTCGAAATTCCCGGTCGCGACATCGACCGCGCCGACGGAGACGCTGACGTCGCTCGTGTTCAGCAACTCCCAGTCCACCAGCGCATCGAGCGTGCGCGCGAGATCGCTGGTGTCGTAGTAGCTGACCTCATCGGGCGCGACGTCGACACCCGGCATGGGCGGCGGCAGGCGCAGACGGAAGAAGCCGGGCTGACCCTCGACGATCGAGCGCCCCGCCGAGATCGCGCTCGACCAGTTGCGCAGGCTCGGCATGTTGGCGAAGATCTGTCCGGCCCAGGCGAGCGGCCCGGGCTCGCAGATCTTCTCCCAGAATTGGCGCAGCCGCTCGACCCTGCGTTCCCGTGGATTGCCGGCGATGATCGCGACATTGATCGCGCCGATCGAGATGCCGGCGTAGCGATTGGGCGTCACGCCGGCTTCGTCCAACGCCTCGTAGACGCCCGCCTGATAGGCGCCGAGCGCGCCGCCGCCCTGCAGAACCAATGCGACGGTTTCGTAGTCGTCAGCACGCAATGCGGTCGGTTCGTCGGTCATTGCGATCGGCCCTCCACGACGTCGCCAGGAATGGCGGCGAGCATCATCGCAGAAAGGAGACCGCGGCGGCTCGTTACCGTTGCGCGTCGCGGCGACGCTGGGCAAAGTCCCGCGCCATGAAACTGCCAAGACTCATCGGTCACCGCGGCGCGCGATCGAACGCGCCAGAAAACACACTAGCCGGGCTGCGCCGCGCGCGCGAGGAAGGGGCGAGCTGGGTCGAGTTCGACGTCAAGCTCACCAAGGACAATGTGCCCATCCTCATCCATGACGAGACATTGGACCGCACCAGCAACGGGCGAGGGGCCGTGCGTGACCTGCCGCTCGAATCGATCAAGCTCGTGGATGCCGGATGCCCTGCGGTGTTCGGCGATCGCTTCAAGGGCGAGCGGATCCCGACTCTCGCGGAAGCGCTGAGCCTGATGCTCGATCTCGACATGGGGTTCAACCTGGAGGTCAAGCCCTGCCAGCGCCGCGAGCGCGAGACGACGATCGCGGCGCTGGCCGTCGTGCGCCAGCATTGGCCCGCGCGCGCGCCGACGCCGATCATCTCGTCGTTCAAGGCCCTGTCGCTCGAGGCGGCACGCGACGCGGCGCCTGAACTGCCGCGCGGCTATCTCGCGGAGCGGCTCGATGCGGGATGGCTCGACGCGGCCAAGCGCCTGGATTGCGCGACGATCCATCCCGGCTACCGGTCGCTGACGCAGCCGCAAGTCCAACTCGCCAAGCAGCATGGCTATCCCGTGCTGGTGTGGACGGTGAACGAAGCATCGCGCGCGGTCGAGCTGATCGGCTGGGGCGTCGACAGCCTGATCTCCGACGTGCCCGGCGCGATCGCGGCCGCCATCGCGTGAGCGCGGCGGCGCGAATCCTGCCGGTCCTGCTGGCGCTCGTGAGCCTGGCGGCGAGCGCCCAGGCGACCCTGCCAACCGGGCCTGATCTCGCCACCAATGGCTGGCGGCAGATCGAGTTCCGCGGCCGCTCACCCACGCGCTTCGAGCCCTACGGCGCACATGGTTTGCGCATCGTGACCGACTCGTCGTCGTCGATGCTCTCGATCGGCGTGCGCATCGACCCGGCCACGCATCGATGCCTGTCCTGGCGCTGGCGCGTCGACGACGCCACGATACCGGCAACCGATCTGGACAAGCGTGGCGGCGATGACCGCAATCTGATCGTGTCGCTGGGCTTCGCCTTCGACCCCGATTCCGCGACGCTCGGCGAGCGCATGCGCCACGGGCTCGCCCGCCAACGCGCAGGGCGCGTCATCCCTGGGCACATCTTGTTCTACGTATGGGGCGGCACACATCCCAGGGGTGCTTGGATCAGCAGCCCCTACATGGAAGGTGCCGGCGCGATCCGAGTTGTCGAGCCTTCGCCAGGCGATCACGGAGTTTGGCGGGAAGTCTCCGTCGACTTCGCCGCAGATTTTCGCGCCCGCTTCGATCGCCCCGCGCCACTGGTGATCGAACTCGCCGTTGGTGGCGATTCGGACGACACGACGAGTCGTTCGTCGGGGCGAATCGCCGATCTGAGTTTCAAGCCCCAGTGTTGATGGGCAGGCTTTCAATGCCGCGACACCTGGGTTAGGTAGATTCCAAACGTCGCGACACGTCGCGCCGAAGGGCCAATTCGACAAAGACCACACAACATCATCGGGAAGCTTGCCGTCATGCTGACGCTTAGACCGTTGGTCATCTCTGGACGCGAAGTGCAGCCAATCGTCGAAGGCGGCAAGGGTATTTCGGTGTCAAACGGCGAGAGTTCCGGCGCTTGGGCAGCGTCGGGCGGGGTCGGCACGTTCTCCGGCGTCAATGCCGATTCCTACGACGCCGACGGCAAGCTGATGGAGCAGCATTACTACGGTCGCACGCGGCGCGAGCGGCACGAGGAGCTGATCGCGCATTCGATCCGCGGCGGCATTGCCCAGGCGCGCATCGCGCATGAGAGTTCCAACGGCAACGGCCGCATTCACATGAACATCCTCTGGGAAATGGCCGCGGCGGAACGCATCCTCAACGGCGTGCTCGAGGGCGCCAAGGGCTTGATCCACGGCGTCACCTGCGGCGCGGGCATGCCCTACAAGATCGCGGAGATCTGCGCGCGCTACGGCGTCTATTACTATCCGATCATTTCCTCGGCACGCGCCTTTCGCGCTTTGTGGAAGCGCTCCTATCACAAGTTCCGCGACGGCCTCGGCGCGGTGGTCTACGAGGATCCCTGGCTCGCCGGCGGCCACAATGGCTTGTCGAATGCCGAGGATCCGCGCAAGCCGGAGCCGCCGCTGCCGCGCATCATCGAACTGCGCAAGCAGATGAACGAATTCGGGCTGCACAGCACACCGATCGTGATGGCCGGCGGCGTCTGGCGCCTCGACGAATGGACCGGGTTTCTCGACAACCCCGAGGTCGGGCCGATCGCGTTCCAGTTCGGCACCCGACCGCTCCTCACGCTCGAAAGCCCGATCAGCAAGGAGTGGAAGCAGAGGCTGCTGACGCTCAAGCAAGGCGACATTCTGCTCCATCGCTTCTCGCCGACAGGGTTCTACTCGTCCGCCGTCATCAACCCGTTCCTGGTCGAGCTGGACGCGCGCTCGAAGCGTCAGATCCCCTACTCGACCGCCCCGATCGGTGAGATGACCGAGGCGCTGGCCGTGGGCGCACGTGGGCGAAAAGTCTATGTCGGCCTCGCCGACCGTGCCCACGCGGTGGAGTGGATGGCGGCAGGCTTCACCGAAGCGCTGCGCACACCCGATTCGACGATCATCTTCGTCACCCCGGCCAAGGCCGCGGAGATCCATCACGACCAGGTCGACTGCATGGGATGCCTCTCGGCCTGCATGTTCTCGAATTGGGCGCAGACCGAGCAAGGCAGCACAGGCAAGAAATCCGACCCGCGGTCGTTCTGCATCCAGAAGACATTGCAGGACATCGCCCACACCAGCGATGTCGATACGCAGCTGATGTTCGCAGGGCACAACGCGTACCGCTTCGCCTCGGATCCCTACTATGCGAACGGCTTCATCCCGAGCGTCAAGCAGCTGGTCGAGCGCATCCAGACCGGCGCCTGAGCGCAAGACGGCGGCTCGATCGGAACGTTTGCAATGATTCCAGCCTCGAATGCAGGGAACTGCGACATATCCCTATTCATCCGCCACGACCTCGCCTATATCGATTGGCATGGCTGGCAATCGACCATTCTCCCAGGCGCTCGAGCGCCTCAAGCGACATGGCTTGCGCCCGACGCGTCAACGCTTGGCGCTGGTGCGCCTGCTGTTCGATGGCGGTGATCGGCATGTGACGGCGGATCGCCTGCAGGCGGAAGCAGCGGCCGCGGGAATCAAAGTGTCGCTGGCGACGATCTACAACACGCTCAACCAATTCACGGCGGCCGGCGTGCTGCGCGAGGTCGTGGTCGAAGCCGGGCGGTCGTATTTCGACACCAACACCGGCGACCATCATCACATGCTGATCGAGCAGACCGGCGAACTGGTCGATATCCCCGCCAGCCACGTCCACGTGTCATCCCTGCCCGCGTTGCCGGCGGGCACGTCGCTGCGTCGGATCGATGTCATTTTGCGCGTCGGCTCTGACCCTGAAACTGCGTCAAAATAACGCTGTATAGACTAGTCTAGAACTGATCTAGGCTGTTGACAGCAAGCCGGCTCCGGCTCTACTCCTACTGGCACGCGTTGGTTCCGCGCCATCTCGGCGGCGGGCGCGACGCTCCACCAGGAGGAATGATTCCGATGCCCAAGCTCAAGGGGACGAAGACCGAAGGCAATCTGAAGGCGGCTTTCGCTGGCGAGAGCCAGGCCAATCGCCGCTATCTCTATTTCGCGCAGAAGGCCGACATCGAGGGCTACAACGACGTGGCCGCCGTGTTCCGTTCGACCGCCGAAGGCGAGACGGGCCATGCGCATGGCCATCTCGAATTCCTCGAAGAGACGGGCGATCCGGCGACCGGACTGCCGATCGGCAGCACCGGCGACAATCTCAAGGCGGCGATCGCCGGCGAGACGCACGAATACACGGACATGTATCCGGGCATGGCGAAGTCGGCGCGTACCGAAGGCTTCGACGAGATCGCCGATTGGTTCGAGACGCTGGCGAAGGCCGAGAAGAGCCACGCCGGCAAGTTCCAGAAGACCCTCACCGAAATGAAGTGAAGCTTGCGGCAGCTGCGAGCCGCATTCAGTGCGGCTCGCGGCGCCGATCCTCACCAAGGAACCATCGCGATGCGTGAAGGCAGTCTCGAGCCACCGATCCGTCATCCCATCGACTGGACAAATCCGGATTTCTGGAATGAAGCCAAGCTCGAGGCCGAACTGCGTCGCGTCTACGACATCTGTCATGGCTGCCGGCGCTGCTTCAATCTTTGCGACTCCTTCCCGACGTTGTTCGATCTCGTCGATCAGAGCGCCAACGAATCGGTCGAGGATCTGACCAAGCCGCAGCTGATGGAGGTGGTGGACGGCTGCACGCTCTGCGATCTCTGCTTCATGACGAAATGTCCCTACGTGCCGCCGCACGCGTGGGATCTCGACTTCCCGCATCTGATGCTGCGGGCCCGCGCGATCGAGACGCGCAAGAACGGCGTGAAATGGAACGAGCGCGAACTCACCCGCACCGACCGCAACGGCAAGCTTGCCGCCCTGGTCGCGCCGATTGCGAACTGGGCGACCAAAGAGGGCAACGGCCTGACGCGCCCGGCGATGGAAATGCTCCTCGACGTTCACCACGAAGCGCATCTGCCGAAATTCAACGCCTCGACCTTCAAGATGCGCGACCGCGCCGCGCCCCCGACTGTGAATGTCGAGGCTCCGGCGGCTGGCAAGCGCAAGGCCGCGCTCTACGCGACTTGCTTCGTCAACTACAACGATCCGCCGATCGGCATGGCCGCGCGCGCGGTGCTCAACCGCAACGGCGTCGCGACGCGGGTCGAATACCCGCGCTGCTGCGGCATGCCGCAGCTCGAGCATGGCGAGATCGAGAAGGTCGCCGCCGCCGCCAAATCAGTCTCTGCGCATTTCTCGCCGCTGATCGATGCCGGTTGGGACGTCGTTGCGCTCGTGCCGTCCTGCGCGCTGATGTTCAAGTTCGAATGGCCGCTGCTGCTGCCCGACGACCCGCTGATCAAGAAGCTCGCGCACGCCACGTTCGACATTGCGGAGTACGTCGTCGACATCGCAAAGAAGGAAGGTCTCGCGCCCGGGCTGACGCCGCTCGAAGGTGGCGTTGCGCTGCATTTCGCCTGTCATGCGCGCGCCCAGAACATGGGGCCGAAAGCGGCTGAAATGCTGCGGCTGATCCCCGAAGCGGACGTGCAGCTGATCGAACGCTGCTCCGGTCATGGCGGCAGCTGGGGGATCATGAAGGAGAATTTCGAGACGGCCGTGAAAGTCGGGAAACCAGCCGCGCGCGCCGCGGCCAAATCGGGCAAGACGCATCTCTCCTCCGAATGCCCGCTCGCCGGCGATCACCTGGCCCAGGTCATGAACCGGCTGGGCGAAGGCGATCGCCCCGCCCCTGAACCCAAGCATCCCATCGAATTGTTCGCGATGGCTTACGGCCTGGTCTGACGCCGATACCGAGAAGGAGTTCGACATGCTCGCTGCCACGAAGACCGAGATCACGCCCGCCGACATCCTCGCGCCGACGGCCTATGCCCATGAGCGCCGCACGCTGCGCGCCGATATCGTCGCGATCAAGAAACGCCGCCGGGTTTCGGTTGGCCCCTTCGCGACGTTCTATTTCGAGAATTACCGCACGATGTGGCATCAGATTCACGAGATGCTCTACATCGAGAAGGGCGGCGAGGATCAGATCGCCGACGAGCTGCGCGCCTACAATCCGCTGATCCCCAAGGGTCGCGAGCTGGTCGCCACCGTCATGCTCGAAATCGAGGAACCCGTGCAGCGCGCACAGATCCTCTCAGGTCTGGGGGGGATCGAGAACCACATGTTCATCACCGTGGGTGGCGCCCGCATCGCGGCGCGGCCGGAAGGCGATCTCGAGCGCACGAAAGCCGACGGCAAGACCAGCGCCGTGCATTTCCAGCATTTCGACTTCACGCCCGAGCTGATCGCGAAGTTCCGCGACCCGGCGGTCCAGGTGATCGTCGGCATCGATCATCCCGAGTACAGCCACATGGCCATACTCACGCCGGCCGTGCGCGAGTCCTTGGCGCAGGATTTCATCACCTGAGCCGCATCGAGGTCCGACTCCCTGGGGAGCCGGACCCGATGGGCCGCATTCAGTCGACCTTGACGTACCGAATCTCGAGCTGATTGTCCGCGCGATGCGGCGCCGTGATCTTGGCGCCCATCGCCCAGGGAATCATCAGGTGGTACATCGGCAGATGCCCCACTTCCTCGTTGTGGAGCCGATGCGCGTCCTTGATCAGCTGTCGACGTTTGTCCGGATTGGGTTCGATCTGCGCCTGCTCGATCAGTGAATCGACCCCAGCGTTCGAGTATCCCCCGCCGTTCCAGCTGCCGCCGCCGACCTTCTCGCGCGTCATCATGATGCCGCGCAGCGTGTACATCGCGTCGTAGGTCGGCACGCCCCAGGTCAGACCGTAGAAGCTGGTCTCGCCACGAATGATGCGCGGGAACATCTGCGCCGGTGGAATGACGTTGACCTTCACGTCGATGCCGATCTGCGCAAGCATCGGCGCCACGGCCACGCAGACTTCGTCATAGGTCCCCGTCGGGCAATCCAGCGTCACCTGGAAACCGTTGGGGTACCCCGCGTCGGCGAGCAGCTTCTTCGCTTTGTCGCGGTCCACAGGCCCACGAGTCTGCTCGATGTCCTTGTCCCATCCATTGACGAAATGCGTCCACATCGAACCGCTGGCGATGCCCTGACCGCGCAGGACGCGGCGGATGATGACATCGACGTCGATCGCATGGGCGATCGCCTCGCGCACGCGCGCATCCTTGAACGGGTTCTTGCCCTTCACATTCGAGAATTGCAGCTCGTCCTTCTTCTGGTCGAACCCGAAGAACATCGTGCGGTTCTCCTGCGCCTCGATGATCTTGATGCGGCTATCGCTCTTGAGACGCGCCACGTCGTTCGGCGGCACGTTGATCACGATGTCGACGTCGCCGGACAGCAGGGCGGCGATACGTGTCGCATCGGCCACGATCGGCACGTGGTGATACTCCGTAACGTTGCCTTCGATCTGGCCCCAATACGCGGCATTGCGCAGCAGCACGGTCCGCGTCTCGCTGTCACGGCTCTTGAGGGAGAAGGGTCCCGTGCCGTTCATGTTGCGGATGGCGAAAGTCTCTTCCTTGGCCGCCATGTTCTGCGGCAGCGTCACCTTGTTCGCCTCGGACCACGCTTTGTTCATGATGAAGATGCGGCTCATCTTCTCCGGCAGCACCGCATCGGGATATTTCGTGATGATGTCGACGGTCAGATCGTCGACACGGACGATGTCGCTCACGCTGTCGATGTAGATCGTCACATTCGACGTCGGGGACAGCGCGCGCTTGTAGCTGAACACCACGTCGTCGGCGGTGAAGCTTGCGCCATCGTGGAACTTCACGTTCGGGCGCAGCGTGAAGCGCCAGCGGGTCGGCTCGACGGCCTCCCAGCGCGTCGCGAGGGCCGGGACGGGCTTCAGGGCATGATCGCGACCCACCAGCGGCTCATAGGCCTGGAGCAGGACCGAGAAATTACCCTGCGAATTCTGCGCGTGGGGATCGAGCGTCGTGGCATCCGCATTGATTGCCAGCCTGAACATTTTCGCCTGCGCGCCCGCCGCGCCGGCGAGGATCATGGCCGCCGCACCGGCGGCGAGGATCGACTTCCATGATCCCGTTTTCGAGACAGTTGAATTCGTGGGACTGCGTGGCATGGTTCCTCCTCCGCCCGGCGTTGGCTGAATGCCGACGCGCACTTGCATGCGCCGATCTTGGTCTGCGCAACTATGCTCCTGCAAGCCTCTCGCTCTACTTGAACGTCTCGCCGGGGTCGGCGCCCCAGATCTCCGTGCGCGCGATCCAGCCGCGGAAGCCTCCTGCCTCCATCCGGCACCAGGCGCCCGCACATTCCACGAGCCGGCCGATGACGCCGGGTTCGAGTCGGGCGATCGCCACGGCATCGGGCTGCGCCGCGCGGCGCAACGAGCGCACTTCGCCCATGACCATCGCATAGCGTCGGCTCGAGAGGGTTTGCTGATGGACCCAGCCCGTGGTCCCCGTCGCATCGACGACGCGACGCCATTGCTCGATCTCCGCGATCACGCGCACGGGCATGTAGCGTCGCTGCAGAACCCATTCGATCGGGTGCTGTGTGCCGGGGCCGACACGCATGTGAACGGTGTCGGATTTCAGGCTGAGGTAGTGCGGCGCCGACGGCGCGTCGCGCCCGCCGCGCGTCTGCGCCGCAGCGTCAAAAGTCAGACATGCCGCGAGCACCGCGAGCACTGCACCCAATCTTCCCGTCATCGCGGCGCTTCTATAGGACAAACCCGGCGGAGTTTACAGACAGCCGCGCTTTACAGACGCACGGGCTGCTTGGTACGCCCACACCTCACATCGCCCAGGAGTTGCCGCCGCCATGCCGCGCAAACGTCCGCTCGTCGTCGTCACGCGCAAACTGCCGGATATCATCGAGACGCGGCTGATGGAGCTGTTCGACGCCCGACTCAACCGCGATGATCGCCCGTTCACGGAGGCCGAACTCAAGGAGGCCGTGGCGAAAGCCGAAGTCGTCGTGCCGACCGTCACGGACCGGCTCTCGGCGAGCATCCTCGCCGGCGCCAACCCGAATCTGAAGCTCATCGCCTCCTTCGGCACCGGCGTCGATCACATCGATCTCGATACCGCCAAGGCCCGCGGCATCGTGGTCACCAACACGCCGGGGGTGCTGACGGAGGATACGGCCGACATGACGATGGCCCTGGTTCTCGCGTTGCTGCGCCGTTTGACTGAGGGCGAGCGCCTGGTGCGCGCGGGCGAGTGGGATGGCTGGAGCCCGACCTCGATGCTCGGCCATCGCCCCGGCGGCAAGCGCCTCGGCATCGTGGGCATGGGCCGGATCGGGACCGCGCTGGCCATCCGCGCGCGCGCCTTCGGCATGTCGATCCACTATCACAATCGCCGGCGCCTGCCGGCGGAGCGCGAGGCCGAGGTCGAAGCGACCTATTGGGAAGGCCTCGACCAGATGCTGAGCCACGTCGATGTCGTCTCGATCAACTGCCCGCATACGCCCGCGACCTACCACCTCATCTCGGCGCGGCGGCTCAAGCTCGTCCGTCCCCACGGATTCATCGTCAACACGGCGCGCGGCGAAGTCATCGACGAGGCCGCCTTGCTGCAGGCGCTCGAGCGTCGGCAGATCGCCGGCGCCGCGCTCGACGTCTACGAGCGCGAGCCCGAGATCGACCCGCGGCTGCTGAAGCTGCAGAACGTCGTCTGCCTGCCGCACATGGGCTCGGCGACGCTCGAGGGCCGGATCGCGATGGGCGAGCGCGTGCTGATCAACATCAAGACCTTCATCGACGGGCATTCACCACCCGATCGCGTCGTCGCCACGATGTTCTGAGCGGCCAAAGGCAGCGGCGTTTACCCGCTGGTAAGACCTGCCGGTTCACCCTGGGATTGATGGCGCGGGCCTAGGCCGGCGTCTAGCTTGGATGCGTCACTTCACTGTAGGGCCAGCGGTCGATGCAACGAATCGGATGGATGTGGTTCTGTCGGCTGCGCTTGGCGGCAGAAACTAGGCGCGGCGCCTCTGCGATCGAGTACGCCCTGCTCGCCGGACTGATCGCAACCATCATCGTCACGGCGGTGTCGTCGCTCGGCGCCAATCTCTCCGGAAATTTCTACGGCCGGATCGCCGGCGCGCTGACCTGAGCCTGTCTGCCGCAGCTCGGGCAATCCGGATCCTTCGGGACCTTGATCCGCGTGAAGCGCGCGCCGAGCGCATCGTAGAGAACCAGCGTCCCCGATAGCGACTCGCCGATTCCCAGGATCTCCTTGATCGTCTCGACGGCCTGCAGCGTGCCCATCACGCCAGCGACGGCGCCGAGAATGCCGGCCTCCTCGCAGCGCGGGATCAGGCCAGCCGGTGGCGGCTCACGATGCAGGCAGCGATAGCAAGGTCCTCCGGTCCACGGCTTGAACGTCGAGAGCTGTCCTTCGAAGCGCAGCAGGGAAGCGGCGACCAATGGTTTGCGCAGCGCCAGACAGACATCGTTGAGCACGTAGCGCGTGGCGAAATTGTCGCTGCCGTCGACGACGAGATCATAAGCCTCGATCAGCCCGGCCGCGTTGGTGGCATCGAGGCGCAGATTATGCGGGATCACCCGCGTCTCCGCATTGATGGCGGCGAGACCCTCGATCGCGCTCTTGGTCTTGGCCTCGCCGATGCGGTCGCTGGCATGGACGATCTGGCGCTGCAGATTGGAGGTCTCGACCACATCGTCGTCGACCACGCCGAGGGCGCCGATGCCGGCCGCGGCGAGATACATCAGGACCGGACTGCCCAGACCGCCCGCGCCGATCACGAGGACACGCGTGGCGAGCAGCTTGGCCTGCCCCTCCTCGCCGATCTCGTCGAGGATGAGATGGCGTGCGTAGCGCAGCTCCTGATGCTCCGTGAGTTCGATCATCCTCAGCCTCCCGTCGATCCGAAACCGCCGTCGCCGCGCATCGTCGTCGGCAGGACAGCAACGTCATCCCACACCAGCTGCGTGACCGGCGCGACCACGAGCTGGGCGATGCGCATCCCGCGCGTGATCGTGAATGGCTCGGCGCCGTGGTTGATCAGGATCACGCCGACCTCGCCGCGATAATCGCTGTCGATCGTCCCCGGCGCGTTGAGGCAGGTGATGCCATGCTTGAGCGCGAGGCCCGAGCGCGGGCGGATCTGTGCTTCCGTCCCCGGCGGCAATGCGAGCGCCAGCCCCGTGGGAACGAGCATCCGCCCGCCCGGCGCCAGTACGATCGTGGCATTCACCGCGGCGAGCAGGTCCACGCCCGCGCTCCCCGGCGTCGCATAGACGGGCAGCGGCAGATCGCGACCATGGGCCAGGCGCGTGACGGCGACGCGGATCGCGCTCATCGCAGACGCCGCGCGATGCGCGCGGCCAAGCGGCGAGCCACTTCGTCCTTCGCCAGTTTCGACCAAGATTCGACATCGTCGCCATCGATGACATGAACGACATTCGCATCGCCGCCGAAGACGCCCGTTCCCGACGAAACATCATTGGCGATGATCCAATCGCATCCCTTCTTCAGGCGCTTGGCCCTGGCGTTGTCGATCAGCTTCTCGGTCTCCGCAGCAAAGCCGATCACTAGGCGCGGCCGATGGTCGAGGCGGCGCGCCAGGCTCGCGAGGATGTCTGGATTGGGCACGAGCGTGAGGGTCGGCGCCGCGACGCCCTCCGCCTTCTTCAGCTTCTCGTGCGCCGGCGCCGCCACGCGCCAATCGGCGACCGCCGCGGCGCAGACGGCGATATCGACCGGCAGCGCCGCCTCGCACGCCGCCAGCATCTCAACGGCGGTCTCGACATTCACAACGCGGATGCCGACAGGATCGTCGAGACGCGTCGGACCGGTGACCAGGATCGTGCGCGCGCCGAGTGCCGCCAGAGCGGACGCGATCGCATGGCCTTGCTTGCCCGAGGAGCGATTGGCGATGTAGCGCACGGGATCGATCGGTTCATGCGTCGGACCGGACGTGACCAGCGCGCTGAACCCGTCGAGCGGACCCGGGCCGCCGAGCCGCGCATCGATGGCCGCGAGGATCTCGGCGGGCTCGGCCATGCGCCCGATCCCGGTTTCGCCCTCGGCCAGGGCCCCGGCATTCGGTCCAATCAACGCCAGGCCGCGCGCGACCAGCGTGGTGATGTTGGCCTGCGTCGCCGGCGCATTCCACATCACGTGGTTCATCGCCGGCGCCATCAGGATCGGACGGTCGGTCGCGAGCAGCACGGTCGAGGCGAGATCATCCGCGACGCCCAGCGTGATCTTGGTGATCAGATCCGCAGTCGCCGGTGCGACCACCACCAGATCGCAATCGCGCGCGAGCCGGATGTGGCCGATCTCGTGCTCGTCGGTCAGCGAGAAGAGATCGCTGAAGACACGGTCATGCGACAGGGTCGACACCGAGAGCGGCGTCACGAATTCATGGGCGGCGCGGGTGAGGATGCAGCGCACGCGCGCGCCGCGTTCGCGCAGCCGACGGATCAACTCGAGGCACTTGTAGGCGGCGATCCCACCGGCGATCACCAGCAGGATCCGTTTTCCCTGGATCATCGAACGATGAGCCTAGCGCGAAACGCACCCACGCGAACATTCTGACAGGAGCCGACAGGGCACATCGCGCTACCAGAAGAGCCGAGCGATGAGACCACCCGCACCCGCCGCCAGGAGGAGGCTGACCCAGCCGAACCCGCCGCGTCGCGTCAAGGCCGCCAGCGTCTCGCGATCGAGACGCACGCCGCCGGTGGCGATCACGCCGGCCGCGCGCTCGAGATTATGGACCAGCGTCGGCAGCGTATCGAGCCGGGCAAGCGCCGCACGGGCGAACTCCACGACGCGCGCCGCGGGTCCACGATTGTCCTGCATCCACGATTCGATGAGCGGCCGCGCCAGGCCCCACATGTTGACATCGGGGTTGAGCGCGCGCCCGACACCCTCGCAGACCAGCATCGATTTTTGCAGCAGCAGCAGCTGCGGCTGCGTTTCCATCTGGAACTTCTCGGTCACCTCGAACAGCTGCGCCAGCAGCCGCGCGAGCGAGATGTCCGCCAGCGGCTTGCCGAAGATCGGTTCGCCGATCGCACGCGCCGCCTGCATGAACGCGCCGGCATCCTGATCGGCGGGAACGTACCCGGCGCGAAAATGCACGTCGGCGACCATCTTGTAGTCGCCCACCAGGAAACCCAGGAGCATGTCGGCGAGATAGGCGCGCGTGGGCTGATCGAGCCGCCCGGTGATCCCGTAATCGACGGCCACCAGCGCACCATCGGGCGCCACGAAGACATTGCCGGGATGCATGTCGGCGTGAAAGAAGCCGTCGCGGAAAACCATCTTGAAGAACACGCGCGCGGCGATCGCGACGATCGCATCGGGGTCGAGGCCCGCCGCCACCAGCTGCGCGCGCTCATCGATGGGAATGCCCGCGATGCGTTCGGTGGTCAGCACGCGGCGGCTGGTCAAGGCCCACTCGATCCCGGGCACGCGGAATTCCGGATCGTCCTTGAAATTCGCCGCGGTCTCCGAGGCCGCCGACGCCTCGAGGCGCAGATCCATCTCGCGCGCGACGCTCTCGGCAAGCGTCCTGACCACCTCCACGGGGCGCAGCCGCCGACTGCGCGGCACGATTCGCTCCGCGAGGCGGGCGAGCCACTCGAACAACGCGATGTCCTCGGCGAAGGCGCGCTCGACGCCGGGCCGCAGGACCTTGACCGCGACGCGCTTGCCGTCCTGTGTCTGCGCGAAATGGACCTGCGCGATCGACGCGGCCGCGACCGGCGTGTCGTCGAATTCGGCGAAGAGCACGCTGATCGGCTGGCCGAGTTCGGCCTCGATCGTCGCGCGCGCCGCCGCGGCCGGGAACGGTTCGAGCTCATCCTGCAGCCGCGAGAGATCGGCGGCCACCGCCTCGCCGACCAGATCGGCACGCGTCGAAAGCGCCTGCCCGAGCTTGACGAAGCCCGGCCCGAGCGCCGTGAGCGCCGCCGCCAACCGCTCGCCGGTGCGACCGGGAACGGCATTGCGCGGCGCGATCCGGCGCAAGATCTGCGAAACGATGGGCGGCGGGTTCAGATCCTCGATCCACACCAGCGCGTCATGGCGCGCCAGCGTGCGCGCGATCTGCAGGAGTCGGCGAAGATTTCTGACGATGCGAAACAAGCGCGGGGCTGCCTCAGAGCCGCCAGGCGGCGTGCAGGGCGGCGATCCCACCGGAGAGGTTGCGCCAGCGTGGACGATCGAGACCGGCCGCGCGCATGCGCTCGGCCAGATCGGGCTGAGCGGGAAAGCGGCGGATCGACTCGACGAGATAGACATAGGCGTCGCGATCGCCGGTCACGGCCTGACCCAGCGCCGGGAGCAGGTTGAAGGAGTAGAGGTCATAGAGCCGATCGAGGCCGGGCAGCACGACATGGCTGAACTCGAGGCAGAAGAACCTTCCGCCGGGCTTCAGCACACGCCGGGCTTCGGCGAGCGCGACATCGATGCGCGTGACGTTGCGCAGGCCAAACGCGATCGTATAGATGTCGACGCTGCGATCGGGCAGCGGCAGCGCCTCGGCATCGCCCACCACGAAATCGACGCCGGACACCGCAAGTCCCGGCAAGACGCCGTCATCGAGCAAGCGATCGCGGCCGCGCGCCACCATCGCGGCATTGATGTCGCACACCAGGGCGCGACAACCCGGCGCCGCGGCGACCAGCGCGCGCGCGACATCGCCGGTGCCGCCCGCCACGTCCAGCGCGATCTCGCCGGCGTGCGGGGCGACGTCGCCGATCAGAGCCGATTTCCACACCCGATGAATCCCGACCGACATCAGATCGTTCATCACGTCGTAGCGATCGGCGACGGAATCGAAGACGCGGCGCACCAGGGACGCCTTGGCGTCGGCGGGAACTTCCTGGAATCCGAAGGAGGTCGTGTCGTTCATGTCGCGCGAAACTAGCGCCGCGCCGCGCCGCGAGCCAGGATTGCCGGCATCTCCACTGGCTGCCCCCGCTGAACTGGCGCGGCCGGCCGCGAACCGATAAGGAATGCGCCGGCATGACGGACCCCAAGACCCTGATCGACGCGGCGACCATCGCCCGGCGCATCGACGCGCTGGCCGAAGAGCTCAGCCGCAGCCTGCCGTCGGAATTCGTCATGGTCTGCATCCTCAACGGCGTCTTCATGTTCGCCGCCGATCTGGTCCGCGCCTTGGCGCGTCGCGCCATCCACCCGACCATGGAATTCATCAATCTCAAGAGCTACGGCGACGGCACCGAGAGCTCCGGGCAGGTGCGCGTGCTCGGCACGTTGCCGGAACAGTTGAATGGCCGTGCCGTGCTGCTCGTCGACGACATCCTCGATACCGGCCGTACATTGCATTTCGCCCGCGCCCTGGTGACCGGATTGGGCGCCAATCCGGTGCGCATCTGCGTGTTCCTCGACAAGCCATCGCGCCGCGCGGTCGCCATGACCGCCGATCACGTGGGATTCCAGATCGAAGACCGCTTCGTCGTCGGCTACGGGCTCGATCACGCCAAGCGGTGGCGCGGCCTGCCCGATCTCGCCACGATCGATTGAGAACGCCGATCCGATGCCCGAACTGCCGGAGGTCGAGACCGTCCGCCGCGGAATTGCGCCGCACCTCGAAGGCGCCCGGATCGTGCGGTTCGAGGCGCGGCGGGCGGATCTGCGCACCAAGCTGCCCAGCCAGCTGGCGGCGCGGGTGACGGGCAGGCGCGTGACCGCCGTACGACGGCGCGCGAAATACCTGCTGATCGAACTCGCGCCGCGCTCACCCGCAGGCGCCGAGGTGATGATCCTGCATCTCGGCATGAGCGGCCGGCTGATCGTCCGGCCGATCGACGCGACGCCGCCGGGCAAGCATGAGCACATCGCGTTCGCGACCGATCGTGGCATGGAAATCCGCTTCTCCGACCCGCGCCGCTTTGGCGTGCTCGACCTGGTGGCGCTCGATGCACTCGATGCCGATCCACGTTTCGCCCCGCTTGGGCCGGAGCCGCTTTCCAGGGAGTTCACGCCGGAATTTCTGGTCCAGACATTGGCGGGCAGCCGCACGACGATCAAGGCGGCGCTGCTGGACCAGCACCGTGTCGCCGGGATCGGCAACATCTACGCGTGTGAAGCCCTGTTCCAGGCGGGGATCTCGCCGCGGCGCCTCGCCGGCACCGTGGGACAGGCGCGCGCCACGCGTCTGGTCGCCGCCATCAAGGACGTGTTGAGCCGCGCGATCGCCGCTGGCGGCTCCTCGGCGCGCGACTACGTGCAATCCTCGGGCGAGGCCGGCTGGTTCCAGCATTCCTGGGCCGTCTATGACCGCGAGGGCAGGCCCTGCCCCGGCTGCGACTGCGGCGGGAGCGTGAAGCGTGTGGTCCAAGCGGGCCGATCCAGCTTCTATTGCGCCGCACGCCAACGCTGAGGTAGAGCCCGCGGCGATGATCCAGCGTCGCTCCGTCGTCGTCCATGCCGCCTGTCTAGTCGCCCTGCTGACAACAGCTCCAGGCTGTGCGGCGGAACGATTCTTCGAGGGCATCGACGATCTGCCGCTGATGCTGGGGCTGGCGGAGAAGCCGAGCGAACTCTCCACTTTCGACTCCGCCGCCGGTCGCATCGTCGCGCGCACAGCCCAGGGCGCGGTCACCCAGGACGCGGTGCTGCGCTTCTATGCCGACACGCTGCCGCAGCTCGGCTGGCGGCCGGTGTCGGCGGGCGTCTTCACACGCGGGCTCGAGAAACTGCAGATCGATTTCCCGACCCGACCGGTTGGTGGACGCATGCTCGAAATGCGGATCCTGATCACACCCAGCTGAGGCCGCCTCGGCGGCTTTCCCTCTCCATTCATCGCAAGCGAGGACATCATGGCCTACGACAACATCCTGGTCGAAACCCGCGGTCGCGTCGGCCTCGTCACGCTCAATCGACCCAAGGCGCTCAACGCCCTCAACGCGGCGCTCATCACCGATCTGGGGCGTGCGCTCGATGCCTTCGACGCCAATGACGACATCGGCGCGATCGTGCTGACAGGCTCCGAGAAAGCCTTCGCGGCCGGCGCGGATATCAAGGAGATGGCGTCGAAATCCTACATGAACGTCTATCTCGAGGATTTCATCACCAGGGGTTGGGAGCGGGTCACAGTCTGCCGCAAGCCGATCATCGCCGCGGTGTCCGGTTTCGCGCTGGGTGGCGGCTGCGAGGTCGCGATGATGTGCGACTTCATCGTCTGCGCCGATACGGCCAAGTTCGGTCAACCTGAGATCACGATCGGCACGATCCCAGGCTCCGGTGGCACGCAACGCCTGCCCCGCTTCGTGGGCAAGTCCAAGGCGATGGACATGTGCCTGACCGGCCGGCTCATGGATGCGCAGGAGGCGGTCCAGTGCGGATTGGTCAGTCGGGTGTTTCCGGCCGGCGAGTTGCTCGCCAGGACCATCGAGATCGCCGAGAAGATCGCGAGCCTGTCGCGCCCGATGACGATGATGGCCAAGGAGGCCGTCAACCGCGCATTCGAGACATCCCTGGCAGAAGGCGTACGCTTCGAGCGCCGGCTGTTCCATTCGACCTTCGCGACGGAGGATCAGAAGGAAGGCATGGCGGCGTTCGTGGAGAAGCGCCAGCCGCAGTTCAAGCACCGCTGACCCGGAAGACCTTGCCGGCCCCGTTGTGTTGACGCTCCTGGGGGCCAGAGATATAACCCGCGCGCCTTTTCCGGGCGCCAACCCCTTTCCGTGGAAGATCGACATGGCCAACACTAAATCTGCCGCGAAGGCGGCGCGTCAGTCGCTCAAGCGCAAGGCAAGCAATGATGCGCGCACCTCGCGCATGCGCTCGAGCGTCAAGCAGGTCGAGACCGCGATCACGTCGGGCGACAAGGCGGCAGCAGCCACCGCGCTGAACAAGACGCAGAGTGAATTGATGCGCGGCGCCAAGCGCGGCATCGTTCATCGCAATACCGTCGCGCGGAAGATGTCCCGCCTGTCGAAACGGATCAAAGCAATCAAGTCTTGACTTGCATCGCATCGCGCGATGCGCGCGATGCGACATTGGTGACTCTCGCCGCGCGGGGACACGCGCGAGCGAAGAGTCGAGAAAAAAATTTTCAGTCATTCGGGCGTCGCATGTTGCAGCCTCATGACGCCGGTGCTTAGGTCGGCCGCGTCGATCGAGTGATCGCGCGCCATCGGCGTCATGATCGAGCGGTCGACGAAGCGAGAAGACGACGAAGCGAGCAGACGACGAGAAATTTTTTGACGAAAGTTTTTCGAAGCGCAAAGTTCGTCGCGTCGCACGTTCGAGGAGACGAGTTCGAGGGACTGCGCCGATGGGGCACGAGACGTAAACGAGATGTCCTCACCGGGTTGGACCGAACGGCACGAAGACCGGCGGCGAGGGAGAACTGGTTTAAGCGAGGTCGGGAGCAAGCGACGCCATTGCGAGATTGACCGGGACGGCTCAGAGATCCGGTGGGATCGAAGCTGAAACTCATTCTCCCGCACGAGCCGAACATCCCATCGCGCGGACGCTGGCAGTTTCCGTAGCGGCAAGTCGCGGACGAAAAGATGTGGTCGCAGTGCACGCCACGCGGGGGAGATGCGTTGCGTGTCTGTCGCTACGGCGGTAGGGGACGAAGTGTCGAGTTGAGTGGGGATGGGCAGGGGGATCGAGCACAAGGGCCCGGCACCGGCGAACCGGTGCATGTCGGGCCTGAGACAAAGCGATTCCGTGACGGCGCGGTTGCTGTCGCGCGGTGGAGCTGACGTGACGACACGGCGCAGATTGTCGTCGTTGCGACGGCGAACGTCAAAACGGTGCGAAGACGATTTGGGTAGGTGGGGGGGGGCGAGCGATGAGGGGAAAACGCCATGATCGCGGAAACTCCCATTGAGCATGTCGGGAATTGCGAGCTTGGATTGCAGCGGAATGGAGTTGCGTCGGTGGCAATGAGCGGTAGCGACAATCCGGGTTATGCGGGTGATCTGGCGACGCGACAGGCATGGGACCTGCTTGCGGCAAACCGCGCCGCGGTGCTCGTCGATGTCCGCTCGCGTCCGGAATGGAGCTTCGTCGGTACGCCAGATCTTTCGTCGATCGGAAACCGCAATGTGCTGCTCGCGTGGCAGAACTGGTCGATGGGACCACAAGGCGCGGCGATGACCCCGAACGCCGCATTCGTGGACGAATTGTTCGCCACCGGCATCGACAAGAACGCTCCGACGATCTTCATCTGCCGTTCCGGCGCACGCTCCAAATCGGCTGCGATCGCCGCGACGCGTGCGGGTTTTTCGCGTGCCTACAATCTGGCCGGCGGTTTCGAGGGCGCGCATGATGCACGCCGCCACCGTGGCCGCGTCGACGGTTGGAAAGCTTCCGACCTCCCCTGGACCCAAGACTGAGGCCGCGGGAACCCCATGCCCATCGACAAGGAAATCTCCGTGGAAGCTCAATGGGTGCGCGTTCGCGCCCGGCTCCGCAAGGAAGTCGGCGAGACGGCGTTTCGCAGTTGGATCAAGCCGCTCACGCTGCTGGGCATCGAGAAGCACGAGGTCCGCCTCGGCGTGACGACGCGATTCGTGCGCGACTGGGTCCGTTCCCACTACGCCGATCTGATCCGGACCGCCTGGAATGGCGAAGTGCGCGACGTCAATGCCGTGGACATCGCGGTGCAGGCCGCCACCACCATCGCCAGGAGCGAGAGCTTGGCAAAGACCGAGATTCCGCGCCCGGCACCCGCGCCGGCCCGTGCGCCCGAGCCGGTGCTGGAGAGCATCGACGAGTTCAGCGCTCCGCTCGACGCGCGTTTCACCTTCGACAATTGGATCGTCGGCAAGTCCAACGAGTTCGCCACCGCCGCCGCCCGCCGCGTCGCCGAGGACACCAAGGCATCGATCAATCCGCTGTTCCTCTATGGCGGCGTCGGCCTGGGCAAGACGCATCTGATGACGGCCATCGCCTGGCACATCCGGCGCCGGCATCCGCAGCGCAAGGTCATGTACCTCTCGGCCGAGAAGTTCATGTTCCAGTTCATCCGGGCGATGCGCTCCAAGGACACGATGTCGTTCAAGGAACAGTTCCGGTCGGTCGACGTGCTGATGATCGACGACGTCCAATTCATCGCCGGCAAGAATGCGACGCAGGAGGAGTTCTTCCACACCTTCAACGCGCTGGTCGACCAGAGCAAACAGATCGTGCTGTCGGCGGACAAGAGCCCGTCCGATCTCGAAGGCGTCGAAGAGCGCGTGAAATCGCGGCTCGGCTGGGGCCTCGTCGCGGACATCCACCCCACGACCTACGAGTTGCGCCTGGGAATCCTGCAGGCCAAGGCCGAACGCGGCGGCGTCGCCATCCCGCCCAAGGTGCTGGAGTTCCTCGCCCACAAGATCACGCAGAATGTCCGCGAGCTCGAGGGCGCGCTGAACCGGATCACCGCCCATGCGACGCTGATCGGCCGACCGATCACCCTCGACAGCGCCCAGGAAGTCCTTCACGACCTGATCCGCGCCAATGATCGCCGCGTCACGATCGAGGAAATCCAGAAGCGCGTCGCCGAGCATTTTTCGATCCGGCTGGCGGACATGCACAGCCCGCGTCGCGCCCGCGCCGTCGCGCGGCCGCGTCAGGTCGCGATGTATCTGTCCAAGCAGCTGACCTCGCGGTCGCTGCCCGAGATCGGGCGCAAATTCGGCGGCCGCGACCACACCACGGTGATGCATGCCGTACGCAAGATCGAAGAGCTCCGCGCGTCCGATCACAGCTTCAACGAGGACATCGAACTGCTGCGCCGCATGCTCGAATCCTGATGGCCCGTCTGGCGCGCTCTGCCACCACCGGGATGACCCGCGATCATGGCCAAACCACGCGCCGTCAACGCGGCGGCTCGAAGCGCCCGCGTCGCCTTGGTCACGGGCTTCGATCCGTTCGGCAGCCACATCGTCAACCCCTCGGCGCTCATCGCCCGCGCCCTCAACGGCACTGAGATCGCCGGCACGCGGATCGTCGGCCGCGTGCTGCCCGTCGACCTCGCGGGGCTGGATGCGGCCATCGACACCGCGCTCGCGGGGATCAAGCCGCGGATCGTCCTGGCCCTCGGGCTGGCGGCGAGCGAGCCGGTGATCCGGCTCGAACGGGTCGCGCTGAACTGCGCGGATTTCAACATTCCCGACAACGCCGGCGCGATCGCACGCGGCGCGAAGCTCGAGCCGAAGGGACCGGCGGCGCGCGAGAGCCGCTTGCCGCTGGATCTCATTCTCGAGCGGCTGCTCGCGGCGGGAATCCCCGCCCGCTTCTCCGAAACCGCCGGTCTCTATCTCTGCAACGCCGCGATGTACCGCCTGCTGGGTCGGCTGCCCGCCAGCCTGCCCTGCGGCTTCGTTCATCTGCCACCGCTTCCGGCCCAAATCGCCGCCTTGCTCCAGGCCCATGCCGGCCGTGCCGGAGAGCGCACCCCG
>Ga0163144_10003800_pt1 | contig 34423 bp, 27 predicted proteins | sample OliLak19BULKMAT1_FD_123175 | JGI IMG/M metagenome (GOLD analysis project Ga0163144, IMG submission 123175) | Freshwater microbial mat bacterial communities from Lake Vanda, McMurdo Dry Valleys, Antarctica - Oligotrophic Lake LV.19.BULKMAT1 | ecosystem: Environmental > Aquatic > Freshwater >...
AGGGGCGGCGGGAGGGGTTTGTGCCTGGGCGACGCCTGACAATCCGAGGACGACAAGGACCGCAACTGCAAATCTACAGGAACACACGCGCGGACGAGCTTAGCACGCGATGAGGCAACCCCAAGAAGGGGTTGCCTCGGTGTTGCCTGAATTACTTCGCCGGTTCAGACGAGGGCGGGACGATGCCCTTCAAGCGCATGTAGGTCACGAGGTTGCCGTAGTGCTCGTTCAGGTGCGAGTTGTTGAACGCCAACACCATCAGCCGCGGCTGCATGCCGAGAAACGACTTGGCCAGCTCGGCGCCCTTCTTGTCGTCCATGCTCGCAATGGCCTGTTCGCAAAACGCGAACGAGTCGGCCAGCGCCGTCTGCAGGTCGGCCTTCGTCGTCTTGTTCTTCTCGATGCCGCTGGCCGTGGGCTTCATGCCGCTGGCGGCGCCGCAGATGCCGTAGTTGCCGTCGGCGATGTGGCCGATCAACTGACCGAGGCTGCGGACCTCAGGCGTCGGCTTGAACGCATACAGGTCCTCTCCGACCTTCTCGGCAGTGCGGATGATCGGCGCCTTGATCTGCGCGAGCTGCGCTTTCACCGCGTCGGCGTACGGGTTGGCCTGCGCGAAGGCCGCGGCCGGCGAAAAGACGAGGCCGGCGAGGGCGATGGCCGTGAGCTGGCGTGTCATGATTGAGGCTCCTTGGGAGTGAACGGGGTTCTCTGAGTGGATGATTCTGCCATGACTGCTCGTCGGCTGGCCGTTTTCGTGACGGGCGTAGTGACGACGCTCATGTGTGGCTGCGCACCGGCTCAATCGGGCCGTCTGGATTCGGCGCCCCGCGTCGGCAACCTGCCGTTGCTGACCTGGATCAGTGAGTTCACGCGTCCCGCGGGGACGGTGTATCCCAAGCTGGCCGACTCCGCGCGATTTGGCGGCATGTCCGGCCTGGCGCTCGATGCCACGAGCGGCGAGTGGCTCAGCGTGATCGACGATCGCGCCGGCACCCGCGTGGCCTGGCTGTCGATCACGGCGGCAGGTGGCCAGCTCGACGTCACGCCGATTCGGATGCAAGCCCTCGCGCCCGGGCCTGGGGTTGACCCTCGCATTGCCACCCAGGCCGACCTCGAGGCTGTCGTCGCCCTGCCCGACGGCACGTTCCTGATGGGCGAAGAAGGCCACGTCACCAAGGATGGGGTGTGGCCACCGGCCATTCTGCAGGTGACGCGCGACGGCGTGGTGACGGGAGTGATCGGCTATCCTCCGGAGTTTCAGATCAGCCCGGACGGCAAGTCAGGCCTGCGCGACAACCAGGGTTTTGAAAGCCTCACGCGCACGCCTGGCGGTCGCCTGATCGCCGGACTCGAGCAACCCCTGCTCGACCAGCCGGTCACATCGACCGAGCACGGTGGCAACGGCCGGTTGATCGAGTTTGAACCGCGTGGCGGGACGTGGCTGCCCGGCAAACAGTGGAGCTATCTCATTTCCCCCACTCCAGCAGCGCCCGGCTTTCCGAATGCCTGCAGCGACGGTGAGAACGGCCTGGTCGAATTGCTGGCGCTGACCGAAACCACACTCCTTGCCATGGAACGGGCGTGCTGGCTCGACGCGTCCGGACGCGAGCCGGCCAACACCATCCAGATTTTTGCGGTGACGCTGGAGGGCACGACCGCTCGCAAGACACTGCTGGTGGATCTGTCCACCCTCACGCCGAAGCTGTCGCCGGCGCTGGCGCACCTGGATAACTTCGAAGGGCTCGCGTTCGGTCCTCCGGTGAATGGCCGGCCGACCCTGCTGGTGATGTCGGACGATAATTTTCGCCCGACACAGAAGACCGCGTTCTTGCTGTTTGGGATGAAGTGATCGTCTTTACTCCACGAACTTATAACCAACACCGCGGACCGTGAGCAGGTGCTTCGGCTTGGTCGGGTCCACTTCCAGGTAGCGCCGCAGCCGCACGATGAAGTTGTCGATGGCGCGCGTGTCGGTGTCCTCGCGCAGGTCCCACACCTCTTCGAGAATCGCCTTGCGCGACACCGCCCGGCCCGCGTTGCGCACCAGGTACTGCAACAGATCGCATTCCATCTGCGTCAGCTGGTAGGCCTTGTCGCCCACCTTCAGCTCCAGCGCTTCCAGATCCAGCGTGCGGCCGGCAAACGTGAGCTGCTCGTGTTCGTGCTGGTCCTGCTGCATCCACTGCCGGCGGCGCAGCAGTCCGCGCAGTCGCGCCAGCAGGATCTGCAACTCAAACGGCTTGGGCAGGTAATCGTCAGCGCCGGCTTCGAACCCCTGCAACACATCCGCCGGCCGGCTGCGCGCTGTCAGCATCAACACGGGCACGAAGTGGCCCGCGGCCCGCAACTGCGTCACGACCTCGAAGCCGTTGCGGCCCGGCAACATCACGTCGAGCACCACCGCGTCGTAGGCGGTGCGATTGGCCAGCAACCGATCGAGTGCCGCCTGACCATTACCATCGATCTCGACGGTGTGCCCCTCGGCCTCGAGGTTGAACCGCAACCCATCGGCCAGGTGCGTCTCGTCTTCGACGATCAGGATGCGGCTCATCCTTCGACTCGCTTGCGCTCGCCTTCGGCGCGCGCCAGCTCGCTCAGGACAGGCTTGGTCTTCATCCGCGGCAGTTCGAGCGTGAACGTCGCGCCTTTGCCCTCGCCCGTGCTCTCGGCGAACACGCGGCCGCCATGCGCCTTGGCAATCGAGCGGACGATGTAGAGGCCGAGGCCGGTGCCTTTGACGGTGAAGCCGCTCGGTTGAAAGCGATAGAAGCGGCTGAAGATGCGCCCGAGCTGCGCCTTCGGAATGCCCACGCCGCTGTCTTTCACGCGCACCCACGCGGTGTCGGGCGTGGCGCCTACGGCTTGCACCGCCACGTGCGGCGCCTCGCTCGAATACTTCACGGCGTTGTCGAGCAGGTTCAGAATTGCCGTGCGTAACTGATCCACGTCGCCCTCGACGACCAGCAGTGTATTGGGATCGTGCTCGGCCAGCGTCACGGCGCCGGCCGGCAGGTTGTGACGCATGCGCGCGATATCGATGCAGTCCTGCACCAGCCACACCAGGTCGACCGGCGCGCGATGATCGAGCTTGCGCTTCTGGCGGGCATGGCCGGCGCGCAGCACCTGTTCCACCGTGTGCTGCAGGCGATCGGCGTCCTGCAGCATGATCCGGTAGAACTCCTTGCGCTGCGCATCGCCGACTTCGCGCGACTGCAACGTTTCCAGGTACAGGCGAATCGACGCGATCGGCGTCTTCAACTCGTGCGTGACCGAGTTGAGGAAGCTGTCTTGCTGTTCGGTGATGCCCATCTCGCGGACCAGGAACACCGTGTAGACGATGAGGCCCGCGATGATGAGCGCGAAGGTGATGACGCCGAGCACGAGCGGCGCGACGCGCCGCCCGTTGACGAGAATCCAGCCGATGTTGAGCGTAACAGCGGCAGCGACGAGGACGACGCAGAGGACGACGAAGACGATCGATGCGGTCTGGCGCCTCGTCACGCCAGCATTTTACGCCGCTTCTTCTTCCATCTCCTGGCGAACCTTGGCGACCTTGACGTCCCACGCCAGGCCCAGCGCCTTGAGGGTGCTGATGCCAATCCAGTTCATGTCGAACTCATACCAGGCCAGGCCGTGGCGGGCCGACACGGGGTGCGCGTGGTGGTTGTTGTGCCAGCCCTCGCCGAACGTCAGCAGCGCCACCCACCAGCTGTTACGCGAATCGTCTTTGGTCTGGAAGCGGCGCGAACCCCAGAGGTGGGTCGCCGAGTTCACGAGCCAGGTCGCGTGCAGGCCGTAGGTGGTGCGGAAGAACGTGCCCCACAGCACGTACGGGATGCCGCCGTAGGCGAGCAGGCCGAGGCCCACCACCACCTGCGGAATCCAGTGCCAGGTCGTCAGCCACACGTGGAACTTGTCCTTGCTCAGGTCGGGCGTGTAGCGCGCCAGGATCTCGGTGTCGTGGTGCATCGCCTTGCCGAACATGATCCAGCCCATGTGCGCCCAGAACGTGCCTTCGCGCGGGGTGTGCGGATCGCCGTCGTGATCGGAGTGCTGGTGATGAATGCGGTGGGTGGCCACCCAGAAGATCGGTCCGCCTTCGAGCGCGAGGGTGCCGCAGATGGTGAGGAAGTACTCCATCCACTTTGGCGTCTTGTAGCCGCGGTGCGTCAGCAGGCGGTGGTACGCCATGCCGATGCCGAGCGAGCCGGCGACCCACCACAGAATGGCCGCGGCCACGATGGCGCCGAAGTCGATGTAGAAGAACGCCGCGACCGCGAGAATGTGGAACACGACCATGGCAATGAAGGTGACCGTATTCACTTCGCCGCTGGAGGCCTTGCGGCCGTAGATCTGGGTGACAGGAATCATGTTGAAAGGACAGTAACAGGTGATGTCGGACCCTTCTGTAATAGTTATGTCAGGACTTCAACTGTTGCGTTCGCAGCAACTTAATGATATTTGTTGTGCCAATATATGGGAACAACATCCCTTGAGCGAGAGCTCAAGCGTGGCAGTGCGGAACTGCTGCTCCTCGCGCTGCTCGAGGAGCAGGAGCGCCACGGCTACCAGATCGCCCAGTTGATCACCGAGCGCAGCGACGGCGTGATCTCCTTTCACGTGACCTCGCTCTATCCGACGCTGTACCGACTCGAAAGCAAGGGCTTGATCGAGGGGCGTTGGGTCGAGAAGGAAGGCACGCGCCGGCGGCGGTACTACCGGCTCACCCCAGGTGGCCGTGGCGTGCTGGCCAAGCAGCGCAAGGTGTGGGAAACATTCTCGGCCGCGCTCACGCGCGTGGCAGGAGTGCGTTCGTAGAGGCGGGTCTTTAGACCCGCCTCTACGCGACGCCGCTACTTTAAGACGAACCGTCGCCACGTCTCGACGATCGCGCGGTCGGGACCGCCGAGCTTCTGGTGGCGTTCGACGTAGTTGCGGAAGCGCGCGAGGTTGCCGGGACTCAGTCCCTTGTCTTGCACGTGCCTGCGATACATCACCTGGATGGCGATGAACAGCAGCGGCTGGTCGTCGTTCTTGGTGGTGTCGAGCAGGTCGATCAGCTTGGGCATGGCGCCGCTGTAGTCGCCGAGCATCGCCAGGGCCGTCGCTTCGCGGCGAAGGCGGTCGCTGTCGCTGGCCCAGGCTGATGGCGCCTCCTCGATCAGATCGACCGCCTGCCGGCCGTCGCCCATCCTGAGCAGGGCATCGACGAGTGCCGGATACACGGCTCCCGGGTTCTCGCTGAGCAGCGCCATCTGCCACGCGCCGACGGCTTCTTTGTCTCGACCCAGGGCCGCGTGGGTGGCGCCGAGGTAGAACGCCGCGCCCAGAAAATCCGAGGCGCCCTTGAGCGTCTGCTGGAAGTACGCCGCCGCCTGCGGCACCTGCCCCTTGTTCAAGGCGTCAAGGCCGCGCACAAACGCCAGGTTCAGCTCATCGTCCGGAGTACTGCCGGGTTCGGTAGGCGGCGTGAACTGACCGCCGCGCGCGCGCTCGATCACGGCTTCCACCTCGGGCGAGGGCGGATGCAGCGACGCCAGGCCATCAAGGAACGGCGTGACGACGTTCGGGACGAGGACGGTGTCGCGGACGAAGCGCGGCACCGGTGCGAAGATCTTGACCTCGGCGAGCGGCGCCGGCGGCGCGTCTGGATTCAGCGGCACCCGCGGATCGATCGAGACTGCCGTCGTCTCGGCCACCACCGGCGCCATCAGGAAGGGACGCACGAGCCGCAGGTCAGGCTGGCCCGGCGCCTTGATGATGGCGCGGGCGAGGTACTCGCCGGGCGGCAGGACGCCGAGACGCAATGTCGCAGCGAACGCGCGCAGGTTGTTCGAGCGCATCGCCTGCCGCGCTTCGACGCTGACCAGCGCACTGCCGTCGACGGCGTCGGCGATCTCGACGGTCGCCTTCGCGCGGCTGAGCAGGTTGGTATCGGCGCCGCTCATCTCAAGCATCGCGGTGAGCGTTTCGGAATCGATGATGCCAGAGGGCCGCGGCCGTGGCAGTTCACCACCGGTCGGTGGCTGCGGCACCAGCATCAGGTCCGACACGGTCAGGCCGCCGGCCAGGCGCGTGAGCCTGGCGTTGATGGTGTGATGCACGCTGCCGATGCGTCCCTTCTCGTCCATCGCCGCGACGCGCAAAGTGTAGTCGCCAGGATCGAGCAGCAACGACGTCAGGATCAGGCGTGGCGATTCGCCGCGCACGCTGGCCGGCGCGAGCGTGGTCAGGCCGGCACGGCTGAACACCGCCTTGTCGTTCTTGTCGAGGATGATGACGCCCATGGGCAACTCCGCCTCGCCCGCCGCCGGATCGCCCAGCTCCGCGCTGATGACGACGCGGACTTTGTTGCTGGCACTGTTGCTGGCGCTGGTGCTATCGATGGTGGTGTAACTGCCGACGCGCATCGGCAGCCCACGAATGGGCAGCGGTTGCCGCAGCGCGTCGGTGACTTGATCGACCGGCGACATGGCCGCGACGGCCGCCGCCGCGGCGGTCTCGGCCTCGTGCAGGACGAAGGTGGGCCGTGCCCGCACGGTGAGGCCGCGCGGCTTCACCTGCACGCGGATGCGATGCTCCTTGCCGCGGCGATCGGCGTCGGTTGGCTCGAAGCCGAGCAGGTAGTATCCCGACAGTTCGCGGCCGAGCCGATCGAACGCGCCGTTCGCCGAGGCGTTGACCGTCGCCAGCGTGCCGCGCGTCTGCTCGGCCAGCATCTCCAGTCCCTCGCTCAACAGCCCATCGTCGAAGAACCGCGAGACGCCCGGAGCCGAGTTGTCGTCGACGTCGAAGTACGCCTGGCCGGGGCGGATGATGTGGATGGTGGCGCGCGCGTCGGCGGCGCGGCGGCCGATCTCGCGCATGTTGTTGCGATCGCGGGCGACGAACATGCCTTCGGAGATCAGCACGATGTTGATCGGCGTCTTCAGTTGCGCCAGGCCCGACAGCAGGCCTTCGAGCGAGGCAATGGTCAGGCGCGTCCGCGAGCTCGACTCGATCAGCAGGCTGCGCGCGTCGGCCTCGACCGAGCTGGAGCAGGCGTCCAGCCCGGCCCCGGTCTCGCCGGAGCACTCGCGATCGAGCGCCTGTTGCCAGGTCGAGGTGTCGTTGTTCTCGAGCGCCCACGCCTCGCTGATGTTGACCTTGGTCATGCCAACCCGGGCCGAGACACTGCCGTTGACCCTGAGCAGCGCGTCGTTGACGCGCTTGCGATCGGTGGTGAACTCGACGTTGCCGACGCCGCTCGGCAGCCGCGCCAGTCCGACCAGGTCGCCGGGGGCGAGGCGATCGAACAGCATCTGTGCCGTGCGCAGCACCGATCGAGACGAGGCGACGCGCAGGTTGTTCTCGTCCACGGCAAACAGCAGCAGGCGTCCCGTGGTCGCGGTGTCGTTGGCCGAATAGGCGGTTTCTCTCGGCGTCGCCGGCGTGGTGTTGGTGGGCACCGTCGAGATGAACTGCACCGACTGAATCGACCGCGGCTGGCCGTTGACCTGCAATTCGAAGTCGGCGGCCGTCAGCGCCGGCACCGGCTTGGCGTCGCGATCGACGACGTTGACGTCAACCAGGACGATTTCCGCCTTCGTCTCGAAGACCGGCCGCGGCGATTGCGGCGTCTGTGGCGGCGGCGCGGGTGGCGGCTGCTGAGCGGCCAGCGTGATCGCGCCCATGCCAAGGGCCAGCGCCACGCCGAGAATCGTGCGGGGGCGTGTCATCAGGAACCTGGCGCGCGATAGCCCTGGCGCGCGCGCACCGAATAATCCGTGCCGGGAATCTCGATCTTCACCTCACGCCACGCGCCATCGCGTTTGGGATTGGTCGATTCGTAGCCCAGCATGTACTGGTTGGACAGCTCGTCGAGAATCTCGGTGAACGGCTGGTCGAGCTGGTCGCTGCGCTCGACGAACAGCGCGCGGCCGCCGCTCAGGTTGACCAGCCGTTCGATGCCCGACTTGAGCTGTGCTTCTTTCACGCCTCGGCCGAGCGCGACCATGAACAGCGTGGCGTCGTTGGCGCGAACGGCCTTCTCGACGGCGTTGATCGTGGCGTGGCTGGAGCGGTCGTCGCCGTCGCTGAACACCACCAGCACGCGCCGGCCGGCGGCGCGCGACAACTGCTGCACACCGCGGACGATCACGTCGTAGAGCGCGGTGCCGCCCCAAGGGGCCAGCCGATCGACCGCGCGGGTGCGCTGCACCACGCTGGTTTCGCGACGGGTGAGCGTGAACATGTTGTCGTTAAACGCCACCACCGTGACCTGGTCTTTGGGGCCCAGCGCGGCGAGGAAGCGCTTCACGGCATTCTTCAACTGCGGCATGGACGGCGTCATGCTCTCGCTGACGTCAATCGCCACGACGATTTCGAGTGGCGAACCTTCCGCCGAGAAATGGCCGATGATTTGCGGCTTGCCATCCTCGGTGAGCTTGAAGGCCGTGGCCGGCAGGCCCGAGACGAAGCGGTTGTTCTCGGTCACCACCGCCGTGACCTGGACGACCTCCACGTTGACCTTCTCGACCTGTTCCAGGCCCCTGGTCCGCGCGCTCGCCACAATGCGGCCGCCGCCAATCAGGTTGCCGACCACGCGGAAGACGTGCGGGCGAATTTCGGCGCCGGCGTCCCAGGTGCATTCCGCGGCGATCGGGTCGAGCACGTTGCAGACCTGCTTGCCGTCAGCGAAGAACAGCAACTGCGCCACGCGAGTGGCCAGCATCCTGGGCAGGATCTCGGCCTTGAGCAGGGTGGTCCCGCTCACATAGAAATCAGGCTCCGGCGAAACAATGCGGAGTTCGAGCCCGGGTGGCGGGGGCGGAGGTTCCTGTGCCGACGCGACGAGGGAGAACGCCGTGAGCAAGACCAGCAGTCGAACCATCGGGGCGAGCCCCTCCAAGTTACAAAGCGCCTTACGCATTACGTAAAAGGGGAGCAGGTCCCCTTTACTGCGATCGCAACGGGCCGGTGCCGGCCAATGCTGCCACGTAATCTTCTACCCGCGCCGACGAAAGCGCCAGCGCTTGTCGCGCCATCGCCGGCCAGTCGTCCGGAAAGCGCGCCGCCACGTCGTGCCAGTAGTCCTGGGCGGCAAAGGTCATCAGCGACGGCACCAACTGGGCCGGCAGCGCGAGGCGCGCGGTTTCCTGGGCCAGCCGCAAGACCAGGTCCGGTGACTGCGTGCCCATCACGCCGCCGTCGGGTCGTCCGCCAAAATCTTCCCAGGCCGCCGAGGGCGGCATGGCCGTGATCAGCCGGCCATTGAGTCCCTCGACGTAGACACCCCACCGGTCCAGTTCGGCCCGGTCCAGTTCGGGCTTACCCAGCCACAGCAGATCGCGCAACGCGAACAGCGCTGGAATGGACTCGGGCGATCGGTCGAGCGTCCACGGCAGCGACTCGCGAATCGAGGCCGACAGATGCGCGTCGGCGGCCAGCGCGAGCAGCGCCGTGAGGTCGCGGCCGGCAGAGACGACCCGGGCGCGTCCGCGCGCCAGCGCCTCAACGAGGCGATCGCGGCTGGCGTCGGTGAGCTCGCGGGCGTTGATCGCGAGGGTCGTTCGCGCGATGGTCAGCTGATCGTTGAGGTTGATGGTCGGCTCCACCGGCATCTCGTTGTCGGCGAGCCGGCGCAGGGACAGCCGTGCCAAGCCGAGCTCGAGACCCAGTAACGATCCCTGGACGCGCCACGGCAGGCCATCGCCGACGTGATCGCGCGGCAGCGCCCACGCCATCCCGGCGCGCGAGGTGGCCGGCGCGTTGAGGCCGAAGTCGTGGCGGGTGATGATGTCGGCGCCGAGCAGTGCGGGACCGCTGGGATCGCCCAGTGCCGGCGCGTAGACCAGTGCCATCAGCGCGTCGGCGATCTGCTGTGGTTGCCCAGTTGCCAGGGCCGCGTCAAGACCGGGCGAGTCGAGTTGCGCGCGAATCTCCAGGATGCGCTGGTGCTCGGCGGCCGCGAGATCCAGCCGGTAGTTCAGCCCTTCCCATTCGATCTCTCGCAGTGCGGGCGCCACGCCGGGGCCCGCCAACGCCTGCAGGAACTGTGATTCGTACGCGGTCTGATCGGTGTAGCGATCCGGTGTGACGAGCGGCGGCAACGCTTCGGCCAGCGCAGTCGTCAGCCACTTCGCCACCGCCGGCATGAACGGCGCATCGCGATCCACCGTGTCGGCCAGCGACAGCACGAGCTGCTCCGCCGTGGCCGCGCTGATCGCCCGCGACAGGCGCGCGCGCTCAATCACCGCCAGTGCACCCTGGAACGCGATCAGGTTCAGGTGGTGCTCGCGGCCCGGGCGATCGTCCAGGCGGCGGGCGGCCTCCACCGCGCGCGCGTAGGTGCGTGGCGCGCGGACGTCGAGGCGATCGAGCGTGACGATCAGCGCGTGGTAGTGGCGATAGCCGGCGAGCGCGATCAAGACATCCGTGGTGTCGGCCTCGGCGACCTCGCCGAAGATCGTTTGTGCGAGCCGCACGGTCTCGAACCGCTCGCGGCGTTCACGGGGCGGCGACGAAGCGATTTTTGCCGCCAGCCACGTCAGCGTGACGGGCGACGAGGGTGTGCGCCGCACCGCCACGGCCTCGCGCCGCGACAGATCCGATCGATCGAACACCGCCTCCCACAACCATTGCCAGTTTGGCGATGCGACCTGGCCGTCGGTGAGCGCGACCTGGGTGGTGACCATCCACGGGTCGGCCACGCTGCGCAAGAAAGGATGCTCTTCGATTTTCCAGTTCTGATCGCCGGTGCGAAACGCGTCGAGCATGGCCCGCGTCTGTTCGATTTGGGCCTCTACCGGTCCGGGTCCAAACACTGCGGCCGTGCGGTCGGGGCTCATGTTGGCGACCGCCCCATACAGCCACGCCAAGCGGCCAGAGTCGCGCGCGACCAAGGCGCGGATAAAGTCGGCCGGCCGCGTGACCTGCTCGACCGCGAGCGCTTCCCAAATCGGCTCTGCCGCTGCACCACCAGGCACGGTAATGCGGTCGTTCTCGATGCGCAGACCTCGCGATGCGGTCAGAAACGCGCCGGGTGCGGTGCGGATCAACCAGCGGAGCAAGGCGCGATCGTGATCAAGCCACGCGCGCAGCGACGGGTCGGCGGCCAGCGCGGCGGCGGCCACCAGCAGGGCCGGCCGGTGGGCGACGAGCGCCGGGAACAGTTCGGTACGTCCCCGCAGCTCGAGCACGTCGCGCCAGTGATCTGCGGTGAGCGGCGCGGCAATGGTGATGGGCAATGCCCCCGGGGCCAGCGCCGGAGTAGGGACGCCGGGCGCGCCGACGATCGACGCGATCAGGCGGGCCGACTCGATGCGATCGGTGCCCTGGCCATGGAGCGAGCGCGCGAGAATGGCGAGCGCGCCGCCGCGTTCTTCCGGCGCCAGGCCCAGCGCCTCGTAGGTGGCGGTGCCGCCGGTGACCGTCAGATCAAAAAAGCCTGGGACGAGCGTCGCGGGGCCGGGGGTGCCTGCGGGTTGTGGCTGCCAAACGCCGAGGAACACGAGCGCCGCGAGGAGAAGCCGACTCAAGCCCCACACTTATACTTCAAACCTTCAGGGCGCGCGCCTTCCACCTTCGCGCTTCGGCGGACAAGTCGGCGCGCGTAAGGCTCGGCGCTTGCGCGCCTCGCCGGGAAATGCCTTCCCCACGAGCGAAGCGAGCCCCAGGAAGCGAGCGCAACGAGCGACCCCTACGAGGGCCGAAGGCCCAAGCCCCACGAGTCGCGGCGCGCGAGCCCTACTCACCGGGGCGCGAGTCCGATATGATCACGCCCATGGACCGCAGGGCACTTCTCAAGTTCGCCAGCATGGGCGCCATCGGACTCGCCACCCAGGCGTGCGCGCCGAAGGCCGCGGCCAAACCCATCGTCACCGCGCCCACACGGCCGCCGGTGCGGCTGCCGCATGTCAACGCGGCGTGGGACCGCGTGATTCGCACCACCATCGGGTTGCGTCCTCACCGTCCATCGGGATTCGTGCTGAAGACCGCCAGGCTCGATCACAAGACCATCGTCCATAACTTCGGCCACGGCGGCTCGGGCATGTCGCTGTCGTGGGGCACGGCGTCGATGGCCACCGACCTGGCGATGGCGCACACCGAGCGCACCGCGGCGGTGATGGGGTCGGGAGTCGTCGGCCTCACCTCGGCGCGCGAGCTGCAACGGCACGGCTTCGCCGTGACGATCTACGCGGCGACGGTGCCGCCGGATACGACCTCGAACATGTCGCTGGCTGGCTGGACGCCGACCTCGGGTCTGGTCGATTTCAAGCTGCGCACAGCCGAGTGGGAGGAGCAGTTTCGCACCGCCGTCCGCATTGCGTATCGCCGCCTGCAGCTGCTCACGGGTCCGAAATACGGCATCACCTGGATCACGAACTACGCGCCCACCGACAACGCCGAAGCGGCGCGGGGTGGCAACGTGCTGATGCCCGACGACATCAGCAATCCGCGTGTGCTGCTGCAGCCGGGCGAGCACCCGTTCCCGACCAAGTACGCGATCGAGCGGCCCGAGATGCGCATTGAACCGTCGATCTATCTGGACGCGCTGATGAACGACTTCTTGTTGTGGGGCGGCAAGGTCGTGATCCGCAAGTTCGAGACGCCGCGCGACGTGACGACGCTCACGGAGAACGTGATCATCAACTGCACGGGTCTTGGCTCGAAGGCGCTCTTCAACGATCCCGAGTTGATGCCGTTGAAGGGCCAGCTGAGCATCCTCGTGCCGCAGTCGGAGATCCTCTACTCCACCAGTGGTGGTGCCCGTGCACCCGTGACGCCCGAGGCCGGCTTCATCCACATGATGCCGAGATCCGATGGCATTGTCCTCGGTGGCACATCGCTCCGGGATGACTGGTCGCTGACCATCAACGAAGACGAGCGCAAGCGCGTCGTCGACACGCACATCGAGTTGTTCAACTCGATGCGGGGGCCGTTGCGGACATAGACGACAAACCTGAAGGTTTGTCGCCACGCGAGGGGTCACGCTCCCAGGTGGGCGGCGGCAAAGGCCCACTGATCGGCCTTCTCGGCGATCAGCTTATCGGTGGGACGATAGCCGTGTGAGCCCTGCAGTTCCACGCGGATCAGCGCCGGCCGTTCACACCCTTGCGCGGCCTGCAGGGCAGCGGTGAACTTGAACGAGTGACTCGGCACGACCCGATCGTCGTGATCGGCGGTGGTGACCAGCGTGGCCGGATAGCAGGCGCCGGTCTTCAGGTTGTGCAGCGGCGAGTATTGGATCAGGTATGGGAACTGCGCCGGGTCTGAGGCCGAGCCGTACTCGGTGGCCCACAAGCGGCCGCCGGTGAAGCGGTCGTAGCGCAACATGTCCATGACGCCGACCGCCGGCATGGCCACGGCAAACAGATCCGGGCGCTGTTCCATCACCGCGCCGACCAGCAGCCCGCCATTCGAGCCACCCATCATCCCCAGTCGTGACGGGCTGGTGTAGTTCTCGCGAATCAAGTGTTCGGCCACCGCGATGAAGTCGTCGAACACGTTTTGCTTCTGGTCGAGATAGCCGGCCCGGTGCCACGACTCGCCGTACTCGGCGCCGCCGCGCAGGTTGACCGACACAAAAATGCCACCCAGTTCGAGCCACGCCGGCACGTCAGGTCGATAGGCCGGCAGCACGCTGATCGAGAAGCCGCCATAGCCGTAGATCATCGTCGGATGCGAGCCGTCGAGGACGAGACCCGTGCGCGCGGTCAGGAAGAACGGGACGCGCGTGCCATCCTTCGAGGTCGCAAACATCGCGCGTGTTTCGAACTGGCTGGTGTCGATGGGGGAGACCGGCGCGGCAAACGTCTCGAGACGGCCGTCCCCCGGATCGCAGAAATAGATGGTTGACGGCACCAGGGGCGCGCTGAAGCCCAGCCACACCTCGGGCGCATCGGCGCGGCCCTCAAGTGACGACACGGTGCCGACGCCGGGCAGCGCGATCTCGCCTTCAAGCTGGCCGTCGAGCGCGAACATGCGCACCCGGCTCTGCACATCCTGCAGGAAGTGGACGATGATGCGGCCGCCGATGATCGCGGCCTGCTCGATCGCCTCCGCGCGCTCGGGGATGACGATCTGCCACGCTGCCGGCTCTGGATTGTCGAGGTCGATCGCGATCACTCGCCGGTTGGGCGCGTCCTGGTCGCTGCGCAGGTAGAGGCGCGAGCCATAGGCGCCGATCGGCAAGTACTCGGCATCGCCGGACTCGACGATCGGCACAATCGCTCCGGCCACGGTCGGCGTGTCGCCACCCAGTTCGAGATAGTGCAACTGGTTGTTGTGGTCAGCACCGCGAGAGGTGCGAATCAGCAGATACCAGCCGTTCTCGGTGACCGTGCCGTTGACAAGCCACGCGGGATGGTCGACCCGTTGATAGATCAGCTCGTCTTCAGACTGCGGCGTGCCCAGGCGGTGATAGTAAATAGCCTGGCCCGACAGCGCCGCTTCGAGCACCTTGTGCGCGGGCGGTTCGGGGTAACGGGAGTAGAAGAAGCCGCGCGAGTCTTTCGTCCACGACAGATCCGAGAAGCGGACCCACCGCACCTGGTCAGCGCGGTCGGTGCCGGTGACGAGATCGCGGATGCGAATCGTTTCCCAGTCGGCGCCGCCTGCGGCACAGGCATAGGCAAGCAGCTTGGCATCCGGCGAAGGCGCGAAGTGCGCGAGCGACACCGAGCCATCTGGCGACAGGGCATTGGGATCGAGCGCGACCGTCTCGACCCCGCCAGTCCCGGTCCGCATGTAGACCGGCGCCTGCCGCTGCAACCCGCTGTTGCGGGAATAGAACAGCACGCCGTTCTCGATCACGGGCACGCTGGTGCGCGAGTAGTTCCACAGCTCGGTGAGGCGGGCGGCGAGCGGCTGGCGATGGGGCAGGGAGTCGAGGTAAGTGCGGGTGACCGCGTTTTGCGCGGCCACCCAATCAGCGACCTCGGGTGATTCGAGGTCTTCCATCCAGCGATACGGATCCGCGACCCGCGTGGCGCCGTAGACGTCGACGACATCGCCCTGTCGCGAGGGCGGATACCACGGCATCCGGTTACTTCGCGCGCGCGAGATCGACCACCGCGTCCCAGGTGAAACGGACGAAGCGGTACAGCTCGCTTTCGAGAATGCGCTCCTGGTCGCTGTGCGCGCCAAAGCCCTTCGGGCCGTCCTCGATGTCGAGGGCCGGACCAATGCCGTAGCACTGCATGCCCTTCTGCCGCAGGAACGCCATGTCGGTCGCGCCCGTGCTCATGGTCGGCAGCGTGATCGTCTTGTAGTGCTTGGTGATGTTCGACTCGATCGCCTTGAAGGCGTCGGAGTCGAGCTTGGCGGTGGGCGTCGGCGGGCGCGTATCGCGCGCGCCGTAGCTGACCTCGACCTGCGGATCGTTGACCACCTGCTTGACCAACTCGAGGAACGTCGCCGGATCCTCGTCGGGCGCGAGCCGGGTGTCGATGTTGGCCGTGCCCTCGGAGGGGATCACGTTGGTGCGATAACCGCCGGAGATCATCGTTGGCGACAGTGACGTGCGCAGCATCGACCAGTGACTCGGTTCGTTCTTGCGCAGGTAGGCGTCGGCCGGACCGGAGACCTTCGGATCGGGATTCAGCAAGTCGCGATAACGCGCGGCTTCTTCGGGAGTGGAGACCGTGGCCAGCCGCTTGAAGTACGCCGCGGTCGTCTCGTTGATGCGCATCGGCGGCGTCCAGGCCGCAATCGCGCCGACCGCCTCACCCAGATGAGCGAGCGCATTCGATTCGAGCGGCACCGAGCCGTGGCCGGCGACGCCCTTTGAGGTGACCGTGATCGCGCGCGGAATCTTCTCCACCGTCTGGACCCGCGCGTACTTCGCCTCGCCGTTGCTGCGCGTGACGCCGCCGCCTTCGGCATAGCAGAACTCCGCATCGATGTCGGCGAAGTGCTGGTTGGCCATGAACTGGATGCCGAGCCGCGAGGTGCCTTCTTCGCCGGCTTCAATCAGCAGGATGACGTCGCGATCGAGCTTCACGTTCATCCGCTTGAGCATCAACATGGTCATCACGTTGGCGGCGACGTTGTCTTTGTCGTCAACGGTGCCACGGCCGTAAATGTAGCCGCCGTCGCGGACGCCGCCGAAGGGCGGATGAGTCCACTTCGTGGGGTCAACGTTGACGGTATCGCTATGGGCCATCAGCAACAGTGGCCGCTGCTTGCCGCTGCCCTTGATGCGCGCCACCAGGTTGGGCCGGTTCGGCTCCAGGGCATAGGTCTGGACGGCAATGCCCTCGGCCTCGAGTACCTGCTTGAGGTAGTCGACCACCGGCTTCTCACCGCCCGGCGGGTCGGTGGTGTCCATCTGGATGATGGCGAGGAAGTGCTTGAGTGTCTCCTCGTCGACCTTGGCCCAATCAGGCGAGGCGGGGGTTTGGGCGAGGAGCGAGGTGGAGAGCAGGGTGGCGATCACGAGGGCTGCGCGCATCCGCGTAGCCTAGCATGAGCGCCTTACCGGACCACGCCTCGCCGGGCGCGGACCTTGTAGCTCGGGTTCGACACCTTCACGCGCACCGTGTGAAGCGTGCCATCACCCTTCGTCGCCGGCGTGTAGCCGATCATGTACTGGTGATTGAGTTCCTCGGCAATCCGCTCGGTGGCCGGACCCAGTTCGGTGGCGTTGCGAATGATCTCCGTGTAGCCGCCGCCCTGGCTGGTCAGCTCGCCCAAGGTGTACTGGTTGATGCGTTGCGAGTTACGCGCATCGACCGTGTCGATGCCAATGGCATAAAGAAATATGTCGCTGCGCACCAGCTTGAATTTCAAGTTGGTCGGGGTGGCATCGCTCGCCGTGTCGGCGCCATCAGAGACCAGCAGAATCGCCGCCCGCGGGTGCATCCGCGACTCGAACAGCGGCAGCGACACGTCGATGGCGTCGTAGAGCGCGGTGCCCCCTGACGGCGTAATCGCATCCAGCTTCGCGCGCATGCCGCCCCGCTCGGTGGTCCATGGCGCGATCATCTTGGCCTCGTGGTTGAAGCCCAGTAACGCCGCCTCGTCATCCGGCGCCAGCAGGTGGTCGAGGAAGTTGGCGAGCGCCGCGCGGGCATCGACCATGCGCTGGCCGCGCATGCTGTCGCTGATGTCGAGCGTGAGCGACAGGCTGACGGGCACGCGCTCTGTGCTGAACTGCGTGATCTTCTGCGGCGCGCTGTCTTCCTCGATCGTGAAATCCGCCTGCGTGAGGTTAGTCACCAGCCGGCCGTCGGCGTCGCGGACCGTGACGGCGGTCGTCACCAGCTCGGACGAAGCGCGGAAGTTGCGGTCGCGCAGATCGATGGGCCGCTGGGTGACCAACGGCCACAGAAGCAAGTTGAAGACGATGAGCTTACTCAGCAATTGTCATCCCCAAGCCCCAAGCCCCCAAGCCTCACTTCACAAAGTTATACAGCGCGCTCCGCGTCCGCACGAACAGTTCGCCGTCGGCCGGAACTGGCGTCGCGAACACCTCGTCGTCCAGCGGGTTGACCTGCACCATCTCCCAGTCGCCCTTGGCGGTGACGATCGAGATGGTGCCGTCCTGGCTGGCGAGCCAGATCTTGCCGTCAGCGCCAATCGGCGAGGCGAAGTACTTGTCGATGGCGCCCTTGAGGCGGCCCTGCTTCAGAATGTTGCCGGTGGCCGGATCGAACGACAGCAGGATGCCGCTGTCGTTCACCATGTAGAGCACGCCCTGGTAGAGCACCGTGGACGGCACCTGCGGCACGGGTCGCAGATACTTCCACTTCACCGCGGTGGCGGTCATGTCGCCTGAGCCACCCAGCGTGATCGCCATCAAGCCGTTCTCGGCCGCGAGCATGGCGCGGAACACGTCCCAGTCCTTCGCATCGAGCTTGCCGTCGCGGTTGCCGTCGAAGGCGTCGAAGCCGGATTCGGGCCGCAGCATGCGATCCATGCGTTCGGTGGCGGCCGGGTTGGAAACTTCATCGCGGCCGACAAAGCCATCGGCATTGTTGTCAAAGCGCTTCAGGCCCGTCGCGAAGTCGACCGTCGGAATCTGCGTGCCGGCCTGGTTCTGGCCGAAGCCCCAGCCGTTGACGTAGAGCGTGTCGCCGTCGATGCTGGCCACCGACTTCATCTCGCATGCCAGGCCGCGCACCCACCACAGCTTCGCGCCGTCGGTCAGCGAATAGGCGGTGAGCTGGAACGATTCGGGCACCAGAATCTGCGCCGGGCCGGTCTTCGGCCGCCAGATCGTTGGCGTCGAGTAGCCGGAGATGACGTGCGGACGCGAGACCTTCCACTTCTGCTTGCCGGTCTTCGCATCGACCGCGAGCAGATACGGATCGGTGTCTTGATCGACGGGAAGAATGATCAGGCCGTCTTCGAGAATCGGCGACGCGCCGAAGCCGTAGAACATGTTGAACGGCCCGAGCGGCAGGCGCCAGCGTTCCTTGCCGTCAGCCGTGTAGCTGATGAGGCCGAAGTCCTGGAAGAAGGCGTAGACGTTGGTGCCGTCCGTGACCGGGCTCGGCGAGGCGGGTCCATTCACGTTCTCGCGCCGGCCGGGCTGCACGCGCGGCACCTCGTGCTGCCACAGGGGCTTGCCGCTCTTGCGATCGAGCGCGATCACAAACAGCTTGTAGGCGTCCTTCTCGGGCGAGTGCGCGGTCAGGAAGATGTGCGAGTCCGTGAGCACCGGCGACGAGTGTCCGGGCGGCAGCGCCGTCTTCCACTTCACGCCCTTGGTCGGACCAAAGTCCACCGGCACGTTGGTGGCGTCCGACACGCCCAGGCCGTTAGGGCCGCGGAAACGCGTCCAATTGTCCGCCTTCGCCAAGGCTACGGTGGACAAGTCTGATGCGTTGAGCGCCCCGCCCAACGCCACTGCCAACCCCACCACCGCCAGAACGCGCATCTTCAACATGCCGCCATCTTAGCAAGTCTCGACATTCCGTACTGGGTCTTCGACGCGCACGCGCGCGTAGAGGCGGGTCTTTAGACCCGCCTGTCACCAGGGCGTCGACTTGTAGTCCTTCAGGAACTGGCCCCACACGTGATTCCCTGTGTTGAAACCTGTGATGATCGGCGCGACGATGCGGGCGCCGCCGTCAATGATGTCGAGCGGCGGATGGAAGCGATGCTCGACGGTCTTGCGGGTCGCGATCTCGATCGGATCCTCGTCGGTCACCCAGCCGGTGTCGACGCTGTTCATGTGGATGCCGTCGTTGAAGTAATCGGTCGCGGCCGTGCGCGTCATCATGTTGAGCGCGGCCTTGGCCATGTTGGTATGCGGATGCCGGGTCGTCTTGAAGGCGCGGTAGAACTGTCCTTCGACCGCCGAGACATTGACGATGTGCTTGTCGCGCTCGGCGCTGCGCAGCATCAGCGGCTTCAGCCGCGCGTGGAACAGGAACGGCGCCATCGCGTTGACGAACTGCACTTCCAGCATCTCGACGGTCGGCACATCGGCCAGCAGCATGCGCCACGAGTTCCGGTCGCGCAGATCGACTTGCTGCAGGTCGTGGTCAAGTTGTCCGGCCGGGAAGAGGCCCGAGCGGGCGATGAACTCTTCGTCCAGCAGCGGCACTTGCGACAGTTGGGCCGCGACCACCCCGGTGGCAGCCACCGCGACTTGCGGGTGAGAGGACTCGCCCAGCAGGCGACGCACGTGTTCCGGCTGATCCTTGGACGAGGACAGCTCCGCCGCCATCATGTGGGTGTAGAACTCGGGCGGACGACGGACCGTCTGGCAGGCGTTGTTGATGATGAAGTCGAGCCGATCGCGGGTCGCGTTCAGGTCGCGGCAGAACGCTTCCACGCTCGGGATGTGGCGCAGGTCGAGTCCGTAGATCTCGAGGCGCTGGCTCCACTCGCCGAAGTCGGGCTCTTGCGCGTATCGCTCGGCCGAATTGCGTGGGAAGCGCGTCGTCACGATCAGATGTGCGCCGCAGCGCAGCAGCTTCAGTCCAGCCTGATAGCCAATCTTCACGCGCCCGCCAGTCAGCAGCGCGACGCGGCCGCGCAAGTCCGTGAGCTCGGTGCGCGCCGCGAAGTTCTCCTCCGCGCAGGCAGGGCAGAGCTGATCGTAGAAATGGTGCAGCTGCGAGTACGGTTGCTTGCAGACATAGCAGACGCGGTCGACCTCGGGCGCACTAAAGTGCGCCCCTACGCTGAGACTCCCGGCTCCGGGCGCACCGACGTGCGCCCCGACGTCGGCGGGCGGGAACACGTTGGGCGTGGTGATCATCGGCCGGCGCCGCAACGTGCGGATGCCGGTGTCGTTCAAGACGGCTTCGGCCTTCCTGACGCCGTCGGCCTTCGTGGCTTTCTGCCGCTTCCGCTTGGCCTGCGGATCGATCTCCGACAACGTCGCGATCGCGCGGTGGAAGCGGTGGCGTTCTTCGGTGGGAAGCGACCGCAGGAGGCTGCGGTCGCTGGCGATTCGCTCCAGCCACTCGAGCGCGGTTGCGGCCTCGGTGACGGGTTCCTTCGTAGACATTCACTTCCAGCGTAGCCGAAATATCACCGACCCCGGACCCCGGACCCCGGACCCCGGATCCCGGACCCCGGATCCCGGATCCCGGATCCCGGATCCCGGCTTCCTGATGTATACATACTGTCCATGGAACGCCGAGATTTCATCACCAATTCGATGCTTGCACCCCTGGCCACGACCCTGATGGCCTCCTCCGCCTCCGCCGCGCCGGACGAGGGCCGCCAGGCCCGGCCGACGCCGGGCCGCAAGATCCTGATCGCCGGCGGGGGCTTCAACGCCGCTTTCATCCGCTACCTGGCGGAGATCACCGGCCAGCCTCGGCCGAAGCTGCTGTATCTGCCGACCGCATCGGCGGATTCGCAGAGCGGCGTGATCACCTGGTATCGCAACTGCGCGACGCTGAACGTCGAGCCGTCGCACCAGAACAGCTTCATCGCCAGCACGCAGCAGGCCAAGAGCTGGGAAGAGGTCTTCCTCTCAGTTGACGGCATCGTCTGCTCGGGCGGCAATACCTTGAACCAGCAGGCCATTTGGAAGGCGCAGGGCATTGACGTGATCCTGAAGCAGGCGTGGGACCGGGGCATTGTGCTGGGCGGCGCGAGCGCGGGATCGTTGTGCTGGTTTGAAGAGGGCACCACCGACTCGCGGCCGAAGGATCTGTCAACGGTGCAGTGCCTCGGCTTCCTCAAGGGCAGCCACTCGCCGCACTACGACGCGGAGCCGGGCCGCCGGCCGTTGTATCAGAAGCTGATCGGCTCGGGCCAGATGAAGCCGGGCTACGCCTGCGATAACGACGCCGGCATCTACTTCGAAGACAACACCGTGAAGCGCATCGTTTCCGCGCGCGTCGGTGCGAAGGTGTATTACGTCAGCGTCGAGGGCGGGAAGGTCGTCGAGAAGGTGATGGAGCCCGACCGCATCAGCTGACGTCCCGCCCGGGCGCCATCATCAATTCGGGTCACGGCAGCGTGCCGGTAGGCGTCCCAGTGGTGTCGTAAACTTTGACTTTGCCAGCACCGGTATTGCCAACCGTTGTGATCGCGTTGCCGTTCGCCGCGTAAACGGACAGTGCGTCGCCACTCCCCCTCAATTCAACACGTGGCCGGTTCTGTAGATCGTACAGTTTCAGTGTGCCGGCGCCGACGTCGCCTCTCGCGACCAGCGACGGACGAATGCTGCCGTTGCCGAGTTCGAGCGAGCCGGCCCGCACGCTGCGTAATGCGCCGCTGATTGCGACGCCCCTGACGTGCGGTCCCGGAGCCACGAACGCGTACGTGCAGAACAAGATGCCCTTGCTGTCAATCGACGCCACAACGTCACCGCTGGAGTTGACGACCTCCAGCGACCGCACCTGAATATTGTTCAGGGCGAGGGTCTTCGCCGCCACTACCTTGCGAAGCTCGGCGACCTCGTGTTTCAGCGCAGACAGCGCGAGCGCTGCGGGTTCAATACGCCGATTCTTTTTGGGAACTGCTCGTTTGGCCATTATGAGCTCCACCTGGTCGATGTGACGTGCTCGGCGATTTGAAACAATCAATTTGAGCCGGCGACTCTTCGCGGGCATACTACAACGAAGTCCGCGGCTGCGTGTTATCTTCGCCACCATGGCCGATCACTCCGGGATCGAATGGACTGAAGCCACGTGGAATCCCACCGTGGGTTGCACCAAAGTGTCGCTCGGCTGTGATCGGTGTTACGCCGAGAAGATCACCAAGCGGTTCCCCAAAACGTTCCCCAACGGTTTCGACCTCACGCTTCGTCCGGATCTGATCGACCTGCCTCGGCACTGGCGGCGCCCGCGCGTAGTGTTTGTCAATTCGATGTCGGACTTGTTCCATGCTGACGTGCCGGAGGCGTTCATCCGGCAGGTGTTCAGCGTGATGGCCGAGTGCCCTCAGCATACGTTTCAGGTCCTGACGAAGCGAGCTGAGCGTCTTGCGCGCCTTGCGCCGAGATTACGCTGGTCACCAAACGTCTGGATGGGCGTGTCCGTGGAATCGTCGGCCTTCCTCTGGCGTGTCGATTACCTCCGCAAGGTGCCTGCCGCCGTCCGGTTCGTATCGGCCGAGCCACTGCTCGGCTCGCTGAATGGTATCAACCTCGACGGCATTCAATGGTTGATCGCAGGCGGGGAGAGCCAGGCGGGTGCCCGACCGGCGAAACAGCAATGGTTTCGCGAACTGCGCGCGGCGTGCCAGGCCGCGCGCACCAGGTTCTTCCTGAAGCAGCTGGGCGGCCATCCTTCAAAGCGCGGCGGCGACGAAGCGATCCTGGACGGCCGTCGCTGGCTTGAGCTGCCGGTCCTAGTCGAAGAGCAATCCGGTGCCCGTGCTGTCCCGCAGCAGCGCCTTCGCAAAGAAGTCGAGACCTCGCGCGTGACGCGAAGCAAACAATGGGCGGTAGAGGCATCGCCCTCTCGAATTCTTCATCGGTAGCCGGCTGAGTTCTGATTCGTGCCCGAGGCCCTTCAGTTGCTGGCGGTAAAGCGCCCGCAACCCAACGATCGCCTGACCCGGCCGCGTGCCGGTGACAATGGGCCGCCATTGGTCGGTGCCGAAGAATCGGGTCCACCGTTCTGCCTCATCGGGATCGTCCGGTGCGACCGGGACATTCCGACGAAGGTCCATCTCGGGGAAACTAAACCAAAGATCAAGGTTGCGATTCTGAGTCAAGGCGCGAATCGTCTCGAAACTGATCTCCTGGCCGATGAGATCGATGAATGCGATCGAGAGGCTGTCCTCCGTCACCGCCCGGAGTTTGGCGATAACGCCCGATGCATTGCTGTCGCCATCAATGACTTCCGCAATGCCTCTCCGCGGGTGCGTAAAAATGCGCTGCTCGAGGGCTGCTCGAAGTTCCGGGTCTGACTCGACGAAGTAGGCGCCATGGAACGGCTTCTTGGTATTCAACGCGAGAAGTGGTGAGCCGTTGAACTCCTGCTTGTCCGTGCGATCAACGCAGAGCCCAGATCCTGCCATGAGGTCGAGAAACACCAGACGCGGCCATTTGCCGCTCATGCCGGTCGTGAACATCTCCAAGTAGCGCCGCAGATAGCTCAACTTCTCGCGCGCCCACGGACCAGAGTCCCGGGCGCGCAGGCCGTCCTCACCGAATACGATCACGGGCTTGGTTGTCAATGTCCCTTCTCCGCCCTCTCGCTGGGTTTATCCCAAGATTAGACTGCCACGTCCGGCCGATATCTCACTCGACAGTCTCGTACGAGATTTCTGCCAACTAGTGGCAAGATATGCGTTCAGTCCGACTCACGCAGACTTCATGGCAAAGACTCGATCCAAAAAGAACAACAGCACGGCATGAGCGTTGCCGAGGTCGTCGCGAGCGCACTCGCGGCCTTCCTGGCGGCGGTGCCGATCGTGGCGTACCTGATCGACGCGGCCGGCCTCGGCCTGATGCCGGGAGTCGTGCTGGCGGCGTCGATCGCGATCGCGGCCGCGATCGCCTGGGCGCTGCGAGTCGGCGTCAAGCCGGGTTGGTCCGACCTCATCGCCTGGTTCGCCGTCGTTGGCCTGGTCCTGGCGTGGCTGCTGCGCATCGCGTGGCCGTCGCTGCTGCCACCCGGCGGCGGTTCTGATCTCACCCACCACCTGCTGCTCGTTGACTACATCGAACGCGCGAATCACCTGGTCCACGACCGTTCGCTCGACGGCGCGATGGGCGAAATGGCCCACTACACGCCGGGCGCCCACCTGATGGCGGTGCTGTTCGGCGCCTGGAGCGGCACCGACGGGTTCCGCGCCTTCTACTCCGTGATTGCCGCGGGTGCGGCGCTCACTGCTGGCTTTGTCTATTTGATCGCGCGGCGCCTGCGGCTGCCGGTGCCGTTCGCAGTGGCCAGTGTGATGCTGCTGATGCTGCCGCTCGACTACTTCACCGGCGCGTTCACGCACGACGCCTTCCTCGCGCAATCCGTGTGCGCCTGCTTCACTGTGGCGGCGTGGTGGGCGCTGGTGGTCTGGGAAGAGCGGCCGACCGCTGCGGTGGCGGCGTTGTTCGGCTTGCTCGTAACAGCCGTGTTTCTCGCCTGGCCGGTGTGGATCGGACCGCCGCTGCTCGTGTTCTTCGCGCTGCTGTTGCGCCGCCATGTGTCGCTCGGCTGGCGGCTGCGCCACCTGGTCATCGCGCTGGTGCCGCTGGCGGTCGTTGGCGGCATTCACGTGGCCGGCCGCCTGGGCTGGGCGTTGATCGTGCGCACCAGTGGTGCCGTGCTTCAGCCATCGTACGCCGTGGTCGGGTGGGTGTTCCCGCTACTGGCCGTGATCGGTCTGATCCGGGCGATCACGACTCGTCGCGCGACCGTGACGGTCGCCTTCCTGCTCGCCATCGCCGTGCAGGCGATCACGCTGTGGTTCATGTCGAGGAGCAATGGCGCCGACACGCCGTACATGGCCTACAAGATGGCCTACCTGGCGATCTATCCGCTGGCCATCTGTGGCGCGCTGGCGCTGCATTCCACGGTCTCGCGCGCCGCGCTCCCAGTGCAGTCGGCCGCCGGCTGGATGATCGCGACGCTGATGGTGATCACGATCGTACGCCCGGCGATCAACGCGCCGCGAGCGATCCCGGTGGTGTCGACGGACCTTTATCAGGCCGGGCGGTGGTTGCGCGCCAACGCCGGCGCGGGGTGCGCGGACTACCTGGTCGACAACGCCAATACGGCGTACTGGCTGCACCTGGCGGTGCTGGGCAATCCCCGCAGTTCAGCGCGGACCGCCGAGATCGATCGGTTCGAATCACGGCAGGTCATCGGCGAATGGGTGGCCTCGCGCGGTCGCGGTTACGCCGTCGCCGACCTCCGCCTGTTACCGGATGAAGTTCGCCGAAATGTCGAAGTCATGGCCGAGTTCGGCCGCGCTGCCGTCATCCGCCGCCTCGGCGCGCCCTGCCCCTGATCCGGACCCCGGATCCCGGACCCCGGATCCCGGATCCCGGACCCCGGATCCCGGACCCCGGACCCCGGCAGTGCTAGAATCATGGGTTGTGATTTCCGTTAATAACGTCTCCATGCGCTTCGGGTCGAAGGTTCTATTCGACGAAGTAACCACCACCTTCCTGGCGGGCCGCCGCTACGGCCTCTCCGGACCCAATGGGTCGGGCAAGTCAACCTTCATGAAGCTGCTGACGGGCGAGAACCAGCCGCAGAAGGGCGACGTCGTGCGCCCCAAGAAGCTGGGCGTGCTGAAGCAGGACCAGTTTGCCTTCGACCAGCTGCGCGTCATCGATACCGTGATCATGGGCAACGGCCGCCTGTGGGCCGCGCTTGAAGAGCGTGAGTTGCTCTACGCCAAGGCGGAGATGACCGAAGCCGACGGCATGCGCCTGGGCGAGCTCGAGGGCATTGTCGGGGAGGAAGACGGCTACGAAGCCGAGAGTAACGCCGCCATCCTGCTGCAGGGCCTCGACATTCCAGACGAAGTGCACGAGCGCACGATGAGCGAGCTGCAGGGCGGCCAGAAGGTGCGCGTGCTGCTGGCACAGGCGCTGTTCGGGCATCCGCAGGCGCTGCTGCTCGACGAACCGACCAACCACCTGGACCTCGACTCGATCCACTGGCTGCGCGATTTCCTGATCCGCTACGACGGCACGCTGATCGTGATCTCGCACGACCGCCACTTCCTGAATGCGGTGTGCACGCACACCGCCGACATCGACTACCAGACCATCATCACCTACACCGGCGGTTACGACGACATGGTGATGGCGAAGACGCAAATTCGATCGCGGCTCGAGACGCAGAACGAGCAACGCGACAAGAAGATCGCGCAGCTGCAGGACTTCATCCAGCGCTTCTCGGCCGGCACGCGCTCCAGCCAGGTGCAGTCGCGGCGCAAGGAAGTGGAGCGCCTGCAGACCACCGAACTGGCGCGCTCGAACATTCAACGCCCATACATCAAGTTCACCAGCCTCAGGCCGTCAGGCCGAACGGCGCTGGAGTTCGAAGGCATTTCGAAATCGCACGGCTCGCTGGAGGTCATCTCCGACTTTACCGGCATCATCAACCGTGGCGAGAAGATCGTGCTCGTCGGCCGCAACGGCACGGGCAAGACCACCATGCTGAAGGCCTTGCTGTCGGATGCCCCGGGCAATGTGGGCTCGAAGGACGACCTCGATGCTGGTACGACGAAGTGGGGACATGAAGTGTCGATCGGCTACTTCGCGCAGGACCACACCGGTGAGATCCAGAAGGGCCTGACCGCGGCCGCCTGGTTGCACCAGTTCGATCCCGACGCGTCGCGCCAGGACATCCACGGCCTGCTGGGGCAGATGTTGTTCACCGGCGAAGAGGGACTGAAGCCGACCGAAGCGCTGTCGGGTGGCGAGACGGCGCGTTTGTTGTTTTGCCGGATCATGCTGCAGAAGCCAAACGTGCTGATTCTGGACGAACCGACCAACCACTTAGACCTCGAAGCCATCAACGCGCTGAACGTCGCGTTGCAGAAATTCGAAGGCACCGTGCTGCTCGTGACGCACGACCAGGACTTGATGGAAGAAGTCGGCACCCGCGTGTGGCACTTCGACCACGGCAAGATCACCGACTTCAAGGGCACCTACGAAGACTTCGCTAGCGCGAACAACCTGTCGTAACGATTTCGATCCGGCGATGAGTCATCGCACCGTGGCGCGTAGCGCGGCCAGCGAACTGGCATTTATGCAGCTGACCCGCTGGCAGAAATCGGTGATGAATCTGTGCCTAATCGGTGGCTGCACTTATCGCCGCTCGAAACGCAGGTCCCACACCCGATCTTGCTTGATACTAAACGCGTTGACCTTGGCGGAAGCATCGCGCCGGAAGGTGATCGTCCCCAGCGATCCGCGGAACGTGTCTCGATCGATGGCGGTGAGGGCGACCACCGCGTCGGGCCGGCGCTTCAGCACCAGCGCGCCATTCTCGACGGCTGCAATAAAAGCGACCTCGGCTTCGTCACTCCAGTAACTGCCGCTGAACTCCGCCAGTTGCGCAGCCGTTGGTGCCGGTGTCATTGCCGGAACCTGCGGAGTCGGGGTTGTCGGCGTGACCGGTGTTAGTCCGGTGAGATACAGGTCCGACACCAGGTTGGCAGATCGCGTGGCATCGCCGGTGGCCACGTTGCATAACACGGCCACTGACGTATCCGTGGCCGGGAAGCGGTTGAGGTGCGCGCGATAGCCGGCCGTCGAACCACTGTGGAAGATGTTGCGGACGCCGCGATAGTCGCCAACGAACAGGCCCAGCGCGTAATCCAGCGGCCGGCCGTCGTTGAACCGGCCCGCCGTCGACTGGGTGGTCACGAGCGCGCGGTCGCCGACCGTCGGCGTGACGAAGTGCTCATTCCACTTCAGCAAATCGCCAACCGTCGTCAACAATCCGCCGTTGCCGTAGACGTTCTCGAACGGCATCTCCAGGTGGTAGCCGTCGCTGGCGCTCACGTAAGCCTGGGCACGGCCCTTGACGATGCGCGTGTGATCGTCGCGCCACGACGTGTCCGTCATGCCGAGCGGCTGGAAGATCCGGGCCCGCGAGAACTCCGCAAACGACATCCCGCTGACCCGCGACACGATGATCGCGGCCAGGTTGAAGCCGGTATTGGTGTAGGACCACTGCGTGCCAGTAGGGAAGTTGAGCGATGCCTGACGGCTGACGATGTCGAGGACGTGGGCGTGCGTGTACTCGCGCGTGGTCCGCGGCGCGCCGGCAATGGCGGCCACGCTGCCCCAGTCGCGCAGGCCGCTGGTGTGGTTCAGCAGGTGCCGGATGGTGAGCGGAGCACCGTAGTCGGGCAGCTCCGGGACGTACGTGCGCGCCGGATCGTCGAGCGACAACTTGCCGTCCTTCGCAAGCAACATCACCGCCATCGCGGTGAACTGTTTCGCCACTGAGCCCGCCTCGAAGATCGTCTCGACCGTGTTCGGTACGTCGTGTTCCAGGTCGGCCATGCCGTAGGCCTTGGTGAGTACAGCCTTGCCACCGATGGCCACGCCGACCGCGCACCCCGGGGTCGCGTTAGTCCACCTCGCGAAGACCTTGTTCACAGCGGTCTCGGTCGGCGATGGAGCGTCGGTTGTTCGCGGCGGCAGCGCTTGAGCGCTACCGAGGCTGATTAGTGCGCCCAGCAGGGCTGCTGCAGGTGTCGTTCGATGGCCGGCCATGCGCCGATAATAGCCCGGCCACGGAAAGACAGCCACAGACTAGACATCGATTAGACACCGAGGGCTCGCTGGCGCCGGGCTTCGCCGCGCCGGCATCGCGCCGCCAGCGAGCCGGCAGTTATGCAGCTGACCCGCTGGCAGAAATCGGTGACCAATCTGTGCCTAATCGGTGGCGGCATTTGTTCGTGGCCTATAATTCGCTGCGATGTTCGCCCACCTGCTGGCTGCGCTGGCGCTGTTCTCTGGGGTCCAGACCCCTCGCGACGTGATGGCCAAGGCCGCGGACGACTTTCGCGCCGGGCGCGTCGAGCAATCGGCGGCCGGGTTCGATCAACTCGCCAGGCTCATTCCCGGCCAGGCGCCCGAGCTGTGGCAACGCGGCATCGCGCAGTTCTATGCCGGCCGCTTTCGCGACTGCCGCGACCTGTTCATCTCGCACCGCACCGTGAACCCGGATGATGTCGAGAATGCGGCGTGGCATTTCCTGTGCGTGGCCCGCGCCGAATCGCCCGCGGCGGCGCGCCAGCAGATGCTGCCGGTTGGCCCCGATGCGCGCGTGCCGATGCGCGAGGTCTACCAGATGTTCCAGGGCCGGGCGACCCCGGCGCAGGTCATGGCGGCCGCAGGCGCAGACCTCTCGGAGCAGTTTTTCGGCCGGCTCTACGTCGGTTTGTACCTCGAGGCGACCGGCGATCGGGTGAAGGGCCGCGAGTTCATTGCGATCGCGGCTCAAGATCGGTTTGCGAACGTGGGCGGTTACATGCACGATGTGGCGCGTGTCCACATGATGGTGACCAGGTGAATCGGGAGCACAACATGCGTCGACTGATGATGGGCCTTGTCCTGGTGTGCGCCACCGCCACGCTGTGGGCGCAGCAAAATCGCATTGATACGACCACGCCCAGTGCGCCGGAGTTGGCGCGTTACGGCGCGCTCAACATCGGCGTGCGGACGATCCAGGTCACCGACCAGAAGCGTCCCGACATCCTCAACACCAAGGAGGGTGGCCCGGTTGCGGAGTACGACCGCACCCTGACGCTTGAGGTCTGGTATCCGGCGGCGCTGGCGGCCGGTCAGCAGCCCGGCGGCGAGTATCGCGTGATCACACGCGACCCAGCCGTCACGGCGACGATCTTCGGCAAGGCCGTCCGGGACGCTGCGCCCCTACTGGGCCCTGGCGCGCCGAAGCCGGGCGAAGGCAGCTATCCGCTCGTGATTATCTCGCACGGTTATCCCGGCAACCGTTACCTGATGAGCCACATCGGCGAGAACCTGGCCAGTAAAGGTTTTGTCACGGTCTCGGTCGATCACAAGGACAGCACCTACGACGACCAGAAGGCGTTCGGAAGCACGCTCTACAACCGGCCGTTCGATCAGCTGTTCGTGCTCAATGAGATCGATCGGCTCGGCCAGGCGGGCTCCGGCAGCTTCCTGCGCGGACTGGTGGATGCCAGTCGCACCGGCATCATCGGTTACTCGATGGGTGGCTACGGTGTGGTCAACGTGATTGGCGGCGGCTACAGTGATGCGAGCGTGGCCGGCCCACAGGCGCCGCCCAACAAGTTGCTGTCCGCGCGCGCCGCATCGAATCCGGCCTATCAGCAGGCGCGTGATCCGCGCATCAAGGCGGCCATTGCGATTGGCCCGTGGGGCATGCCGGGTGGCTTCTGGGATCTCGACGGGCTGAAGGGCATTCGCACGCCGGTGCTGTTTGTCGCCGGCAGCGCGGATGACGTCTCGGGATACGACAAGGGCACGCGCGCCATCTATCAGGGCGCGGTCAATGCCGATCGCTACCTGCTCACGTTCGTGAATGCGAATCACAATGCCGCGGCGCCCATGCCGGCGCCGGCCGAAACCTACCGCTCGGCCGGCACGGCCGCGCCGGGGTTTTCCCACTACGCCGACGCCGTGTGGGACACCGCGCGGATGAACAACATCTTTCACCACTTCGCAACGGCGTACTTCGGTCTGTATCTCAAGGGAGACGCTGACCAGCAGGCCTACTTCGATGTGGCCACGCCGAACGGTAAGGACGGGGTGTTCGCGATGGACCGCGACGGCAAGGCGCTGCCGGCCCACACCTACTGGAAGGGTTTCAAGCGCGCGACTGCAGTCGGCCTGATTCTGGAACACGCGAAGCCGTAGCCGCCATATGGGGGCAGCCCGGTAGAGTTGCCCGGCGCGTCAGGGTGGTCCGTCACAGCACCTGTACACCATGCCGTCATATTTCCTGGCATAATGACGCCATGGTAGACAACGCCTTTTCCCGCAACCTGCAGCCGCCCCGCGAGAGCTTCTTCCTGTTCGGGCTCCGCGGTGTCGGCAAGAGCACATGGGCGCGGCAGCGGTTTGCCAAAGCGAGGCACGTCAACCTGCTGGACGAGGGCGTGTATCACTCGTTCCTGCGCGACCCGTCACGGTTCGCGGAGGAGTTACGAGGACGCCCGCGGGGGTCGTGGGTGGTCGTCGACGAAGTGCAGCGCCTGCCGGCGTTGCTCAACGAAGTACATCGTACGATCGAGGAACAGGGCCTGCGATTCGTGCTGCTTGGATCCAGTGCCCGCAAGCTCAAGCAGGTGGGCACCAACCTGCTGGCCGGTCGCGCGGTGCGCCGGGAGATGCACCCGCTCCAGCCAGACGAGATGGGCGCGGACTTCGATCTGGCCGAGGTGATGCGCTACGGGAGCGTGCCGCTGATCTGGCGCGCAGCGCACAAGCCGGACAGCCTGGATGCCTATGCGCAGCTCTACTTGCGCGAAGAGATTCAGGCCGAGGCCTTGGTCCGCAACCTGCCGGGCTTTGCGCGCTTCCTGCCCATCGCGGCGCTGTTTCACGGCCAGGTGATCAACACCGCCGGCCTGGCGAGAGACGCGGGCGTGGCCCGGACCACAGTGATCGGTTACCTCGACATTCTCCAGGACACCTTTCTGGTCAGCCTGCTGCCGGCCTACGAAGCCAAGCTCCGCGTCAAGGAACGCAAGCACCCCAAGCTCTACTGGACCGATCCCGGCATCGTCCGCGCCATGAAGCGTCAGTTGCAGGAGCCGGTGGCCGAAGAGCGGGGCCCACTACTGGAGGGGTGGGTGCACGGGTTGCTGCGCGCGCGCGACGCCTACGTTGGCCTCTACGACGAATTGGCGTACTGGGCGCCGAGCCAGGGCGGGACCGAAGTCGATTTCCTGATGCGGCGCGGCCGGGCGTTCACCGCGATCGAGGTCAAGACCACGACCAATCCGAACCAGACGCACATGGCCGGCCTTCGCGCGATCGCCGAACTGTCTGGCATCAAGCGCCGGATCCTGGTGCACATGGGTCCGCGTCCGTTCACGACTGCCGATGGCATCGAGGCGTTGCCGGCCATGCGGTTCGCCGAGGCGGTGGCGACGGGGCGACTCTAGTCTCGCTATGGCTGGGCGTGCACGACGATCGGCCCAGTGTTGGGAGCCTCGCGCGGACCTCGAGCGCGCGTGCTCGCGTTACGTGACGCGGAAGTTGCGCATCATCCCCATGTCCTCGTGCTCGAGGATGTGGCAGTGGTACATGTACAGCCCCGGGTGGCTGGTGAACGGCACCTGGATGCGGACGGTCTCGCCGGGCAGCACGAGCACGGTGTCGGTCCAGCCGGCGTCGGCAATGCCTTCGCGCAGCGCGTTGGCCCGCGAGCCGCCCGTGCGGTCGAGCACGCGAAACTGCCGTCCATGAAGGTGAATGGGATGGGCGGCCTCCATGCCCATGCCGTTGGGTTGATTCACCAGCTCCCACACCTGTGTCGACCCGGCCGCCACCGTTTCGTCGGCCGCCACCTCGTCCATCGAGAACGTGCGGCCCGCGAGCAGCCACTGCATCTGCTGAAACTGCAACGGCACGCGCCGGGTCCTCGCGTCGGGGCGGGGCGACCACGACGGGTCAAACGCCGGCAGGCGATCGGGTAGGCGGAACGCCGGTCCAGTGCGATCCCTCGTGCGGAGCGTCATGATTCGCAGCGGCGCGCCATTCGGCACGGGCGCGTTGCTCCCCATCATGCCGCCGCGGTTCGCGTCGGCTTCCGGGTAGGCCAGGCTGTCGAGATGGACGTCCGTGCCCGGGCTGAGGCCCGTCAGGTCCAGCAACACGTCGGCGCGCTGGGCAGGCGCCAGCGTCAGCACTCGTTGGTTGATGGCACGCTCGAGCAGCCCGCCGTCGCTGCCGATCAGCGTCATGGGCAGGTCGTGGCTCCACGCCAGCTTGTAGATGCGCGCGTTCGAGCCGTTCAGCAGGCGTACGCGAAGCCACCCGGCATCGACCTCGCGTGTCGGCTGCAGCTGGCCGCTCACCATCACGCGGTCGCCCAGGAAGCCATTCATCATGTCCATCATGCCGCCGCTCTGGTAGACGAACTGGTTGCGCACATCAAAGCGTCGGTCCTGCAACACGCACAGCAACTCCGCGTCGCCCGATGGCAGCGCCAGCGCCTCTTCGTCGGCGTCCCGCACCAGCAGCAGGCCGGCCAGACCCTGATACACCTGCGCGCCCGTCCGCATGTGGGGGTGCGGGTGGTACCAATAGGTCCCCGCGCGGTTGGTCACCTCGAAGTCGTACACGTACTCCTGGCCGGCGCCCACGGCCAGGCGTGGGTGGCCGTCGGCAAACTCGGGCACGTCCAGCCCGTGCCAGTGAACGATCGAATCTTCACTTAACTGGTTGACGAAGCGAATGCGCACTTGCTGGCCGCGGCGCAGTTGAATCACCGGGCCAAGGTAGGAGCCGGGCAACGTCTGCAACGTGTCGGCCGGGCCCTTGACGAGCGACGCCGTGAACCGCCAGACGCGCGTCGGTGCGCCGGGGAGCAGTGGCACTTCACCGGGGGCCGCCGCCAGCGTCAGCTCCACGTCCGGCGCCGAACCCGCACGTGCTGCGGTCTGTCTCGCGAACGCCGTGCGGCCCGAACTGGTCGACGGGCCGAGGCAGCCGGTGACGCCGGCGGCCGAGGAAAGGCTCAGAAGACGGATCAATTCGCGGCGGTTCATGGTGTGGCTCGACCTTCTCCGGCCTCTTCCACCGTCCGCCCATCGCGGATGTGATAGAGGCGCTTGAACGTGGGAATAATTTTCTCATCGTGCGTGACGACGATGATCGCGGTCTGGTACTGTCCGGCCAGTTGATGAAGGATGCGCATCACCGCGAGACCCCGTTCGCTGTCGAGCGGTGCCGTGGGCTCGTCAGCCAGAATCACCGGCGGCCGGTTGGCCAGCGCCCGCGCGATCGAGACGCGTTGTTGTTCCCCGCCTGAGAGCTCCGACGGGAGTGCCTTGGCCCGGTGCGACACGTCCAGCGCCTGCAGCAGATCCGTGGCACGGGCACGAGCCTCGGCATTGGGCCGGCCCGCCAGCATGGGCAGGAGCGCCACGTTGTCGGTGGCATCCCGAAAAGGGATCAGATACGGCGCCTGGAAGATGAAACCGATCTGATCCCGCCGGAGCACTCGAAGGTCGGCGATCCGCCATCCGTCGTCGTAGATCACCCGGCCGCCCAGGGTCATCCGCCCGCGCGTCGGCTCGATTACGGCGCCCAGGCACTTGAGCAGGGTGGTCTTGCCGGAGCCGCTGGGGCCGATGAGGCCGACGACCTCGCCCGGCGCCACCGACATGTTCACGTCCTTGAGCGCGTCGACGGCGGTCTCGCCCTCACCGTAGCGCTTGCTCAGGCCCTCGATCTGGATGCCTGCGCCGGTGCCCATGTCAGCCACCAATCGCCGCCGCCGGGTCCACCTTGAGCGCCGCGCGAATGGCCAGCGTGCTGGCGAGCACGCACACGATCATCACAATCGCGAAGCCGCGCACCGCATCG
>Ga0163144_10003801_pt1 | contig 34410 bp, 19 predicted proteins | sample OliLak19BULKMAT1_FD_123175 | JGI IMG/M metagenome (GOLD analysis project Ga0163144, IMG submission 123175) | Freshwater microbial mat bacterial communities from Lake Vanda, McMurdo Dry Valleys, Antarctica - Oligotrophic Lake LV.19.BULKMAT1 | ecosystem: Environmental > Aquatic > Freshwater >...
ACCCGAGCCTCGCGCTTTCGGGCGGATACGACCTCGGGCAGCTCCGGGCCTTGCAGGACTACTTCGTGCGTTACCAACTGCAAAGTGTTCCCGGCGTCGCGGAGGTCGCGAGCGTGGGCGGCTTTGTGAAGCAGTATCAGGTGGAAGTGTCCTCAACGAAGATGCGTGCGGCCGGCGTGTCTCTCCAGCGCGTGATGGAGGCGGTGAGCCAGGCCAACCTCAACGTGGGCGGGAAGGTCATCGAGGAAAACGGCATGGAGTTCGTCGTGCGCGGCGTCGGCCTCATCACCAACGCGACGGACATCGAATTGATCGCGGTGGCCGAACGGAACAACACACCGATCTACCTGCGCGACATCGCGAACATCGGGATCGGCGGCGAGTTCCGCCGCGGCGCGCTGGACGTGGACGGCCAGGAAGCCGTTGGCGGGATCGTGGTCATGCGCACCGGCGAAAACGCCAAGCAGGTGATCGATGCCGTGAAGGAAAAAATCCGGCAGATCAGCCCCAGCCTGCCGCCGGGCGTGAGCATCAAATCATTCTACGACCGCTCGGATCTGATCGGCCGGACGATCGACACGCTCCGGGTGGCGCTCGTCGAGGAGATCCTCCTCGTGACGCTGGCGCACATCATCTTCCTCTTCCACTTCCGCAGCATCCTGATCGTCACGATCCCGTTGCCGGTCTCGATCCTGGTGTCGTTCATCCTCATGAACCACTTCGGCATCTCGTCGAACATCATGTCGCTTTCCGGAATCGCCATCGCCATCGGGGTGCTTGTCGACGCCGGGATCGTGATGACGGAAAATGTCATCCGGCACTGCGAACGGGCGGAGGAGGAGAAAGCGAAGAAAGGAGATGTCTCACATGCCCGTCTGACCGCCCGGGAAACCTGGGAGATTACCCTCGCCGCCGCCCAGCAGGTCGGCCGTCCCATCTTCTTCGCGATGGCCATCGTCATCCTGGCCTTTGTGCCCGTGTTCGTGATGGGCGGCCAGGAAGGCAAACTCTTCCATCCACTCGCATGGACGAAGACGTTCGCGTTGGTCGGCGCCACGTTGCTGGCCGTGACCATCGTGCCGGTGCTGTGCTCGCTGCTCGTGCGTGGACCCTTCCACAGCGAGGACCGCAACTGGATCATCCGTTTCCTGCTGAAGATCTATGAGCCCGTCCTCGACTGGGCGCTGCACCGCCGCAAGACGGTGCTGACACTGGCTGCGGCGATTCTCCTGTTCTCCCAGGCCATGGCGTGGGGCCTGCCGAAGAGCTGGTTTTCCACGTTGGGCCTCGGTTCGTCGTCACTGCCCGCGCGGCTGTTTGCCGGCTTCGGCCGCGAGTTCATGCCGACTTTGAACGAGGGTTCCCTGCTCTTCATGCCCGTGCTGCTGCCAAGCACGTCGTTGACCGAGGTAAAGCGCATCATGTCGTGGCAGGACCGCGTCATCCGCGACACGCCCGAAGTGGAGTCCGTCGCCGGCAAACTCGGCCGCGCGGAGACCGCGACCGATCCGGCGCCCGTCGAGATGATCGAGACGACGATCATGTTGAAGCCCGAATACATCGCCGACGGTTGGCGGGTGAAACGCAACCCAACCTGGCGCGAAGGGATGACCATCCAGATGCTCAGGGCCGAGTTGGCGCAAAAACTGACGACTGTGCCGGGCTACATCCCCGGATTCCTCCAGCCGATCGAGAACCGCATTCTCATGATCAGCACCGGCATCCGCGCCCAGGTCGGCGTGAAGATCCTAGGCGACAACCTCGACGCGCTTCAGGCCAAGGCCTTCGAGGTGGAGAAGATCGTCCGCGATGTCCGCGGGGCCCTGGGTGTCGCGGCGTCGCGCGTGCAGGGCAAACCCTACGTCGAAATCCATCTCAAACGCGAAGCCATGGCGCGCTTCGGCCTGTCCGCGCAGGGCGTGCTCGACGTCGTCGAAGCGGGGATGGGCGGCAAGAACGTTTCCACCACGATCCAAGGGCGTGAACGGTTTCCCATCCAAGTGCGCCTCGAACGCAGCGAGCGCGACGACATCGAACGGCTGGGCGACGTGCTCGTGACCGCGCCCAATGGCCAGGTGATTCCCCTAGGCCAAGTGGCGGAGATCCGGCGCGTCCTTGGCCCGAGCGAGATCGCCAGCGAGAACGGGCGCCTGCGTGTCTTCGTCCAATCCAACGTGCAGGACCGCGACCTCGGCGGCTTCGTCGACGACGTAAAGACGCGGCTGAAGCGCGAGATCGAGCCGGGCCTCCTCGGCACGGGCATGACGATCGAATACAGCGGCCAGTATGAGAACCAGATCCACGCCGAGAAGACGCTGCTCCTGATCATCCCCGTTGTTCTGCTGGTCATCTTTCTTCTGCTCTTCATCACCTACCAGTCCTTCAGCGAAGCCGCGCACGTCCTGCTCGCGGTCCCGTTCGCGCTCAGCGGCGGCGTCTTCCTCCAATGGTGGCTGGGCTACAATTTCAGCGTGGCCGTATGGGTCGGCTACATCGCGCTCTTCGGCATCGCCATCCAGACGGGGGTCGTGATGGTCGTGTTCCTCGAGGAGATGCTGGCCAAGAAGAAGGCCGAACGCGGCGACGCCTTCAACGCCGCCGACCTCATCCAAGCCGTCAAGGACGGGGCCAAGCTGCGGCTGCGGCCCAAGGTCATGACCGTGGCCACGACCATCGCCAGCCTGTTGCCCATCATGTGGAGCGCCCGCGCCGGCGCCGAGGTCATGAAGCCCCTTGCCACGCCCGTGATCGGCGGCGTCCTCAGCAGTCTCGTCCACATCCTTATCGTGACCCCCGTGATTTTCGCGTGGCTGCGGGAGCGGGAGCTGAAGAAACGGCTGTAGCCGCATTGGGTCACAGCAGAGGACGCCTGAGGGCCACTGCCTATCGGAGGAGCAGCCGATCCGCGGGGAGACACAGACTCAGCAAGTGCGACCAGCGACCCGGTCTTAGAGCTATTTCGAGAAGAGCTCTTACCTCAGTAACAAAAACCTAAATGCACACGTTCACGGATGGCTCGAATCGACTCAGCGTTCGTCTGGCTGCGGCCATTCGAGTGCAAAGGGCTGAAGTGTGGGCACGAACGCGACGCCTGAACAATGCAGCGGAGCGCATTTGCCCATGCTTCCCTTTTCCAGCGTTCTATAAATTTGGAATGGTCATCCGTGGCTGAGAAAGCGACGGGAGCAAACCCACTCCAAACAGCAATCTCAGTCAGCCCTGCCAGTGTCGCGACCGCGCACGACACTTCGAGAACCACAGCGTGGACATTTTGGAAGAGCTGTTTCTGACACTCTTCCGCCGCAGACCCGACAAGGTTGCCTGCCTTTCTTTAAGTCGGACCAGCCACCCGGTTCGCCGCATGCTTCGCACGCTCCCACTCCTCCAAACATAACAAGACCAAGCGTCGCGACATAAGTGACTCCACAACTGCCGCAGTTAAGTTCAGTGATCGTTGCCACGTCTTTCCGGATTGGTTCAAAGGGTCGCTCTGGCTCTCCCGCCTCGTTACCTCGGCGGCTGCGCCCGGTCAGTAGGAGCCGCTCAGGCCAATGCGCACGTAGGGCGCGCCGTCGCCGTTAAACTGGAGGTCGCGGTCGTGGTAGATGAAACGGCGGTCGATGACCCAGCCGCCCTCCATTTCGAGACGGAGCTTCTTGGAGACATCGTAGCGGACACCGGCTCCGGCGCGGATCTCACGGTAGGTCAGCAGTTCGCCGTCGAGAGTCGGATCGCCTAGGCGCGTGCCGAACTTGTCGCCCACGGTGTAGGCGCCACCCGTCAGCTCACCGCCGGCGAAGATCGCCAGCTTGTCGTCGAAGGCATACGTGACATTCGGACGCGGCAGCGTGATCGAGATCGTCCATTGCTCGGTCGGTTTCCAGACCGCGCCGATGGCCGGAAGAACGGGAATGTCGCGGCCGGACTGGAAGTTCACGCCGAAGAGGAACTGCCAGCGCGGATTCAGATCGTAGCTGAAGAAAACGGTGACCGGCACGCTGAAGTCGTCGCCGCTGATGTCATCGAAGTCGGAGTAGAGGCCGGGCCGGGCGGACAACGCGAGGGTCCACTTGTCGGCGAACTTCCAACGGTTGCCGAGGACGAGCGAGACGCCCTGGAGCGTGTTCGGCACGGCCAATCCGGGCGCCTTGGAGAAACCCCAGCGCTCGTAGTCGACGCCGACATTGTAGGCGTAGGTGTCGCTGACGCGGATGCGCGCGGTGTAGCGCAGGCCGACTTCGACGGCGTCCATCTCGCCGAGGTTCGCGGTGCCGCGCGAGATGTCGGCGGGGGCGCTGTAGCCGAAGCGCGCGGAGAAGGAGCCGCCGTAGTTGGAGGCGGGCCCTTCAGCCAGGGCATTGAAGGCGCAGGTCGAAAGGATGGAGGCGCAGAGCAGCTGCTGATGGAAGCGGTTCATGTGCACGCAAAATGAATCAGGCCGCCGCTCTTGCAAGCGACGGCCTGTAGATTCTGGCAGGGTTCCACGGCCGGTCAGGCGACGGTGATCGAGTCGATGCGGAGGTTGCGGGTCTTGCCGCCGATCTCGAAGGGCACCACTTCGCCGACCTTGCGGTTGAAGAGCGCCTGGCCCATCGGCGTGAGGTAGCTGATCAAATTGTTGTCCGGATCGCCGTCCCAAGCGCCGAGGATCGAGTAGACTTCAGGCTGGTTGTTGGCCGTATCGGTCACGTTGACCTTGGTGCCGAGGCCCACGGCTTCGGTCTTGGCGTTGGCGAAGTCGGATCCCTTTGCGCGGGCGAGGTCGATCTCCAACTCGGCCTTGCGGCGCATCAGGACGCGCTGCTGTTCCTTGGCCGCCTTGTATTCGTGGTTCTCACGAAGGTCGCCGTAGCTGCGGGCGATGGCGATCTCCTCGCGGTTTGCCGGGATCGCCTTCTGCACAAGCGTCGTATACTCGTTCTTGCGGCGCTCAAGGCTCGCCCAAGAAACCTGGATGCTGTTGTCCTGACGGGTCTGCTCGCCGGAGATGAGCGACTGGATGGCGGGGTAGGCTTTGACGATGCGGCCGAGGAGCGAGCGCTTGTCCATGTCGTCGAACACGGGCGAAAGCTGGAGCGAACGGGTGAGATCCTTGATGACCTCGAGGTCCGACGAACCGATCAGGTCGACGATGAGTTCCTGGTCGCTGAGGATGTAGTCGCGCAGCTTGTTGGAGCGCTTCTCCATGAACTGGTCGCGCTCGATCGCGGTCAGCATGGCGCGGAAGACCTCGGCGTTGAGGATATCCGCGTAGGAATCGGAGCGTTCCTTGGCGAGCCACAGCAGCAGGTCGGAGCTGGCGGAGTGCTGGCTGATGAGGCGGTTCAGGTCGGCCTTGAAGAAATCCCCGCGGCCACCGGCGATGAGCGTGTAGCCGATTTCACCGGCCAGCTTGGTGGAGACGTTGTTCAGGATTCCGAGGAGCGCCTCGGACCAGACCGGGGTGGATTCCTTGAAGGACTGGAGGGCCTTGCGCTGCTTGGCGGCGGTGATGTCTTCCAACAGCGAGGCGACGCGGATGGTGTCCTGCTGCCAGAGCGCGGTGGCGGAAAGCTCGCCTTCGGCAGGTTTGAGTCCCGCGGCCTGGGCGAGTTCGTCACGGACGAAGATCGCTTCCAACGCGATGGCCGGCTGGGTGCGTTGATGGCTGGATATATCGGCGTTGAGCGCGGCGATGATCTCGGTGGCCAATTCCACTTTGCCGTCGACGTCGTCGAAGCTCTTGAGCGCTTCGGTCACCACTCCCACGCGGATCTTGAGGCCCTTGGCGGCCTTGAAATCGGCGAGGATACGGCTGCCGAGGGTGGATTCGCCGGCGGTGTAGGTGATCGGGTCGGTCTTCTTGCTGGAAAGGGTGAAGTGGCCGTCCTTCTTCATCTCTCGCTTGGCGGCTTCCCACCACTTCTTCCAGTCGTCCCGGATGACGTCGGGAACGAGAGCCTGCATGACCTGGTCGGGCGTGGCCCTGCCGCCGTAGCTGTTGAGGACCAGCTTCACGAGATCGAGGTGGTTCTGCGCGGCGAGGCGGCGGAGGGAGTCGATGTCGGAAAGTTTACGGGCGAGGATGTGGTCGGCGGCGATGGCCTTGAGGGAATCGGCCGCAAAGCTGAGATCCATCGCGTGTCCGGCCTTGCCCTGGAAATCGATCGTGAAGCGCGCGAACACCAGGTCGACCTGGCTGATGCGTCCGAAACCCCAGCTCTTGTGGACGCAGAAACGCTGCTCCGTCAGCGCGACAAGGGGTTCCACGTGATGCGGCTTGATCTTGCCGCTTGCCGCCAGTTTCTCGAATTCGTCTCTCATTGTGCCAAAAATCAAATCTCGCGTTGAACGTCCGGTCTTTAGGTAATACCCGTGTGATCGGACAAAGACCAAGAGAAATTGCCCTGCGCACGCTCCTCGAAGCCCGCGATGGTGGGTTCATCGAGGACGTTCTGGAGACGCATCTGGCCGCGGCGGACCTGCCGGACCATGACCGAGGGCTCTGCCGCGAGCTGGTCTTCGGCACAGTGCGTTGGCGGGCGACGCTGGACTGGCTCATCTCCCGCCGCACGCAGCACCGGCCCCAGAAGGCTGCGTTGGAGGAGCTTCTCCGCCTCGGGCTCTACCAGCTCTTCTGGCTCGACCGCGTTCCCGACCACGCCGCGGTTCACGAGACGGTCAATCTTTCGAAGGCGATGGGCCTCGTCTCGCAGGCGGGCTTCATCAACGCCGTCCTCCGCGCCAGCCTGCGCGACGGTGAAATCATCCGCGCGGAATTGGCCCGCCTCCGCAACGAACAACCCGCGCTTGGTTGGTCGCAACCCGCGTGGCTCGTCGATCGCTGGCTCGCACGCTGGGGTGCGGAAAAGACGGCCGCGCTCCTCGCGTGGAACAACACGGCGCCGTCCACCTTCGCCCGGCGCAACGCGGTCCATTTCACAGTCGCCGATCTTGAGGCCGCGTGGACGGAGGAAGGCGTGCAGGCGTTGCCGAAGTCGTTTCCCTGGGTCGAAGACCATCTCGTCTACGAGTTCGCCAGCCACCCGCCGCTGAGCGAGTTGCAAAGCTTCCTCAAGGGCGGCTTCTACGTGCAGGATCCGAGCACTCTCCTGGCGGTGGCCGAGCTCGACCCGCAGCCCGGCGAACGGATCCTCGACGCATGCGCCGCGCCCGGCGGCAAGGCCACCTACATCGCACAACGCATGCAGGACCGCGGCGAGATCATCGCCGAGGACAGCGCCCAAGGCCGCCTGGAAACGTTAAAACAGAACTTCATGCGGCTCGGCCTCCGGAGCATCACCGCGGTCTGGGCCGACCCGCTGCAGGAGGCGCCCACCGGCGAACCCTTCGACCGCATCCTCATCGACGCCCCGTGCTCCAACACCGGCGTGCTCCGCCGTCGCGTGCAGCTCCGCTGGCGCGTTCGGCCGGACGAGATCATCCGGCTCCGCACGGACCAGCTGCAAATCCTGGAACGTTGTGCGGCCCGGCTGAAACCCGGCGGCATCCTCGTCTACAGCACGTGCAGTCTGGAATCGGAGGAGAACGAAGAAGTGGTCGCGGAGTTTCTCGCCAAACACCCGGAGTTCACCGTCGAACGGCAACGCGCGCTCACGCCGATGGACGACGGTGTGGACGGAGCCTTCGTGGCGCGGCTGAAGAAAGTGACCTGAAATCCGAAACGCCCTTGAGCTGGGAAATCTTGAACAAACCCCTGCAGCCGCTGACTCCCGGCGGAGCGGCGGCGTTTGCCGGGGCTTCCCTGACGCGCCTGTTCGTGGTGCAGCTCCTGTTCTCCTTCGGCACCGCAGTCGCGATGGTGTTCTTCGTCACCACCAACGTCTCCCCGGTCATAGGCGACTTCATCCGCCAGATTCCCGAAGACGCAGTGATGAGCCGGGGCGAAGTCATCGGTCTCGGCCCGGCCAAACCGGCGGCGGCGGCGGCTTTTCTGAGCATTTCATTGTCCGAAAAGTCAGCGGTGGTGCCCGACAGGCCAGCCGATCTCGACGTCCGCCTTGGCGCGACCAACTTCAGCGCCTGTGGAATCCTCGGCTGCGTCACTCGGCCCTACGACGTCTCGTGGACTTTCGCCATAGGCCGCGGCCAGATGGAGCCGAAATGGGGCGCATGGAAACCGCTCGTCTACATCGTGACCGCGCTGGGCGTGATGACCGGGCTGATGATCGTTTGGGCGGCATGCGCGACGATCTATTTCCTACCGGTGCGCCTGCTCGCCTTCTTCGCCGACCGGGAGTTGACGATCATCGGCTCATGGAAGATGTCCGGCGCGGCGCAGATGACCGGATCCGTGATCCTGACGGCCGGTGTGGTCCTTTACGCGCTGCGGCTGCTCGACCTGCCGCTGCTGGCCGGTGTGATGGCGCTGCACCTCATTGTGAGCTGGGTCTACGTCCCGTGCGCTCTGGCAAAACGACCGAAGGTGGAGAAGGCCGCGAAGGTCGCGGGGAATCCGTTTGCGGGGTAGCTGGCGCAACCAGACATTTCTCGGCTACATGAACCGAGCGATCAACGGGCGTGCCCCCAAACGTAGTTCCTAAACTCCCAGGCAAGCAGCGCCAGGCCAACAGCTGCGATGTGTAGAAAAGCAGCGCGGAAAGCCACTCGCCGCAATCTGCCTTCACGGTCGGCATGAGAGAGAATCCAGCCGACCAGTGGACCGTAGATCAGAGCAACCGCAAGGTCAGGGCTGCCAGCTGCGCCCAACGAATCGTAGCCGCCCTGCGATTGCCTGAGAAACATAACGACCAGCGCCTGCGGACAAAGCAGCAACTCGACTTCCCCGCCAAAGACCAGGACGACGAAACACGCAGGAGCCATTAGAAATCCGGCTATCAAGAGACGCTTGGTTCTCATTGAAATACTGGCGCCCTGTAACTCCGTCATCTCCCACCGCCTTCGAGGTAGACGCGGTTGTAGGCGTGGGTGTCGAGGGGGTTTGTATGCCAGCCTTTCACCGACGGACGGCTCAGGTAGACGCGGGCGTGGTGGTAGATCGGCAGGATGGGCGCTTCCTCGGTCAACAGGTCCTCGGCCTGGCGGATGAGTTCCATGCGTTTGGTCACGTCGAGTTCACGGCCGGAACGGGTCAGCAGGTCGTCGTAGGCCGCGTTGCGGAAACCGGCGTAGTTCGCCGTGGAACTGGATCCCCACATCTCGAGGAAGCCCATCGGATCGGGATAATCCGGCGTCCAACCACCGAGGTAGAGCTGGTAGTCTTTTTGGTTCGGGTTGGTTCGGTCCAGGTAGACCTTCTTCTCCATGTTCTGCAGCCCGACCTCGATGCCGAGCGTCGTGCGCCACATCTGCTGGATCGCTTCGGCGGTGATCTTGGTGAGCTCGGCGTTGTCGAAGATCATCTGCAGTTTTGGGAATCCTTTGCCGTCCGGGAATCCCGCGTCGGCGAGGGCCTTCTTGGCGCCGGCGGCATCGAAGGGAAGGCGCGCACGGGATTCGTAGCCGGCCATCTTCGGCGCGACGAAAGACCACGCCGGGGTTTCACCGCCGCGCGTAACCGTGTTCACGATGCCTTCGCGGTCGATGGCGAGGCCGAGCGCGCGCCGGACAAGGCGGTTGGCGAGCACTCCGTTGGTCACGTTGCACCCGATGTATTGCGCACGGAGATAAGGGACGGTGCGGAGGAGCTGGGGCTCGTCTTTCCGGTATGAGGCGATCTTGGACGTGGGCAATGCGGCGGTGAGGTGGAGCTGCCCGGCGCGGAAGGCGCGCTCCTCGGTGTCGGAATTCTCGATCGGGTAGAAGCGCACTTCGGCCAGCTTCACGTTGGCGGCGTTCCAGTAGTTCGTGTTTCGCCGGAGCGTGATGCGCTTGGAGGGCGACCATTCGGAGAGCGTGAACGGTCCATTGCCGACGTGATTTCCGGGACGAGTCCACAGGGTTCCTTTGCGGGAGCCGCCCCCGGCCTTCTCGACAGTGGCGCGGTGCACGGGCATGTAGGTCGAAATGGTCAGCAGCGACATGAAGTAGGGGGTCGGGTCGGCAAGGGTCAGCCTCAGCGTGTGGTCATCGACGGCCTCGACGCCGACGGTCGAGAAGTCCTTCGACTTTCCGGTGTTGAACGCTTCCGCGCCACGGATGGGATAAAGGTAGAAGGCGAATTCGGCGGCGAGTTCCGGCGTGAGGCAGCGCTGGATCGAGTAGGTGAAATCGCGCGCGGTCACAGGATCGCCATTAGACCAGCGGGCGTTCTTGCGAAGGTGGAACGTGAAGACCTTTCCGTCGGGTGAGATGTCCCACTTCTCCGCCACACCGGGCGTCGGAGCCATCGTATCGGGATGCCGCCACACCAGCGGCTCGAAGAGCGCCTGCATGATGTTGTCCTCCTCGACCGAGATCATGGTGTGCGGATCAAGGTCGCGCGGTTCGGTTCCGTTGCCCTTGTGCAGCACCTGGTCGCGGTCACCCGTTTGGACGGTGGTCTCCTTCGATCCGCAGCCGAAGAGAACGAGGGCGAACGTGCAACCGAGAACGAGGGCGAGGGCGCGGGACACGATGGTTGGAAAAGTTTCGGGGGTGTTCATCCGGCGCCTCACTTCTTCCCCTTCTCCAGCGACACGTATTTGTAGGGATGAATGTCGAGGAGGTTGCGCTCCCAGCCCTTCACCTCGGGACGCACCAGCGCCACGCGGGTGTAGAAGTAGATCGGGATCGTCGGCGCTTCGTTCACCAGGATGGTCTCGGCCTGCTGGAAGAGCTCGATGCGCTTGGCCGCATCCGAGGTCCGTCCGGCTTCCTCGATAAGGCGGTCGAACTCCTTGTTCGACCAACCGGTCTGGTTGTTTCCGCCGCCGGTGAGGAACATGTCGAGGAAGCTGTTCGGATCGAGATAGTCGCCGATCCACGCGTAGCGGGCCATCTGGTAGTTCATCTGCATCATCGTGTCCTGCCAGACCTTCGACTCCTGGTTCACAATCGAGATGTCGACGCCGAGGTTCTCCTTCCACATCCGCTGGAGCGCCTCGCAGATGCTCTTGTGGCCGTCGTCCGTGTTGTAGAGCACCTCGACCTTCGGGAAGCCCTTTCCATCGGGGAATCCCGCCTTCGCCATCAGGTCCTTCGCCGCGGGAATGTCGAACCTGACCTGCGTGCGCGCGTTGTAGCCGGCGGTCCCGGGCGGGACGATGCTGTAGGCCGCAAGCTGACCGCCGCGCGCCACGGTCTTCACGAGGGCTTCACGGTCGATCGACATGCCCAGCGCCTGCCGCACGCGCACGTCGGCCAGCACGCCGTTGGTCACGTTCATGCGGAAGAAGTAGGTGCCGAAGAACGGATGGATTGTGAGGAACTCCGGATGATCGGCCTTGTAGACGTCGATCTTCGCCTGCGGCAGCGACTGCGTGATGTGGAGCTGGCCGGCGCGGAAGGTCCGTTCCTCGGAGTCCTGGCTGTCGATGGGGAAGAACTGGATCTGGTTCAGCGTGACCTTCGCGGCGTCCCAGTAGGTCGGACTCTTCTCGACGGTGATGACCTGGTTGGGCTTCCAGTCCTTCAGCCGGAACGGTCCGTTGCCAATGTGGTTTCCGGGACGGGTCCACTGGGTCGCGCGCTCGTCGATGGGGCCGAACTTCTCGATCGTCGCGCGATGGACCGGAAACCACGACTGGTGATACATCATCGAGAGGAAATAGGGAGTCGGACCAGTCAGTTCGACCTTCAGCGTGTAGTCGTCCGGCGCGGAGTAACCGGTCTTTGTGAAGTCCTTCAGCTTGCCCTCGTTGAACTCCTTAGCGCCCTTCACCACCCAGTGCATGTAGGCGTATTCGGAGCCGAGCTTCGGCGAAAGCATCCGCTGGAACGAGTAGATGAAGTCCTTCGCCGTGACGGGATGGCCGTTCTGCCACTTGGCGTCCTTGCGCAGATGGAACGTGTAGGACATCAGGTCCGGCGCGACATCCCAGCGTTCGGCGACGCCGGGTTCGGGACTGAGATCCTTGGGATTCGGCGCAGTCAGCCCTTCGAAGAGCGCCATCATGATGTTGTATTCCTGCTGCGAGGTGAGGATCTGCGGGTCGAGGTCACGCGGCTCGGAATGGTTGCCCATCATGAGCGTCTGGTCGCGCGCGGCGCGGTCGATGACCAGCTCACGCTGTCCGCAGCCGGACACCACTGCGAAGAAGGCGGCGAACGCCGGAAGAAGGAACGCGGATCGAACCCGGAGCGAAGGCTTCATGGCGGAGAAGGTTGCCAGCGTCCGCGCAGAGGCAACAGCTTTTCGAAACCAATCGCGCCGGCGATCAGTTGTCCCGTCCGAGCTTCTCGTAGTAGCGGCGGACCTGCTCGGTGAACTGCGCGGGCACGGGATCGCGGTCGATCGGGACCAGCGCTTCGCGGGAGCCGCGTTTGGCCAGCTCCTCGGCGATGCGGTTCTGCACCTCGGCCAACGGCTGGAGAATCTGCGCCTGGACCATCTGCCACTGCGGTTCGCGGCCGGTGCGACGGAAGTCGGCCCGGACGGCACGGACCCGGTCACGCACCTGCGCGAGGTCGTCGCGGATCCGGGCGTCGCCGACCATCTCCTCGACGTTGCTGAGCCTCTCGTTCCATTCGCGGAAATTGTCACTGGTCAAAGGTCCGCCGTTCGCTCCTCCATTGGCTCCGCCGCCACCCAAGGCGCCGCCGAAGTCGAATGATCCGGGCGAGCCATCGCGCTCCTGCGGCTGATGCCCGCCTTGGCGCTGCTGCGGGGAGTTCTGCCGATCACCGGGCTGGTTTCCTTGCCCGCCCTGACCCTGACCTGGTTGTCCTTCTTGGCCAGGTTGCTCGCCTTCCTGTCCCTGTCCCGGCTGCTGGCCGCCCTGACCTTGTTTGCCCTGGCCCTGTTTACCCTTCTGACCCTGCTTGCCCTTCTGGCCATCCTGACCGGGTTGTTCCCCTTCCTGACCTTGGCCGGGCTGGCCTTTCTGGGCGCGATCTCCCTGTTTGCCCTGGCCTTGTTTGCCCTTTTGGCCCTGCTTGCCTTGATCGCCGGGTTGCTGGCCCGGCTGAGAATCCTTGCCGGACTGGCTGGGATCGTTGCCTTCCTGCGGATCGCTTTGCCCCGGTTGGCGCTGACCGTTCCGTGAATTCGAAGCCATCTCGCCCACGCGATTCGTGGAGTCGCCGCTGGCCATGCCCCGGGCGCGGTTGGTCGATGAACCGGCGCGGAGGAAGCCGCCGCTGCCATTGGTTTCTTGACGACCGTTGCCACCGCGCGATGCGAGTTCGCGATTGAGCTGCTTGGAGAGTTCGTCGAGTTCCTTGCGCGCGAGTTCCAGCGCCTGGGCTTCGTCGCCAAGGACGCTTTCCGCCGCCTGCTCCACGCCTTGGCGGAGTTTGTTGATGTCCTCGCGGGCGCGCTGTTCGAATTGCGACGCTTCGCGGTTGAGGCTGCGTTCGGCGAGGAGCCTGGCCTTGTCGAGCGAGTCTTCCGTGTTGTTCAACGTCTGCTGGCGGACCATGTCGTAGAGCCGCTTGGAAAGGAGCGGTTCGCTGGCCTCGGCCTGCTGGGAAACCTGGGTCATGGACCCGATCAGATTGGTGAGCGCCGCCTTCTGCTGGGCCAGCTGCTCTGCGATCTTGTCGGTCGGGGTCTCGCTGCTAAGCGTCCGCCGTTCGGGCTTCTTTTCACCGGCCAGCTTCTCGCCAAGTTCCTTCTGGTTGTCGGCGAGTTTGCGGGCCTCCTCGCGCATGTCGCGGATGGCTTCGGAGAACTGGCTGGAAGTCTTCTTGCGGACCTCGTCCTGCAGGTTCTTGAGATCCCGCTCGACACGTGATCCGGAGGCGAGCGCATCGGACACCTTCTCCTGGTTTAGCGATTCCGAGGCCTTCTCCATGTCCTTGCGGGTCTCGTCGAGGCTCTTGCGCTCCTCCGCCAACTCGCCGTTCTTGTCGTTCCGCTCCATCTTCTGGCGGGCGGCATCGGCATCGGCGAGCAGTTCGCGCTGCTCTTCACGGAGGCGCTTCAGTTCGCGGCGGAGCTCCTCTTTTTCCTTCTCGGTCTTGGCGGCCTCGAGCGAATTCTGCATTTCCTTGAGGCGTTCGTTGATGTCCTGCTGGCGCTGGGCGAGCTCCTTGAGGCGTGCGAGGAAGTCGAGCTGCTCCTTCTGTTCCGGCGTCTGCGCCTTCGCCTGCTGGGCCTGGGACTTGGTCTCGTAGCGGTTCTCCTTCTCGTTCATCTCGAGCTGGTCGAGCTGCTGCTGTTGTTGCTGGCCGCCACCACCGCCGCCGCCCTGGCCGGGTTTCCGCTGGGTCACTTGGGTTTCGCGTGCGGAAAGTTTCAGCAACGCCGAGTAGGCGGCGTTCTCCGCGCTGGTCGCCTCGGACAGCCGGAACGGATCCTTGCTGGCCGCGCCGAGTTCCTTCACGGCGCGCTCCATCTGCTTGAGGGCCGTGTCGAGGAAGCTCTGGCCGCGCGGGTCCTGGACCTTCTCCTTCATCGCCTCGGCCAGCTCGATGGCCTTCTTCTGCGATTCGAGAACGACGGAAAGGTTGGTCTTGAAGCCGGACGGCAACCGCGTGCCGGAAAGCTGGCGTTGCAGCTTCCATGTGGCGTTGAGGACCTGCTTCTGGAGATCCGCGAGCTTGGTGGCTTCGTTGCCCTGTTGTTGCTCCTGCTGCTGTTGCTGCTGCTCGCTCTGGCCGTCCTGGGGCGGGGCTTTGCGGAAGATCTCCTCGAACGGACGGACTTCGCTCAGGAAAAGATCGCCCTGCGTGCGGCGAAGTTTTCCGTCGGGCCCGATGTCCTCGGCCCAGACGTGGTAGGTGAGGAGGTCGTCGACGGCGGCCGGGATGCCTTCGAGCGAGAAGAGATGGTCGAAGGTCTTCTTCTCATTCGGCGGCACGATGACCTTCAGGTTGTTCGTGTCGCCGGTTCCGGCCACGCGGACTTCCTTCTCGGAGCCGTCGGGCATGATGAAGTTGAAGCCGTAGCCGACGAGGCCGAAATCGTCGCTGGCCTCGGCACGGAAGGCCATTTCCTGAAGGGCCGAGACACGCTGATCGCCCTTGGGAGAAATCCATTTCAGAGCCGGCGGCCGGTTGGGCAACGCGTCGAAGACGAACTGTGTCTGAATCCTGTTGGTCAGGCCTTCGGCATCGACCAGCACCAGACGAAACGTCTGCGACTGCGTAAGGACCATGCTCGGAAGCATCGCCGCCGCGCGGCCGGCCGGGAGGTCGAGCGCTATGGTGCCTTCGGGGCCGACCAGACTGGCGCTGCGGACCGTCTTGTTGAGGAGCAATTCCATCCGGACGGTCGATCCTTCCACGGCGCTGATTCGGCGCGTGTCGGGAACCTTCTTGGAATCAAGCTGTGTGTAGGCCGGGAACTGAATCTCGGCATCGGATTTTTCCAGCCGCGGGTATTCGAAGATCGCGAGCTTGTAGCTGCGGCTCGCCTTGCCGCCGAACTCGATCCGATAGACCCCGTCCGCCTGGAGGTCGCGGATGGTTCCGCCGAAGACGGGGTCGTTGAGACTTCGGCTGAGGGCGATGCGGTTGGTCTTGCCTCCTTGTTCCAACACCATCGCGGCATCGGCCGGAACACGGCCGCTGAACCGCGTCAGAACCACGAGCGATGATCCCTTCTCCACACGCGCGTCGCCGGGGGTCACTTCGTAGCCCTCGAGCATGAGCGCTACGGAACTACCTCCGGGAAGAGAGCCATTTGCATAGAGCAGCCACGTCATCGCCGCGGCGAAGACGAACGAAGCCAGCTGGCCGAAGCGGACTCCGGCAAGGCCGAAACCTTCGACGGACCGGTTCCAATCACGCTCGCTGCAGGCGGCGACGGCTTCGCGAACGACCCGGGCCTGGAGGAAAGAGAATCGGCCCGTCACGGGATCTGGCTCCTGTTCGACTGCGGTCGTCAGCAGCGACTTGAACTCCGGATTCAAGGCCTCAAGGCGCCGGGCCACGTCCCGGTAGTCCGGCTGCCAAAACTCGGCGGCAAACCCCAGGAAAAGTCCGCCAAGGACTCCGAAGAGCAGGACGAAGGGAACGACTGCCGCAAAGCTGACCCCCGTGGCCACCTGGAGCGCCATCGCGGCGAGCGCCACCGAGCCCAGCACAAGCCAAAGACGGATGAGCCGCCGGTGCAGACGTTCGATCCGGAGCCGGCGCGCGACCGGTTCCAACTGCCGACGAAGTGAGGGTTCGATCATGACAATGGCCTCCAAGGATGACGCCGGTCGACGCAGGATGGTTTCCAGTAAGTGCTCATGGCTGTCAGGCGGTCTTGCCCCCGAAGCTCAACCGGCCGGCGAGCCAGGTTTCGATGAGGACGATTCCCAGCGCGGCCAGGAGCACCCAGCGCCAGAGTTTTTGGCGGCCTTCCAGTTCATTGGCCGCCGTCATCAGGGTCGCGGCCGGATCCGCTTTCGGAGCGGCCGCGAGGGTTGTGGGCACCAGTTTGACCGGCACACCGAGGTTCGAGAGCGCATCCGCCGCCATCGGCGCGGTGCGCGATTCGTCGGGCGAAAGGTTCACGGCGAAGGACAAAGGCTCGGGCAGCCCATCCACGCGGTAGAAGCCCGGCTCGGTCGTTCCGGCAAACAGAGGCGTTCCGGCCGCCAAGGCCTCGCGTTTGCCATCGGGCCGCACCACGGACAGCGCGCCAGCCACGCCGTTGGTGGGAAGCGGAACCGAATCCCCGACGAAGAACTGGCGGGCGAAGACCTGCCGCGCGCGACCGTAATCAAGCAGACCGGACAGCAGCGGAACAAACTTCGACGACAGCGCCAGTTGGCTGTCCGCCGGCGTCCAGGTGGATGTGAGAACGAACAATGACGCCCGGCCCGCAGGAATCTCCATCAAAGCCGCATCGCCGGAATCATACGCCGCGACGACACGCGCGCCGGGAATTCCGTTGGTCGATAGCTGGCGCGCCTTCCAGAAATGGATCCGGGTGAAGTCGCTGAAGCGCGGATCGGCGAACGGGGCGAACAGCGGATGCTGGAAATCGATCCGTCCAAACAAACTATAGTTGCTCGTCAGATCGGCCGCATTCGGGGCGGTCCGGCCCAGAAGGGTTCCGATCGCTTCCGTCGAAGTGGAATCCGGCAACGCCAACAACACGGTGACTCCGGCCGCCAACGCCTGCTTCGCCCACGCCGCCTGACCCGCCGTGAGTCTGGTGCTGCCGATGACCAGGGCGGCGTCCTTGAGATCAGCCGCCGTGAGCGGCACCGATGTCGGACGCAGCAGAAGCTCGACATTGCGCGTCCGGGTTTCAGGAAAAGCGCGGCCAAGGTAGTAGGCGAGTCCCGCTGAATCCTTCGGATCATCGTTGCCGAGGAACAGCACACGGACCGTTTCCTGACGGCGCGTCTGGATGAAGAGCGAGTCGTCGAACGCCTGGCCATCGCCGGTCAACGAGAGCCTCAAACCATTCGTCGCCGTGAGGGAGTTGGTCCCGGAGGCGAGCGTGATGACCCGGCTCTGCCCGGCGGGCACGTAGGCTTCCGCGCCCGGACCCCCGTCGCTCCGCTGGATGCGGAACTGGTCGCGCTTGGCATCGGCCGAGTTGTTGACGCGGACCTTGATGCTGCCGTCGGTCGTGCCGGCGCCGGAGGCGAGTTCAGCCCCGAGTTGGAGCGCGGCATTGCCCGGATTGCGGGCGTTGATCTGTTCCAGCCGCACCTCGACGCCCTTCGGCCATTCGTAGCCCTGCAAGCCGTCGAGCTTCGCGCCATCCTGGAAATCGCTGATGACCACGAGCCGCTTGCGGAGCTGGGCATCGGCCTTTTCCTCGAGCAGCTCCACGCCCCGCATCATCGCGCTGCCGAGATGGGTCGAAAGCCAGGAAGGAGTTTCCGACTCGATCAGGTTCACCGCCAGATTGGCCCGCTCGGTCGACGCGGATCCGGTCCAGCGGGTGAAGTCGATGAGCACACGCGGCTGCCGGTCGAAGGCGACCAACGCGACCTCGTCCGCCGCACCCGCCGCGCGGAGCACCGACGCGGCCCGCTGCTTCGCCTGAGCCCAGAGATCATCGCGCCGCAGGCTCGCGCTCGTGTCGACCAGAACGACCGTGCGGACCCGTTCAGTCTTCTGCAAAGGCGGCGTTATGGCCTGCTGGAGGTAGGGACGGGAAAAAGCAAATGCGACCAACGCCAAAACCAGGCAACGCAGGAGCAGGAGGAAAAGATTCTCCAGCCGGCTGCGCTTGGTCATCTGCGGCGGCGTGGGCTGGAGGAACATCAACGAACTGAACGGCGTCTTCTCGCGCTCAGTCCGCCGGATCAGATGCAGCAGGATCGGCAACGCGACCGCGGCGGCTCCGGCGAGGAAGAGTGGGGCGAGGAAGTTCATCAGCGGCGGGTCTTCACCGGCTTGCGCCCGCGGGCGAGGCGGTCGCGGAGGAATTCAAACAACGCGATGTCCAGCGGCACGTCGGTCGTAAGCACGTGGAAGGCGATACCAAGCCGCTCACAGAGGGACTTGGCGGCGGACTGGTGCTGCCCGAAGGCTTCGAGGTAACGCGCCCGGGCGGCGGAGGGATTCAGGTAGAGGTCACGACCCGACTCCATGTCCTCGAACCGCGTAGCCTTCTGGAATTGGAACGTCGTCTCCGCCGGATCGAGAACCTGGAAAACCACGACATCATGTCCACAGGCGGCGAGATGCCCGAGGTTCTTCTCCAGGTCTTCCAGCGGCGCGAGAAGGTCGGAGATCAACAGCATCATCCCGCGGCGACGGACGATTTCGACGATGCGCTTGAGCGGTTCCGCGAGGCTGGTGGTCCCGGCGGAAGACTGCTTCTCCAACGCCAGCATGATTTGGCGCAGATGGCCCTTGCGATGTCTCGAAGGCAGGTAGTCGCGCACCCGATCGTCGAACGTCAGCAACCCCACCGCATCGCCCTGGTCGTGGAGGAACTGGCTGAACGTCGCGGCCAACGTCGCCGCGTAGTCGCGCTTGGACCAGCCGAGCGACTTGAAGTTCATCGACGGACTGAGATCCAACAGCAGGTGCGACGGGAGGTTGGTCTCGTCCTCGAACTTCTTGATGTAGTAGCGGTCGCTCCGGGCGACGAGGCGCCAATCGAGGTAACGCAGGTCATCGCCGACGACGTAGGGCCGGTATTCGGTGAACTCAACGGAGAAGCCGTGGAAAGGCGAGCGGTGCATACCCGACCAGAAACCCTCGACCACAACCTGCGCGCGCAGCTCCAGGTTGCGGATGCGCATCAAGGCCGCCGGATCAAGGAACGAACCACCGCTGACTGCGGGTCGCGCGTCCTGAAGGCTCGGGGACATGAGCTGAAGCTAGTCGCGCGAATCCTCGGAGCAAGGGCGGATTGGACGCGAAACGACGAAGTGCGGAGGTCAAACGACACTGGCCGCCGACAGGTTTCGTGCTTCCTTCCCCCTCCGGGTTCTGTATCAATCTCGACCTTCGCGGCCGCACTGGCCGCTTGTCTACAAACCATGAGCCTCACAACTGTTCTCCTCCGACCCGGCGAAGCCGACCGGATCGTCGCCGGCCACCTCTGGATCTATGAAGGCGCCATCCTGCGCCTCACCGGTCCCGCCAACGACGGCGACCTGGTCCAGATCAAGGACCACCGCCAGCGCCTTCTCGGCATCGGTTTCTACAATTCCAAATCCAAGATCCGGGTGCGCGTCATCGACTCCGAGCGCACCGACATCGACGTGCTCTTCTTCGAGGAACGTCTCCGCTCCGCGCTCGCCGTCCGCCAGCGGCACATGCCCACGGCGTCGTCGTTCCGCGTGGTGAACGCCGAGTCCGACCTGCTCACCGGCCTGATCCTCGACAAGTATGAGGACGTGTTCGTCATGCAGATCTCCTCGCTCGGCATGGAGAAGCGGAAACACCACATCGTCGAGGCCATCAAACGCGTCTTCTCGCCCCGCGCGATCGTCGAGCGCAGCGAAAGCTCGTTCCGCAAGTTCGAGGGCATGGAAGAGTCCAACGGCGTCATCCACGGCACGATCGAGGGCCCCGTCGGCATCAAGCTCAACGGCCTCAAGTTCGACGTCGACATCGCCGGCGGCCACAAGACCGGCCTATACCTCGACCAGCAGGTGAACTACCAGAAGGTCGCCAACCTCGTCCGCAAGGGCGACACGGTGCTCGACTGCTTCTCGTTCCTCGGCGGTTTCTCGCTCCATGCCGCCCGGGCCGGGGCCAAGAACGTCGTCGGGGTCGACCAGAGCGCGGACGCCACGGGCTTCGCCGCGGCCAACGCGAAGGCCAACAAGCTTGATTCGCAGTGCACCTTCGAAACGGCCAACGCCTTTGATTGGCTGAAGGCGCGCACGCATACCGGCCCACACGAAAAGCTGATTCCCCAGTTCGACGTCGTCGTGCTGGATCCACCGTCATTCACGCGGACACGCTCGGCTGTGGAGGGCGCGATGCGCGGCTACAAGGAGATCCATGTGCGCGGGCTCAAGCTGCTCAAGCCGGGCGGCGTGCTCGCAACGTTCTGCTGCTCGCACCATGTGGGCACGCAACTGTTCCTCGATAGCGTCCTGTCGGCAGCGTTCGACCAGCGGAAACTTCTCCGCCGCGTGGACATCTACGCCCAGAGCCCGGACCACCCGGTCCTGCCGTCGATGCCCGAGACGGAATACCTCAAGGGCTTCGCCTTCGAGCTGATGCGCTGAACAGGGGGAACTTCAATTGCGAAGGCCGGGCGTCTCCGCCCGGCCTTTTTATTTTTCCACGAAGGTCACGAGGAGCACCAAGGCACACTCGTCGGGGCGCCGAGCGAGGTCTCGGCAAGAATGAAACCGTCGGTGCCAAATGCCGGGAGCAAGCTCGACACTCCGGCGCGCCAGGGTGTTCTACGCCTGCTCGAGCAAGGCTCGCTGCCAGCGCATGAGGCTCGGCGCGTATTGGTCCCAGTCTTCGGCGAGGCGGTTGAGAGCGGCGCGGGGAGCGATGAGCGTCGCGTCGAGGGCGAGGGCGGCGGCCTGTTTGTCGCGGATCTTTTCCAGCTGTTCGGCGCGGCGTTTCTGCACCTCGGTCTGGCGCGGGCTGCGGTGCCGGGGAATCTCGGGCCATTCGGCTTCGGGCACGGCTCGGCCTTTGACGACGGCGTCGCGGACGGTGCGGACGCGGTCAGGCCGGAAGCGCCGGGGTAGCACTTCGTCCCACGGTTGGTCCATGGACGCGCGCACCGAAATCTCGACCATGGTTTCAGGCGAAAGGACGAAGAAAGGCGGACGATTCGCCGCAATAGCCTGGCCTTCGCGCCATTCAAAGATGGCCTTGAGGATGGCCAAGGCCGGGCGGGCGAGGAACGAACTGCCCTTCACGCGCCACACATCCGGATCAGCCGGCGGCACCACCGCACAGTCGGAGATCAGGCGCTCGCAGCTCTCCTGCATCCACTCGACGCGCCCAAGTTCCACGAGGCGCGCCCGGAGGATGTCGGACAAAGCTCTGAGATGACGTGTGTCGTTCCGGGCGTAGTCCTCCATCCGCGGGGTGAGAGGGCGTTGGGCCCAGTCGGCCTTCTGCGGACCCTTGTCCAACTCGATGTTGAGGAACTTCTTCACCAACGCATGCAGGCCGAAGTGCGGTTCGCCGAGCAGGCGGGCGGCGATCATGGTGTCGAAGATCCGCGTCGGGACGAACGAATGCCATTTTCGGAAGAGACGAAGGTCGTAGTCGCTCCCGTGCATGATGATCTCGCGCTCGCGGATGGCGGCGAAGAACCCGGTCAGGCCGATGCCGGAAAGGGGATCGATGAGACGATCTTGGCCGTCGATCGATATCTGGATGAGGCAGAGCTTCTCGGGGTAGGCATGAAGGCTGTCCGCCTCGGTATCGAGGGTAAGCCAGGGCGCGGCGTCGAGCCGGGCGAGGAAATCCGTCAGGAGTTCGTTTCTATCGATCACTGATAGTGGCGAGTGTGGGGACCTCCGACGGCGAAGTGCAGGTAAAATTCACCGAGCGATCGAAGAAACACGCTGGAAGGAGCCAGCTTACTTCGGTCCGGAGCGGTAACTGGTCACCCGGTAGTTCCGGTCGAGGACCATCGTGCGGGCACCCCAGGGGACGTAGCGGGAATCGCCCTTGGCCGATGGATTCTCGACCCTCCAGGCGGTGACGAGCCAGTCGTCGCCGTCCTTGCGGATGCGAAATTCGGCGCGCGCAGACCAGTCTTCCTTCGAAGCGAGCACGGCCAAAGCCGCTCCCTCCAGTTCCCGCCGAACACTAGGCGGAACATCGGCTTCGGGTGGCGCCTGGTCCTTACAGCCAAACGTCGTCGCCACCACCAAGGCGGCGACGACGCTCGCAAAAGAATGCGCGAGATTGCGCACGGGGCGGGCGGGTTCGGCTCAGCTGGCCTGGCCGGCAGCGGCTTCACCCTGCTGGGGCGGACGCTGGCCCTGCTGCTGCGCGACCACGATGGGCAGCGGGTAGCGGAGCTTCATCACGTCATCGACAAGCACCTCGACGTAGTAGGCGCCCGGAGCGGCGAACTCGACGTTCTGAAGCACGGAGACGTTGATGGCGATGCTGCCGGGGCCGTCGAGGGCGATCTTGCCCTGGCTAGTGGCGAGCACGGTCTTCATGTCCGGCGCGATGACACGGACGGTCTGGTTGAACTGGCCGATGCCGGCGACCCAGCGGTTGAAGACGAGCAACTGCGGCGCGGTGACCGGGAACTGAGGGACGGGGATGATATTGATGACGCCGATCAGGAAGAAGCTGCCGGTGGTTTCCTGACGGACCTGCTCGCAGACGAGCGAGCACTGGAGATCGGGAAGGATGCGTGTGGGTGTCATTTGGATGTGGTGTTCGGTATCAGCGCGTCGCCATTTCGGCGGCGCGAACGGTGTTCTGGAGAAGCATGGCGATGGTCATGGGACCGACGCCGCCGGGATTCGGAGTAATGCGGCCGGCGATGGGCTGGACCGCGTCGAAGTCGACGTCGCCGACGAGACGGGATCCACCCTTCGCAGACGGGTCGGAGACACGGTTCACGCCGACGTCCACGACGACGGCGCCGGGTTTGACCATACCGGCCGTGACGAACTTCGGGGACCCCAGCGCGGCGACGATGATGTCGGCCCGGAGGCAGTGTTCCTTCACGTGGCGGGACGCGGAATGGCAGACGGTGACGGTGGCATTCGCGTTCCGGCTCTTCTGGATCAGGATCGAGGCCATCGGTTTGCCGACGATGTTGCCCCGGCCAAGCACGACGACCTCAGCGCCATCGATCTTGACGCCGGAACGGATCAGAAGCTCGTGGACACCGGCCGGGGTGCACGGAAGAAAGCCGGAGGAATCACCGAGCATCAGTTTGCCGACGTTGATGGGATGGAATCCATCGACGTCTTTGCCCGGCGCAACGGTCGAGTAGACGACGCGTTCGTCGATGTGTTTTGGAAGAGGTGCCTGGACGAGGATGCCGTGGATGCGGCCGTCGGCATTGGCCTGTTCGAGCAACTGCAGGAGTTCGGCCTGGGTCGTCGCTTCGGGAAGAACCCGCGTGTCGGAGACGATGCCAAGGCGCGCCGAAGTCTTCTCCTTCATCCCTACGTAGACCTTGGACGCGGGGTCCTCGCCGACGCGGACGAACAGCAACGACGGCTGGATTCCGCGAGCCTTGAGGGCCTCAACCCGCAGGGCAGTTTCGGCGTGGATCTGTTCGGCGATGGCCCGCCCGTCGATCAGGTTCGGAAAGGACATCAGGGCAGATCGAGGGTTTCGATCTTGATGATCGGCGTGCGTTTCCAACGGTCGTCGAGGAACTCCTCGCCGCTGAGAATCACGCGGGAGCCGATGTAGCGCCAAAGCTCGAACTTCTGCTCGTTGCCAACCAGAAAGGCGATCTTCTCGCCCGAGAAGCGGTCCTCGAGATTGAAATAGCTGGGCGTGTTCACATGGAGATCGCGCCGAATGATGCCCTCACGGAACACTTTGCGGGCGACTACAGGAACTCCGTCCCGACCGACGGGCGCCGCAGAAACAGACACCGTCGCCGACGGGGCAACCGAGCGGTCGGGCACGACGGGCGCGGGCACTGGAGTCGCCTGCGGGATCACCGGAGCGGTCGCCGCCTTGGGCGCTTCCGTTTCCGCTTTTGTGTCCCGGGCGACCACCGGAGCGGGCTCGGGCTTGATCTCCGCCAAGGGCGTCTCCTTGGCCTCTGGGATCACGACCGGCGCAGCCTTGGCCGGAGCCTCGGCGGGGCCGGGCGTGGAGGAGAGTTCGATGAACGAAGCAACCACGTAGGCCGCGGCTCCCACGGGCGCCTGGACTTCAAGCCAATCGCCCTCGTGGCGCAGGACCTTCAGTTCGGCTCCTTTCTCGAGACGGGCGACAACGCTGAAATTCTCTCCCGGGCCGCCCCGGACATTGAGCTTCTTGGCGGACACGGTGTCGTTGGTTCCGACAAACGCGGAGTTGACCCATAGGGGCGTATTCGCCGGCAGGGCGATCTTGAACCAGTTGGTGGGATCGCCCTTCGCAGCCTTGACGACCACCGGCTCCAAAACGGTCACGGACTCGCCCTTGCCCAGCTGGGTGATGACCTCACCGGCCATGCCGGCCACGCCACGGACGTTGACCCGATCGGCCTTGACGGTCCCTGTCTCGGCGAAAGCAACTGAGGCCGACGCGACGAAAAGCGCAGCCAAACCGACGGTTTTGCCCGAAATCATGATGGGGAGAGTAGCGTTTTAACCTCAGTGTCTGTCAACGTCCGCCATTTGCCCGAGGGCAGCTGGGCCAGGCGGATCTTTCCGATCTGCGTGCGGACCAGTCGTATCACTTCCAGGCCCTGGGACTCGAAGAGCCTCCGAACTTCGCGGTTTTTACCCTCGCCCAGGACCACCTCGACCAAACTCGTGGAGTTGCCACTCGCGAGGGTGCGGGCCTTGAGCGCCTTGAGCAATTCCCCATCGTGTTGGACACCGGCGGTGATGCGCCGAATGACGTTGTCATCCATCGTGCCGCGGACCGTGGCCAGATACACCTTGGTCACATTGTAACGAGGATGGGTCAGCCGGAGACAGAACTCGCCGTCGTTCGTGAAGAGGATCAAACCCTCGCTCTCGAGATCGAGACGTCCCACCGGATACAGGTGGGACCACTCCGCAGGAAGGAGCTCCGAGGCAATCCGGCGGTCTTCGGGATCGCTGCGCGAGCAAAGGTAGCCGCGGGGTTTGTGCAGGGCGAGATACAGGCGTTTGCGGGTGGTAACGGGCCGGCCGTCGAACTTCACCCGGTCGACCGTTGGATCAACCTTTGAGCCCGTGATGGTGACCTTCCGGCCGTTCACTTCGACGCGGCCTTCGGCGATGATCTTTTCGGCGGACCGCCGTGAGGCGACGCCGGCGTCAGCAAGGAACTTCTGGAGTCTAATCGGGGCGGTCTTCATCCGAGTTGGGCATCATGGCCGTTCGATTGAACGCATGCAAAGAAAAGGCCGGCGACCCTTTCGGGTCGCCGGCCTCGAATCTGTCAGGATCAACGGCTCAGTCGGAAGAACCTTGTTCCGTTGGTCGCGCTGTTGGTCACCACATTCTCGCTGCCGACGACCGCAGGATTTACGACAAGGTTCGTAAACGGGGAGTTTGTCGACAAGGCCGACGTTCCCTGGAGAACGAAGTTGGACGAGCTGGAGGGCCAGCTAACGAGCACGTTGGGTCCGGAACGGCGGATCTTAAGCTGGGGCGCGATCTCGATGACCATCGACCAACCGGAGCCCAAGCTGCCGGAATCTCCTTCGCCATGGTCCGCGACGTAGAGCGACCACACGCCGTTCGGATCCGTCCCAACAAAGGCGGCCAGGACTTCCGCATACGGTCCGGCAGGGGCCGGTGAGGGCAGGCTTTCGGACGGTGAACTGAGGTTCCGGGGCTTGTAGACGCCACTCTGGAGGAAGCCCTGGGAGATGAAGTTCGCCGCTGCGTCGTCAAACGTGAACGTTGCGTTGCCGATTGGATTGCCCGCTCCGACACGGGACATGAGGACGACTTTCTGGCCCCGAGGCCCGACGAGCAGAACGTCCAAGTCGGACGGGAATGTGTGAGACAAACCGTTCAACGTCACCGTGATTTTTCCAACCCGGCCGGTTAGCCCCGAGACAGTGACCGTCGACGGATAGAGCGAGGCTGGTCCGATGGACGGAATATCCAACGCTGCGGGATTTTCGGTCACTCCCGGCGCGAGACCGACTGTGCCTGTCGCGGATGACGCGTTGTTCGCGATCACCGGATCATTGTCGTCGGTGCTGACGAGAGCCAGGTTCGTGACGGAACCCAGCACGGTCGGCACGATGACGAGCTGCACTGTGGCCGACCCGTTCTGGGCGAGCGGTCCCAGGGCCACGACAACGGTATCACCGATGACGGTGTAGGAACCCTGGCTGGGTGTCACCGAGACCAATCCGACATTGGCGGGGATCACATTCGTGACGAACACGCCAGAGGCGTCGCTGGCACCCAGGTTGGCGATCGCAAGGGAAACCGTGGAAGCGACACCCCGGAACAGGCTGTTCGGGAATGTCTGCGTCACTGCAAGGTCATTGGTCAGGTTGTTGCCAAGGACCAGTTCAAGCGACCATCCGTTTGAGATCGCGCCGCTTTCCTGTCTCGTATCGTCGGCAACATACAGGGACCAAACGCCATTTGGGTTCGAGCCGCTGAACGCGCCGAGCGACGATGAGTATGGCCCCGCAGGAGCCGGTGAGGGCATTTCGTCGGTCGTTTGGTCGAAATCCGTCGGCTTGTATTCGCCGGAGAGGAAAGGAACGACCGGAATGCCGGAGAACGCATCATCGGTGAAGGTCACATCCAGTCCCGCAATCGCCGAAGCCGGGCCGGCATCCGACATGAGCATCACCTTCTGGCCATTGGGACTGACCAAGAGCATGTCGATGTCCCGCGCATAGGAGTGACTTATCCCGCTGACGGTCACGCGGACCTGCTTCACGATTCCCGTCACTCCGGTAATGTTGATCGTGCTGGGATACAGGCTGCCGGGACCGATGTCGGGAATGACGATCAAGTTGGTATTCGAGAGGAACTTGCCACGGGCGGTCGTTGCCGAAACCACGTTGTCGGCCGGGGAAGGATCCTGATTGGCCGAGACCGCCGAACTGGTGCTGGTGATGTCGACCGGAAGGGTGGCACGACCCACAACCGAAAGCGCTACGGTCTGCCCGATCGCCATGGTGCCGATGTTGAACCGGACCACGTTGTTGCTGACCGTCGAGGTTCCCTGGCCTTGCGCCACTTTTACCAATGTAAGGGCGGGCGAGAGAGTTTCGGTGAGCACAACACCCGTCGCGATGCTGGGACCGAAATTGCTGACCGATATCGAATAGGTGATCAGATCACCGGGCAGGACCCGATCCGGCGAGGCGGACTTGGTCACAATCAGGTCCGAGAGGATCGCATTGCAGAAATCAACGGACTGCTCCAAACGGAGGTTCCAGCCCGAGGCAATACGCCCAGACCCGCTCGCCACACCATCGTAGGCATAGAGCGACCAGGTTCCGTTGCCCGCACCCTGGGCGATTTGAGCCAGGGTATTGACGTAGTTGAACACAGGGATGTTGGTCGAGAGCGTCCCACCGGGCGAACCTCCGACCGGCCGGAACGATCCCGAAAACAATCCGCTGAAAGCGGCCGAGTTGGCGGCGGCATCGTCAAACGTGATGTTCAGGTTGGCAGCGTTGCTCGAGCCTGACGTATCCATGAGGACAAGCCCCACCCCGTTAGGATTGACCAGCACCAGGGTCGCATCCGAGGGGGATGGATGCGAAAATCCCCTGATTGTCACCAGAGCCCGGGCCGCATTGCCAATCATCCCGGAAATCAGGTTGGTCGACGGGAACGGGGTGGCCAGGCTGAGATCCGGAATGATGATCGCCTGGGAATTGTTGGCAACGGTCGTCGCGGTGGCCCTGTATCCGACCTTGACGAAGAAAGTGACCGTTCCGGCAGGAGATCCTCCACTCGAAAGGCTCAAATTCACGGGAAGGTTGGTTCCGCATGGCACCGAAGCGGCCAACTTGAAGGTAAACCGGTTGGTCACCGCGGCACCCTGTTGGATCACCGCCAAGTAATTGACCGGCCCCGTGATCGGGGCTACCGCCGCATTGGAGACCATCTGGGCGGTCACGACGGGAGCCGAAGCGAGACCCACGTTTCTGATGGCAAAATCGAAGGTGACGGTCTCACCCGGATCCACGTAACCGTTGGTGGTGCCCAAAGTTTCGGCCACGAACTTCGCCGAGTCGGAGGCGTAAACGGCGACCGGTTCTTCACTGAAATTGGAGGCAACCAGCGCGAAATCCTGATCGCGGGGATCCGAGTTTCCAGGCACGCCGTCCGAGTTGACGTTGGCCGCCAGGATCTCGATCGCTATTTCCCCGGTGGTCCCGGCTGGCAGGAACACGGATTCGGAATTGTTGACCTTGTCCGAAGTTCCACCGGTTTGCGAATACTGGCCGCTGAACACGTTGCCCTTGTAGGCCTGGCCGTTGACGTAGACGGTCAAATCCAAGTTATTGTTGTAAGCTGCGCCGAAGGTGCTGCCGGGTGCATCGGTCCAGGTCAGCGTGATCCGCACGGGATCTGCCGAATCGGCGATGCGGCCGGTGTAGACCCGTTTCTGTCCGGTAGCCGTGAACTTGTCGGCCGCAGCCTGATCCCTGAACAGGTAGGATGACGTGGCGCGGAGATGATTTCCGATGTCCATCAAACCCATCCCCTGATTGTCGGACCAGCGATCATCTCCGGCATAGAGGCCAGTCATGTAGCGGGCGCTGTTGAGCAGGAGTGCCTTGGTCAAGGCCGGGCTCGGGGCGGTCAAGCCCCGCGAAACGAAATCCTGCCGGATCAACGCGGCCCCACCCGCAACCGCCGGAGTTGCCTGGCTGGTTCCCGAGCTGGCCGTATAGAGAAGCTGGTCGGGAGGGTAGTAGATGCTGCCAACACCACCGGAGACACCCGTCCCATCATAACAGTCGATGGGCGTTCCGTTGGTCTCGGCGCCCGATTTTTGGGATACGCCACCGGTGATGTGTGTTCCGGGTGCCATGATGTCGGGCTTGTGGCGCCCGTCGTCGGTGGGTCCGCGACCGGAGAAATCGATCACGTCAAAGCCGTTGTCCGCCCCTGAATTGCCGACACCGGATCCGTCGCTTCCATTAAACGGACGAACGTTCTCCGAAGCACCTACCGTGATGACGTTCTTCGCGGTGCCGGGGCTCGATACCGTTCCGCGGCCTGGGCCGGAGTTGCCAGCGGCAAAGACAATGACCATTTCCTGGTTCCCACTTGCGCTCGCCTGGGCATCGCGAACCAGCGAGTCATATTGGCGGGCAGTGGCATTATAGGCTCCTCCGAAGAACGGATTCGCCGATCCCCAGCTGTTGGCCGAGATCCGGGCACCGGCCCCATAAGCCTGATCCTGAAGGGTGGAGAAATTCACGTTCAAGGAAGTCAGATTCGTCCCAAAGATCACCGATGAACCGACTGATACGAACGGCATGACTCCCAGGCCGTAACGGTATTTCGATCCATCGACAAAAATGCCGTTCGTCTGGTTCGCGAACCCCGCAATGATGTGGGCATTGATCGTTCCGTGACCGTCGCATCCCTGCGCGAAGTTCGTGAATCCAAACGTATGGATATAGGCGACTCGGCTCGGGCGGTTGGTGTCGCCAAGCTCGTATAGTCCCGGATGCCCCGGTTTGGTGGTGCCGTTGTCGATTCCCGAGTCCGTGACGTCGATGGTGAACGGATCGCCCTGGTTGAAGAGATTTTGGTCGAAATTGTTGGCGGTCAACCAAGCGAGGTAATCGGTGTTGGCCCGGGGCACGAGGCGTCCGCCACTGATGCTCGTGTTGCCGGTGACAATCAACGCCTGCCTTTCATCTTTCGGGGCAGGTTTCATATACGGCTGAATGGAGACGACCTCGGGACGACGGGCGATTTCAGCCAAGGCGGATACGGGGAGACGCACCACGATGTCGCGCAGGCCAAGCACGACCTGATCCTGATAAATGGGCTCCAATTTGAACTGGTCGATCAAGGCCCGGGTCGCTTCATTGGCCGAAGCATCGTCGACCATCTCGATCGTGAACTGCTCCTCGGTGACCTTGCCCTCCATTCCGAACAATTGGACTTTGTAGTCCGACAAAAACTCTCCGTCCCATTGGACGTAGGGCGCCGATTTGGAAAAAAGCTGGTAGGTCGAAAGGGAGTTGTTGTCCCCATACACCAAATACGCGTTGTTGGGGATGTAGGCGATGATCGAGGCGCCCGAAGCCTCGAGTTGAGCGACCCACTCGTTTTTCACCGGACCAACAAAGCTGACCAGCCGGAGCTGTTTGCCTTGGAAGGATCCAACCGCAGACCGCGTTTCCTGCGCCTTTAGGCTGGCAGTATCGATGTTCAGTTTGTTCAGCCGGATGATGTTATTGTCCGCGAGCACTTCCGCGCTGGGTCCGCGGTTGACGGCCAATGCCTCGGAGATCTCCACGAGCTGAAATCCCTGATAGTCCTCGACCAGTCTTCCGCCGCCGGCGACGAGTTCCGCAGTGTCCTTCGGGTCGGTCACTCTCAGAACGACTTTGCCACGACCGCCGATGCCCTGGATCGGCGAGACAGCCATCGTGGATGTCACGAGTCCAACCGCGGCTCCGAAGGCCAGAAGGGACAACATGGATGCCTTCCGCAGGCGAGGGAACAGGGGCTTCGGGGCGGGGTCGTTTCTGATCATAACGAAATTCGAATGCAGGCTCTAATGACGCTTGGAAAATGGACTTGGCTGACCGCAGGGGTGGGATGGACTGGATTCGCACGGGACTCCAAGTCCCGAAAGGGCTTCATCCGTCGTTGGCAGGCGGCGAGTTTCCACAAACAACAGTTTCCCACAGGCGCACCAATAGCGATCTGGGTGGAATAGTGCGTGGGTTCTATCGGAAAGCCTTTTCCGTTGGCAAGGGAATACACCCATCAGCGCCAATCCGCCGCCCGGCTTTACCTTTGACGCTCCACCGCTTCAACCGTAGCGTCCCTCCCCGCTCGTAAAACGGACATACATGCTCGGACTCATCATAAAAAAGATCATCGGATCGAAGAACGACCGAGAGGTGCGAAAGCTCAGGCCGGTCGTCGCCAAGATCAATGAATTCGAGCAATCGCTTCAGTCGCAATCCGACGACGCGCTCCGGCAAAAGACAACCGAGTGGAAGGCCAAGTTGGCCGCAATCGAAGACCGCGCCGAGCTGCGCCGTGAATTGGATTTGATTCTCCCGGAAGCCTTCGCGGTGGTCAAAAACGCCTGTCGGCGCCTCTTTGGTTCGTCTGTTATCGTTCGTGGACATGAATTGAAGTGGGAGATGATCCCGTTCGACGTCCAGTTGATCGGCGGCGCCGCACTTCATCGGGGCAACATCGCAGAAATGGCCACCGGCGAAGGCAAGACTCTCGTCGCCACCCTTCCGACCTATCTCAACGCCCTGACCGGCCGTGGCGTCCATGTCGTCACGGTCAATGACTACCTGGCCGCCCGCGACGCGGAATGGATGGGCCACGTCTACAAGTTCCTTGGGCTCACCGTCGGGTGCATTCTGCACGATCAGAGCCCGCAGGAGCGGCGCGCGATGTATGCCTGCGACATCACCTACGGGACGAACGCCGAATTCGGCTTCGACTACCTCCGCGACAACGGCATGGCCAGCCGGGCGGAGGAGCAGGTCCAGCGCGGACACTACTTCGCCATCGTCGACGAAGTGGACTCGATCCTGATCGATGAAGCCCGCACGCCGTTGATCATCTCCGGTCCGGCGGTCATCAACATCAACAACCAATACGACAAGTTCAAACCGCTCGTCGAATCGGTCGTCAATGCGCAGGCGAAGCTCTGCCAGCGTTTCCTCGGCGAGGCCACGGACCTGCTGAAAAAGGTTCGTCCCACGGATGGTTCCAATCCTCCAAAGGATTCCGCGGAGCTCGAAAAGCAGGCGGGCCTGCTGCTGTTCCGCGTGAAGATGGGTGAACCCCGTTCCGAAGGACTCCTCCGTCTCCTGGAAGATCCGGCCAACCTCAACCTGATGAACAAGGCGGAGCTTTCCTGCCACGCCGACCAGTCGAAGAAGGACCTCTACGACCAGAAGGAGCAGCTCTTCTACGCGATGGACGAGAAGAGCCATGAGGCGGACCTCACGGAAAAGGGCCGCACGTTCCTCAGCCCTTCGGACCCGGATGCATTCATGCTGCCGGACCTCATCAGCGCCTACCACGAGATCGATGCCCGCAAGGATCTCGATACCCGTGGACGTGTCGAAGAGAAGACCAAACTCCAGGCGGCCTTCGAAGAACGCGCCCAGTCCATCCATTCCATTTCCCAGCTCCTCAAGGCCTACAGCCTCTACCTGAAGGACGTCCACTACGTCATACAGGAGAACAAGGTCATCATCGTCGACGAGAACACCGGCCGCCTCATGACCGGCCGCCGCTGGAGCGATGGCCTCCATCAGGCCGTCGAAGCCAAGGAAAACGTCGAGATCGAGCGCGAAACCCAGACCTACGCGACCATCACGATCCAGAACTACTTCCGCCTCTACCACAAGCTGGCCGGCATGACCGGAACGGCCGAAACCGAGGCCCAGGAGTTCTTCGACATCTACAAGCTCGGCGTCCTGACGATCCCGACCAACCGCCCCAACATCCGCAAGGACACCCACGATTCCGTCTACAAGACGCAGCGTGAAAAATTCAACGCCGTGTTGAAGGAGATCAAGGAGGTCCACTCCCAGGGCCGCCCCATGCTCGTCGGCACCGCCAGCGTCCACACGAGCGAAATGCTGGCCCGCATCCTCAAGAAGGAAGGCCTCATCCACTCCGTGCTCAACGCCAAGTTCCACGAGCAGGAAGCCGAGATCGTCACCCGCGCCGGACAACGCGGCGCCATCACCATCGCCACGAACATGGCCGGCCGCGGCACCGACATCAAACTCGGGCAAGGCGTCGCAGAACTTGGCGGCCTCCACGTCCTCGGCACCGAACGCCACGAATCACGTCGCGTCGACCGCCAGTTGCGCGGCCGCTGCTCGCGCCAGGGCGACCCCGGTTCGAGCCATTTCTACATCTCGCTTGAGGACGACCTCATGCGCCTCTTCGGCTCGGACAAGATCGTGAAAGTCATGGAACGCGTCGGCCTCGAGGAAGGCCAGGAGCTCCAGCACTTCATGCTCAACAAGTCCATCGAGCAGGCCCAGAAGCGCGTCGAGCAGCACAATTTCCAACAGCGCAAACGCGTCCTCGAATACGACGATGTCATGAACAAGCAGCGCGAAGTCATCTATGGCTTCCGCAACGAGATCATGCACGGCGACGATCCGCGCGACCGCCTCATGGACATCATGGAGGAAGTCGTCCTCCAGAAGGTCGAATCCCACACCGCCCCCGACCAGGACATCACCGACTGGAACCTCACCGGCTTGGCCGACTGGGTGAACCTCACCTTCCCCCTCGGCATGCCCGAGGAGGAAATGATCAAGGCAGCAAAGAGCGGCGAGGAGAAACCGCAGCCCGGCTCCATCTACGACGGCCTGAGCGCCGCGCAATTCGCCCTCGTCACCTTCATCAGCGACGCCGTCCGCGAGGCCTACGAGCTCAAGATCAGCTTCGAGAACCCGCTGGCCCTCGTCGGCATCGAACGCTACACGATCCTCAGCGCCATCGACCGCCTCTGGCAGGAGCACCTCTACAACATGGATTCGGTCCGCAACTCCATCGGCCTCCGCGCCTATGGCCAGCGCGACCCGCTCCTCGAATACAAGGCCGAAGCCTTCAAGGTCTTCGAGGAGCTCATGGTCGGCATCAAGTCCGAGATCTGCGGGAACATCTTCCGCAGCGCCTCCAGCCTCCTGGCCTTCGAGCAGTTCCTCCAGAAGATGCCGCAGAAGACCGTCCACCAGCAGGGCAGCGCCATCTCCGATGCGAAGGCCGCAGCTTCAGGCTCCGACGTCGTCAGCGAGGCCAACGAGGCCATCGCCAAGGCAAAGCCCATCCGCACCGGCCCAAAGGTCGGCCGCAACGACCCGTGCCCCTGCGGCAGCGGCAAAAAATACAAGCAGTGCTGCGGCCAGTGATCCGCGACCAGTAGGCCGGGCGTCCCCGCCCGGCCGGAATGGCTGCACACGGAGCGCAACCGAATAACGTGTTACGCGTTGCTACGCGCAGCTTTTAATGAGAACGGTTTCGACAGCTTTTTGAGGTAGAGCGGATGTCCTGGATAGCCGTGTTTCGTCAGCTTCAGGCACGACAGTTTCTCGCCGAGCAGCCGCTCCACATCTCTATCCCGCGCCAGATGCGCGCCATCCACGCCCCACGCAGCTACTACCACGCCGGCATCCTTCGCGAGTTCCAGCAGCCATCGGTCATTATCCGCTCCGATTGG
>Ga0163144_10003805_pt1 | contig 34399 bp, 24 predicted proteins | sample OliLak19BULKMAT1_FD_123175 | JGI IMG/M metagenome (GOLD analysis project Ga0163144, IMG submission 123175) | Freshwater microbial mat bacterial communities from Lake Vanda, McMurdo Dry Valleys, Antarctica - Oligotrophic Lake LV.19.BULKMAT1 | ecosystem: Environmental > Aquatic > Freshwater >...
CCCAATAGCCATTTTTTAAATAATCTTTATCAACCGAGCTTAAACCAGCAATTGAAGAATAGCCACAATGATGGTTAGTTAAAATTAAACCTTTGGTAGAAATAACTTCGGCCGTGCAACCCGTACCAAATATGGCAACTGCATCTTTCATACTAGCTTTATTAATACTATAAATTTGCTCGGCAGATAATTTAAGGCCATTTTTTTTCATGTCTTTAATATTTAATGCTTCTATTAATTGTGGCATCCACATGCCTTCGTCGGCCTTAGAAATTAAAGACGCTAATACTAAAATGTATAATAATTTTTTCATTTGTAACATAAAAGTAGGGATATTTTATAATTTAAAATTTTTAATTTATCATTTCACAAATCCAGCCATTTTTGCAGCATCGAGCCTAATAGCACTATCTAACGTAATTTGTAAATTATTGCTTTTTAAAGTAGCTTTTTTAAGTAATAACGGTGCTTCGCGAATTTGCTTGGCATAGGTTAGTAATAGTTTAGTTTTTTCGTAACGCGCATAATACGTTTTGGGAGAGGTGTACAGTTCGTAAACGTCTTTAATAAAATTATTACCATAAGTTGGTAAATTTCCGTCGCTATATAATAACATAATTACCTTGTTACTTTCAAGTTCTTGCTTTAAATCTAATTGCCACACTTCAACTTTTTCGCCTGGTATTGGTGAAGGAATTACTTTGTTATAATAATACCAAAATTGCCCACCCGCAAAACATTGCTGTGGCACACCCATATACATTTGGTCGTACCAATAACTATCGCTAATGGTTAATACACGCGTAGTATTTTTTAAGCTATCGTTTTCAAATTGTATTTGCGGGTAAGCCAATTTCATATTTTGTTTAGGTAATGTTAATAGGTTCATACTTTTTAAAACATCTGCATCGCGGGTTGTACTTAGAGAAGAATCAATTACATTTATTTGCGTCCAATTAATGTTAGGTAAATCTTTACTATGCAATTTTTCAATATGTTTTATTATTGTATCACTTGCAATGCATGCGCCATAGTAACTCCAATGATGCCCAAATTTTGGAAACAAAGCGTAAGGCGATTTAGATTTTAAATTTTCAAAATAAGTGTATAGGTCTAAATAATTTATATTTAATTTTTTGCTATTGCTTACAAATAAATTGTGATTAGTGTTTTTTATTGCATGAACATATTTACTCTGTACAAACTCTTTACAATAAGCACCTTTACCTGGTGCGTAAACAAAAAGTAAATCAATTCCTTTTTTCTTTAAAGTATCTTGCACCACCTTTGCTTTTTGCAGTAATTCCGTAATTTTTGGCTCTGGTAGTAAATCGTCGCCAAAAGCTGAAAAAATGTAACCTTCGCTAAACACATAATTATCTTTTCCGCTAACAAAACCATTAACACGTAATTGGTTAAAAGTTGAATAATAAAACTGATTATTAAGCCTAACCATTTTCTCTTTAAATGCCCAGTGGTCGTTATTATAATCATCCATTTCGGTTTGATAACTACCGTCAAACCAAGCAGAGGTTGATAATTTTGGTTTTTCGTCGCTAATAACTAATCCTACTAAATTTGGTTTATTATCTTTTTTTATAAACGAAATTAATAACGGCAAAGCAATTGCAATTAAGGCAATTATACAGTGTGTAGAATATGTTTTTGTTTTACCTGTCATTAAAATCTAAAGTAAATAAAGGGATTGAAATCTAATGCCGACACGAAACTTAAGGAAATGTAAAATAAAATAATACCACCAAACATTGCCATCCATTTGCCAGAATTAGAAAATGTTTCGCCGTAAATTTTTTGTTGAATAGCTTTTGTTTTATTAAATAATGTAAAAAATGAAATAATGGCAGCCAAAATTGTCATAAACATAAAATCATTGTTCAATACAAATTTACTAGCAAAGAAATTGAATGAATACATTTGTTTTATAACATGAACACCTAATTTTAAATCCTCACATCTAAATAATACCCATCCAGTAATAATAATAACAAACGTAATGGGCAATGCAATAAATTTACCCATTTTTTCAAATACTTTTCTTAAAAATAAACGCTCTAACACTAAAAATAAACCATGGTAGGCGCCCCATAATACAAAATTCCAACTAGCACCATGCCATAAACCGCTTAATAAAAATACAATAATTAAGTTGCGGTATAGTTTTGTTGGCTTTACTTTATTGCCGCCTAAAGGAATGTATAAATAATTTTTCATCCATCTTCCCAAGGTAATATGCCATCTGCGCCAAAATTCGGTTATACTGCCCGAAGTGTAAGGGTTATTAAAATTTTCAGGCAATTTAAATCCTAAAATTTTTCCTAAACCAATTGCCATATCGCTATATCCACTAAAATCGAAATAAATTTGAAATGTATAGGCTAATGCCCCTACCCAAGCAGCAGCTGTATCTATTTGCTCAGGCGCTAATTTAAATACGGCATCGGCCTGCATACCTAAAGTGTTTGCAATAATTGTTTTTTTAGCCAAGCCTAAACAAAAAATTAAAAAGCCACTCAATTTAATATTTGGAGTATAATTTTTTTCGCGATTAGTTATTTGGTCGGCAATATCATTATATCGCACAATTGGCCCAGCAATTAATTTTGGGAACAATAAAATGTACGTTTGGTAATGCCAAACATTTTTTAGCGGTTTATGTATGCCACGATACACATCAATAACATAAGTTAAACTTTCAAAAGTATAAAACGAAATACCAATAGGTAACACTACTTTAAGCCACGTAATTTCTGTACCAAAAAATGAATTTATATTCTCAATAAAAAAGTTACAATATTTAAAATAAAAAAGTAAACCTAAATTTAAACACAGCGAAATAATTAAAAATTTCGTTTTTGATTTTTGTGTTTTTTGGTTATGCATAGCATTTACCAAATAAAAATCTAAAAACGTAGTAGCCAAAATAACAAATATAAATTTTGACCCGCCCCAACTATAAAAATAAATACTAGCAATTAAAATAACTGCATTTTTAAATTTATGAGGCACTAAATGATACAGTAAAATAAATACAGGTAAAAAATAAATTAAATACGTTATTCCACTAAAAACCATATACCAATTAAGTAAACAAAAATAGAATTTTTTTATGTTTTGACATAGTTTATTTGCATTTCAATAATTGATGATTTACATACTTTAAATATAAACACACCCTTGCTAATTACTTTTTTTAAGCCTCTTTGCCTTATCTCAATTATTAGTATATTTATAGTTTAAATTAATAATGGAATATAACACTCAACTCGATAAATTAATTATCCCTGAATATGGTCGCAACATACAAGGAATGATTGAATACTGCATTACTATTGAAGATAGAAACGACCGAAACCTTTGTGCAAAAGCGATCATTCAAGTAATGGGGCAATTAAATCCTCACCTGCGCGATGCCTCTGATGTTACTCATAAGTTATGGGATCACTTGTTTATAATCTCACAATTTAAATTAGATGTAGATAGCCCCTACCCTATTCCCAGTCCTGAATCGTTTAAAGAAAAACCTAAAACGATTGGTTATCCTAAAGAAAAAATTCGTTATAAACACTATGGCAAAACCATTGAAGAAATCATTAAAAAAGCGAAAGAATTTTCAGAAGGTGCTGAAAAAAGTGAGTTAACAAGGCAAATAGCCAACCATTTAAAAAAATCGTATTATAACTGGAATAAGGATTCTATTACAGATGATGTTATTATTAAAAACCTAAACGAATTATCAGGTGGTGAATTAAAATTAGATGAAAACGTTACGCTTAGCTCGCACCAAGAGTTACGTGGCGCCCCTAAAAAATTCTTTCATAAAAATAATAACAATGGCAAAAACAATAAACACAAAAACAATCATCATAAACACAAAAACAATAATAATTCTAACAACACTCGTAAATTTTAAGTTCTAATTTATGGCAATTTTTGAAGTAACAGGCGGACACAAACTAAAAGGCGAAATTATTCCGCAAGGCGCAAAAAACGAAGCCCTTCAAATACTTTGCGCTGTACTTTTAACTAAAGATAGAGTAGTTGTAAGCAATATACCAAATATTGTTGACATTAACAAATTAATAGAATTATTAGTTGACTTAGGTGTAAAAGTTGAAAAAACTGGACATGAAGAATTTACTTTTCAGGCCGATAACGTTAACGTAGATTACCTTGTTTCGCCCGAATTTAAAAAGAAAGGCGGAGGCTTAAGAGGTAGTATGATGATTGTTGGCCCAATGCTTACGCGTTTTGGCAAGGCTTATATGCCAAAACCTGGTGGGGATAAAATTGGCAGAAGACGTGTTGATACTCATTTTTTAGGCTTTGAAGCACTTGGCGCAAAATTTAATTATTCGGCTGATAACGAACTGTTTGAAGTAGAAGGGGAAAATTTACATGGCGCTTATATGTTATTAGACGAAGCGAGTGTAACCGGTACTGCAAACATAGTAATGGCGGCAGTTTTGGCCGAAGGCACTACAACTATTTATAATGCAGCCTGCGAACCTTATTTACAACAATTATGTAAAATGTTGGTACGTATGGGGGCAAAAATAAACGGCATTGGGTCTAATTTATTAACGATAGAGGGCGTTAAAGAACTTAAAGGCACAACACATCGTTTATTACCAGACATGATCGAAATTGGCTCGTTTATTGGCATGGCTGCAGTAACACAATCTGAAATAACAATTAAAAATGTAGGCTTCGATAATTTAGGCATTATTCCTACTATTTTTGGTAGATTAGGTATTAATATTCAACGCAGAGGCGATGATATTTTTATACCAGAACAAGAACATTATGAAATTGATACATTTATTGATGGATCAATTTTAACAGTTAGCGATGCGATTTGGCCTGGTTTTACTCCCGATTTAATTAGTATTGCATTGGTTACAGCTATTCAAGCTCGCGGCAATGTATTAATTCATCAAAAAATGTTCGAAAGTCGTTTATTTTTTGTAGATAAATTAATTGATATGGGTGCAAAAATTATTTTGTGCGACCCACATCGTGCTACCGTTATGGGCTTAGATAGAAAAGTACAATTACGTGCTATACAAATGGCAAGCCCAGATATTAGAGCAGGTGTAGCCCTTTTAATAGCGGCAATGAGCGCCAAAGGAAAAAGCGTTATTTTTAACATAAATCAAATAGATAGAGGTTACCAACATATTGATACACGCTTAAACGCCATTGGTGCAGAAATAGTTCGTAAAGCATAATGAAAAATTTAAAATCACATTTATTAATTATTATTGTAGCATTGTTTTTAATTACTTGTAAAAGTAAAAAACAAACAGAAGTAACTTCCACTCAGGTGGTTGCTAAACCACCACAACTGCCCATTTCTAACGAATCAAACAACGCTGCTGTAGGCTTAAACCTAGGCAACAAAGCTCCCGAAATATCTTTTAAAAACACAAACGATAGTGTTATTTCACTTTCTTCAATTAAAGGTAAATTAATTTTAATAGATTTTTGGGCGAGCTGGTGTGGCCCTTGTCGACAAGAAAACCCAACAGTTGTTAAAGCTTATGAAAAATTTAAAGATAAAAAATTTAAAGGTGGCAATGGTTTTACTATTTACTCGGTTAGTTTAGATTTGGATAAAAACAAATGGAAACAAGCTATTGAGAAAGATAAATTAAGTTGGCCTTATCATGTTAGTGATTTATTAATGTGGAATAGCGAAGTAGTTTCAAAATATGCCATCCAAGGTATTCCAACAAATGTTTTAATTAACGAAAATGGCATAATAATTTATAAAAACTTAAGAGGTAGTGAGTTAATAACTTCGTTAGAAAAATTAATATTAGGCCCGTAACAACCTTTGTTTTTGCCGTAACCTTGAATTAAAAAGGCAGAAGCACTAAAATAAGTATAAATGAAAATAAAAGTTATAATAGTTGTACTTTTTTTTACTATTAAAACTATTGCCCAAACCGAGCTTAAAGCAGGCGATAAAGCCCCACCATTTATTTTAAACATGGCGCAAAACTCTATTCAAAGTTTTCCAATGCCTTATTTAAATCGTGTTATACTTTTACATTTTTGGAGTAGTAACGTTACAAAATCAAAAACTTATAATAAATTTTTAAACCGTTTAGCAGGGCGTTATAAAAATGCAATGTACCGTAATGCCGAAGGCTTCGAAATTATTGCAGTAGCCGTTCAAAGCGATAAAAAAGCTTGGTCCGAAACTGTTGCAACTGATTCGCTGTTCAATTTTATAAATGGCATTGCCTTTAGAGGTTATAACGACGAAATGTGCAAAAAGTTTGGAATTATCACCGTTCCAAAGGATATTTTAATAGATGAAAATGGTACTATTATAGCTATCGACCCTCGTATGCACGACCTAGAATCAATTTTAGATGATAAGAAAAATTTTCAACCCGTAAAAAAAGAAGTAGTAGGTATTTTAGCAAACACTGGTAATAAAGCAGAATTATTAAAATTTGGGAAAGTTTACTTATTTGATGCCTACGGCGATTCAATAGCGACAGCTGTTACCAATGCCAATGGTAATTTTTTAATAAACGATGTTAAATTAAATCAAGATTTTATTTTAAAAGTTGATAACAAAGCAGACATCACAACCTCAGACCCACTTTCGTTATACACAACCCGAGGCGAACATATTTTAGATGGTAAAACTGCTGATAAAGGTTTTACATTTTATATTCCCTCAAAACTAAGTTACAAATTAACTGAAGATAACCAAGATGCTACCTTGGGCGGTACCATTGGGCAAGTGGATGTTATAAAAAATTTAACTTTTAAAGATAATGGTACAAGTTTAACGCCTAAAGATGAAATAGAACTTAATGCAGTATTTTTAATTCTCTCTAAAAATAAAACCTTAAATGTAGACGTTTTTACACATACCGATATCAAAGCCGACGAAAATGCAGCTCTTGAATTAACAACAAAACAAGCCTTAACCATTAAAAATTATTTAGTTAAAAAAGGTATTAATCAAAGCAGAATTAAAACCGAAGCAAAAGGTAAAAAAGAACCACGAAAAATGTGCACAGCAACAAGCGATTGTAAAGAAGATGACCACAAAATGAACCGAAGAGTTGAGTTTTTAGTTTATAAAAACTGACAAATTTTCCCTTAAAAATTTATGGCAAACTAATTGATTTGTAATTTTGTAAACTACTACAAATTTAACTCAAGCTATGGAAAATACTGATAATACAAACGAAAAAGAAAATCAAAATACCTCACAATCCAATCCTAACGAGAATATAACTGACAATTCGGCTGAAAACAGCGAAAATTCTGCCGAAACTTCTACTTTCGAAAATACTAGTAACGCTTCTCAAAATTCTGAGCAAAAAATTACTGAATTAAACGATAAATATCTTCGATTATATTCAGAGTTTGATAATTATCGCAAACGCACCATTAAAGAAAAATTAGACATTATTAAAACCGCAAATGAGGATGTTTTAAAAGCAATTCTTCCAATTATTGATGATTTTGAAAGAGCTATTAAAGCAAATGAAAAAGTAGAAGATGTTTTAGCTATAAAAGAAGGAATAAATTTAATTCACACCAAATTAAAAACCATTACGCAACAAAAAGGGTTAATTGCTTTTGAAAGTATAGGCGCAACTTTTGATGCCGATATTATGGAAGCTATTACTCACATTCCTGCAACCAACGAATCGCAAAAAAACAAAGTAATTGATGAAGTAGAAAAGGGTTATAAATTGGGCGATAAGGTAATTAGATTTGCAAAAGTTGTAATTGCACAGTAAATAAAAAAATTTTGAAACATGCTTTTGGTTTTTTGAAAACATATCTCAAAAAATAAGTTCAAAAAACACATCTTAAAAAATTAATAACTGTTTAAAAAATGGCAAAAAAAGATTATTACGAAATATTAGAAATATCAAAGAGCGCGAGCGACGACGAAATTAAAAAAGCCTATCGCAAAATGGCAATTAAACATCATCCCGATAAAAATCCTGATGATAAAAAAGCCGAAGAGAAGTTTAAAGAAGCGGCAGAAGCTTACGAAGTTCTAAGTAATGCCGATAAACGTCAGCGTTACAATCAATACGGACACGCTGGAGTAAGTGGATCGGCCAATAGCGGCGGCTACAGTGGCGGCGGCATGAATATGGACGATATATTTAGCCAATTTGGCGATATTTTTGGGGGCGCTTTTGGTTTTGGCGGTGGCAACCGTTCGCAAGGCGGAAGGCGGGTAACGCGTGGTACAAATTTACGTGTAAAAGTAAAATTAAGCTTGGCCGATATTGTAAACGGTGTTGAGAAAAAAATAAAAGTAAACAAACACGTAGGTTGTAAAACTTGTAGCGGTAGTGGCGCAAAAAATGGCCAGTACGATACGTGCAAGCAATGTAATGGCACGGGAGTTGTTACACGTGTTCAGCAAACTATGCTGGGGGCTATGCAAACGCAAAGTGCATGTAATGCCTGTAGCGGCGAAGGGCGAATAGTAAAAGACAAATGTAATACTTGTCATGGTGATGGCATAGTGCGGGAAGAAGAAATTATTACCATTAACATACCAGCTGGAGTTGCCGAGGGAATGCAATTAAGCATGAGTGGTAAAGGTAATACTGCCCCACGAGGTGGTGTAAATGGTGATTTATTAATTTTAGTAGAAGAAGAGGAACATCCAAATTTAAAACGCGAAGGCAGCCATTTAATTTACAGTTTAACCACTAGCTTTCCAGACGCAGCTTTAGGAATAAATGTTGAGATACCAACGGTAGAAGGAAAAGTTAAAATAAAAATAGACCCTGGTACTCAAAGCGGCAAAGTATTGCGTTTAAAAGGCAAAGGCTTACCAGATGTAAATGCTTATGGTCGCGGTGATTTGTTGGTTGAGATTAGCGTGTTTACACCTACTAGTTTAAGTACTGATGAAAAGAAAATTATTGAAAATTTAAAAACCTCTAAAAATTTTGAGCCTAACCCTAACAAAAAAGAAAAAGGTTTTTTTGACAGAATGAAAGAATATTTTGATTAGTAATAAAAATTGATGTTGTATTAATATTTAACAGTAAAGTTAGTTTATCTAAAATATAATTGAATTAAAGCAAATGATAGATATTAAAATTAAATAAGGATGGCTAAAAGTTAAAATCGAGGAATATTTACGAAAATTCACATTACAAATAAAAATATTAAAATTTATTAGGACTGCAAAAATTAAAAAATTATGTTAATATTTTATAGAATTTTTAAAAGTATCTGAAAATAATTTGTTTTAGAAGCTGAGTTATAAAAATTAAAAGAAACTAAATTTAGACATCTCAAATAAAATAATAAATTTTCTATAATTGCCCGTACTGATTTTGGAAACAAGTATTTAAATTAAAAACAAGAATTTTATAAATACATCAATCACTGATAAATTAATGGCTATCACAATTAACTTTTATTTAAAAAGAAGGAGAATAAAAAATTATACTGTATGTTAGCTTTACAAATAATACAAATAAAATATTAGCAAATTGAATGCTGAAATCGATATTATCTAAGTTAAATATTCTTTCCTTGATTGTTTAAGAAAATTATTAATGTGAATTAATCACTTTTGCGCTGAGTCTGATAAAAATGAACTTTAAACAAAGCCTATTTATATTTTTACAAGCTATTTATTTTTTAACAAGCTCTCAGGCATCAACTATTTTAAAATTTAAAAGCGATTCTACAATAATAATAAACTCAATTAATGCTGCAATATTAACCAAAAACGATAGTGTTGCTTTAAAACTAATAAACTATGCACGCATACAAATTAAAAAAGGAGATAGTTTAATTAAGCAGCTTTTCTATTTTAATTTAGGTAAATTATATTTTTTAAAAGGGAATTTAGATAGCGCTCAATCAAATTGCAATTACGGCATAACTTTAGCAAAAAATGGTAGCCCTGCGCAGGCAAAGTTTTATAATTTACAAGGTTCAATTTTTAGTTATAAAAACGAACACCAATTAGCCATTTTTAATTTTCAAAAAGCCGTTACTATACTCGAAAGCAATAATTTAAAAAAGTTGGCGGCACAAATAAAAAACAATATAGCCAATATTTTTTTTTCGTTATTAAACTATGGTCAGGCATACAAATACAGCCAAGCCGCATATAAAGTGATGGTAGCAGAAAACGACACATTATATTTGGGAGGAGTTTCAGGCATACTTGGTATTTCTTTATTAAAATTAGATTCGCTTAAACAAGCCAAAAATTATATTGATAGTGCAATGTATTTTAGCACTAAATACAATAATATTTTAGGTTTAATTATTGCTAACTATTGTAAAGGAGAATTATCCTTAACAAAAAACAATTATAAATTAGCGCAATCTTATTTTTTAACTTCATTGCAATTAAGTTTAAAATATAATCAATCCTTTTATATTTTAATTAATTCTATTGGTTTAGGAATTACTCAAAATAGCAATAGACAATTTAAATTAGCTAAAACTAATTTATTAAAAGCATTGGAAATATCTAATAAAATTGGAAATAAAAGTACATTATATTCTATTAATAAGAGCTTAGCTAAAAGCTACATGGGTATTAATAATTTTGATAGCGCTTACCATTTTTTAAATATAGCACACGTACTTTACCAAAGCAATAACTTGGAAGAAACTCAAAAAAATATAAATCAATTGCTAATTAAATACGAGTTTGAGAAGCAGAATAAGGAAATTGCCAATAAGCAACTGACTATTAATAAAAACGAAAAAGCCGAACTAAAAAGTAATTTGATTATCGCAATAATGTTATTTATTTGTGCCTTATTTATTGTAGCAATAATTTCTATTTTCAAAATAAATCAAGCCAAAGTAGATAAAATTAAAAAGGAAGAAAAAATTAAATTATTTGAAGTTGCCACCTTATCTGAAGAAAAAGAAAGAGAGAGAATTTCAAATGAGCTTCATGATGAATTGGCGGCTTCGTTAACGGCAATTACTTTAAACTTTAAAAATAATACGAATTTAAATAGTATTGAAAATAATTCGATAGTTAATCAGCTAATCAAAATACAAGCAAAAGTTAGAAGCATAGCCCATAACCTTTATCCGCTGTACTTTAATAAAATTGGATTGGACGCCGAACTAAAAAATTATTGTCAATTGTTACAAACAGAAGATTTTTCAGTGAGATTTAATTGCAGCATTAATAACTTTTTGGAAATAGACCCATTATGCGCTAAAACACTTTATTTAATAACTTTAGAATTAATAAATAACTGCATAAAACATTCCAATAGTAAAATATGCTTCGTAAATTTAATTTTAAAAGATAGAAAAATTATTTTAAGTATTGAAGATGAAGGAATAGGTTTTAACATAAATAATATTAAACAATCGCAAGGCTTAAACTCAATAAAAAATAGATTACAAATATTTAATGGCGAACTAAAAATTGATAGTGAAATAAATAAAGGAACTTTAATTATTATAGAATTAAGTATATAGAAAATTATTATAATGAATATTTTAATTGCTGATGACCATTTACTTATTATTGATGGTTTAAAAACTTTATTACTGAAAAACTACCCTGGCTGTACTATTTTTAATGCTACAAATAAAAAAGAATTATTTCAACAACTCAAAGAGTGCAATCTAGATATTTTGATACAAGATGTTAGATTTGGAAATGATAATGCGCAAGATTTTTTAAATGAAATAACAAAAGATTACAAAGACTTAAAAATTATATTATTAACGAGCATTAGTAATAGTTTAATAATTAATAAATTATTAAAAGAGAAAATAAGTGGTTTTGTTTTAAAAAACGAGGTGTCTGAAACAATTGTTACAGCTATTAATTTAGCGCTCAAAAATGAATTTTATTTAAGTAAAGATTTAGATAAAAAAAAATCAGTAATCACTAATCAAATAATTTTAAGTGTACGCGAAAAAGAAATAGTTAAAGAAATTTTAAACGAAAAGTCCATCAGTGAAATTGCACAAACGCTATACATATCACCCAAAACAGTTGAAATGCACAGAAATAATTTATTTTTAAAACTTAATGTAAAAAACATTACTGGTTTAGTAAAAAAAGTTTTAATTGATAATCTGCTAGAAGATTAAATCAGCAATTTTTTAAAAAATTTTATATTTAAATAAAAATATAGGGAAAACCCTATACGATTAACTTTCGTATTTGGCCAAATTTGTAACTTAAAATTACGAAATATGAAAAAAATATCTAAAATTATTATGTTAGTGGCTATTTTACCTATACTTATTGTAAGTTGTAAAAAAGACGACATAGAACCAACGCCAGAACCAACTCCAACTCCAACGCCTACGCCAATTGTTGGTCCAATTACACTAGGCTGCAGTTACAACAATGGTTTAGCACTCTCAAACCATAATAAAATTGGTAATGGTGTTGATTACATTATCAATTGCGATTGCGAAATTACTGGCGGAAAATTAGCAATTGATACAAACGTAATAATTCAATTTTCAACGAACGGCTCGTTAACTATAAAAAATAATGGCTACATTGAAGCAAAAGGTACTCCGTCTAAAACTATTATATTTGAAGGACAAGTAAACGCTGCGGCTTCATGGCAAGGCATTTGGATTGTATCGAACGATCCTAGAAATAGTATGGATTACTGCGTTGTGAGAAACGGTGGTAATACCGCTTACACCGGGTATATTGGAACATCTTCTTACCAGACGAAGGCAAACATTTGGGTATCTGGAAACTTTAAACTTACTAATTCTATTGTAACTGGATCTGGTGGTGAAGGTTTGTATTTTTATGCTAGCGCTACATTACTAACGTTTTCTAATAATATTGTAAGTAATAATGCCAAAACTGGCATAATTATGTATGCGGGTGATTTAGGAAATTTAGGCGTTGAAACAAGTACGCTTGTTGGTAATGTTGAAAATTATATTGGAATTTATTCCGTAAGTAGTAACGAAGAAGTTGCCGAATCAGTTATTATTAATAAAGCTAATGCTCCATACCTTATACTAAACGATTTATTTTTTAGAGATAATTTAACTATTGACCCTGGCGTTTCTATAAAAAGTAAAGCTGGCAAAACATTAGGTATACGAGGAAGTGGTTTTATTAAAGCAATTGGAACAGCCGCCGAACCAATTAACATAAGTGGCGAATCAAATATTGCTGGCTTTTGGAACGGATTATTTGTGTCGACAACAAATCCATTAAACGAGATTAATTATTTTAATATTAGCGGTGGTGGAAATTCAATTGCCTATTACCAATTACCAAATGCTAGCAAGGGTAATATATCTGTTGGTTGGGCTATTGAAGGAGGATTTTTAAAAATAGGAAGCAACACAAGTTCAACTAGTTCTTCAGGTTGTGTTTTAGCTAAACAGGCAGGTAGTAACATCACAAATAATTCAACACTAATACTAACTACACCCTGTACTTACTAAAAATACTATTTGAACTTAAATATTCAATTAATTCCCTACTCAAAATCTCGTAAATTTCCATTTACGAGATTTTATTTTTTCGCAAATACTTTAGTTAATTTTGCTCTAAAAAAAACAAATAAGCTTAAAGTTTTTATCTTTAATTCATAAAATAAATTTAATCTGTTTTAATCTTTAATTACATTATTAAATTTTACTTGTAAAGACCAAAATAGAATAATTGAAAAATTAGATATATTGTTGTAAAATACTTTTTAAAAAAATTTGAGCATAACCCTAACAAAAAAGAAAAAGGTTTTTTTGATAGAATGAAAAAATATTTTGATTAAAATATATTTGTTAATCTATTAAAATTACTTTTAATATGTATAAATATTTTTTATGTAATCGTCCCATTTACTTGCCTGAAGCTACATTCAGCTATTTTAAAAAAGAATTTTTTTAAATTATTAAAAATATATTTTGGTTTTTTTAACTTAACTTTTAATTAACTAAACTTTACTTTTGTTTTAAGTTAAATAAAATGAGTTTTGAGCTAATATACTCTTGCGTTACTTTAACCCTAATGGAGTTAATATTGGGGATAGATAATATTATTTTCGTCTCTATATTGAGCGATAAATTACCAATTCATCAGCAAGACAAGGCTCGCAATCAAGGTATTCTACTATCAGTAGTTATGCGAATATCTTTACTTTTAGTTATTGGATTAATTTTAAAAATGCAACAACCTTTACTAACTCTATTTAACTTTAGTTTTAGTGGAAAAGACTTTATGTTACTAGGTGGCGGTATTTTTTTAATTTATAAAACTGCAACAGAATTAGTGCACAAATTAAATCCTTCGAAACACAATAGCTTTGAAGTTCAAAATAATGTAACAAAAGTAAGTTATGGTAAAATAGTAATTCAAATAACAATAATTAATTTAGTTTTTTCTGTAGATACAATTTTAACCGCTGTAGGTTTAGTAGATTCAATTTTGGTAATGGCAATAGCAGTTATTGGTTCAAGTATATTAATGGTACTATTTTCTAAACCAATTGTAAATTTAATTAATACGTTTCCAAGTTTAAAAATTATTGCATTTATATTTTTAATTTTAATAGGTGTATACTTAATAATTGAGGCTTTTCATATTGAATTAAACAAAGGTTATTTGTATTGCAGCATGGCAGTATGTTTAATGAGTGAGTGGTTAAATATATTGCACCGAAAACAAATCAAATAGTTTAATTGATTTTTTTTTTGATAATAACTTAACATTAAATTATACTTAGTTTTTATATATTGCGCATAAATTAGCAATAAATGAAAAAAAATTCTAACTCATTATTTTTAAAATTTAGCATAATAGTTTTAAGTTTATGTTTTAACAACCTAATTGCCCAAACAACAATTTACACAACCGATTTTGGTTTAACACCTGGCATTAACCCCACAAGTTGGACATTTAGTGGTTTAGGTATGAATATTAGTATTAATAATGCAGGATCGGGTTATACTGGCGCTTCAGGTAACTGTTATTTAGGTGAAGGTAATTCGGGCACATCATTTGTAAATACTTTAGGCAGCACTGTGTCAAGCTCGCCAATTGGAACATCATTAGCAACATTAACTTTAAGTACGATAGGTTATACTACAGTTAATTTATCATTTGGTATGCGTAAATCTTCAGCAGGTTATAACTCAAATGCTACCTATACTTTAGAGTGGAGTAATAATGGAACTTCATATACTGCTATTAATTATACTGAGCCTACTGACGGAAGTTGGGGATTAGTATCGGGTGCAGGATTAACATTGCCTGCTGGTGCAGGTAACCAAGCTACACTGTATTTAAGATGGACATTTGTCAGAACAGGAACAAGTTCTAATTATAAAATTGATGACTTAACCCTAACATCTGGCACTTCTGGCGGCGGCGGCGGTGGCACTTCTCCAACAATCAGAACACACAGTACTTCTACAAAATATTTAAATTTACTTACTACGGTTAGCGGCTGTGCAAGTGGAGTAATTAACGATGTTACAGACCCTAGTCGCACTAAAGGAATTACATTTTTGTTAAGAGATAGTAATACGCCCTTAAGCACTCTAACACTTTCTGCAAATAGCTCAAATAGCGGGGTAGTAACAAACACTAATTTAAATATAATTTATGTTAATGACAGTATTCGTAATTTAAGAATTACACCAACAGGTGTTGGATATTCTAATATTTCAGTTACCGTAAACGATGGAAGTAATACTGATACATATATAGTAAATTATGCCGCCTCAGCAGCTGTTTATAGTATTACAAATACCGATTTTCATACCGGAATTTCAGACGCCTCCACAGGTATTGATGTTGGAAGTAATTATTTTCTATCGGCAGATGATGAAAGTAACGCTTTACATTTATACCATAAAGATTCTTCAGGTTATTTTTTTAATAGCTTTGATATAGCAACACCTATGGGACTTACAGGTGAAGGTGATTTTGAGGCTTCGTGCAAAAAAGGGAACAAGATTTACTGGATGGGTTCTTTAGGAAATTCTAAATCAGGAAATGTTCAAACCTCACGCCACAATTTTTTTGCTACCAATATTGCTGGTTCAGGTAGTTTAACAACAGCAACTTATATTGGCTCGCAAGCATTACGCAACTCAATAACAACTTGGGGCGATGCAAATGGTTATAACTTTACAGCAAGCGGAGCAAGTGGCATGATACCAAAACAAATTGGGGGTTTAAACGTTGAGGGCTTATGTCTTGGGCCTAATGATACTTCATTATATATTGGTTTTAGAGCACCGTTAGTTCCTGTATCAAATAGAACAAAAGCGTTAATTTGCCCAGTTAGAGATTTTGAAACTTGGTTTAATAATGGTTCGCCAGTTGGCACACCAAATTATGATACACCAATTGAATTAAATTTAGGTGGTAGAGGTGTTAGGAGTATTGAAAAAAATGCCAATGGACAATATTTAATTGTTGCAGGTAGCTTTGATAACATTCATAATCCAGCACTTTACGAATGGAATGGGATAGCAACAAGTGCTCCAATATTATTATCTGCCGATTTAACTTCACTAAATCCGGAAGGGATTATTTCTTTTCCATCGCCGTTTTACAATGGTTCTACTGTAGAATTAATTAGCGATGATGGTACACAAATTTGGTATAATGATGCTATTGAAAATAAAAATTTACCTAATCAACGAAATAAAAAATTTAGAACGGTAAAAATTCCTACAACTGGCGGAACTTTAAATATAACCAATATTAAGCAAAACGAATTAAATGCTATTTATTCGCTCTTTCCAAATCCTTTAAAAAATGAATTAACTATAAATGCAAATGGAATTTCGTTTTATCAAGTTATGATTTACAATTCAATTGGGCAATTAATTTTAACCCACAATAATCAAGGCGAAACAGCCAAAATTTATTTAACAAATTTAGCAATCGGTATTTATAACGTAAAAATAATTAGTGAGCAAGGCGTAGTAGTTAAAAAAATTATCAAAGATTAGTTTTTATAATTAACTTGCTGTCTCATTATTTGTGAGATAGTAATTTATGCAAGATTTATTTTCAGAATTTAATCCTACAACTGCTTCTGAGTGGAAAGCTCAACTAATTAAAGACTTAAAGGGCGAACCTTTTAACAACCTAATTTGGCATAACGAAAATGGTTTTGATATACAGCCATTTTACAGTGCGGAAGATTTACAGCATTCTTATCAACCTGCCTTTACACATTCTGATTGGGATATTTGTGTAAAAAATAAACACGGCGATTCAAAACAAATTAATATCCAATTGTTGAATGATTTAAATCTAGGTGCTACCTCTATTTATGTAGATTGCGATAATATAAATTTTGAAATTGCTCTACAGGATATTCAATTAAATTTTATTTCTTCAACATTTTATATTCATCCAAAAGATATTGAATGGTTAACAAATTATTTATCTAAAAATTATAAATTAAACGAATTAAATATTTCCTTTATCCCAAAGCGTTTAAATAACGAAAAGGATTTAAAATACTGGCGAAATGTTATTGCGCTTTTTTCACAACACAAAAAAATTAAAACAATAAGTGTAGATAATTTAGTATATCACAACCAAAATTGTTTTGCATACTATGAAGTTGCGCTAATATTTTCTCAACTAAATGAGATTATATCTAATCAAATTATAAATACTAAAGCCAATATTGTAATTAAAACTGGAATAAATGGTGATTATTTTGTCCAAATCGCTAAGCTGCGAGCAGTTAGACGTTTATGGGAAATTCTTAAAAAAGAATACCAGCTTACTAACGGTTTGCACCTTATCATTGAAACTAGTTTAACAAATAAATCTATTTCCGATAGCTATAATAATTTAGTTCGCACTTCAATTGAAAGTATGGCTGCAGTACTTGGAGGATGTAACGAATTAATTGTGAATTCGTATGATACATTATTTCCCCAAAACAAAAAATTAGGCGACCGAATGGCAATTAATCAACAATTAATTTTAAAAGAAGAAAGCTATTTAAACAAAATGGCAGATGTTAGTTGCGGCAGTTATTATATTGAAATAATTACAGATACCATTGCGATAAAGGCATTGGATACATTTAAACGTTTTGAAGAATTGGGCGGTTATTTTAAATGCTTAGAAGAAAAAGTTTTTGAAAATGAAATTTCAAAACAAGCGCAACAAAAATCGGATGCTATAAATTCTCAAAAAGAAATTAGTATTGGTATAAATAAATATAAAAATGAAAAAGAAAAAATTATTTTAAATAGTTCAGTAAAAAAACATCTGCAGCAACTAGCAATAAATAATCCTGTTTTAAAATTCGAATTACAAAATATTTTTTAATATGCGCACATCTTTCACTCATTTAAAATATTCTCTCAAAAACTCTACTTTTATAGCTAAAAATGAAGTTTTTTTAACTGCCGAACAAATTGAATTAGCAACTAATTACCAATTTTCAGATATTGAAACCCTAACCCATACACATTATGCAGCAGGCCTTCCGCCATTTTTACGTGGACCTTATGGCAGTATGTACGTTAAAAATCCTTGGACAATTAGACAATATGCCGGCTTTAGTACAGCCGAAGAAAGTAACGCTTTTTACAGACGTAATTTAGCAGGCGGACAAAAAGGTTTATCGGTTGCGTTTGATTTAGCTACCCATCGTGGCTATGATAGTGACAACGAGCGTGTAGAAGGCGATGTTGGAAAAGCCGGCGTGGCTATTGACAGTATTTTGGATATGAAAATTTTATTCGACCAAATTCCTTTAGATGAAATGAGCGTATCAATGACAATGAATGGCGCTGTACTGCCCATTTTAGCATTTTATATTGTTACCGCAAAGGAGCAAGGCGTTAGTATAGATAAATTAACCGGCACCATACAAAACGATATTTTGAAAGAGTTTATGGTTCGGAATACTTATATTTATCCGCCCACTCCAAGCATGAAAATTATTGCAGATATTTTTGAATTTACTAGTAAAAATATGCCAAAGTTTAATTCAATTTCTATTAGCGGTTACCATATGCAAGAGGCTGGAGCCACAGCCGATATTGAATTAGCTTACACTTTGGCAGATGGTTTAGAATATATTCGTAGCGGTATTAAAGCAGGTTTAGATATTGATGCCTTTGCCCCACGGCTCTCTTTTTTCTGGGCTATAGGTATGAATCACTTTATGGAAATTGCTAAAATGCGTGCTGCACGTATGCTTTGGGCTAAATTGGTAAAACAATTTAATCCTAAAAATGACAAATCGTTGGCATTACGCACACACTGCCAAACTAGTGGCTGGAGTTTAACCGAACAAGATCCTTTTAATAATGTTACACGAACTTGTGTTGAGGCATTAGCTGCAGTAATGGGCCACACGCAAAGTTTGCATACTAACGCTTTAGACGAGGCCATAGCTCTCCCTACCGATTTTAGTGCACGTATAGCACGTAATACACAATTAATAATACAAAACGAAACTAACGTTTGTCGGGTTGTAGACCCATGGGGTGGTAGTTATCATGTTGAAAAACTCACAAATGATATTGCCAACAAGGCTTGGGAATTAATTGAGGAGGTTGAAAAATTAGGCGGTATGGCAAAAGCTATCGAAACTGGTATTCCAAAAATGCGAATTGAAGAAGCTGCTGCTCGTAAACAAGCGCGTATTGACGGTGGTAAAGATATTATCGTAGGCGTAAACCGATATACAAATGATGAAAAAACAATTGTAGAAGTTTTAGATATTGATAACGATAAAGTGCGAACTCAGCAATTAGAACGTTTAAAAAATTTGAAAGCCAAACGTGATACTAAAAAAGTTGAAAACGCTTTAAACTCATTAACCGAATGTGCCAAAAGCGGAAAAGGAAATTTATTAGCACTTGCCATTATAGCGGCAGAATGCCGTTGTTCGTTAGGAGAAATTTCTTATGCATTAGAAAAAGTTTATGGACGATACAAAGCACAAATAAAATCAATTGCAGGTGTTTATAGTAAAGAAATTAGCATGGATGAATCATTTAAAAAAGCGAAAGAATTATCAGATAAATTTGCCAAATTAGATGGCCGTCGTCCACGAATTATGGTAGCTAAAATGGGTCAAGATGGGCATGACCGAGGAGCTAAAGTAATTGCCACAAGCTTTGCCGATTTAGGTTTTGATGTGGATATTGGTCCTTTATTTCAAACACCTGCCGAAGCTGCAAAACAAGCTGTAGAAAACGATGTGCATATTTTGGGGGTGAGCAGTTTAGCGGCTGGGCATAAAACCTTAATTCCAAAGGTAATTGAAGAACTGAAAAAATACGGAAGAGAAGATATTATGATTGTAGCTGGAGGCGTAATTCCACAACAAGATTATGAATTCTTATATAATAACGGTGTAAGTTTTGTATTTGGTCCAGGTACCGTAATTAGCAAAAGTGCTATTGAGATTTTAGAAAAATTGATTTCAAACGTGAGTTAAATTATACCGATATAAAAAATTATAACTAATACTGAAGTAAAATAAGAAATTTAAGTCTGAATTAAATAAGTCTTAGATGACAAAATGTTATTTTGTTTATGTATCGATAACAAAAAATAATCGTTAAAAAAATTTATAAATACCGTTATACATTTTTAATTAAATTTATTGTTACCAAAACATTTACCAATAGTTAAATTTAAAGCTTTTTTAATTTTCTAATTCGATTTAACTTTAAATTGACATTGAATTACTTTATGTTTATTAAGTTTGTCACAAACTTAAATTATTTCCCAAATCTATATTATGAAAAAAAACATTTTTATTTTTTTTAGTTTATGGTTGTTTGCTTTACTTGTTAATAAACTTTCGGCACAAGCCATTTTTCCATATTTACAAACTATTAAACCCAATTCGGTTTATGTAACCTGGAAAACAAGTTCAAACCCTCAAACATTATTGCAATTTGGCTTAAGTGCATCGTCGCTAACTAATTCAGTTAATGGCTTTAATCAAATTTGGACAGATGCAGGTTACAGTAATAACTATTTTTACCACACTGTTAAATTAAATGGTTTAACGCCAAATACAAAATACTTTTATAAAGTTACAACGGGCAGCCAAACATCAGCTATTTATTCATTTAAGACGTTACCGGTGCCAGGTGGCGCAGCTACTGCAAGTGGTAAAATTCGCTTTTTAATAATGGGTGATAATCAAATAAAAAGTCAGCCGCGCTTCGATTCATTAGTATCGGGCGCAAAACGTAAAATATCACAAAAATATGGTGCTGGAGACCCTTCTGACCATATTGCTTTAAATTTTCAAGTAGGTGATCAGGTAGATGTGGGCACTCTTGATCATTATGAATTTGTGCACTTCGATAAAAATAAAGGTTTATCTCCTTTTGTGCCTGTGCAAACTACTGTTGGTAATCACGAACTATATGGCACATTACAAATCTCGTCTTATTACAATCATTTTTATTTAGATAGCATACCTTATCAAGGTATAAATTCAGGCACAGAAAATTATTATGCACTACAAGCTGGTCCTGTTTTATTTTTAAGTTTAACTACTGAGCATAGTTCTAGCAATGCAACTCAATACAATTGGCTACAACAAGTTTTAACTGCTGCAAATTCTGATCCAACTGTAAAATGGATTGTATCTTTAGGACACCGTCCTTATCAAGCTGAACAATACGTAGGCGATATATCTACATGGATTAGAAATACAGCAGTGCCTCTTTTAAAAACTTCCCAAAAATACGTTTTACATGTTGGTGCTCATCATCATTTGTATTCTAGAGGTCAACTTAAAAACGAACCTGTTTACAATATTATTTCAGGAGGCACGGCTTGGGATCAGTATTGGAATATGAGTACAGAACAGGATATGGACGATGTGCAAAAAACCATTTCTAATTGGGCTTATTCTATTATTGAAGTAGATGTTAACAATGATAAATTTGAGGCCGAAACCTATTCTATTGGTAGTGCTTATAACTTTAGAAATAACAAATTAATTGATAGTTTTCACCGCTACAAAGGTAAACCTGCACCTGCTACACCAACATTAAATCCAATTTTAGATTCATTAACGTTTCCTTACACCGTAAGTACTTCAGCATTTAATTCATCAGTTGCCGAACTTTTAAACTCAACTCAGTTTCAAATATCTCAAAGCAAAACATTTGTTACTACCGAAAAAGATATTTTACGCGATTATGAAAATTTATATGGTATGGCAGGTACGCCCGATAGTAGCAAAGATGTTAACTTTGGTGTAAATATTTTAAATTTAGCTATGGGTACTAATTATGCAGTAAATGGGTGGCATTATATACGTGCCCGCCATCGCGATAGAAATATGGAATGGAGCAACTGGTGTCCTATTGATTCGTTTAAAGTAAAAGGCAGTATTGGTGGTACGCCACAAATTATTACTAATAATTCGGTGTATCAATTAATTGATACCATTTATGTAACTTACAGCAACGGTTTAAATGTAGCACAGGATTGGATTGGATTGTATAAAAAAGGAGACATACCAGGTTCTATTGCTTCAACTACGTGGTCATACACTTCTGGTCCATCGGGTATACGTAAATTTAAAGTTACAGTTGCCGAAGAATATTTTGCCGCATTTTTTACAGCTAATGGCTTTACTGAAGTAGCGCCTCGTGTAAACTTTTATGTAGGGCCAATACCTGTATTAACGAGCAATGCGAGTAATTATACTTTAGGCTCAAACGTAAATATTACTTACACAACTTCCCCAGGCTTTACGCAAGATGGAATTAGGGTTTACAAAGTTGGTAAAATACCAAGTGTAGATCCCGTTCAGCAAATACAATACACTACTGGAAGCAATGGTGTTAGGACATTTACAAGCTTGCCGAAAGGTTATTACTTTGCTAATTATTATTTAAAAAATGGCTTTTTAGAGCCTGGAAGTCGCATATTTTTTTCAGTTGGAGATACTATTACAAAACTTACTATTAATAAATACAAATACAACGTTGGTGAATACGTTACTGCTACTTGGACAGATTCACCAGGTATAGTAAAAGATTGGTTTGGTGTTTATGATACATTAACAAATCCACAAATAGGTGATTTAGCGATACCATATGTTTCATATACTTATTTTGGCGGAACGGCTTCAGGCGTAAAAAACATACACGATACTTTATTACCGAACCCTGCCATTAAAGGAAATTATTACGTTGTAATGTTTACTAATGATTCTTACACCGAAGTAAGTAACCGTTGTTATTTTCAAATAATAGATACGAACGCTGTTGGCTTAAAAGAAAAACAAATTGAGGAAAACGGAATTTACGTGTATCCAAATCCTACAAAAGATAAATCAACTATTCAATCAAATTACCCTATTGATAAAGTTGAATTATTAAACGATTTGGGTCAAATTGTATTTGCATCAACTAACACTAATGGAAATAATTTTACTTTAATGCACAACGATTTACCTGCAGGTGTTTATTATTTAAGAGTACATACACGCAAATTATATACTTATAAAATTATAGTAACAAGGTAATGCCGATGCGTAAATTATTTTTAAAACTTAGCTTAATAACTATTGGGTTAAGTTTTTTTTCATTTATAAATTTACATCCATTAAAGGCTACCAGCACTCGTTTTACGTATAATGATAGTACTAAAACGCTAACTATTGATGTGGAAGTGTTTAGAGACGATTTTCAAAACTGTTTAAATAAAGAGTACAATTCACGATACGATTTATTTAGATTTTATAACGAAAAAGAGCCATTGCAAGCTGTAAATAATTTTTTAAATAAATACATTACTATTCAATTAAACAATAAGCCAATTATTTTAAATTGTATCAAAGGCGAAAATAACGACGATAAAAATTCGTTTATTTTTACTATGATGCTAGAAAAGATAAGCATAAAAGCTAAACAAAAATTGCAAGTAAGCAACCCCATTTTATTTAATTATTTTAGTAAGCAAACTAATTTGGTTGTTATAACTATTTTAGACATTAAACAAAAAATGTATCAATTAAATAAAGATAAGTTTACCGAAATTATTGAATTTTAAGCCCTGCCTATGAATTTTTTTGAAAGTATAACTATGGGTTGGTATCATATTATTGATTTTGGTGCCTATGATCACATTTTATTTATAACCGTATTGTGTGCTTTATTTCAATTAACCGAATGGAAAAAAGTATTATCTATAATTAGTGCCTTTACCATTGGGCATTCGATAACGTTAGCCCTCTCGACATTAGATTTAATTTTTGTTCCAAATAAACTTGTAGAAATATTAATACCCGCAACTATTGTAATTACTGCAATTACAAACATTACCGTGAAAACACAAACCACTACAATAAAAACTTTTGATAAAAAAGTAATTAAAAATTATGTTATTGCTTTATGTTTTGGTTTGATACACGGCATGGGTTTTGCCAATAATTTTAAATTTATGTTAGGCAGCAGCACTAATATTGTAAAACAATTATTTGCATTTAATATTGGTATTGAGTTGGGGCAAATTTTAGTTGTAATTTTTATAATGCTTTTATATTTTTTACTCGTAAAGTTTTTCCGTATAAAACACCGCAACTGGACAGTTTTTCTATCAGGAGCAGGTTTTGGTGTAGGAGCTGTATTGCTACTAACTAATTTGATAGACTATTAAAGGTTTTAATTGTTAAAAATTAGACTTAATTAAATTTCGCATATATTTTTATTTATTTAAACAATTAAAAAAATAAAAATATACATTTGTTAACAAACCTAAAACTGTTAGTATGCAAATTATTTTAATTACAGATGGGATTTGGCCTTATGTGTTAGGAGGTATGCAAAAACATTCTTACTATTTATGTAAATATTTAGCCCAAAATAAAGTAAAGGTTGATTTAGTTCATTTTAATAACAGTAATTATGACATTAATAAATTAGAGTTTTTTAGCGACGAAGAAAAAAAATACATTAATTCAATCATTATAAATTTTCCGAAAGGTTTACCTTTTCCGGGACATTATATTTATAATTCTTACAAGTATTCAAAACTAATTTACGAAACCTTAAAAGATAATTTTAAAAACTATGATTTTATTTACACTAAAGGCTTTACTGGCTGGTATTTAATTAATCAAAAAAAAGCAGGTAAAATAAATTGTAATAAAATTGGCGTAAAATTTCATGGGTACGAAATGTTTCAAAAACCACCCAATTTTAAAATTAAATTACAATATGTTTTTTTATTATGCCGACCTGTAAAAAAAATATCGCAAAATGCAGACGTTGTATTTAGTTACGGTGGAAAAATTACCGATATTATTAAATCTTTAGGGATAAACAAATCTAAAATTATAGAATTACCTTCAGGTGTAGAATCTTCAATTATTGTAAATAACATTAACCCCACCGAAGAAAAAATTAAATTTTTATTTTTAGGCAGATATGAGCGTAGAAAAGGTATTGAGGAATTAAATCAGGCCATTTTAAATTTAAACCAAATAAATTTTGAATTTCATTTTATAGGTCCAATACCGGAAGAAAAAAAATTAATACAAAAAAACGTCATTTATCATAGTGAAATTCGCGATAAACAACTTTTAAATTCTATAATTAAAACGACTGACGTATTGGTTTGCCCAAGTTGGAGCGAGGGCATGCCAAATGTTATTTTAGAAGCTATGGCAAATGGCTTAGCAATTTTAGCTACAAACGTGGGTGCAACAAATGTTTTGGTAAATGATAAAACAGGTTGGTTAATTGAGGAATGTGTGGTAAATGATATTGAAAAAACGTTGGTAAAAATTATTAACACATCTCGTACTGAAATTGACATAAAAAAACAAAACGCTCTAAATTCTATCAAGCATAATTTTGTTTGGGAGAAATTGATTGTGGAACTAATAGTTAAATTGAAAAGATAGGTTAAGTTATCTCTCCTTTTTAATATTCCCAAACTCTAGTACATTCTCTGTAATTTCAGCGTATAATTTTCTGTTTTTAAAAATATCAATAGCTGCGTAAATTGCTTTTTTAAAGGATTGATCGCTTGCAATATTTTTTCCTACCAAGTCATATGCCGTTCCATGATCAGGACTAGTGCGAACAGCATTTAAGCCTGCCGTAAAATTTACACCTTCGTTAAACGATAAAGTTTTAAATGGAATTAATCCTTGGTCGTGATACATCGCTAATACACCATCAAATTGTTTGTAAGTGCCGCTTCCAAAAAAACCATCTGCAGCATAAGGTCCATAAACTAAACCATTACTGTTTGCTTTTTGAATGGCGGGACTTACAATTTCTATATCTTCGTTACCAATTGCGCCATTGTCGCTAGCGTGGGGGTTTAGTCCCAACACAGCAATTTTTGGTTTACGAATTCCAAAATCTTTTTTTAATGAATCGTGTAATTGCGTAATTTTTTTTGTTACTAGTTCAATTGTAATTTTTGAAGCAATATCTTTTACAGGAACATGCCCCGTAACAACTGCTACTCGTAATCCATTATCGGTACACAATAACATAAGTGGGTCGCCACCTAATTTTTCGCCTAAATATTCGGTATGTCCTACAAATTTAAAACTATCGCTTTGTATATTTCGTTTATTAATGGGTGCTGTAACTAAAGCATCAATTTGATTTTGTTGCAAGGCTTCGGTAGCCATTTTTAATGAAATTAATGCGTACTTGCCACCAATATCTGTTGATTTACCCATTTCTATAGCTACTTCTTCTTCGTAACAAACAAATACATTTACTTTTTTATTATTAATTTGTGTAAAATCGCGCATGGGGTTAAAATTAAAATCATCCATGCCCAACACTTTTTTATAAAAAGAAACTGTTCGTTGCGAGCTGAATAAAACAGGAGTGCAAATTTCTGAAATACCAGGGTCGGTTAGTGTTTTTAAAATTAGTTCTAGTCCAATTCCGTTAATATCGCCTTGACTAATTCCTATCGTTATTTTTTGATTATCGCTCATAATTGTTTGTTTTTATAAAATGCTTTAATAGTTAAAATCTTATTTTATTAAGACTACTGGCGTTATATGCGTTCTATTTAATTCCGTATTTATTTTTGTATTTTAAATACAATTCAGTTTGTTTGTTTGTTAAAGTTACAGGCTTACCTGCAATATATGCCAAAATTATATTATTTGTTTTCATATCTAAAATGTCACCATCGCTAATTATTATCGAAGCTATTTTTCCCTCTTCTAAAGTACCTATGGTTTTATCAATTCCTAAAATTTTAGCAGCATTATAGCTTATACTTGCCAAAGCTTGCTCTTTTGTTAAACCATAAGTAACCGCCATTCCCGCATTAAACGGTAAGTTACGACTTTGCATGGCTTCCATATCACCTTGTAATTGCAAACAAAATAATATAGAATCTTTTTGTAATAAATAAGGTGTTTTAAAAATAATATCGACATCATCATCATTATTATCTGGTAAATCATTTACACGATTTAACATTACAGGAATTTTATTTTTTTTTAGTTCAGCTGTAATTTTATAGGCTTCTTTTCCTCCCACAATAACTGCCTTTGTAATATTATATTTTTTTGCAAAGTTAATGGCTGTCATAATATCTTTAACATTATCGGCATGTAAATATAAATTAGCCGCATTACTAAAAATTGGTTTCATAGCTTCAAAACGAATATTTTTTTCACTAACGGTTTGTAGCTTTGCATAGGCTTTTGCGTCATCAAAAAAATTATTTAGGTAAATTAATTCTTCATTATACTTTTTATTTGCTGAAGAAGTAACTCCCTCTTCCTCACTCCACTTTTTTTCAGTAGCTTTTGGAAAATTAAGATGAATACCATCATCAACTTTTAAAACAGCATCTTCCCAATTCCAACCTTCTAAAGCCATAATACTAGATGAGCCACTAATTAGACCACCACGAGGAGTTGCCTGAGTGTATAAAATACCATTTGTTTTTACAGTAGGTACTATTTGATTATCGGTATTGTAAGCAATTATACTTCTAATATGAGGATTAATATTGCCCACTTCTACAAAATCACGTGTAGCTCTTACTGACTCTGCATCGTGCATACCAAGTACATTATTCGTATTTATTAATGCTGGATATACATGTTTACCTGCAATGTCAATTATCGTGTCATATGCTTTTGGATCAATTTTTACACCTTTTGAATCCATTACAACTTCAATTAAGTTATTCTTAATCACAATTAAACTTGTTTCGATTACTTTACCATTACCAATATGTGCAATTCCTCCAAAGAGAGCAATATGGGAATATTTTTTTTGCGATAAACAATTAAATGTAATTACAATTAATAGTAAAATATAGTTTAGTTTTTTCATACACTTTATTTTTTAACGATGTCCAGTTTCTTCTTCCTTAACACCTTCAATAGTGTTACAATGGTACAGCCGCTGTTGTTTACCTTGAAACTTTTGTGTTTTACTCCCTTTTTGTTTTTCAACTAATAATTTTGCTATAATGCGTGCGCGTTCTTTTTTAATATACTCTTGTAGTTTTAAATCTTCTTCTCTGTCAAAATAAATCTGCCCATCAATAATTGTTTTATCAGCTTTGGCATAAACGCTCAACGGGTTGTCAGTCCATAAAACAACATCAGCAATTTTACCAACTTTAATACTTCCAACTTTATCATCAATATGCAACATTTTTGCAGGATTTAAAGTAACTAATTTTAGCGCTTCTACTTCGGTTAGTGCGCCGTATTTGATGCTCTTAGCGGCTTCTTGATTTAGTCGACGAGCCATTTCAGCATCATCGCTATTAATTGAAGTGTTAACTCCCATTTTAGAAAGTATAGCGGCGTTGTATGGTATCGCCTCCATCACCTCATTTTTATAAGCCCACCAATCGGCAAAAGTGCTTGCATTTGCACCGTGAGCTTTCATTTTATCGGCTACTTTATAACCCTCTAAAATATGTGTAAAAGTGTTTACTTTAAAGCCGAAACTATCGGCAATATGCATAAGCATATTTATTTCACTTTGTACATAGCTGTGGCAGGATATAAAACGTTTTTTATTTAAAATTTCTGCAATTGCTTCTAATTCTAAATCTTTACGCGGACTAATTTTATTTTTATCTTTCGATGTTGTAAAAGCCATCATTGTTTTATCATATTCCTTTGCTCTTGTAAAAAAATCGTTAAACACTTGCTCTACTCCCATTCTGCTTTGAGGAAAACGCACTGAATTAAAATCGCCCCAATTACTTTGTTTTACATTTTCGCCCAAAGCAAATTTTATAAAACCATCGGCTTTTTCATATTTCATATCTTCGGCATTGTGCCCCCAGCGTAATTTAATAATAGCACTTTGGCCGCCAATAGGGTTGGCTGAGCCGTGTAATAACTGTACACATGTAACGCCCCCCGACAAATTGCGATAAATATTTATGTCTTCAGGATTGATTACATCTCCCATTCTCACTTCGGCACTGCTGGCTTGTGTGCCTTCGTTTACACCGGCGGTTAAAGCAATGTGGCTATGTTCATCAATAATACCAGGTGTTAAGTGCTTGCCTTGTGCATCAATTATCTTTGCAAAGGCCATTTTTGGTGCATCAATATTTGGTGCGATGCGAACTATTTTTCCTTCAACAATATAAACATCGTGATTTTTTAAAACGCTATCGCCATTATTTGTCCAAACAGTGGCATTTTTAATTAAAATGGCTGAGTAACGATTTTTAAATTTATTCCAATTGTCTTTAAAAAAACCGTTATCCTCAGGTAGTGGTTCTCCATAAGCATTAAAAGGATAAATAACTTTCCCGAGATTTAAATCTTTTTTCTTTATCACTGCAACTACTTTTTTTGCTGTATCACCCATCGATTCAAAATTGAGAATAAAGGGTAACCAATTACCATTAGCTAATTGTAAATTTCCTTCAAAACTTTTTTGTTGTGCATTGTAATTGCCCGAAGCCCTGACTATGTTAATAGTATCTTGTGAAAACGAAAACGTAATTAAATTATTTACAAAAGAATAATTAAAAGTTTTTTTAGTAGTATCAACTATTATTTGTGCCTTTGGTTTAATTGCATCATCGTAAAACTTTACTTTGTAAGTTTTATTATTAGTAGAAAGAATATAATTTCCACGAATATCACTAGGATTAATATCTGCGTAAATATTTGGTTCACCCTTTACCCAATGCTGCAGAATTTGAGCATCTTCTTCAAAAATATTTTTATTAGAAATAAAAAAATTAGCAATAAAACCGTTTTTTAAAGCTCCGATTTTATCATACGCATTAATAAATAAAGCTGGATTTGTTGTTAAAGATTTTAAAGCAGTTTTTTCTGAAAGCCCATACAATATTGCTTTTCGGACATTTTTTAAAAAGTCGACTTTATTTTTTAAGTCGGCACTTGTTAAACAAAACGGAATATTATTTTTCTCAAAAGCGGCTGGATTAGTTGGAGCTAATTCCCAGTGTTTTAAATCCGCTAATGAAATAGACTCTGCATCGTAAGGATCTTCGACATCATAAGCCTCAGGAAAATTAACTGGAATTATGTATTTTAATTGTGTAGTTTGAATATCATTTATTCGCTGATACTCATTTCCGCCGCCTTTTATAATATATTTTATATTAAATTCTTTCCCAATTTTTGCAACACGCATATCGGTAAATTTATCATTTCCTTCAATAATACTTGGTAGGTTTTGCAATTTATTAAAAGCATCTAAACTAATATTGTATTCATTATTATTATTTTTATTAGTAGCATACCATTGCGCGTCATAATAAGTTTGCCGAAGCAAAGCAACACCGCCTGTTAACGAGCTAGGATAATCTTGAGTTGAACTACCTTTGTTTAAAGCATAAAAACCAGCAGCTTTATCATTTAATATACTTTCATTTTCTTTGGTTGTATTTAATAAAACTAATGCGCCGCTTCCACGCACAATACCGTCTTTAGGGCAAGTAATAACCGAAGCGAATCCTATTTTTTTTAATTCATCGCCCTTATCTTTATTATGAATAAATAATTTATGTGCTTCCAATTCTGGTTTTACAGCTTGATTCCAACCATAAGCGCCTTTAATATTACTTTCCATTTGCGGACCAAACCCATTTTTAGGGGTTTGTTTTTGATCAGCAATACCGTAATCGCAATATAAATCAATAAAAGATGGATAAATAAATTTACCTTTTAGATCGTAAACGATTGCATTTTTAGGTATTTCTAATTTTTCGCCTACATTTATTATTTTACCGTCTTGAATTAGTAAAATGCCATTTTTTATAGAAGTTTCATAATCAATGATAATAGTAGCGTTTGTAAATACGTACAAACTATGAATATTAAAAGGAGCACCATTGGTAGGAAAAGTGCTTTGAGCAATAATTTTATTTAAAACAAAGGTTGCAAACAAAATTATAAAATAAATTTTCTTCATATGCATTCAAAGTTAATGAGATATTATAAAAAAGCTAATTGTGTAACGCTTTTTATTTTGTGTTTTATTGTTAATTTTACGCTAAAATTTAATTATGTATAAAGGTATTTTACACACACACTATTTAGTTGTTACCCTTTTTTTATTACTTTATGTTATAAAAACAGTGTTGTTATTAAGTAACAAAACCGAATTATTAACCACATTTAGCAAAAAAGTAAAATTATTTGAAATAGTTGTAAGTTTTTTATTTTTAGCTACTGGCATTTATTTAACTACACAATTACCATTTGGCGGTAAGTTTGATTATTTATTTTGGATAAAAATTATAATGGTATTTGGCTCAATACCAATTGCTGTTATTGGGTTTAAAAAACATAATAAAATGTTGGCTGCTTTAAGCCTTTTATTAATTACTGGCTCATTTGGCTTGGCAGAAGTTTACCACAAAAGGAAAGCAATTCCAAAAGACGGTGTGGAAATTGCTAGTAACGATGGCAAGGCGCTTTACGAAGCAAATTGTAAATTATGTCATGGAACAGATGGTAAATTAGGTATGGCTGGCGCTAAAAATTTAACTGCCTCAGTAATGGATGTTGCTGCAATTAAAGACATTATTTTACACGGCAAGGGTGCAATGCCAGCAGCAGCAGTAAACGACGAGCAAGCTTCAGCAATTGCTGAATATGTAAAAATAACTATTATGGCGCATTAATTTTTTAATGTTTTGCTTTTTTAAGCTTCTTTCAACTAATTTTATTAGTTTTAGATGTGTTAAACTTTTTTAAAGAATATTTTAGGTTTTTAAGTCCACTCTTTTTAATGATGGGATTAATGATAATCGGCACTATTGGCTACATTATTATTGATAATTATTCGCCATTTAATGCTTTTTATATGACAGTTATAACAGTTGCCACAGTGGGCTACGGAGAAATTGAACCCTTAAGCAGAGCAGGACGAGTTTTTACTTCCTTTTTAATTATAACAAGTTTTGGTACATTTGCTTATGCCGTTAGTGCAATTACCAAATTTGTAATTGACGGAGAGTTTAACCAGTTTTTTAAAAACAAGAAGTTGATATCAACAATAGATAAATTAAGTGATCACGTAATAATTTGTGGATACGGACGTAACGGACGACAAGCCGCACAAATATTAAAAAAACACGACAAGCGTTTTGTGGTTGTGGAACAAAATGATAAAATTAAGGATGCGGCTAATCATAGATTTGCCGATTTAATTTTAACAGGTGATGGCACACAAGACGAAACCCTTTTAAAAGCTGGCATATTAAGAGCTAAAGCTTTAATTACAACATTACCAATTGATGCTGATAATTTATTTATTGTACTTACTGCCAGAAACCTAAATTCTAGTTTAACTATTATTTCTCGCGCAAGCGACGATGGTAGTGATACAAAATTAAAAATTGCAGGAGCCAATAATGTTATAATGCCCGATAAGGTTGGAGGAGCGCATATGGCCAGTTTAGTAATGAAACCCGATGTGATGGAGTTTGTCGATTTTATTACAGCGCAGGGAGGTGACAATAATAATTTAGAGGAAATTACTTTCGAGAAAATTAGCGATAATTTAAAAAATAAAACTTTAAAAGAGTTAGAAATTCGCAATAAAAGTGGTGCAAACATTATTGGTTTTAAAACAGCTACAGGCGAATATATAGTTAACCCTAGTGCGGATACCAAAATAATTCCACACTCAAAAATATTTGTGTTAGGTACGCCCGAACAAATCCGTAAACTGAATTTAATTTTAGCGGAATAATTAACAGGCTAAAATTTAGCGTGAACATGTTTTATAATACTATATTCACAATTTTTTTAGGAACAATAATTACTTTTTTAGGGGTTTTACCTTCCAGGTATTTTTGAACGTCTTCCCTTGCCATTACTTCTTGCTCAATTTGTTGCATAGTATGAGTGGCGGGAAACTCAATTTGCAAGCGGGTTTTGCCGTTAAATGAAATGGGGTAATTAAAAGTATCATCTACCAAATAACTTTCGTTGCAAAGTGGAAAGTCTGCAAATGCAATACTTTCGGAATGACCCAATTGTTCCCACAACTGTTCGGTAATGTGCGGTGCATAAGGAGAAATTAATACTAACAAAGGTTCTAAAATAGAACGCTTATTGCACTTTAAATCGGTAAGTTCGTTTACACAAATCATAAAATTACTTATGGAGGTATTAAACGAAAAACGATCAATGTCTTCTGTAATTTTTTTAATGGTTTTATGTAAGATTTTTAATTCAGCTTTTGTTGCCTCTTCGTTAATAATATTAATAACAACCTCTCCCGTAGTCTGGGAGACACCCCCTCCAGAGGGGGAGAAGTACAGCCGCCACAATTTTTTTAAGAAGCCACTAACACCTGTGATACCATTGGTATTCCATGGTTTGCTTTGCTCTAAAGGGCCTAAAAACATTTCGTAAAGGCGCAAAGTATCAGCACCAAATTTTTCGCAAATGTCATCAGGAGAAACTACGTTGTATTTTGATTTGGACATTTTTTCAACGTCTGGCCTTGTTTTAAATTCTAATGGTTCGTTTGGAAAAATATCATTTTTATAAAATTCACCCTTGTAAAATGCACCAGCTTTAAAGATAAACGCGGAATTTTTAAATTCCGCTGTTTCCGATAGCTTTTCTACATCCAGAATAGAGTTTTTGACAAAGGAAATGTTTACATTTTTTTCTCTTGTATTAATAGGAATGGCTAAATGTTCAATTACATCTAAGCTGTAAAAAGTATCCTCAGGGCATTCATTCGAAAACGAAAATAGCTTCCCGTTTTTGAAAATGATGTTATTGCCTGAAGAGAATGATTCAATTTCTACACCGTCAATTTTTTCAATTTTACCTTCAAAAATTATTTTTTCTGAGGTCCCAGTAATCATACCCTGATTGATCAACTTCTGCGCAGGCTCTTCAATGTCAATAAAGCCAAGGTCTTTTAA
>Ga0163144_10003806_pt1 | contig 34398 bp, 29 predicted proteins | sample OliLak19BULKMAT1_FD_123175 | JGI IMG/M metagenome (GOLD analysis project Ga0163144, IMG submission 123175) | Freshwater microbial mat bacterial communities from Lake Vanda, McMurdo Dry Valleys, Antarctica - Oligotrophic Lake LV.19.BULKMAT1 | ecosystem: Environmental > Aquatic > Freshwater >...
GATGCCCTCCTTCAGCTCTATTTTAGCAGAATCAGTGGAATTTGGCTTCCCAGCCCTTTTCGGCCAGTGCCTGGCGTATTTTCTGAACATGATCAGGGCCCTGGGTCTCCGCCGAAATGGTGGTATAGACGTCTTTTAGACTCACGCTTTCGAAAACGCGTTCATGTTTGATCTGTATGATGCTCGCCTTCAAATCTGCAAAGACCTGTAGGAGACGATGCAGTGAGCCAGGCTGATCGGGAATTAAGACGTCCAGCATAATTAAGCGTCCGGTCTTCACTAGCCCTCTTTCAATGATTCGAGCCAATAATGTGACGTCTAAATTTCCGCCCGAAATAATTACAACCGTCGGTCCCGTCACAATCTCGGGGCTCTGAAGCACCGCTGCAATGGCAGCACCCCCACAGCCCTCAGCAAAAAGTCGTTCATTCTCTAAAAGCCACAGAACTCCCGCAGAAATTTCTTCATCTGTAACAAGAATCGTATCGTCAACGATCGCCTTGCAAATTTCAAAGGGCAGATCGCCCATTCTCTTCACAGCAATTCCATCGGCAATCGTATTAATAGTTTGAAGCGAGACGGGCTTTCCCGCTTCAAGAGAGGGAAGAAAATTCGAACAGCCAGAAGCCTGAACAGCAAAGACCTTTGCGTCTTTCACTTTTGATTTAAAATAGGAACCAACCCCAGCAAGCAGGCCGCCCCCACCAATGGGCGCAACCAAGACTTTCGCAGTCGGCAAATCTTCCAAAATCTCAATTGCAATAGTTCCTTGGCCTGCGATCACATCTTCGTCATCAAACGCATGAATATATTCTAGATTCTCTTTTTTCTGAATCTCAAGAGCGCGCTGAGCAGCTTCCTGATACGAATCTCCAAAAAAAACAATTTCGGCTCCCCACTGCTTCGTCGAATTCACTTTCACTAATGGTGTACCTTCGGGCATCACAATCTTCGCTTTGATCCCCAGTCGCTGGCAATGAAACGCCAACCCCTGAGCGTGATTTCCAGCAGATGCCGTAATAACTCCATTGGCCTTTGCTTTTTCACGCACACTCAAAAGTTTATTGAGGGCTCCGCGAGCTTTGAACGAGCCAGTGTATTGAAGATTTTCCAATTTAAAATAAATGGGATGGACAGAGCTGATCTTGCGCTCAATGACCTCTGATCGCAAAAGCGGTGTACGCCGAATCGATGACTTTATTAACTCGTAGGCCCTGTCAATTTTGTCCAATTTCAGCAAATGCTCTCACTCGTTTCAGAATAGGCCACAACCCGGTTGAATCCGCAGAGAATCTGAGTAGCAGATCTTCAAATCCAAAGTCCATCGGCTGAAGAGCTCCTCTTTCGAGGCTTACCCATGCTATTGCAGCCGCATAGGACTGCAAAGAACTGGACTGAGCTAACGACGGCCTTTCGAATGCGCAGAATCGAATCCAAAGGGCTTCAGCAGAGCGATAATGCCCCAAATGAAAGGGCTTGCCGTCAAACTTCATGGCGGCTCGAAGATAGCGCACCACTGCTCCATCGAGCATTTCGTCCGCTCTCTCGACACATTCGGTGAGTAAATATTTCACCCGATCCTTGGAGTCTGGATCGCATGAAATGCCCCTTAGCATTTGAGCGGCCTTCAGATAATTTTTCGATTCCATGAGTGCGCGAACATAACACCACTGGTTTTTAGAATCTTTCTGCGAAATCTCATACGCCATCTTTGCGTAATATCGAGCTTCGGATTTTCGACCCATCATCAAGAGCACCCAAGAATACTGCCGCAAGTAGGAGGCATTTCCCGGCTCCAATCGTACGGCTTTCTCAAACTGAGTTTTCGCAACCTGCCAATGCCCGCCTCGTAAATAGGCTTTTCCGAAAGCCTGATAGTAACGAGGCTCTGAAGAATTCAAGCGAATGGAATATTTGAGATGGTAGATGGACTTCATATTGTCCTTCAGCGCCTGGTGATTCATCCCCAAATGGTAGTGAATCAGAGCCAAATGCGTCACATCTGAGCCCTCAGTTTTGGGAGCATGAGTCAAAAGTTCCAAAAGTTTCTTCCAACTCTGGATGGCTTCTCGAAATTCACGTCGACGCTCATGATTGCGCGCCTTGAGCTCTAGCCATTCGGTCATCTGTATGTCGTTAATCGTTTCCATGATGCTCTGCAGTACGACCATGGACGTGAATTGAAGAGTCGGTCAACAGCTATTCAGTAGAGATCAGTGAAAGTTTCCTGATGAAGAAATGGAATTTTGTTAAACTGAAGGCATGGAAATAGTGGTTGGAATTGACCTCGGAACTAGTAACTCGGCGGTGGCAGCATTCGTCGGAGGGAAGCATCAAGTTCTTGCCGATGAGAACGGACGAAGACTCACTCCATCGGTCGTATCATTTGGAAAAGACAAAAAGATTTTGATTGGCGAGGATGCAAAATCGCAGTTATTTGCAAACCCAAAACGCACCATTGGATCCATCAAAAGGCTCATTGGGCGGAAGATTTTTTCGCCCGAAGTGGAAAAGGCCCGGGTCCTACTTCCTTACCAACTGGTCGAGGGAGCCGATCAAAATGTCGCAATTGAAATTGACAATGAGACGTTCCTTCCTCAGGAGATCTCAGCCCTGATCCTCAGGCGGATGAAGGAAGTCGCTGAGGCGAAGTTTCAGAAGCCCGTCACTCATGCCGTGGTCACAGTACCTGCGTACTTCAACGACAACCAACGCCAGGCAACGTCAGATGCGTGCCGAATTGCAGGGCTCGAAGTAGTTCGAATGATCAATGAGCCTACGGCGGCAGCGCTCGCGTACGGTTATGGAAAAGGACTCAATGAGACCGTGGCCGTTTACGATCTTGGCGGCGGAACTTTTGATATTTCTATCATGCGACTCAAGGATCAAGTTTTTGAGGTCATTGCGACCGCGGGTGATACGTTCCTCGGTGGAGATGATTTTGACGATCGTGTGATTGATATTTGTGCAGAACACTTCTTGAAGCAGCATGATGTGGACTTAAGAACCATCCCACAAGCTCTTCCTCTTTTGAGGCAGAACGCAGAGCGAGCAAAACGAAAGCTTAGCTACGCAGAGAAAACCGATATTTATATTCCCGGGATCCTTAAGGAAGAACACCAAGTCCTAGATCTTCATATGTCACTCTCACGATCTCAGTTTGCACTTGCTTGCAATGATCTAGTTCAAAAAACTTTCACGGTTTGTGATGAAGCGCTTCGAATGGCGAAATTGAAAGTCCAGGATCTGGACGCTGTGATCCTGGTTGGCGGTCCCACAAAAATGACAATCGTTCAAGAAGCAGTAGAAAAATACTTCCAGCGTGCCTCCATGAAGGATCTGAATCCTGATGAAGTAGTGGCCATCGGGGCTGCCATTCAGGCTACGGCCCTGCACGGCTTTGACGGAATGGCTGAAGCGGCGCCCGAAGACAAATCGCTGCTTCTCGACGTTACACCTCTCGATTTAGGGATTGCCACCGTTGGCGGCTATGTCGAAACTCTCATCGAAAGTAATACGCCCATTCCAGTTCAGGCTTCGCGAGTCTTTACAACGATCAAAGATCTTCAGAAGGCTGTGGATATCCGAATTTTTCAGGGTAAAAATCGTCGAGAGGAAGAAGGCGCAATGCTCGGTGAATTTGAATTTTCAGGATTTCAAGCGGGCAAAGCAGGTGAAGTCTCTATTGAAGTTCTCTTTAGCATCAATACCGACGGAATTGTGGAAGTCAGTGCAAAGGATACTGCAACGGGAACCGTTCAAACAACTCGAGTGAAGTTGGCCACTGCCATGAGCAAAGAGACCCTTCGTGAATCTCAGGTCAAAGCCAAAGAACATAAACAGGTAAAATTAAAAAATGAACTAAAGGACTTTAAGCGCTTGGTCTTTTGTTGTCCTTCAAAGGGCGGCAATACCTATGAAGAAGGCCTGATGAAGGACTTTGATCCCAATCAAGAAAATTTTTCTCTCAATCCAGAATCCAGCTTGAGCAAACCTCGAAATCTGGAAAGATCAAAAGTTGCTTGGGTGCTGATGGTAGAAGATTTCTCCAATACACCTCGATACATCCAGGCCGTCACAGAGAAGCCGAATCGTTTTTTTGCGCCGCCAAAATCTCAGCTCTATGAATTTAAGCTCAAAGATGGCTCTTGCGTTTATGGTCAAGCTGATCTGCCAAAAATGCGAGATCTGGGATTTTGGATTGACCCCTATTTTTCACAGGACGAACTCCCCGGCAAAATATATGTTTATTCTTCGCAGGTGAATGAAGCCGTGCCCATGAATTTGTAAGGAGAAGATTTGTTACCTAAATTTGAACTTCAGTCGATCGCCAAGCTTCTCAATGATATCGACTACTATCGGATCTTAAAAATCGCTCCCCATTCGTCGGAGGAAGAAGTGCGCGAAGCTTTTCATACAGAGGCTCTCCTCTTACATCCGGATCAATATCAACACTTAAAAGATCCCGAGATGCTCGATCTCTCAAAGAAGATTTATTCTCGAGTTATCGAAGCCTATCGAACTCTCAGCTCTGTAGAGAGACGAAAGGAATACGATAAGACTCTGGCTAAAAAACCATCTTCAAACGCGAAAGGTGCGAGTCCCTTTGAAAATGACGAGAATGAGATTACGGCAATCCGCCGAATTGAGAAAACATCGACAACGACTGCTGGCGCAAAATTTTTTAAACTCGCTCAAACTGCTTTCCAAAGCAAAGATCTGAATTCTGCAAAAATGAATATTCAGATTGCCCTTAATACCGATGTCAAAAATCCAGAATATTTAGACCTTGCTCATCGAATTGATGCTGACATCGTGAGAAAAAAGAAACCTCAGGCAAAGCCCTAACGTTGTTCATGAACCCTAACGTTCCGATTGAAACGGGCTCATTCGAAATTTGATGAAATTTCTGGCGGCCCGATCAAATCCCTGATGGTTAACAAAATTTGGATTACCAGAAAGCTTTAATCCCTTAATTACTATATTCTCTGCTACGACCTGAAGCCTTGAGGCCTGAGTTTCAATCCAAATAAGTCTTTTGAACAATAAGTTCGCGGGATTAACTCCTTTAATATTTGGCAGGTGACCCGAAAGTCGAATTTTTCTCCATTTCAAACTAAACCACAATTGATGGCCACTGCTGCTCACAGTAAGAATTGGCTTATTCGGACCAGGATGTCGAAAATCATAAATTATCTGTCTCAAAATACCTGAAACATCAGACGCAATGATTCTAAGCTCTTCGGCTGACGCAAAAATTCCGCGACGAGCCAAGGCGTTCGAACGAAAATTCTCTCGCGAATCTAAATTCATCAGGTTGAGTCGAATTCCAAGTTTGAATGTGGATAACTCTTCTAACGTTAAATCAAGATCGTAGACTGTCAAACCCCATGAATCTCTGGAGGCGGTCATTGGCGTTTGCTGATCAGCACTTTCCATTCTTATTCTCAGAGGATGAATATGATTGATTTTTTCTAGGTGTTTAAAAAGAGCATGTCGGATTTCATGACGGTATCCAGCATCAGCTCTTAAAAGTCTGGCAGTGCTGCGATGAATATTGATGAAGTCCTTGCCTACCCTTAGATCGTTACTCACAAAGTAGCCCTCGGCATTGTAGTTGCTCAAATTGTGAGGAGAGAACTGAAGTCTGACCCCAAAGCGATCCCATGCCTTTCGCGCCAGAATATTTAACGGAGAGGAACCCTCAGTCTTCAGGTCAAATCGATTTCCGCTGCTCTCATAAAGAACGTCGTTCATCGTCCACCACTTCCGAATGAGCGAAAGATAGAGATCATCCAGAATTTTTTGATCCTCTATTCTTTGAGAGCTTAGAGGATTCAAAGAGATTCGAATCACTTCGATTCGCTCTAAATAGAATGGAAGCATAGAAGACGGGGCTCGACGAATGAGCGCGCTCATTTGAGTCAAAGTCTTTAAGACGCTTTTTTCTGTAAAAATTTTTGAGGCTAGATCTGTCTCTAAGCCTTTCATTCTTTTTGAAAGACTGGGGTCATTGAGCACGGCCTCCAGCCCTCGCATATACACCGGGCAAAGGCCCTCAGCAAAAAGAGGTGTTGAGAGAAAGAAAAATAAAAGAACTCGGAGACGCAAGCCAGATTCATCTACCGGCAGTTAATTTCAAAATCTACTCCCAATAGCGATGCAATCCGATGACTTTGCCAAGTACTCGAAAGTGGGGATCTTCGATTTTTATTTCTGAAAATCGAGGATTCTCGGGGACCAACCAAAAGTCCCCTCGCTTGATGCAGAATCTTTTAATGGTCACCTCGCCTTCGACCATCGCTACAATGATGTCCTCGCTCTCAGCCCGCTCCACTTGCTTCACGATGGCGATATCATTGTCGCTGAGTCCAGCATTCATCATGGAGTCTCCTCTAACTCTGACGGCAAAAACCGGCCCTCGAATGAAGCCGGGAATAAGAATATCTCGATCATGATTCTCAATGGATTCTATGGGAACTCCGGCAGGTGCTGAGCCCAAGAGTGGGACGGGCCGAAAGTCTTCTGCCGCAGCGAGAGCAATTCCGCGAGCTTTCTGAGCGTCGCGCGTAAGCCATCCCTTTTCGATAAGAGCATGAACGACATCCTGCGCAGAACCCACCGCGCTCCAGCCCATCTCTTTGCAGATTTCGCGCAGAGTGGGCATGGAGCCTGCCGCAAAGAAGCTCTCCTTTATATACTGGAGAACTTTGAATTGCGGCGGCGTGAGTGAGGCTGTTGATGAAGAAACTCGAGAAGAGGGAGAAGGTTTGAGAGAGGACTTGATTGAAGGTCTTTTTCGCATTACCATACATATGTATGGTAATCGATCCCCGCGAGTTTTTGCAATACCGATTTATCGAAAAACCGAAACCCAGCCTCCTCCAGCTCATCGGAGAGGCTGGCTCCGGCTGCCACCGATTGGCCTTCGACTTTTTAAAGCCAGTTCAGCGAGTGGCCTGGCTTTCTCCCCACTGGGATCTTTACGCCCCCCTTTTGTGGAAGATGGCGAGCGACCAGCATATTGATCTCGTGGGAGTCGAATGTTCAGACCGCCGCCGCCTTCGCAATCTGCTGAAAGAGATTCTGAACTCCGGAGTTTTTGATGGCCTTGTGCTCGATCGATTTTCACTCAACGCGGGCGAAGGCTTTTTCCTCCAGAAACTACTTTTTCCTTTTGCAAAATCCATGCGCAGCCTCGTTATCGATTCCAAACCTCATTCGTTTTGTTTGCAGCGCGCGCGCCTGAGTCTTTCGCATCGAAAATTTAGAATTGTCTGGGGTCGAGGAGGAGATCCCACTCCGATTTACAAGGACTTCCCCTATCTCACAGAAATTCAAAGCGAGGGTTCTGAATGTTCGTCATAAGCCCTCAATTTCAAACGATTTCAAAAGCCGTGATGCGGTTTCAGCAACTCTGGATTTTTGATCTCACCGCTTACCATTCATTTTGGCAGAAGCAGGTTCTCAAAGATGCGGCTCTAGAGAAGTGGAGTGTAGGAGAAAACCCCTGGCAAGCGCTGATGCACTTTTATGGCCTCCATCTTTTTTCTCCTCTTGAAGATCTGGCACCTCTCGCGCGAGACTTTCATACGCACCGAAAAAACCCCGTCAACTCAAAGAATATTCGAGATGTCTTTGCTGCTTTTCGCCGACTGGGTCTTCTTAGAATTGGACATCTTCGCCGACTGCCATTTCCGGGCCTTCAAAAAAGATTTGGAAAGTCTTGGGCAGACTTTCTGCGCGGAATTCTAACGCCCACTGAATGTCCATGGATTTGGGAGCCCTTTCGAAAACAAGATCCCCTCTCTTGGACTACCGATCTTGAAGAACCCTCGGTCGACGCTTTTCTTATTTTAGAGAATTTGATGAGCGGCTTTAGAAAAATCGCGGAGTCCTCGCCCGAATCCAGGATCCAAAAATTTAATATCTCCCTCCATCTCTCTCATCCACAAATATTTGAATTCGATTTTCCTCACTCCATAAGTCTTCAAAAAGATTCCGCCTGGATTCGAAAATTAATTGAAGAAAAATTGCATCATCTCTGCTTGGAGGAATCTGTATTCCGCTTGCGAGTAGATGCCTTTCCCGTCGAGCTGAAGGCTGCTGGACAATTGAGTCTTTTTGGAAACAGGGCCGAGAATCTGACGAGCGAAAAAACTCGCCTCCATCATTTTTATCGGCGTCTTGAGAATCAGGGCTATTCTATTTTCAAGCCTCAGTCTCTGCCGTCCTATGTTCCAGAAAAATCTTGGGCGAAAGTTTCCCCCTTGAACGAGAATGCTGGAGTCATTGTCGATCGAGGATTAATTCGGCCCCTGATCCAGAAGGATATTCTTCCTATTCCAGTCCCCGACAAATCATGCAAGTTCACAGAGCGAATCACATGGTTTGATGAAAAAGGAATCGAGCATCGTCGAGATTATTTCATGATGCGCCAAACGCGCGCATGGGCTTGGGTCTTTAGAGACAAGAACGAGAACTGGTTCGAACAGGGAGTCATAGAGTGAGCGTCCATCGAGACTTTGCGGAGCTCTGCGGAAAATCTTGCTTTTCGTTTTTGAGAGGGGCCTCCCATCCAGAAGAAATGGTCGAACGAGCTCAGAATTTGGGCTATCGAGCGATGGGATTGGCCGATCTAAACGGATTTTATGGAATGGTCCGCGCCCACGATAAAGCTCGACAACTTCTGTTTACAGCTGTCTATGGGGTGGAAGTTGGTCTGGAGGGCTGCCCCCTCGTCTTCATTGCAAAGAACCTCGATGGCTATAAGCGGCTCTGCAGGCTTATTTCCGCGGCTTTTAAGGCTGGCGAAAAAGGCGCCCCACGCTTCAGCCGCGATCTCATGCGAGATTGGATACATCCACAATCTATGCACAGCTTGCTGCTACCTCGTGAATTTCCTTCAGAAAATTTGCTCTCTTTTTTGAGAGATCTTGGGCCATTGACGCAAATGGTTACCCGAACGGGACATCCAGACCGTGACCGCCCGCTCGCAAAATGGCTTCAAAAGCTTAGCCCCGAGATCCCACGCGCGTGGACCTGGGCACCAGAATTTCACGTTCGAGAGAGGTTTGAGGCCTTTGAGATCTTAGAAGCCATACGGTTAACAATGCCGATTTCTCAAAAGCCTCCCTCTCCGAACGGTGAAAACTTTTTGAAACCCCTCTCTGCTCTCGATCGATTCAGAGTGCCCCGTGAGTGGACAGACCGGAGTGTGGCGATGGCTGAGGCCTGTAGTTTTTCTCCTCAACAAATTAAATATGAGTACCCAAGGGAGTGGTTACCTGCCGGCAAAAATTCATTGGATTTTTTGATCGAGCTCTGTGAGCTCGGAATTCAAAGGCGTTATTCAGGAAGAGCTCCTCCAGCCGTTCGAAAGCAATTGAATTATGAAATCAAAATTGTGGCAGAACTTAAATTTGAAGATTATTTCTTAACCGTCTGGGATATCGTGCAGTTTGCCAGGTCCCAAAAGATTCTTTGCCAGGGTCGAGGTTCTGCCGCCAACTCTGTCATTTGCTATTTGTTAGAAATCACGGCCATTGATCCCGTTCGCATGAATCTCCTCTTCGAAAGATTCATCTCGAGAGAAAGAAACGAGGCCCCCGATATTGACGTCGATTTTGAACATGAGCGTCGAGAAGAGGTGATTCAGTATATCTACAAAAAGTATGGGCGAGATCGGGCTGGAATGGTGGCCACACTCATTACTTATCGATCCAAATCTTCTTTTAGAGATGTGGGCAAGGCCCTCGAGGTTCCGAATATTGTTGTCGATGATGTGAGTAAGAGAATTTCTTGGAGAGAAAGCCCCGAGGAGTTTTTGCCAGAGCTAGAATGGGTTCAAGAAAATCCTCAGATTGCAGAGAGGTGGCTAAGAATTTCCAGAACCATCAAGGGGTTTCCCAGACATCTGGGGCAGCATACGGGTGGGATGATTCTCACCCAGGGGAGACTCGATGAGATGTCTCCCATTGAGCCGGCCAGCATGGAAGGTCGCTCCGTTATTCAATGGGACAAATACGATATCGAAAAGCTCGGACTCCTCAAGATAGACGTACTCAGTTTGGGGATGTTGACATGTATCCGAAAGACTTTTGATCTGCTGAAAGAATTTGAGGGCGTTCACTTAGAACTGCATACGATTCCATCGGACGATCCCTCGACATTCGAAATGATCGGTCGAGCGCATACGGTCGGCGTCTTTCAAATTGAGTCTCGAGCTCAGATGTCGATGCTCCCAAGACTAAAGCCAAAAAATTTCTATGACCTGGTGGTGGAAGTGGCGATCGTTCGCCCCGGACCGATTCAGGGCGGAATGGTGCATCCCTACCTTCGCCGCCGAATGGGGCTTGAGAAAGTTTCTTACGCTCATCCTAAATTGAAGCCGATTCTGGAGAAAACTCTGGGGATTCCTATTTTCCAAGAGCAAGTGATGAAGATCGCCATTGAGGTGGCTGGCTATAGCCCCGGAGAGGCCGATGCTCTGAGGCGAGCAATGGGCGCTTGGAAGAAGTCGGGAAATTTGGAAGTCCACGCGGCAGATATGTCGAATCGAATGATCGCACAGGGAGTGCCCCGAGAGTTTTCAGAAAAGATTGCTCAGCAAATTTTGGGCTTTGGAGAATATGGTTTTCCAGAATCCCATGCTGCAAGCTTTGCACTTTTAACGTATGCATCGGCTTATTTAAAAGCCCATCATCCCACCGCTTTTTTATGCGGACTTTTAAATTCAATGCCGATGGGATTTTATTCTCTCCACACTCTCACTTCTTCGTTCCAACGTGAGGGGGTTAATATCCTTCCGATTCATACCGAATTCTCTCACTGGGATCACCGACTGGAGCGGCTTGCAGACGAAACAATTGCTCTTCGACTCGGATTTCGAATTGTTCAGGGACTGCAAAAAAATCATGTAGAAGACTTTATTCAAAAAAGATCTCTGGGAAAAATTGATCTCTTTGTCTTTGACCAGGACGAGCGGGGCGCATTGGCCCTGGCCGCCGAAGACTTGGAGCGGCGATTCGCCTATTGGAAGGCTCTCGATTCATATCCCTCCTCTCTGTCTCATCAGGGTCAGAGCCTCGATCTTGAAAGGATGATTCGCTTTCCGAGTCTTTCGGGCACCTCATCCATGCTCTTGGATTTTGAAATGACCGAGACGAGCCTGAAGGAACATCCTGCCTCTATTTTGAAGCGTGAGAACTGGAAGTATTCATTTCCAAAAGATCGACTAAGTCTTTCAAAAGATCTGCAGAAAATGCGCCAGGGTTTGGTTCATGTTTTTGGCATTACTCAAGTCGTTCAGAGTCCCCCAACGGCAAAGGGAATGTTTTTTGTGACCTCAGAAGACGAAACAGGATTCCTCAATTTGGTGCTGAGACCCGATGTCTATCAAAAGTACAAAAATCTACTTCAAACTGAATGGGGACTTCTTGTTTCAGGGAAACTTCAGAACCCATCAGAGTCCTGCTCCATTCTTGTCTCGCAGATTCATTCACCGCAGGGATACCAAGCACAAATTGGCCAAATAAAGAGGCGCCAGCATCCTGCCAAAATGAACTACCGCCCCTCTTCAATTTCTAATTGAGTTCTTTAAAGCGAGGCGGAGATGAAATTTTTCGCATTAGCTTTTCCGCGATCGACCAAAAGCTCACCTTTGAAATATCCGGAACTCTACTTTTCTCTTGGAACTGAGAAACTCTTAAGGATGTTTTTTCTTCCAGATAGGGATTCGAAAGATAAATATTCGAAATCGATCCCCCTTCAGGCTCTGCAAAAAATTCATGCAAACTGGCTGGATCACTCAAAGGCCGCCGAGTTTTGAAAGTAGTTCTAAAAAATAAGTTGGCTTTGGGCTCTGATTCATCAAACGCAGCTGCCAAATAACCCGGCATTAGCTTTTCTTGATAAAGACTCGATGCCAAACGCTCACGCTTAGTCTTGGCCAAAAATATTTCTTGATTAGAAATTTTATCACCAAATGCCTCCTCAAGCATTCGATCCAAGTCGACTAATGCATAGGAACGTAGAGCCTTAACTCCCTTGATGGGCTGAAGAGCCAGCCGCGCCGCACATTCTCCACACGAGTTCAAATAATAAGCGGTTCCCGCCATTTCGTTTTCGAGCCACGCCTCCGAATTGAATTTGTATATGGCGTGACTCTCAGAACTAATAAAAACTTTGAGGGATCTGGAATCCGATCGAGTCACCCATTCAGGCCCTCCCTTTGCATGATGATCTTTGGAGAATCGATCGATGAGGGGGAGAAACTTTTTTTCAGTTTTGAATCTAACTTTACTAGCCCACCTCTTCGAAACATTGGAATCATCCGTATAAATCATGGGAAATCCGTGAGCATTTGTGATGGCCGCCACAAAACTTCCAAGACGTTGACCCTCGATCTTTTCAATAATGATGAAAACATTCTCCGTATCATGAACATGGCCTACGCGGTTGGCGTCCAAGGCGTGGTAAACCACATAATTCAGATAAAAGTGCGTCCTGGTCTCAATGAGCGAGTAATAAATGGGAAGATCTTCAATCACCCTCAGTTCCTGCTCAGTCGTTAACCTAAAAATAGACCTGCCATTGTCTCGGAGGTCTCCATTCTCATCAAAAAAGAATCCGACGGGTGTATCCACCGGATTGAAGTCTGTTTCAGACTGGTTGAATTCACGCGCTTCGTCGTGAATAAAAACGGGTGCCCAAGCCGACGCAAGTTCGAGCCGACGAGCTTCTGACCCCGCATCTGGAGCACTTCCAATGCGGCCCACAGCCAAGACGAATGCGATCCCTCCAAACCCCAGCATTCCTTAATTCTCTCATGGAATGCACGAATGGAGAGCCCACCCCAGAGTGGCGCTATAGCTAGCCTAGAGCCCAAATGGACTGGCATGAGCTTTGCTTAGGATTAAAAATTACTCGTTTCGATAAAGAATGAGCCCATGGCTCAAGTCATAAGGCGAAAGCCCCACGGTCACCCGGTCGCCAGGAAGCACTTTAATGCTAAAGCGGCGCATTTTTCCGCAAAGCTTGGCGTTTAACTCTTGTTGGTTCATATCCAGCTTCACCCGATAGATGCCCCCTGCAGCAACATCTTGAACAACGCCTTCGACTTTGACTAAATCATCTCGTGCCATTACCGCTTAGAACTATCATGAATGAATCGCGAATTTCATCTTCAATCTTGTGTCTTTTAGCCACCTTCTGTTTTGCGAGCTGTGCGGCTCATAAAAACACCTATATCTCCCAGCTTCCTCCGCTCTCAACGGGCGATCTGATCTTCTTAGATTTGGACTGTGGCGATCTTTGTGACTCGATCGAAAACGTCACATTAGAGCAGTTTGAGGTCTCTGGTCCTCGTTTATCCCATTTGGGCATTGTCGAAGTGATCGATGGAATACCCTCGGTTCTTGAAGCCTGGTCAAAAGGGGGCGTACGAGAAGTAACGATGGAGTCGTTCTTGGGACGAGTGAACGGCGCTCTCAATTCACCAGAAGGCTTTTATGTTGGACGACTCAAACCAGAGTATCGCTCCATGGGACAAGAAGCGGTTAAGCGGATCAGAGTTCAACTGGGCAAACCCTATGACGATGTTTTCAATTGGGCGCACGATCGGTTTTATTGTTCTGAGTTAGTCAGCTTTGGATTTGCAGGAATGGAAGTTTTCAAACCTCGTCCCATGTTTTTCGGAAAGAGAAAGTCAAAGGAACTTAAACGTTGGGAAAGCTATTATCAGGATTTGGGAGTTCCAGTTCCTGATCGAGAGCTGGGAATCAGTCCGCTCGGGATTTATCTGGAAGGGCAGAAAAGGCTTTTCTTAAAAAACTAATCAAATCTACTTCAGCAATAGAACTTTCTTGCTCAGTTTCAAAGTTCTTGAGTTTGAACGTCCGCGATTCAAGCTCTTCTTCACCGATGATGAGTACCCACTGAAAACTTCTGTCGGAAGCATACTTAAACTGCGCTTTCAGTTTGGAAGTGTCTGGATAAACATCCACTTCAATTCCAGAAGCACGAATTTTTGAAGCTACTTTTAAAACTTCAGATCGAAACCTCTCCTCAAAAACAGGAACGAAGATCGAATGCGCTCGGGATACGCCAGACTCTTGAACCTTTTCTTTCAGCAATAAAAACAGACGCTCAAAGCCAATGCTAAATCCGCAGGCCGGAATGGATTCTTTCGAAAAGCGACTAATGAGCTGATCATAACGTCCACCGCCGCCAAAGGAATATCCAGCAGAGGAATGTCTCAATTCAAAAACCGTCCCCGTATAGTAGCCAATTCCTCGCATCAGCGAGGGATCAAAAATAATTTGAGTGAGAGGTAAGTTCAGTTTCTCAAGTTGATCGATCAAGGTCGTCAATTCCTCAGTCGCAGTTTTATCCATTGCTGCAAACTCAATGAGCGGAACCTCTTCGTTAATAACCTTCTCAACGAGGTTAGACATCTTGGGACCCAGTAAAGTCTTCATCTCTGAGATTAAGTCTACGGGCTCCAGCTTGTCTTTTTTATCCAAGAGAATAGCAAAATTCGAAAATTCTTCGTCGCTTAATCCAAGACTTTTTCCAAGCGACTGCAGAAGACGACGATCATTGAGTCGCAGCTCAAAGCCGTCGGCACCCACAGCCGAAATAGCTGCAACGACAGCCTGAATAACTTCTAGTTCGGCTGCATTCGATTTTGCGCCTACGATATCCACGTCGCACTGAATGAATTCTCGAAATCTTCCTTTCTGAGCTCTTTCCGCCCGCCATACTGGGCCGATATGAAAGACCTTGAAGGGAAACTGAATCTGCCCGCGCGAAGATGCTACGACCCGAGAAAGTGGAACCGTCAAATCAAAGCGAAGACCGAAATCGGCAATGGCATCCTCACCCTTGGGAAGAGCGTCCTTCAATTTGTCTCCACGCTTCATGATCTTAAAAATTAGCTTTTCGTTCTCAACTCCACCGCCACTTCCCAAAAGTACGTCCAAGTTTTCAAGAGCGGGGGTCTCGATGGGAGAAAACCCAAAAGATTGGTAAACATTTGAGATCTTTTGAATCAAATTGGCACGAAGCCGAGCGTCGGCCTGAATAAAATCTCTAAAACCAGAAGGGGGTTGGGTGGATACCATAAGAAGCTTTCAAAAACTTTAAGGGAGCGGCTTAGCCGAGTGAGGAGGCCGAACTCCTACCCAAAATATATCCTGACGGCTTAATAGACGGGCAAGATTCTGTGGCGTGCCAATGACATATAAAAATCGAGACCCATCTGGATTCAAATCTAGTCCATCCTGGACTAAGTCGTTGCTTCTCAGAAACTCCATAAGTGGGTCGGGGCCACCGATGATTTCGACCAAGTCACCGCTAAGTAAATTATAATCGGAAATTCTCACCGCAACCTTAAATGGCTTCTGCGATTTCGAATCAAGAATTCTTTGGGCAACAGCTATCACATGGATTTTACAAGGAACTGGATTAGTTCCCGGTTCCACGATCACATCTTTTTGACCTACTAATAGGGATAAACCCAAAAGGAATGCGCTTAACATTGGGGCCCACGCTAGGCAGGCCCCTAATCTTTGTCAAATTAACGCAAAAATAGAATTTCTCGATACTTAGGAAGAGGCCAGAGAGCATCACTGACAAGGCCTTCAGCTTCATCTGACAATCCTCGAACTCGATCCATCGCTGGAATCACCTTCTTGCTCAGATCATCGGCCCGCTTTCCTTCGTCATGAATTCCAAAAACCGAATTCAATTCTGTCTCTAGATTCGATTTGGCTTTGATGAGGCTTTCATAGACCCCCTTAAGCGCATCCAAGCGATCGGAAGGAATCGTCTTACCAGCAGCTTTCGAATTGCCATGCATTAAACTCAGCCGCGAAAGTTCATCCTCACAAGCAGACATCACGCTCGTATTCATGAGTTCAAGTACTGTGCTGGCTTCCATTTCGATTTGTTTTATATATCGCTCTACCATTATGTTATGTCGGGCTTTGATTTCGTTCACCGAAAGTATATTTCCAGTGACGAGGAATTCCATCGCTTTAGGATTCTCAAAAATCTTCAAAGATTCTGGTGTTGTTTTCAAATTCGGAAGGCCTCGCTTCTCAGCTTCTTTTCTCCATTCTTCGGAGTAGCCATTTCCCTCGAATCTGATTTTCTTCGTTTCCGTAACAACTTCTTTAATAAGCGCCAACAGTGCCTCGTCTCTTGAGCCAGTCGCCTGAATTTTCTTCTCGAGTCGGTCAGACATTTGATTAAAGGCGTCTGCGACGGCAGCATTTAAAAAAGTCATGGGAAAAGCAATATTGGCAGATCCGCCAACCGCTCTAAATTCGAATTTGTTCCCCGTAAAAGCGAAGGGTGAAGTTCGATTGCGGTCTGTATTATCTCGTGCAACCACGGGAAGCTTCGCAACGCCCAAACTCAGAATTGCTTCTTCTGTTCCTGCTTCAAATATTTTGCCCGATTCAATTTTGTCCAGAATAGCACTGAGAGTTTCACCCACAAAGACGGAGATGATCGCGGGTGGTGCTTCATTCGCTCCAAGTCGATGATCGTTACCGGCCGAAGCAATTCCAATTCGCAAAGCGTCCGCGTGATCGTAGACGGCCTTTAAAATCGTTACTAAAACTGCCAAGAATCGCAGGTTTTGATGGGGAGTTTTGCCGGGCTCCAAGAGATTGTCGCCCTTCTGAGTCGCCATACTCCAGTTGTTGTGCTTGCCAGAGCCGTTGATGCCTGCGAACGGCTTTTCATGCAGTAGACAAACCAAATCATGCCTGAGTGCAACTCTGGTAAGCATATCCATCATCAATGAATTGTGATCCGCTGCCAAATTCGCGTCCTCAAACACCGGCGCTACTTCGAACTGCCCTGGAGCAACTTCGTTGTGCCGAGTCTTAACGGGTAGCCCCAATCGAAAGAGTTCGAATTCTACCTCTTGCATAAACGAAAGTGCGCGCGTGGGAATCGATCCAAAATAATGATCTTCAAATTGTTGCCCCCGAGTTGATGACCGACCAACGAGAGTTCGGCCCGTCATCACCAAATCCGGACGGAGTGCGTAAAAGGCACGATCAATGAGAAAGTATTCCTGCTCCGCGCCTACGGTTGTTGTAATTGAGTGGACATCGACGTCGCCAATTAATTTCAAAAACTTCACTGCGGATTTTGAAAGCGTGTCCATCGAACGCAAAAGTGGAGTCTTGGTGTCTAGCGCCTGACCGTGGTAGCTTAAAAATGCCGATGGAATACAAAGGGTCTTTCCATTGGCAGATTCCATAATAAAAATCGGACTCGTGGGATCCCAGGCGGTATAGCCCCTCGCTTCGAAAGTGGATCTCGTTCCACCGCTTGGAAAAGAGCTCGCATCGGGTTCTGACTGAATCAATGCAGATCCAGAAAATCGCTCGAGCACATTGGTTTGCCCAGTCTCTGAAGTTTTTGTGGTGATAAATGCATCGTGCTTCTCGGCAGTAAGCCCTGTCATCGGTTGGAACCAATGGCAAAAGTGAGTTGCCCCGTTTGAAATCGCCCATTCTTTAATAATATTGGCAATTTCATCGCCGACAGTTTTTGGAAGGCGAGTTCCCTTTTGAACCATCGACATCAAAGAGTCGTAAGAATCTTTCGAGAGCTTATCTTTCATTTGGTCGAGCCCAAAAATATGGCTGCCAAAGTAAGAGCTCACGGCAAGATTTCTCTCGATGAGGCCGGGGACTTTTCGAACAGGTCTTGTAATGCTTAATCCGGCGGCATGCTGCCGCGGCGTTTGATTGACTGACATAGAATTTCCTTTCCTAACTCGAAGAAACCTTTGGCTCGCGATTTTTGATGGCGGCCGTAATCTCTGCGAATCAAATGCTACTTAGATCCTAGAATGAAATCTTATTGAATTTCACTGCTTCTGAGAAGATTTATAAAGACTATAGTCGTAATTAAAACTTACCGGCTGACCATCTCAGATGTCTTAACGAACTGAACTTCCGGATACCGCTCTTGAGCCTTTGCAAGCGCATATTCCGAGGAGCAGAGAATCGCCCACCTTTCCTCGGCGTCTTTGGAAAGAACCGTGTCATAAGATTTGGAAAGCGCGTCAAGAACACCTTGAAATTTTGTCCGATGCTCGGCTTTTGGCAAAACCCAGCGAGCAATTTTATAGGGGCATTCCTCGAACTTCGATTCTGCTCCGTATTCATTGAGAAGCCGATACTGGATAACTTCGAACTGCAGCTGGCCGACTACTCCGATCACAATATCATTGGAATTCTGAGGAAAGAAAACTTGAGATGCTCCTTCTTCACAGAGCTGCTGAAGCCCAAGCCTCAATTGTTTGGATTTGAGCGGAGACTTTAAAACAACTCGACGAAACATTTCGGGGGCAAAATTTGGAATTCCTAAGAACGAAAGGTTCTCTTTTGTCGTAATTGAATCCCCAATTTTAAAATCCCCTCTATCGTAGAGCCCTAAGATATCGCCCGCTACAGCCTGCTCCACCTGAACACGCTCGGATGCCATAAACTGAAAAGTTCCGCCAACTCTGAATTTCTTTTTGAGGCGTACGTGATAGGCCTCCATGCCCTTATCAAAAACGCCTGAACACACTCTCAGAAAGGCAATTCGATCGCGATGCCTTGCATCCATATTGGCCTGAATCTTAAATACAAAACCTGTAAATTCCTTTTCTTGTGGTTCTACAATTCTCTGAGAAGCAATTCGCGGCTGCGGAGGTGGAGAAATCTCACAGAATTTCTTAAGTAGCATCTCGATTCCAAAATTATTAATCGCGCTCCCAAAAAAAACAGGCGTTTGATTTCCATGCAAAAAATCCTTCAAATTAAACTTCTCATAAACTCCAGAAACCAAATCTGCCTGTTCCTGAAATTCTTCTAAATGATCCGGCTCAAGCCAATCTTTCCATCGAGAATCTTGCGACCCTTCCACTTTAATTTCGCGGGGCCTTTCCTGACCTGGCTCAAATGGTGAATAGAGCTGATCAAGAAAATGATAAACTCCACGAAAGCTTTTTCCGCTCCTAAGGGGCCAAGTAATCGGACTAACCTTGATCTTGAGCATTCGCTCAATTTCATCGAGGAGTTCGCTTGGTGGCCGACATTCCCGATCGAGCTTATTGATAAAAGTCACAACGGGAATTTTTCGAGACGCACAAATCTCCATGAGTTTGAGAGTTCGATCTTCAATCCCCTTGGCGCCGTCAATGACCATCAGTGCGGCGTCTACGGCCGTCAAAACTCGGTAAGTATCTTCGCTAAAATCCTTGTGACCGGGAGTATCCAGAAGATTGAGATGGTGCCCAAGAAATTCAAACTGCATAACAGAGGATGTGACGGAAATTCCTCTCTCTTTCTCAATTTCCATCCAATCGCTCGTGGCATATCGACTCGCCTTTCGAGCCTTCACCGTGCCAGCGATCTGAATGGCCCCACCAAACAGGAGGAGCTTCTCGGTAAGAGTCGTCTTTCCGGCATCGGGATGCGAGACAATGCAAAAGGTGCGGCGGTTTAAGTACGTCTCGGCCATCTGAAGTCTTTACTGAAGTGCTGCCATCCCTTCAAGAACGTTTGGGTATTTCAGTTGAATCTGAAGCTCCTCGAGTGTCCTGCGAGAATTCACTCTCTTTGACACCCTCTGAGAGCGTCCAGGATCAGGAACAGAAGTTAACTCGAACCATCGATACGGATGCCCATCCGCTGCGATATAAACTTTAGAACAAAAGTTCGACATCATGGCTTTCCAAAGAATTTGTGCAAGGTCTTCGACATGAATGAAATTCACGAATTTAGAGGAGGCACCTACGCGACCCTCCTGAATCCAGCGCCTTGGGTCTCGATCCGGACCATAGATCCCAGCCGCTCGCACAACGAGTCCGCCAGACTTTAGAATCTCCGCCTCTCCCTGAACTCGTAGATCGTTTTGATCCGCGAGAGAATCTTCGCTTACTTCCTGATCTGGTTGATCGACCAAATAAGAGCCCGTCGTTCCTATCACGACGATCCTCCCCAACTTGTTAACGTGCGCCGCCAAAAATTTCCGAACGAGATCAGGGGGTGAAGGTGGAAATGTCCAAAAAGTTCCGTCCACGGACGGAAGCAGATGCCATGTCTCTTGTTTGTTTAAATCGAATTCAAAATCCGAGGGGGAGCGTGAAGCTCTATGCGTTTCCAACACATGAGCACCTGCGGCTGTGACCAAATCTTTAATGAACCTGCCTGTATAACCTGATCCCAAAACAAGAAAACTTTTCGCCATTTCGATAGCTAGTGTACCTCCCTTCGACCAACCTCTGATACAATAAACCCAATGAGAATTCTCAAGGCGTTACTCTATTTTAGTTTTTTAGGTCTTAGCCTCTGTCTTCAAGACTTGGATGCTAAAGAAGTTTCGAAAGTCGCCATTATTCAGGCACCAGATGCCGCCGGTGCGCAGGATATTATAGTCGGCTTAGAGTTTAAGTTGGCCAAAGATTGGCATATTTATTGGAAGAATCCTGGTGAAGTGGGATTCTCACCCAAAGTTACGTGGACACTCCCACCAGGTTGGAAAGCTTCGGAGATTCTATTTCCAGCTCCCGAGCGCTTGCCCACCAAGGCTGGAGGCATCGCATACGGTTACGCGAATCAGGTTATTTATCCCGTAGTTTTGACGCCTCCGGCAGTGCCGATTGATTTTGCGTCTACGCCAAGAATTCAAGCGCGAGTGGATTATTTAGTATGCGATCTTCAGTGCATTCCAAAAACTTCAAACCTTGAAGTAGAACTTCGCCCCACCGGATCTTCTCCCCGTGAAGTGCAAAAGCTTTTGGCAATTTTTCGCAACCTTCCTCAGCCAGCTCAAGATTCCCAAATTCAATTTGCGAAGCAGTCAGAAACCTCACTGCAAATTGATTTCACCAATACGCCCGCAATCTTGGATGTTTTTGCCTTTAGCGAAAAAGAAAAACTGAAGGATCTCAAGATTTCCAAGGTCTCTAACTCGCGCTGGACGATCGAACATCCCACGAAGATTCCAGATATGGAAGTTACAGCGGTATGGATGACGGATGGGAATCGAACTGGAGCGACAAGGGTCTGGACAACTCAAACTTCCGGCATCCTCAATGCGAGTCTTTTGTGGGCACTACTTTTTGCATTTTTGGGCGGCTTAATCTTAAACTTGATGCCCTGTGTGCTGCCCGTCATTGTTTTAAAAACTGCGGGATTAATAAAGCTCGGAACTTCAGGAACGCCCGCCATTCGGCGTTCCCTTTTCTTCACGACTTTCGGCATTTGGATGAGTTTTATTGGATTGGCTGGAATTATTTTGTTTCTGAAAGATTTGGGACACGAGGTTGGCTGGGGATTTCACTTCCAAAGTCCTGGTTTTGTAGCTTTCATGACTCTCGCAATTCTACTTTTTGCTTTCAACCTTTTTGGACTCTTTGAGTTTCATTTTTCTTCTACAGCTGCAACAAAGATTTCGAATTCTAAAACACAGGAGCATCCCTTTTTTCAAGGCGTCTTTGCTACTTTGCTAGCCACCCCCTGTAGTGCTCCATTTTTGGGGACTGCCCTCACCTTTGCAATCTCACAGTCCAATGGAATTCTAGTTCTAACTTTCTTTTTTATGGGCGTTGGATTGTCCGCTCCTTACCTGCTTTTAATGCTTGCGCCAAAGACGCTCCGATTATTGCCACGCCCGGGTGCATGGATGGGTGGCCTGAAACGAATTCTGGGATATTCACTTTTGCTCGCCGTAGTCTGGCTTCTCTATGTATTGAATCAGCAAACCTCAACGATCATCGTGCTCTTCATTTTCATGATCTCTCTGGGAATCTATATTTCTCTTCGCGAACTAAAATCATACGCGCGATGGGCTTTGGTGACTGGCTTTGTCTTGGCCGGAGTTGTGACCGCCCAGAATTCAGCGGTGACTGGGGCAAAATCTCAGAACGTGCAGATTTACAATGCAGAACTTTTGGAGAAAAAAGTCGCATCAGGCGGGACCTATTATGTTGTTGTAACGGCTGACTGGTGTCTCACCTGCAAATACAATGAGAATTTGATAATGAGAACCGACTGGTTCAAGAATCTTTTGAGCACGAATCGGACTGAAGAAATTATTTTCGACTGGACGAATCGAGATGACGGAACCTCTAGGTTTTTAAGAGAGTACGGGCGAGTGGGAATTCCGTTTTCAATGTTGATCTCAAAGGAGAAAACAGTCGTCTTTCCTGAACTCCTCAGTCGAAAGAATGTCGAAGCCCTCTTCGAGAATTTTTTTAAAGCCGCGAACTAATCGCGGCCGTGAATTCTTTTGTTGTAGCTTTACCCTTGAGATCCCCTGTCAGAAATTTTCCATCTTTAATTGTATCAAAAAGTGCGCCGCGAAGTTTTACCGCGTAGTCGAACATCTTAAGATGCTCGAGCATCATCACAGCCGACAGAATCATCGCAGTCGGATTGCATAGTCCTTTGCCGGCAATGTCCGGTGCGGTGCCATGCACAGCTTCGAAGACAGCTGTTTTGTGCCCAATATTTGCACCGCCGGCTACTCCCAATCCGCCAATGAGCCCGGCACAAAGATCAGAAACGATATCCCCATATAAATTCTGAGTCACCAGAACATCGAATTGCTGAGGCCTCTGGACTAACTGCATGCAAACATTGTCCACAATAATATCGGTCGCCTCGAGGTCCGGATAATCTTTCGAAACTTCGCGAAAGACTTCTAAGAACATTCCGTCCGTCAGTTTCATGATGTTCGCCTTGTGAATACATGTCACTTTTTTGCGCTTCAGGGTCCTCGCCATTTCAAAAGCATAGCGAGCGATCCTCTCACTTCCTGGACGCGTGATGATTTTCAAACACTGCATTACACCGGGTGCGAGCTGATGTTCAATCGCAGCATAAACATCCTCTGTATTCTCTCGAACAATCACCATATCCAAATTTTTAAAGGGAGTTTCAATGCCTGGAATGGATTGAATGGGGCGAACATTAGAAAATAGGTCGAGGGATTTTCGTAAAACGACATTCGCGGATTTTCGTCCAGCGCCGATGGGGGTACCCGTTGGCCCCTTGATTGCGACGCCAAGTTCCTTCACTCTATCAATCGAAGACTGCGGCATGGGGGATTCATGAGTGACAATTGATTCTTCACCACATGGTATGTTCACCCATTCAAGAGGTGCCTTCATTTTTGAGATAAGTTCAACGACCGCCGCACAAATTTCTGGGCCAATCCCGTCCCCTTTTAAAATTCCAATCTTTGTTGCCATGAAAATTCCTTATGATTCGTAAGACTTTGAAAATAAGTCTTTTCCATTTTGGTTCCAAAGTTTCTGAACCTTCTCCCAGACAATATTTTTCTCGAGCACTTCGAGCAGATTCTTAACCGATTCGTCAGTAATTTCAGAACCCACATATCGACAGGTATACCAATCTACAATCATCCCCTCAGGAAGTGGCCCAGGCCAACACTTCAGGCCACGCTGAGAAATCATCTCGAGCTTAAAGCCCTCGAATTTTTCAGGCACCTTCGGGAGCCCTTTTGAAATGACGAAAACGTCGAGACCGACGCATTGATAGTCGTGCATCTGGGTATTTAATCACGCTTCATAAGAATGATAGAGATTAAAAAAGACGAAAAAAAGATTTGTACTGCGAGCACGAGGAGCCAAGACCCTCGAATCAGGCTTCCGATATCTAAATCTGTCAAAAGGATTGCCCCGTAGAGCGTCAAAGCAAGAGATATCAGGATTCCATGTTCTAATCGAAATTTTCCGAGAATGCTGCCAAAGCGTCGATCCACCAAAAATGAATCAACGACCCATAGATAGGTCTTGGCCAAAACACCAAAGATCGAAAGCTGAACCCCCACTAGCAGGAGCCCTCCGCCCAAGACCTGAAAGCCAAGTCTGGTCTGAATGAGAAAGTAAATCGCAAAGCCAATCACGAGAGCGGATGGGATGAAAAACAAGGGAAAGGGTGCACAGAGTAAAATAAATCTCAAATGTCTCCAGCCGTCTCTAAATGTACGGAGTTTGGCCTGGCCCTCTCTTCGCCGATAGTAACGTATCGGTCGTTCCGCAAATTTGAGGCCCGCTTTCTGTGCATGAATTACCATCTCTGAAGCAAACTCCATCCCTAGGGATCGAAGCCGAATGCGTTCAACAGAAGTCTTTCTAATTCCGCGAAGGCCGCAATTGATGTCGCTTACACGAGATCCAAAAAAACGATTCAAGATCCACGTCAATACCGGAGTTCCTAAATTACGATGAAGCCAGGGCATTGCCCCTTTCTCCACTTCGCCGTTAATTCGATCCCCAATTGCAAACTCGGCACCCTCTCGAAGCAAGTCTACTAACTTTGCCCCATCACGAAAATCATACGTATTATCTGCATCCCCAATGACGATGAATTCTCCCTTGGCTTCACGGAGTCCCCGCATAATTGCAGAACCGTAGCCCCTGCGCGGCTCATCGATGACGCAAGCTCCTGCCTTGATTGCCAGCGTCTTCGAAGCATCGGTCGATCCATTGTCTACAATCAAAATTTCCAAATCAGCAGCGACTGGAAAGGCCTCTCGAATCAAGCGAATGCAATCGACAATTGAACCCTCTTCATTGAGGCAAGGTATGACTACGCTAATGGACACGGAGGGATTTTAGCAGAAGTAGCTTTCCCCACTACTAGTTTCGTCCGAAATCATCCTCATATCGACGGATATCATCCTCACCCAAATAAGTCCCCGTTTGAACTTCAATAATTTTGAGTGTCGTCCCGTGAGGGTTTGCGAGTCTGTGTTTGCTACCGGCTGGGATATCGATTTGATCCCCCACTTTAAGATTTAGTTCTCGGTCATTCAATGTGACCCTCGCCTCGCCCGAAACAACCGTCCAAGATTCTCGACGGGATGTATGGGACTGATAGCTCAGTCGCAAATTCGGAAGCACTTCAATCAGTTTTACTTTAAAATTTTCGGACTCAAAAAGAATTCTAAACTCACCCCAAGGCCGATTTTCGGTTGTCATTGAGATCCTCCCACCAAATATTTCTTCATATTTCTCGTCTGAGATAATGGCATAACGAGCAACCGACCTGCATCCTCCACAATAGCAATGTCCTTCAGATGAAAAACATGGACCTCTTTCAAAGTTGCGGTCCGAACAAAAACCTCCTTTGGCCAAGACTTGTTTTTCTGAGGAAGGTGCTGATGCCAATCTGCCCAAGTACCTAAATCCTCCCACCGAAGATCAAAAGGTATCACTCTCACATCATCGGCCTTCTCAAAAATTGCCCGATCGATGGGAAGTCTTGGCAAACTGGAATATGCTACTGAAGAATTCAAAACGTCGGGGTAAAAATCCTGATAGGCCTTCATAAAACTTTGGGAGGTTCCAAAAAACATTCCGCAATTTATCAGAGAGCGCATTTTATAAAGCGATTTTAGCTTTGCAGCCGAGGGCTTCTCGACAAATCGCGTGACGGGCAAGCTAAAATCACCGGTCGACTTTCGCCCCGGTGTGATCCATCCAAACTGAAAATGAGTTTTTGAAGTCTTCTTTGACTTTGGACTTCCTGCAACGAAAAGAGATTTGGGATGCCTCAAAATACTCATCTCAACTTTTTTCAAAAATTTAGGAAAACTGCTCGTCTCTGGCATCCAATGATCTGCGCTCAACACGGCGATCCAAGGAGCATTCAAATTTCGGCACTCCTTCAGGGCAAATCCAACTGCCGCCGCCGTATCGCGCCCCTCTGGCTCCAAAATAAATTGAGGCACCGAAATTCCAGCTTCCAAAAACTGAGCTCTAATTTCCGAAGCTATCCCCCCGCTTGTGACAATGCGAACGTCGAATCCATCGAGTCGCTCAATTGCTTCTTGAAGAAGGAATTTGCCTCCCACTTTCAAAAGTGGCTTGGGCGTTTGCACCGGAAAGAGACGTAAGCTTTTTCCTCCTGCGAGGATCAGCCCCAAAGGGCGTTGAAATTCCACTGGTTTTTTGTATCAAGCCCCCGAAAGACGCACAAGCTCTATTGACAAGGGGTAGTCCCTGACGCAAAAGACCCCTCGAATGAAGACCCGCTTAAAGATCTCGATTGTTTTGACGGCCCTTTTTTTCGCTTTGCCGACCTTGGCCGATCGAGTTCAAATGATGAATAGCGAGGGTCAAAGTCTCGAAACGCTCATCAAGAAGTCATCTCAAGAATTTTTGGAGCTTCGAGTGAAGGACGCTCTGGCAACTTTGCAGCAGGGCATTCGGCTTTGTGTTTCCTCCAACCCCTATAGAGGTCAAGAGGGCGATCTAAGGGAGATGGCAGCGCTTGAGTTAATTTTTAGCGAAGAGCTTCAGGCCACCCAGCGAATTCTGGATGAGCGCATTTATAGAGCCGACGAAATCTTCTTAAAGTATTTACCGGAGAGACTGAAATTGCGACTGGCCTCCGCGGCGTCCACCAAAGTCCTGGCTCTGCTAAAAGATTTTCCAGCGGGCACCATGAGAGTTTCTAGGAACGGCAGCATCCAAACATTCCCAATGAAGCTAGAGATTGGAAGGCATCTCGTTCATTTGCATCGAAATAATCAGCTTGAGGCGGGATGGCTTTCAGTCGAGCCTTCAAAATTTAGTTATGAAAAACTTTGGACGCGAAATACTCCAAATTTAAAAGTCGATCGGGCGGTTCGTCCTATTGACCTCACTACCCTCAACCTGGATCCTCCGCTGGTAAATTTTGAATCAGGAGAAACTGAGATCGTCCAAGAATTTAAGATTTGGAAGTCACCTTGGTTCTGGGTGGCAACAGCTGCGATTGCGGGCTTGGCAGGATACGGGATCTACGAAGCTACTCACCAAACAAAAGTTATTAGAACTCCGTAAATCTGATTCCTTTTACGAATTTGTAAAAATGGGGCTCTTGAAAGCGAGCTGCAAAAAGTCTCTGAAATCCAAGAGTATCCCAGTCCTGCATCAAAATTCGCGCCCAGGCGTACTTTTGAACTTCAGATATTTGGACTACTGGCGACATCCGCCCATTTCGCTCTTCGTATTTAATGATTCCCGCATTCTGCTCTCCGTTCATTTTGAACTGCATATCCAAATAAATAAAATCATCGGCCAAAATCGCGTAGCGAATTCGATTCTTCTTTAGCTCTACCCGAAGCTCATCCTCAGCTTGAAATGTTCTCAATCGAAAATCCAAATTCATCCCCTCGCTAAAGTAAAAAGAATTTGTCACAGCAGCAAAGCCCGTGGTGTATAAAAACACATGCCCCATATTGGGGTTCGCCCAAAACCCCTCGGTCACGGATTCCTTCCCTGAAAGCCTGTTCCATACGTCCTCCGGCTTGATCTCGAGTCTCTTTATGAAGTGCCCGGCGGCACCTAAATCCACTCCGTCTCGAGGTGATCCCATGGGTGCAAATCCATAATGAAAAAGTGGTGCGCATGTAAAACAAAGAACGAAAATGGAAGCGACGGGCGCTGCCCACTTTATTCGATTTCCAAACTCACGATGCAGTCGATCTACCACCCAAACGAGGAATACAATAAAACCAACAACCATCAACTGACTAAATCTTTTTTGTGTAATCCCTGGAATACTTAAGAGACTAAAGGCCAAGAGAAAGGCCCTTTCAGTTTGAGTCCATCGCCTCCAAAAGAGGAGGCAGATCCAAGCAGCAGGTAAAACCCAGATTAAGAAGCCAAAGTTCAAAACCATAAAATCAAAATTATATTCGGCGTAATTCCTAAAAATAGGAGCGACCTCTGAAACATTCTGGAGCACTCCACCTTTTGAGAATACATAGGAAATCGCAGCGTGAAGGGGCTCCATCAATACGGTGGGCTTACCCAGCCAATAGAAGAAAACAAAGACTGCGGTACCTCCCGCCACGATGGCCCATTTGAAACGAGAAAATCGCACCAATAGCCAAGAACTAAGACTGAGAAGGATAATCAACGAAAGATGAAAGTAGGAGGGCTGCGTGATCGCCCCCGCGTCCCCCCGAACACGAACACTCCAAATGGCATAGGGCAAAATTAAAACGAGGAATGTCGCACAAATCTGAAGGAATCTTTTTTGGGTATCTAAGCGTCCATAAACAAAAATATAGAGCGCATAAAAAACTCCAACGATAAATAGACTGGAAGAAGAAATGAGAAGAGAAAAAGCCAATACGAATCCTAAGATGAAGGGCGTGCTTTTCTCAGTTTCGCGGAATGCTTTGTCGCTAAGCCAAAGGATGAGTGGGGGCAGAGTGGCCTCCATAATATGATGGTCAATCTGACCCAAACAGGAAAATCGAACCAAAAGGAAATTCACCGAGACCAAAAAAAATACCAGAATTGCCAAATAAAAATTCCGGATCAGGCGCTGCGCCCACATAAGGGCCATGCTGCTGCAAAATAAACCCAGGACCAACATGACCAGGCAAACCCCAATTTCTAAACCACTGAAAGTGGAAACACCGAAAATTTTCAGAGGAATACCAACAAGAAGCAAAAAGCCCTCTGGCCAGGCCACCCACGAACCGCTTGGCCAGTTCGAAAGTGGATCGAACATCATCAATTGAGGAAAGTTGGCAAGAAAATGAACCAGTCTCCGCAAGTAATAGTAACAATCGGTATCGATGAAATTGAGATGACCCGTATAATCACGAAAAACGAATTCGTAATTCGAAACTCGTACGGCAATCGCCACTGAAAAACACGAAAGCAGTATCGCAAATCGAAGAAGCTTCTGATGCCTCCCCACCGTCAGCAAGTCTTGAACCACTTCCAGGTGCTATTGATCCCCTCTGCCAGTGAGACTTTGGGTTTCCAGCCCGTTTTAGACTGAAAAGCTTTAGAGCTAATTCCCACTCGATGAAGGTCACCCTTTCGCGCATCTTCATAGATAGGCTTGCGGCCAGCCCCGGCTGCTCCATCCACCAGAGCGTAAATCTTTTGAACATTGGCCTCGGAATCAGAACAGACATTAAATATCTGAAAGCCTTTAAGAGTTTTCTCGGCCGCCAGATTTGCCGAAACAATATCGTCTATGTAGATAAAATCTCGAGTTTGGGTGCCGTCGCCAAAAATTTTACAGGGAGCACTTTTTAACAGCGCTTCACAAAAAATGGCCACAACCCCCGCCTCCCCTTTGGGATCTTGGCGAGGTCCATAAACATTTCCGTAGCGCAGCACTGTGGCCGAAAAACCCCACTCGCTGCAGTAATAATTTAAATAAAATTCTGCAGAAACTTTAGATACCGCATAGGGCGCCACTGGACGCAAGGGATGCGTCTCATCCGCGGGAAAAAAATCCTGAACTCCATAAACCGTTCCTCCTGAACTCGCAAAGAGGATTCGAGGCTGATTCATTTTCCGACAGGCCTCGAGTAAGCGGATTGTTCCGGTTATATTAATGGATGAATCGTTAAATGGATCACTCACCGAATCCTTGACCGACTTTTGCGCCGCATGGTGACTAATAAGGTCGGGTTTGAATTCTTGAACAATTTGCTCAAGATTCTCCGAACGAATATCGAACTTTAAAAATTTAAATTTTTTGGAATCAGGATGGTCTAGGTTCGTCATCTTTCCGGAAGAAAGATCATCCAGAACCAAAACTTCATCGCCTCTATTTAAGTAGGCATCAACTAAATGAGAGCCGATAAAGCCGGCTCCGCCTGTAATTAAGACTCTCACAGGTCGAAATACTAGTGACTATTCTAATTCATTACAATTGATGATTGTCGAGTCGTCGATGGCTGAAATAATATTCGAGGCCACTCCGTCTCCGTTCAAATCCCCTTGGGCCACGATCACATACCAATTGATGGGGAAAATACTAGCCGGGACAAGCTTGGTACTAAAATTTTGAATACAAGTTGCGCCGCCCACTCCCGATGTTCTGTCGTTGAGAACTCCATCAGCAGGAACCGCCGCGCAAGCCTCCGACACTGTCATCGAACTCGTTGCATAGACCCGATAGCTAAAGCGAACACGCCGATCAGGGCGAACGGATAGTCCAGATTGTTGCCATTGAATGACTGTGACTGGATCCCAAAGAACGGCATTGCCCGAAGGCACTGTAGCTGGCCACGCGGGGGCTGCGATATAACATCCGTTCACTGAGAAATAACTCTCTTCTGCAGATTTAATCGAAGAAATGCTGGAGGTGGCTTCTGACAAATAAGATCGACGCAGATAACCTAAGTAGGCGGGAATGGCGACTGCCGAAAGAACTCCAATAATCGCAACTGCAATCATTAGCTCAATAAGAGTGAAACCCTTGGTGCCCAGCGCTTGAATAAGTTTTTTCATAAGGTTCAGTCTCCTTTAGAAAACCGATCTGAGCCAAGCAATTTTTCCCTTATGATCACTTCTGAACTTTCGTTCAGTTCATCGAGTTCGTCATAATCCAAATCGCCGTAACCACCGATACCGTGTTTCTTGAGTCGGTACCTCATTGAACGAGAGGAGATGCCTAAGAGTCGAGAGGCCTTGGTTCGACTTCCGTGAGATTTCTCAAGCGCTTTCAACAGCAAATCCTTTTCAAACGCGTCTACTAGGCTATCCAGAGCAATGCCGCCCGAATCAAACTGCCGTTCGGCTTCTTTAAACGAAAACTTCTCTCGATTCTGCTCCGGATTCAAAACATTTCCGGGAAGAGATTCAAACTGGACTTCTTGTCCACCTTCGAGAGCAATACTTCGCTCAATGATATTCTCCAATTCTCTCACGTTTCCGAGATAATCGTAATTCAGCAGGTATTCCATGGCCTTCGAGCTAATACGACGTATGTCCTTGCCCGTCTCCTTGGCATACTTTTTGACAAAGTGATCTGATAGGAGCGCGATGTCCGCCTTTCGCTGTCGAAGCGGAGGGAGAGGAATCTGGATAACGTTTAATCTGTAGAATAAATCTTCTCTAAAATTTCCCTGCTTTACTTCTTCTTCCAAATTTCGATTTGTGGCTGCAATAATACGAACGTCCACTTCAACGCTTTCTGTACCACCCACTCTCAGGAAGCTTCTTTCCTGAATCACTCTCAAAAGCTTCACCTGCATCACAAGCGGCAGCTCTCCAATTTCATCTAAGAAAATCGTTCCCTTGTGGGCGACTTCAAATAGTCCCTGCTTCGATGCAATTGCTCCCGTAAAGCTCCCCTTCACATGACCAAAGAGTTCACTCTCGATCAGATTCTGAGGAATCGCTCCACAGTTAACCGTCACGAAGCCCTTGTCCTTTCGCGGCGAATTATAATGAATGGCTCGAGCGACTAGTTCTTTGCCCGTCCCAGATTCCCCACAGATGAGAACGTTGGTTCGAGTTGCAGCCGTCTTTCGAATCAGATCGTAGACTCGTCGCATCGGCTCACTCTCGCCGAGAAGGTTATTGAAGTCGTATTTATCAACGAGTTGGCTCTTGAGAGCTTTGTTCTCTTGAGTCAGTGAGCGATTCTCTAGCGCTTTCTGGATGATCACTTTGATTTCTTCTATTTTGAATGGCTTACTCAAATAATCAAACGCCCCAGCCTTCATTGCTTCAACAGCAGAATCCGTCGTTGCATAGGCGGTGATCATAATGATGGGCATATCAGGCTGAAAGCGCTTGGCGTCTCGCAGCAGTGTCATTCCATTCCCATCCTTCAATTGCAAATCTGTGACCATGAGGTCCAAGCCTTGATCCCTCACAATGCGAAGGGCATCTGTGGCATTGAGCGCCGTCACCACTTCGTAACCCTCTTTCTCGAGCAGAATCACAAAGAATTCTCTAACACTTAGTTCATCGTCCACTATGAGAATACGAGCCCTCATACTTCACCTCTTCTTAAGCTGCTTCCACTTGTACATTTCTTGGACCATTCTTGAGTAATTCAAACCAGAAGGTTGTCCCCGTACCTTCTTTACTCTGCAAACCAATATTCCCGGCATGGGCCTTTACCATCTGGTAGACCAGAGACAAGCCGAGTCCAGTTCCCTCTGTCTTTGTTGTAAAAAATGGATCGAAAATCTTTTCTTGAATCGAAGATGAAATTCCAATCCCAGAATCTCGCACTGAAATTCTGACGAATTCATCTGAGCCTTTTTGAACTTCAGTCGCAGTAATCTCAATTCTGCCCTCTTGTCGAGGCAAGGCATCGATAGCATTCAAAAGGAGATTCCAAAAAATCTGCTTCAATTGCTGAGTGTCAGCACGAAGACTAAGATTCGAATCAATATTTAAACCCCACTCCAATTTCGCCAAATTCTTTCCCCGCTGATTCTTAATTAATTCAATAAGTTCATTCACAAATTTTAAAATTTGGATTTCTTCCAACTTAAGAACCGATGGCTTTGCATAGATCAGAAAGTTTCTGATCAAAGCATCCAATCGATCGGTTTCTCGCAGGACGATTCTCATGAGCTTCTCGGTGGTCGACGTATCATCGAAAAAAAACTTCATGAGTTGAATTGATCCGCTTAAGCTAGCAAGTGGATTTCGAATCTCGTGAGCGATGCCGGCGGCCAATTGTCCCACGGAGGCCAGCTTTTCTCTGACTCTCATTTTAGATTCTAGATCTCGAATGTCCGTAAGATCCTGGAAAACAATAAGAATGCCACCATCGGGAAGTTCACTCAAATTGTATCCAATTGTTCGCTCCCGGCCGCTCAAATTCATTTGGAGCTCGCTTCGGGTCTCATCTGCGACTCGAGCATCAAATAAGGAAATGGATTTCATGGGTGTATCGCTGAGCGACAATCCCGATGGATCAAAACCCAGAATCCTCATCGCAGCTTTGTTTCCGAACCGAATCCAAGATCGATCGCTGCTTAGACAGAGAATTCCCGTCGGAATATGTTCTACAATTGTGGAATACAAAGCCGAGAGATCTTTCAAATCTGCCTTTGTCTTCTCAAGCGAACTAGACAAGCGCTCTCGGTGGCGAGCGAGCGAGGCCAGCGCGCCTCCAAAAAATGCAATGAGACTCAATTCAAATAGCAGTCTCGAAACTGCCTGAGGATTTGAAAAGATTGAAGTTCCATGGCTAGCGAGAACGGTTACAAAAAGCAAAGTATCAGAAAGAAGTGCAGTGATAATTGCGCCTTTGGCACGAAGTAAAATTGCGGAGAGCAAAATATAAACGGTAAACAAAAGAGCAAATGCAGAATAAAGATCTCCCGTTTCACGGACAAGGTAGGATGTGGCCAACAAATCCCAGACAATTTGCACCCAAGCCAAGGAACTGAGGTGATGAATGGGCAAGAGATGGAGTGCAGCCCAAGATATCAATGAGAATGTGATTCCCATTACGAATAGTTGGACGGCAATTGCAGAAAGGGGCTCGGAATAAAATGAATAAAGAATGACTGCCGAGAACCCCATGACGGCCAAAAATGCAATTCGAAAGATAATAAATACCTTTACTGCAAATCGAGAATCCAATTTTTCTTCCAGCCTCTTCAATCTTTCCTCACTGTGATTTGATATTTCCGGCCATTTCGAAAATAGGAAGGTACATCGCGATCACGAGTCCCCCAATGAGACCCCCTAGGAAAACCATCATGACGGGTTCCATCAAACTGGTGAGTCCTTTGACGGCCGCATCTACTTCTTCATCGTAAAAATCCGCGATCTTTCCGAGCATCGTGTCAAGAGCGCCGGTCTGCTCTCCCACATTAATCATCTGGCAAACCATGGAAGGGAAAACCTTACTCGCCATGATGGGATCCGCGATCGAACGTCCCTCTGAAATACTTTGTCTGGCTCGATAAATCGCTTTTTCAATGGTCTTATTCCCAGCAGATCTTGCCGTAATATCGAGGGCTTCAAGAATTGGAACGCCCGATGAAATCATTGTTCCAAGCGTACGAGTAAATCTGGCCACTGCAACTTTTCGAATGAGTGGCCCAAAAATAGGCGCCTTTAGAAACAAATCATCCGTTATCTCTAGCCCTCGGGGATTTCGACGAATCCATTTCCACAGAAAGACGAGGCCCACAACAAACAGGATGAGGAATACAAAATTATCCCGAGTCCAATTACTCATATTGATAACGATTTGGGTGGGGGTAGGCAGTGCGGCTCCCCCGAATTCTTTAAACATATTCTGGAAAATCGGAATGACAAAAACCAGAAGGACTGTCACCACGATGATCGCCACGCCCAAGATGGATGCAGGATAAACCATCGCCGATTTTACTTGGCCTTTGAGCTTCATTACTTTTTCTAAATAGGTTGAAAGTCTCATTAAAATTACATCGAGGATACCGCCGACTTCTCCCGCGGCCACGAGGTTCACATAGAGTGAATCAAAAACCTTTGGATGTTTTCGTAGCGCATCCGCAAATGTACTTCCACCCTCTACATCGGTCTGAATCTCCTTGATGATCTTTCTGAAAGCCAGATTCGACATCTGTGAGCCAAGAATA
>Ga0163144_10003807_pt1 | contig 34391 bp, 26 predicted proteins | sample OliLak19BULKMAT1_FD_123175 | JGI IMG/M metagenome (GOLD analysis project Ga0163144, IMG submission 123175) | Freshwater microbial mat bacterial communities from Lake Vanda, McMurdo Dry Valleys, Antarctica - Oligotrophic Lake LV.19.BULKMAT1 | ecosystem: Environmental > Aquatic > Freshwater >...
GGGCGACGGTGCGGGCGACGGTGCGGGCGACGGTGCGGGCGACGGTGCGGGCGACGGTGTGGGCGACGGTGTGGGCGACGGTGTGGGCGACGGTGTGGGCGCGGAGGACCGCGAGGGCGCCGCGGGCTCGAGCAGCGGCGCGTCCGACACGAAGGCGCCCGGCCGCGGCGACGTCAACGCGAGGCCCGGACTCCACGGACGATCGACCGTGGACGGGGCGCCCGTCGCACGCGGCGGCGACACGACGCGGTCGAGCGCCGGCAACACGCGCTCGACGACCACGGACTCGAGGCGACGCAGGCGCGTCTCGAGGTCGTCGACCCGTTCCCGCAGGTCCTGGCACATGGGCGGCTCCCGTCGGATAGCATTTGCTAACTTCAGAAAGCTAGCGCATACTACGGACGTGGTCAAGCCCCTTCGTCCGCCCCCGTCCTCCCGCCCCCCGACGGCCCCCCGGTCGGCCGGGGGCCGCCTGCCCGCCGCGCAGCGCAAGGAGGCGATCCTCGCGGCCGCCTTCCCCCTGTTCGCGGCGCGGGGCTCGGAAGGCGCGACCACGCGGGACCTCGCGAAGGCCGCGGGGGTCACGGAGCCGATCCTCTACCGGCACTTCCCCTCGAAGGCCGACCTCTTCGCCGCAGTCGTGGCGCGGGCCACGGAGCGCGTGCTCGCGGGCATCGACGGGATCGTGCGCCCGACGCGCGGCGCGTCGGCCCGGCTCGTCGCGCTCGCGAGCCGGCTGGAGGAGTTGCTCGGCGGGTTCGACCTCGAGCTGCGCGTGCTCAACGGCGCCGCGGCCACGCACGCCGACCCCGCGACCACGTCGCTCGTGCGGGACGCGTACGGACGCATCGGCGCGGCCCTCTCGCGCGCGCTCGAGGGCGGCGGGCTGCGGCGCGGCGTCCGCCCGACGGTCGCGGGGCACCTGCTGCTCGAGATGGGGCTGGGCGCGGCGCTCGCGCGCCCGCTCGGCGTGGCCGCCGTCGCCGATGGCGACTACGGGCGGCAGGTCCTCGCGCTGCTCGTCCGGGCCCTCACCGGCAAGCCCTGACGCCCGCCGGGCCTCGCGTGCCTACGCCGGCGGGAGCGCCTGGACGTGGGGGAAGTCCCACTTGGGGGCGCCGTCCCGGTCCTCGAGGCAGGGCTCCATCGCCTCCCAGACCGCGGCGACCTCGGGGTGCGCGTGGGCGGCCTCGACGGCGGCGGCGTCGCGCCACGCGAAGATCTCGACGTAGAGGAGGCCGCTCCGCTCGCGGCCGCGGTAGCGCTGCGACGGCGCGTCGGTCACGAGCCCGAGGCGGTGCAGCACGCCCCAGTGCCGGTCGAGGAGCCCGCGGAACTCGCCCTCGCGGTCGGCGCGCACGCGGTAGTGCGCGATGACGGTCTCGGGGCCGGGCGTGGGGCTCGTCATCGCGGGCCTCCGACCTCAGGACGCGTAGATGTCCATGATCTGGCCCAGGAGCTTCAACGCGTCGGGGCGCTGGCGCTGGAAGGAGTTGCGGCCGATGATCGAGCCGAACCCGCCGCCCTCGCGGATCGCGCGGGCCTCGTCGAGCACCGCGGCGTCGGCCGTCGCGGGGCCGCCCGAGAAGATCACGACGCGGCGGCCGGCGAACGACGACTGCACCACGTGGCGCACGCGCTCGCCGAGCGTCGCCACCGGCACCGTCTGCTTCTCGTAGACGTCCTTCGCCTGTTTGCCCTCGAGGTGGGCCGACGGCAGCTTCACCTTGATCACGTGGGCGCCCAACTGCGCGGCGATGTGCGCGGCGTAGGCCGACACGTCGATGGCCGTCTCGCCCTCCTTCGTGAGCGCGCCGCCGCGGGGGTACGACCACACGACCACGACGAGGCCCGCGGCCTTCGCCTCCTCGGCCAGCGTCGCGAGCTCGTTGTACATGTCGAGGCGCGACGCCGAGCCCGGGTAGATCGTGTAGCCGATGGCCGCGCAGCCGAGGCGCAGGGCGGCCGAGACGCTGCCCGTCACCGCCTGCTTCGGGTCCTTCTCCTCCATCAGCGAGTCCTTGTTGTTGATCTTCAGGATCAACGGGATCTCGCCGGCGTAGTCGCGCGCACCCGCCTCGAGGAAGCCGAGGGGGGCCGCGTAGGCCGAGCAACCCGACTCGATCGCGAGCTCGAAGTGGTAGCGCGGGTCGTAGGCCGCGGGGTTCATGGCGAACGAGCGGCCCGGCCCGTGCTCGAAGCCCTGGTCCACCGGCAGGATCACCATGCGCCCGGTGCCGCCCAGCCGGCCGTGATTGAGCAGCCGCGCGAGGTTCGTGAGCGTGCCGGGGCTGTCGCTGCCGTACCACGAGAGGATCTCGCGGACGCGCGGCGACATCGGGCGGGCGGCGATCGAGGCCATCGGAGCTCCTCAGGGCGGACAGGACGGACAGGACGGACAGGACGGACAGGACGGTCAGGGCGGTCAGGGCGAAAAGGGCGAAAAGGGCGGTCAGGACGGCGGACACCCGGCCGAGCGCATGAATCTAGCCCCGCGACGCCGAAGCCGAAGCCCCGGCCTGGCCCGCGAGGCCCGCGACGGGCGCGCCGGGGGAATCCGCGCAACCGCCGCCCCGGCCGCGCGAGTACGGACGTGGCCCGCGACGTCCCCCACCCCACGCACCGACGGCGGAGGACGGCGCCGAGAGGGCGCACGCGCATCGACGGGCCGCGGACCGCGGACGACCTCTTCCGCCCGGGGAGTCCCGACTCCAGCGCTGCGAGCGGTGGGACGGGACCCTCCTCGCCATCGAGCCGTCGGACGGGCCCCCCGATGTCGTCGTCGAGGTCCGGTCGCCCGAGGACGGCGCCCGCGCCCTCCACGCAAAGGCGGGCGTCTGAATCGGGCACCGCGTGCCGGTCGTGGGGGCCGCCGACCCGGCGGAACGGTCCGTCACCGTCGACCGACCCGGCGAGGCGCCGGCCGACGTTTGCGAGCCCGGCGTGGTGGACGCGAGGCCCGTCGTGCCGTCGTTCGAACGGTCCCTCGTCGAACCCTTCGCGGACGTTCCGCGTCGCGAGGGATGACGGCCGCCGACGACGACATCGCGGCCGGGCCGCGGGTCCGGGGTTCGTCCTCCCGGACCCCTGGCCGCGGGGTTCGCGCCCCGAAGCGTGGGTCCGCGCGGCTACGCGTGGTTGCGCAGCATCAGCTCGCGCGGGTGCGGGTCGAGATAGGTCTGGCCGTCGACGTACGGGGCCGGGTGGCGGCGCACGTGGTGGCGGAGCAGCGTGAGCGGCACCACGAGCGGCACGAGCCCCTTGCGGTAGTCGTCGATCAGCCGCGCCAGTTCCGCGCGGTCCGCGGGGTCGAGCGCGTCCGTCACGAACCCCACGAGGTGCTGCAGCACGTTGGCGTGTTTGCCCGGCGTCGCGCGGGTCCGCAGCGCGGTCATGAAGAGCTCGCCGTAGAGGGTCACCATCTGCGCGCGCGGCAGCGCCTTCGCGTCGGCGACGAGTTGCCCCAGCGCGCGGTAGCGCGTCGGGTCGTGCGACAGGAGCTGAAACTTGTGCGCGGTGTGGAACGCCACGAGCCGCCCCACCGTAAGGCCCGCCGCCACCGCGTCGCGCCACCGGCGGAACGCGAACACGCGCTCGATCCAGTTGTCGCGGATCCCGACGTCGTGCAGGCGGCCCTCCTCCTCCACCGGGAGCAGAGGGAACCGCGCCATCAGCGCGGCGGCGAACAGACCCTGCCCCTTGCGCGACGACTGCCCGTTGGCGGCATGGACCTTCACCCGTTCCATGCCACACGACGGGCTGTCCGACTTCAGCACGTAGCCGCAGAGGTCGAGTTCGTCGAACAGGTCGAGCCGGGCCTTCGCCCAGCGCGCCATGCGGTCGGTGACGTCCTCGCCCGACGCGCGAAACTCCATCCGCGGCGCCTCGACGTCGCCGACGAGCCGCAGCGCGGGCCGCGGGATCGAGAGCCCCATCTCCACCTCGGGGCACACGGAGACGTACTCGAACCAACGGCCGAGCGTCTCGACGAGGTACGCGTCGCGCTGGTGGCCGCCGTCGTAGCGCACGTTGCGCCCGAGGAGGCAGGTGCTGATGCCGACCTTGATCTTCGTGGCGACATCGATCGACGTGGCGGTGGCGGTGGTCATGGGGCCCCGGGCCCCACGGTACCCCCGCAGGCCGACCGCCGGGCCTCGCGTCCGACCGCCGGGTCCGGCCGGCCGGACCGCCGCGGGCGGCGCGAGGCCCGTCGCCCGTCAGGCCGCGGCCCAGGCCTTCGCCGCGGGCGTGCCGAACTGGGCGAGGTAGGCGCGGCAGCGCGCGAGGTCGGCGTCGGGGAGCCGGCCCGTGGCGCGCAGGTGCGTGAGGAGTTCGGTCATGGTGACGACCGGCGCCACGGGGATCCCGGTGTCGGAGGCGAACGCGCCGCAGGCGTCGCGCCCGTCGGGGCCCGTCTCCATCCGGTCGAGCGCGATCACGAGGACCGGGAAGCGCGCGCCCTCCACGAGTTGTTTGAGGAGCGCGACCGCCTCGAACTTCGTGGCGCCCGTGGTGAGCACGTCGTCGACGAGGGCGAGCCGCGCGCCGGCCGCGGGGCGGTGGCCCACGAGGATCGACGCGGCGTCGGCCTTCGCGGAGGCCTCTTCGCCGTGCGTCTTGCGCTCCTTGCGGTCGAAGAGGTACGGCTTCACGACCTGGCGCTGGGCGAGCGCGACGGCGGTGGCGACGGCGAGGGGGATGCCCTTGTAGGCGGGGCCGAAGACGGCGTCGAAGCCGTCCGCCCCGACCGCGTCGAGCATGCGGCCGGCGTAGGCCTCGCCGAGGCGGAGGAGGCCCATGCCGTCGTCGATGAGGCCCGTGTTGAGGAACGTGGGCGACGTGCGCCCGCTCTTGAGCGTGAACTGGCCGAGGCGGAACGCGCCGCGCTCGACGAGGAAGTCCACGAACTTGCGCTGGTAGTCCTGCACGGGCACCTCCGGGGAGGCCCGCAGGATTCCCGCACGGAGGGCCCGGCGCCAAGGAAACGCCGGGCCCCGTCCGCCCGAGACCGTCGGGAACCGCTACGGCGTCGGCATCGGGGCGCCGCCGAAGCCGATCTCGCGGACCTCCGCGGCCAGGAAGGCGTCGACGACGCCGACGACGTCGGCGTGCGGGACGAAGGCGCCGCTCGGGAGCGGCGTCTCGACGGCGCCCCCCATCCCGGTGTCGCCGCGGACCTCGAGGATCCGGGCGGCGAGGCGCGCGAACGCGGCGTCCCGCTCGGCCTGCGGCGCGGTCACCGCCGGGAGGGTGTAGGACGACGCGCCGAGCCGCGCCTGGGTGCGCGCGCGCTCGGGATCCTCGGCGTCGAGCCGGAACAGTTGGACGGTGATCTTCGGCGTCGGCGGCACGAGGTCGGGGGTCTTGAAGTCGCCCTCGCGCTGCGGCAGCGCGGCGTCGATCCGGTAGTCGATCGACTTGAACCGGAGGTTGAGGAGGAAGAACAGGATCAGCTGGAACACGATGTCGATCATCGGGGTCATGTTCAGCTCGGTGTTGGCGGTCTCGAGGGCGGGCGGGCGCATGGGGATCCTCCTGCGCCGTCCGTCGGAGCGGGACGCGAGGCCCGGGCGCATACAGGGACGCCGCCGGGGCTCCGCGGGACCTGCTCGACGGACGGCCTCGCGCGGGGAGACGCGCGCGGCGCCGGAACGGGTCGGCCTCTTGGCCGTCGGCATTGTAGCCCGGCGACCGCCGCCCCGCAACGGGTCGGTGGTCGCGGTACATTCGGCGGCGCACACCGCCATGGCCAAGCTCACGCCCCCCACCGTCGAACCGGTCGTGGACGCCGACGTCCAGGTCGCGCGGCCGTGGGCCGTGCTCCTGCACGACGACGAGGTGACGACCCAGGAGTTCGTCGTGTGGCTCCTCGTGGCCCTGTTCGGCAAGGGGTACGACGAGGCGAACAAGCTCATGCTCGAGGTGCACTTCCTCGGCACGGCGGTGGTGGCGGTCTGCGCGCAGGAGCGAGCGGAGCTCTACGTCGAACAGGTCCGGTCGTACGCGCGCGCCCGGGGGTACCCGCTCGTGGCGTCCTGCGAGGCGACCTGACACCCCGCCCACCGGGGGGGCGCGGCGATCGCACCGGGTAGCATCCGGGGATGCGGATCGTGATCGGTGGCGACGACGAGGTCGCGCTGCGGCTCGCCGAGGCGCTCATGGCCTCGAACGAGGTCGTGCTCCTCGTCGGCCACGACGTCCCCCCCTCTCGGCTCGAACGGCTCGACGTGGAGACCCTCCACGGGTCGGTGTCGTCGCCCGAGGCCCTCGGGAAGGCCCGCGTGGGCAAGGCCGACGCGTTCGTCGCCTGCGCGGTCGAGGACGAGCGCAACCTCGTCGGGTGCATGACCGCCAAGCGGCTCGGCGCCGCGCGCACCGTCGGCTTCTTCCACCGGCGCGACTGGCTCCTCCCCCTCGAGCGGGGCGAGCGGGCCCTCGCGCTCTCCTTCGGCATCGACGTCGTGATCTGGCCGCAGGAGCGGCTGGCCCGCGAGATCGTCCGCATCATCGAGACGCCGGGCGCCCTCGACGTCGAGTTGTTCGAGGACGGCCGCGTCCAACTCCTCGAGTACGCGGTCCAGGGCACGTCGCCCATGGCCGGCAAGACGGTCCGCGAGTCGGGCGTCCCCGACGGGGTCGTGCTCGTCGGCGTGCGGCGCGCGGGGAAGATGTTCCTGCCGCGCGGCGACACCCGCATCGAGGCCGGCGACCGCGTGTTCGGCATGGGCGACCGTCGCGGCGTGCGCCGGCTCGCGTCGAGCCTCTCGGGTCGCGACGACGCCCATGGCGGCGACCTGATGATCATCGGCGGCGGTTCGGTCGGGCAGATGGTCGCGGAGGGCCTCGAAGCCGTCGGGGGCTTCAAGCTGAAGCTCATCGAGACCAACCCCGCCCGATGCGAGGAGCTGTCGAAGCTCCTGACGACGACGCTGGTGCTCGAGGGCGACGGCACCGACGTGGACCTCCTCGAGAACGAGGGCACGGCGCAGAGTCGCGTCCTCGTCGCCGTCACGAACCGCGACGAGAAGAACCTGCTCGTGTCGCTCCTCGGCAAGCAGCTCGGCGTGCCGCGGATCGTGACGCGGGCCGACTCCCCCGCGAACGAGCGGGTCTTCGAGCGCGTCGGCATCGACGTGGTGCGCAGCGCGCGCGGCTCGGCCATCCAGGCGGCGATCGCCGAGCTCACGGGCGGCCGGTCGCGGATCCTCGCCGAGGTGGAACACGGCGACGCGCGCGTGATCGAGACGGAGGTGCCCGCCAACCTCCCCCCCACGCGCCTCAAGGACGTGCGGGCCCCGGTGTTCGCGATCATCGGCGCGATCCTGCGCGGCGACGAGACGATCATCCCGCGCGGCAACGACGAGATCCGCGGGGGCGACCGGGTGGTCGTGTTCTGCGACCGCGCGGCGGAGCCCGCCGTGCGCGAGTTCTTCGGCCGCGGCGGGGCGTAGCCGATGCGGGTCGCGCTCGTCCTCGGCCTGCTGGGGCAGATGCTGGTGCGGTTCGCGGCGGTGTTCGTGGCGCCCCTCGTGCTCGCGGCGTGGGACGGCGTGACCCGCGAGGTCATCGGGTTCGCGGTCGGGGGCGTCGTCGCCGCCGCGGGCGGCGCGCTCCTCGGGCGGCTCCGGACCACCGGGACGCGCGTGCACCGGTCCGAGACGCTCGCCACCGTGGCGGGTGCGTGGCTGGTGATGGCGGCGGCCGCGGGGGTCCCGCTGCTCTTCGTCGGCCTGTCGCCGGTGAACGCCCTGTTCGAGGCGATGTCCGGCCTGACGACCACGGGCGGTTCCGTGTTCACGGACTTCTCGGCGTACGGACGGGCGGTGTTCCTCTGGCGTGCGATCCTCCAATGGATCGGCGGGCTGGGCGTCATCGCGTTGTTCGTGGTGGTCCTGCCGTCCCTCGGCATCGCGGGCCGCCAACTCTTCTTCACGGAGGCCTCCGCGGCCGCCGACGAGGGGATCGCGCCGCAGGTCCGCCGCGTCGCCCGACGCCTCTGGAGCGTGTACGCGACGCTGACGCTCTCGCAAACCGCGCTGCTCAGCTGGTACGGGATGCCCACGTTCGACGCGCTGTGCAACGCCATGGCGACGACCGCCGCGGGCGGATTCTCCCCCCACGGGGCCGGCATCCTCGGCTACGCGAACCCCGCGTGCGAATGGGTGTTCGTGGCCTACATGTTCCTCGCCGGCGCGAACGTGGCACTTCTCTGGCGCGTGGCGAGCGGCCGCCCCCTCGCGTTCTTCCGCGACCCGGAATTCCGCGCGTACACCGCCGTGGTCGTCGTCGCGGTCGCCTTGGTGGCGCTACAACGGCCCGGCACCCCGTGGGCCGCGGAGACCCTCCGTGAGGCGGCGTTTCAGGTGACGAGCATCATCTCGACGACCGGGTTCGCGAGCACCGACTACAACCAGTGGGCGGACGGCGCGCGGATGGTCCTGATCCTCCTGATGTTCGTCGGCGGCTGCGCTGGGTCGGCGGCGGGCGGGCCGAAGGTCGTCCGCTGCATGATCGTGGGCAAGCATTGTGGACGGGAACTCGTCCGCACCCTCCACCCGCAGGCCGTGCTGCCGTTGCGCCTCGGGCGCGCGATCCTCGCGGAGGACGTGCTCCGTGCCGTGGTCGCGTTCCTCGTCGTCTACATCACGGCGTGGGCCGCCACGTCGACGGCGCTCGTGGTGCTCGGGATGGACCTCGTGAGCGGGGCCACGGCGGCGATCGCGTGCCTCAGCAACGTCGGGCCGGGTCTCGGCTCCGTCGGCCCGATGGCAAATTACGACCATCTCTCGGACGCCGCGACCGCGGTGCTGGTCGCGGCGATGTGGATCGGCCGCCTAGAGGTGATGACCGTCCTGGCGCTGCTGCGCTGGGACGTCCTCGGCCACCTCCGCTGGCGCGGCGGCGGGAACCGCTGACCCCCGGTCCGGTCCCGCCATTCGGGACCGGTCGCGTTCTGGCGCCGTCCGTCGCGGCGCGCGGCACGCCGGCCCTCGCGTCGCTCGTCGGGCCTACGAGGCGGGCCTACGAGGCGGGCCTACGAGGCGGGCCTACGAGGCCTTCGACGGCTCGCTGATGTTCAGGCCCTTGGCCTTCTCGTCGGCCTGGATCTCCTCGAGCAACTTCGCCGTCGGGAGCGGGTCGGAGCCCTCGGTGATGTTCTTGCCCTTCTTCGCCTGGTCGGCGTTGAACGCCGTCCACGACGCGTAGGCGTCGGGCAGTTCATGCTCCGGCCAGATCGCGTTGATCGGGCAGGCGGGGACGCACGCCTCGCAGTCGATGCACGTCTCGGGGTCGATGACGAGCATGTGCTTCGGGGTGGTGATCTCCCAGAAACACGACACCGGGCACTCGACGGCGCAGTACGTGTAGCGGCAGTTGACGCAACGCTCGGTGACGACGTGCGGCATGACGGACGGTCTCCGGGGGGGCTCGATCGACGGGGGCGGAGGCAGAGGATACCGACCGGGGGCCGACGGGAGAGAACGCTTCCCGACCCGGGTCGCGGGGTCGGAACGACGGTCGGTTTCAGACAGAAACCGTCCATGGAGGACGTCGCCGGTCGATTTAGGACCGAAACTCCTCGACATTCCACCCGAATCGGACGGTTTGGCGCCACCCAACCGCCCGATCCGGCTATGCTTCCCCCATGAGCCCTGTCGAAACGTTCGAGACCATCCGCCTCTCCGAAGCCGCCCGCGTACTGGGGGTCGGCGACACGACGCTGAAGCGCTGGACCGAGGAAGGTCGCATCGCGTGCGAGCGCACGGCGGGGGGCCACCGGCGCTTCCGCCGCGACGTCGTCGCGGCCTTCAAGGCCCGCATGAGCGGGGAGCGTCCCTCCCCCGCCGTCGAGACGCCGGACCGCGGCGTCGACTCCCGCTCGTGGCTCGACGAGCCCGGCGACCCCGCGGAACCCACGGCCATGTCGGCCCGCCTCCTCGCGCTCCGGGCGACGAGCGACGACTGGGCGGAGGCGGCCGACCGTCTGTGCGCGGGCCTCCTCTCGGAGATCGGCGAGCGCTGGTCGCAGGGACGCCTCACGTGCGCCGAGGAGCACGCGCTCTCCCGCTCGGTGGAGTCGGCGCTCATCCGCGTCGCGCACGCGATGCCCGTCGCGCCCGACGCGCCCGTGATGGTGCTCGCATGCCCGCCGGGCGAGCGACACACGCTCGGCCTCTCGCTCGTCGAGACCGCGGTCCGCGAGCGGGGCATGGCGATCCGCTTTCTCGGTGCCGACGTGCCGATCGGCGACATCGTCAAGGTCGTCAAGACCGTCCGCCCGATGGCCGTGGGCCTCTCGGCCTCGCGTCACCCGCGGCCGCCGAGCGAGTTGCTCGAGCCGGCGCGGCTCGTCGCGCAGGCCTGCGCGGAGGTCGGGGCCCGCCTCTTCCTCGGCGGCGGCGGCAACTGGCCCGCGGTCCGCGGCGCGCAGCGCACGCTCACGATCATGGACGTCGTCCGCGCCCTCGCCCCGGTCCTCCCGCGCCCCGCCCCGCGCTGACCGCGCCGCCGCGGCCTCCCGCCCGCCCGGCCGCCCGGCCGCCCGGCCGCCCGGCCGCCCGGCCCCTACCGACCTCGCGCCCCCCCCATCCGGAGCCTCCCGTGAACGCCCTGTCCGCCTCGTCCGCCTCGCCCGCCTCGCCCGCCTCGCCCGCCTCGTCCGCCTCGCCGCGCCCCCTCGACGTCGCCGTCACCGGCGGCAGCGGCCTCGTCGGTCGCGCGCTGGTCGCGGCGCTCGCCGCGCGCGGCCACACGGTCCGCGCCCTCTCCCGCGCCGCGAACCGGACCGGCGGCCCTTCGAACGTCCGGTGGGTCGCCTACGCCCCGGACGACGCCCGTTCGGTCGCCGCGGCGATCGAGGGCGTGGACGCCGTCGTGAACCTCGCGGGCCACGGCCTCTTCGATGGCCGCTGGACGGCGGCGGGCATGGCGCGCATCCGCGCCAGTCGCATCGACGGAACGAAGGCGCTGGTGACCGCGATCGGCACGCTCGCCCGCAAGCCGGCGGCGCTGGTCTCGGCCTCGGCCGTCGGCTGGTACGGCCCCCTCGCCCCCGACCGCACGGTGGACGAGACCGCCGGCCCCGGCGACGGCTTCCTCGCCGAGGTGTGCCGCGCGTGGGAGGCAGAGGCGGCGAAGGCCGAGGCGCTCGGCGTCCGCGTCGCGGTCGCGCGCCTCGGCGTCGTCCTCGCGAAGGACGGCGGCGCGCTGAAGCAGATGGCGCTGCCCTTCAAGTTCTTCGTGGGCGGGCCCGTGGGCAACGGCCGCCAGGTGATGTCGTGGATCCACCGCGACGACCTCGTCGCGATGCTCGTCGCCATGGTCGAAGACGGGCGGTGGCGCGGTGCGTACAACGCGACGGCGCCCTTCCCCGCGAGCAACAAGGCCTTCAGCCGCGCGCTCGGCCGCGCGCTCGGCCGCCCCTCGTTCCTGCCGACGCCGGGCCTCGCGTTGCGCGTCGTACTCGGCAAGGTCGCGTCGCTCGTCACGACCGGCCAGCGGGTGCTCCCGCAGGCCGCGCAGGCGCTCGGCTTCACCTTCCGGTTCCCGAAGGCCGAGGACGCTCTGGCCGAGATCTACCGCGCCTGACGACGGTGGGCGGGCGCCCGCGCGCCGAGCAGCGAACCTCCCGAGCCCCAACCTCCCGAGCCCCAGCGTTCCGAGCCCCAGCGTTCCGAGCCCCAGCGTTCCGAGCCCCAGCGTTCCGAGCCCCAGCGTCCCGAGCCCCAGCGTCCCGAGCCCTGCCAACGACGCGGGCCTCGCGTCCGGGGACGCGAGGCCCGTGCGGGTGCGGCCGGGGGCGCGCGGTCAGAACTCGTGAAGAAATCGCCTTCGCTCGGTTTCCGGTGGGCCAAGCCCCCCCGGAAACCCGCTCGGCGCGCGGCCCCTGCGGGTCCGCCCTTCGAGGCTGTGTCGGAATCTTCGATTCCTTCCCAGGCTCTCAGTCGGCGGACGGCGCCGTGTTGAAACTGCCGCGGTCCGGACGGGTCGGCGCGCAGCGGGGCGGGCAGCAGTCGTCGCGCTCCACCCACACCCAGCGGCCGGGCATGAACTCTTCCTTGCACCACTTCACCTGGTACTGGGCGGGCTTGTACACCGGCGACGGCACCGCGATGAGGCGCGTCTTCTGCACGACGTCGTACGTCGGCGGCGTGACGGCGCAGTACTCGAGGCCGCCCTCGGTCTCGGTGACCTCGCAGAGCTTCGTGCGCGCGGGGATCTCGCACGGCTTGAAGCAGCAACCGTTCTTCTCGCCGGCGCACGGGGCCTTCACCCACTCGGTGCGGCCCGGCGTCACGACGACCTCGACGGTCTTCTTCTCGCGGCAGGGCGTGCACTTCTTCTCGCAGCGGCCCGGCGTGCAGACCTCCTCGAAGGTGATCTCCTTGCGCCAGCTGCACTCCTGGCAGACCTTCGACGGCGAGCACTCGACGAGTTTCGGGACCTCGCGGTACGTCGGCGGCAGGTACTTGAGGCAGTACGTGGACGACGGGTCCGCGTCGCGCGGGTAGTCGATGGGGGGACGACGCGAGCTCGAGCAGCCCACGGCGAAGAACGCGACGAGAAGCGCCGCGAACACGAGCGGACGAGAAGACGACATGCGAACCCTCCGGAACCCGGGACCGGGACCGACGCGGCGCCAACCGACGCGCACGGCGACCCGAACCTGCCTGCCCAAGGGGCTAGGGATACCACACGGGGGTCCCCGGGGGTAGGGGGTGCTTGCGGCGCCGCACGCCCCCCGGTCGCCGCGAACGTCGGCTCGCTAGCTGAGGCTGCTGCCGAGGATGTCGATCGCCTTGGGGAGGATGGCCTCCCACGAGGTCCCGGCGGCCTTCGTGATCGTGAGGAAGTCGCGGAGGCCGAACAGCGAGACGACCCCGGGGATCTCGAGGAGCCGGGTGGCCCACGGGGCGTCCGTCGCGGGCGCGCCGGCCGAGAACGTGCGCGGACGGTCGCCCAAGGCGGGCGCCGACAGCGCCAGGCGCATCGCGTTGGGGTTGGGTGTGGGCTCGGGGCGGACGGTCAGCGGCATTCGGGAGCGCTCCCATGCGAAGCCTACCGCACCGGAGGCCCGGCGGGCGTAGGATGCACGGTGCTCATGTCCCCCGGTGAGGTTCCGCCCCGTTCGACGCGTCCGACGCCGCCCCCGGCCCCAGCCGGGGGCGGGGCGACACCCGGGCCGTCGGGGGACGACCTGCCGTTCGACGCCCCCATGCCGGTGGAGCGACTGCTCTCCGCCGCCGAGGCCGTCCTCGTCCGCCGCCTGGCGGCGTTCGCCCGCGGCGGCGCGGGCCCGTTCCAGAAAGACCTCTTCCAGGCGCTCGACACGGGCCTGACCGGACTCGGCAACATCGCCGAGGCCATCGAGTCGTACCCCTCGCTCCGGGAGACGCGCACGCTCGGCGGCAAGGAGCGGAGCCTCAACACGCTCATCGAGGGCCTGCTCGCCGGGGGCGAACACGCGCTCGAGTGGAGCCTACCGACGAAATCGATCCTCTCGCGGGCGTTCGGCATCGCGAAGGTGAACTTCTTCGTGTCGCTGCGCTACGTGGTCGAGGCCTGTCAGGCCGACGAGGTGCCGTCGCTGCTCGAGGGCATCGCGGCCGCGATCGAGGAGGCCGTCTACACGCGGCTGACGGAGGAGCTCCTCACGTCCTACCTCACGACGCAGGACGCCGACCGCGACCTGAAGCGGCTCGCGGTGCTCCGGCTCGTCGAGCTCTGGGAGGGCCGCCTCTCGCTCACGCTCGACACGCTGGCGCCGGTGCTGCGCTCGGCCTGGCAGGCGCGCCAGCGCGCCGTGCGCGTGTTCGGCACGATGATGGGCACGGCCGAGATCATGCAGATGCTCTTCGCGAACTGCTCCCACGACTTCGTGGCGTGGTTCGCGCGCCACGAGGTGCCGCCGGAGCAGCAGCAGGCGTTCGAGGAGTTCCTCTTCGACATCCCCTACGAGCACCTGCAGCGCGTGCGCTATCGGATGATGGAGGACGGCCTGCCGGTGGTGGACCGCGCGAAGGTCGAGGAGTACCTCGGGCTCCCGCCGGGCGCGCTGCGCCCGAAGGTGGGCGACCCGAAGGACCTCTACGTCGCCTTCCGCCGCCGCCGCGTGCGGGCGCAGTACCGCGCCGCGACGAACGCGCCGGGCCCGCGCCGCACCGCCGAGGGCTACCTCATGGAGGCGATCCTCCGCCACCAGCTCCCCGACGTCCCGGCGACCGGCCTCGGCTCCTGACCGACGGCCGGCGCGCCCGGGCGCGGGACGGCGGTTCCCCGCCACGGGCGGCCGCCGTACGATCCGGGGATGCCCCTCCAACTCGACCGCACCGAACGGCGGATCGTCGGCTCCCTCGTCGAGAAGGAGCTGACCGTCCCCGACGCCTACCCGCTCACCCTCAACTCGTTGCTCCTCGCGTGCAACCAGTCGAACAACCGCGATCCCGAGATGCACCTGCAGGAGTTCGAGGTCACCGGCGCGGTGCGCGCGCTGATGCAGAAGGGCTGGGTCGCCGAGATGGAGCTCGCCGGCGCCCGCACGCGCCGCTACGGCCACCTCGCCCGCGAGCAGCTGGGGGTGGACGACGTGGACCTCGCGATCGTCGCCGAGCTCCTGCTGCGCGGCCCGTCGTCGCCGCCGGAGCTCGCGAAGCGCGCGAGCCGCATGAAGGCGATCCCCACCCCCGACGACGCCGAGCGCCGCCTGCAGGCCCTCGCGGCCCGCACGGTCCCGTACGTGCGTTTCCTCGGCAAGCGCCCCGGCGAGCGTGTCCCGCGCTGGGAGCACCTGCTCGGCAAGCCCGGCGAGACGCCGCCCCCGCCGCCCGAGCCCGCCGCCGACGCCCTCGCCATCGCGGCGCCGACGCCCGTGTCCGTGGCCGCAGCCACGGCCCCCGCGCCCGACGCGCTCTCGGCGCTCGCGGCCCGCGTGGAGCGGCTTGAGCGCGAGGTCGCGGCGCTGAAGTCGAGCCTCGGGGCGTAGGATCGCCCCCGGAACGACGCGAGGCCCGGCGTCCCTCACGGGTCGCCGGGCCTCGCGTGCCGTGCGGAGGGAGGTCGCGGGCTACTTGCCGAGCGCGTGGTCGCGGTGCGCCTTGTGGCACGCGACGCACGCGTCGGCGATCACGGCGAACTGGGCCTCGGCCGCCGCGACCTCGACCGCCCCCTTCGCGAGCGCGTTCGACAGGGCCACCGAGGCCTCGTCGCTTTTCGCGAGCCACGTCTGGAAGTCGGCCGGACGCGACGCGACGTCGGCGTGGCGACCGAGCTCGCGGAACGCCTCCGCGAGGATCGTCGCCTCGTGGGGCGGGTCGATGTCGGGGTGGTCGGGCGTCGCCCCCCACTTCGCCTGCTTGACGACCTTGAGCGCCTCCCAGTGCGCGTCGATGTCGACCATCGCCTGCCGGAGCGCGGGCGTCGGCGCCGCCTCGAGGAGGAGCGCCTCGACCGTCGCGAGGTCGGCCTCCGAGGGCACGTTGAACTCCGCCACGGAGGCGTACAGCCCGCTGTACTTCGGGTCCGTGCCGGCCTGCTTCATCCACGCCATAGCCTCGTCGGCCGAGACGCCGTCGATCACCATGCGGCCGATGGCGCACGCGGCCGGGCCGCGATGCTTGCCGTGGTGGCAATGCACGAGGATCGGCCCGTCCTTGTGGAGCGTCGCGAACGTCTTCGAGAGCTCGAGCGCCGTGGGCGCCGAGATCCCGTCGTACCCGATGGGCACGTGGACGTATCGGAGGCCGTGTTTGCGCGCGAGGTCGGCCGGCGGCTTCGCGCCGTCCACCGAGACGATCGACTTGATGCCCGCCTTCGCGAGCGCGGCAAAGTCGGCGTCGGTCTCGGGCGACGCGCTCGACGCGAGGTTGGGCGACACGCGGTGGTAGTTGTGGACGACCTTCGCCGCGTCGGCGTCGGCGCCGGTGAGCCCGCCGTCGGGCCCGTGGCCAGCCTCGGCCGGGGGCGTCCGGGCGGCCGGGGGCTTCGGGGCGGCCGGGGGCGTCCGGGCGGCCGGGGGCGTCCGGGCGGCCGGGGGCTTCGGAGGCGGTTCAGCGTTTGCCGCCGGCACGGGGGCGGGCGCCGCCGCCACGACAACGGTGGACGTGGCCGTCGCCGTCACGACCGATCGCGGGGTCGGTCGGGGCTGCACGGCCGCGCGGTCGGGGCAGCACCGGGCGCAGCCGGGGAAGAGAAGGAAGCCTGCGGCGACGGTGGACGCGAGCAGGGCGCTCACGATCGCGGCGGACAGGGCGGGGGACGACGCGGGGGCGGGGTGACTCGTCATGGCGACAGCATGTCGCAAACGCCTTGCCATCGCGAATCGGGGCCCGGAAGCGCCCCTGCAACCGCGGGCGGCGACGCGCCGATGCGCCGGGGAGGCACCGCGTTACGCCGGCGCCACGCGCGGGGGAACGTCGGGGCGGGCGGCCGCCTCCTCGCCGAGTCGACGTGACGGCGGGCCTCGGCGTAGGGTGGAATGGCCGTGCGGGGCGCCCGCACACGCCCCTGGAGCCGCCGATGCCGACGCCTCGACGCACCCCCCGCCGCGCGCCGGCGACGACGCAAGGCCCGGCCATCGCCGGGGCCCCCACGCCGTCGTGGTTTGCGGGCGTCGGGGAGAGGCCGGCCGCCGCCGCGGACGCCCCGCCGGCCCGCACCGGGCCGCCCGGGCTCGTCCGGTTCGGTACGTCGTCGTTCACGGCGCCGGGCTGGGTCGGGGCGTTCTATCCCGAGGGCACGCGGCCGGCCGACTTCCTGCGCGTCTACGCCCGCGCGTTCGACACGGTCGAGGTGGACGCGACGTACTACGCGGTGCCGTCGGCGCGGACCGTGGACGGCTGGGCGGAGAAGACGCCGGCCGACTTCGTGATCGCCGCGAAGTTCCCGCGGGAGGTCGTCCACGGCGGCGACGACGCCCACCCCGACCCGCGCAAGGTGCTGACGCTCGACGCCGTCGGGGCCACGCGCGACGCGTTCCTCGGCGTGATGGCGCGGCTCGGCCCGCGCCTCGGCCCGCTCGTGCTGCAGTTCCCCTACTTCAACCGCGAGGCCTTCCCGAGCGTGGGCCCGTTCCTCGCGCGGCTCGACGCGTTCCTCGCGGCGCTGCCGCCGGGGCCGTCGTACGCCGTGGAGGTCCGCAACAAGGGCTGGGTGGGCGCGCCGCTGCGCGAGGTGCTTGCGCGCCACGGCGTCGCGCTCGTGCTGGTGGACCAGGCGTGGATGCCGCACGGCGACGAGGTCGAAGCGGCGATGGACCCCGTCACCGGCGACCACGTCTACGTGCGGTTGCTCGGCGACCGCAAGGCGATCGAGGCCCTCACGACGACGTGGGACCGCGAGGTGGTCGACCACGGCGCGCGGTTGGCGCGCTGGGCCGCGCTGTGGGCCCGGCTCGAGACGCGCGGCCTGCGGGTCTTCGTCTACGTGAACAACCACTACGCGGGGCACGCGCCGGCGACCGTGCGCCGCCTCCGCGCGCTGTACGAGGCCCAGCGCGCGCGCGGGTGAGCGGCGCGGGCCGGGCCTCGCGTCAGGCGCCGGCGGCCGGCGGCGCGAGGAGGTCGCGCGCAACGTCGCGCAGGAGGGTCGCCGCCGCGGCCCGGTCGGGACGCCCGCACGGCGGCTTGTTCGACCCCGGGGACCGCCGCCGGGCCGGGTCCGCTATCCTCTCCCCTCCCCGAGCCGCCCCCCGCGGCGCCCGCCCGCCCCCCCTTGGCCCATGGCGCAGACCCTCGACGACCGCATCGCCGATCTCCTCCGCGGCGCGCAAGGCGCGTTCGGGGCCCTCGTGCACGCGCTGCGGACGACGCCGCCGCTGGTCGAGCGCCTCGCCGCCCTCCTCGCCCACGAGCATCCGCTCGTGCGCCGCGCCGCGCTGGCCGGCTGCGCGGGCCGCCCCGACCCCACGCTCGCGGCGGCGGCGCGCGCGTACCTCGCCGACCCCCTCCCCGAGGTCCGGATCGACCTCGCCGACGCGATCGGCGCGGCGCCCTGGCCCCTCGATGACGCGCTCGAGGTCCTGCTCGCAGACGCCGACCCGAAGGTCCGCCTTGCGGCGACGCGCGCCGCGGCGGGTCGGGCCGCCCTCGTGAGTCGGCTCCTCGAACTCCTCGACGAGGACGACGAGTGGCTCGTCCGGCAGACCGCCGCCGAGGGCCTCGAGGCGGCGCCGCCGCCGCGGGCGCTCGGCGGGCTCGTCCTCGCCGTCGCCGAGGACGACGACCGCGACGTCTCGAAGGCCGCCGCACGCATCGCCGAGAAGGTGCTCGAGCGCCTGGGCGGTTGGCCCGACGACGCCCCGGCGCCACCCGCCGAGCTCCTCGAGAAGGCCGTCGAGCGGCTCGAGGCGCTGGGCCAGCGGCGCTTCCCGCGGCTCGCGGCGTGGACGCGCGAACGACTCGCCGCCGGCCTCGACCCCGCGCGCCTGCGGAAGTTCGGCGTCGATCTGACGGCGGAGGCCGAGGACGGCCGCCTCCCACGCGCGCACCGCGTGGACGTCGAGTGCGACGCCGTGATCGAGACCCTCACCGCCACCGGCGGCGGCCCGCGCGCGGTGGTGCTCCTCGGCCCGCCGGGCAGCGGCAAGACCGCCGTGGCCCATGAAGTGGTCCACCGGCTCGCCTCGCACGAGGGCGGCGCGTGGCGCGTGCTCCGCGTGAACCCGTCCGACATCCTCGCCGGCACCGCCTACCTCGGCGAGTGGCAGACGAAGGTCCGCGACCTCGTGGAGGCGGTGAAGGCCCCCCGCCGCGTGCTGCTGTACGTGCAGAACCTCGCCGAGCTCGCCCACGCAGGCCGCTCGAGCAAGAACGACCTCAACGTCGCGACCATGCTCGCCCCCCACGTCGAGAGCGGCGCGATCGCGATCCTCGGCGAATCGACGCCCGAGGCGTTCCGCACGGGCCTCGGCGACGTGGCGTCGCTGCGGCGCCTCTTCGTGCCCGTGGAGCTCGCCGACGCCGACGCCGAGGAGACGAAGGCGATCCTGCGCGCGGTCCGCGACGAGACGGGCGCGCCCATGGCCGACCCCGACCTCGACCGGCTCCTCGACCTCGCGGGCATGTACCTCGCGGGCACGGCCCAGCCCGGCCGCGCCGTGGGGCTGTTGCGCCGCGTCGTCGAGGCCCACGCCGGCCGCCCGGGCTCGATCCGCGCGCGCGACGTGCTCGCGACCCTCGCGACGTCCACCGGCGTGCCCGTGGACCTCCTCGACGACGACACGCCCCTCGACCTCGCGCGCGTGCGCCAGTTCTTCGAGGGCCGCGTCATGGGCCAGCCCGAGGCCGTCTCCACGGTCATCGACCTCGTGGCGCTCGTGAAGGCCGGCCTCACCGACCCGGGCCGCCCCTACGGCGTCCTGCTGTTCGTGGGCCCCACGGGCGTCGGCAAGACCGAGCTGGCGCGCGCGCTCGCCGAGCTCCTCTTCGGCGACGCGAGCCGCCTCGTGCGGTTCGACATGAGCGAATACGCCACCCACGACGCGTTCGAGCGGCTCCTGGGCGCGCGCGGCGAGCCCGGCCTCCTCACGTCGGCCGTCCGCGAGCGCCCGTTCTCCGTGGTCCTCTTCGACGAGATCGAGAAGGCGCACGTCAACGCGTTCGACCTCCTGCTGCAGGTCTTCGACGCGGGCCGCCTCACGGACGCGCGCGGCGTCACCGCCGACTTCCGCCGCACCATCGTGATCCTCACGAGCAACCTCGGGTCGGCCGTGCCGACGGAGTCGGGGGTCGGCTTCGGCGCCGCGGGCGCCGTGCCCCCGCCGCCGGACCGCGACCACGCGGTGCGCGAGGTGCTCCGCTTCTTCCGCCCCGAGTTCGTGAACCGCCTCGACCACGTCGTCTCGTTCCGCCCGCTGTCCCTCGAGACGACGGAGCAGATCGCGCGCCGCGAGGTGACGCGCGTGCTCGAGCGCGGCGGCCTGGCGCGCCGACGCATCGCGGTGGACGTGGACCCGGCCGTCCTCGCGCTCCTCCTCCGGCACGGCTACTCCCCTGCGTTCGGCGCGCGGCCGCTCAAGCGCACCGTCGAGCGCTTCGTGCTCCTGCCCCTCGCGCACGCGCTCGCCCGCGGCACCGCGCCCGCGGGGAGCCTCGTGCGCCTCGTCGCGCGCGGCGAGCGCGTGGACCTCGAGGTGGTGCCCGTGGACGGTCCGGAGGCCGACGCGCCCGCCCCGCCCCCGCCCGCCTCCAAGGCCGCGGTGGCCGACGCGACGCGGGCGCGCACGCTCGCCGGCGCCGCCGCTGCGCTCGAGGCGCGCGCGGCGCCGCTGGCCGCGCGCAAGTCCACGGGCCTCGCGCGCTCGAACGCGCCCGGCTTCTGGAAGGACCGCGCCGCCGCCACGCGCGCGCTCGACGACGTGCACCGCCTCGAGAAGGTCGGGGACACGGTCGAGCGGGCGGCACGCGAGGCCCGCGCCGTCGTGGAGGCGGTCGCGCGTCCGCCCGCGAAGGGCCGGGCCTCGCGGCTCGCCGACCGACTCGCCGCCGCGGCGCGCGCGCTCGCCACGGCGACCTCGCTCGTGGACGCCGCGGAGCGTGACGACCTCGGCGACGCGTTCGTGCGCGTCGCGCGGGTGCGGGGTGAGGGCGACCCGCTCGACGGCGTGGTCGCGATCACGGCGATGCTCGAGGCGTTCGCGAAGCGGCACGGCCTCGACGTCGAGACGCTCGACGACCGCGGCGGCGACGGCGCGGCGGAGGACGTGGTGGTCCTGTCGGTCGCGGGCGCGGGGGCGCGCGCGCTGCTCGCGGGCGAGGCGGGGTTCCACCACCTCGTGCGCCGGGCCGGGGGCTCCGGGAAGCGACGGCGCGGCGCGGGCCGTGCGTGGATCCGTGTGGAGGTCGTGCCCGCCTGCGACACCGATCCCGCGGGGGCGCGGCCGCTCGTGAAGGTGCGCAGCAAGCCGCTCAAGGGGGTCGCGGGCCGTCGCGTGAAGCAGCCGACCCTCGAACTCTCGCTGCTCCACGAGCCCGCCCGCGTCGCGGTGACGGGGGTGGCGACCGGGACGAAGGACGCGGCCGTGGCCCGGTTGATGCCGTGGCTGCTCGCCCGCGTGGCCGCCGCGGGCGCGCCGCGCGACGACGCCGCCGCGGTCGTGCGTCGCTACCTCCTCGCGCCCGACGCCCGTGTCGTGGACCGCCGCCACGGCACGTCGTCGGGCCACCTCGACCGCGTGCTCGCGGGCGAACTCGAGCTCCTGCTGCCGACGTGAGCATCCGCGCCCGGGAAGGAATCGCCTTCGCGCGGCCCCGCGGGCCCGCGCTTCGCGTTGGGGACGGAAGCTTCGACGCCCTCGGAGCGTCTCAGCGCCCGTCGGGCGCGGTCAGGACCTCGAGCCCCATGCCCGGCGGGCGCGAGAGCAGGACGATCCGCCCGCCAAAGCCGCTGCACACGAGCTCGTCGGTCGCGTTGCGACCGTCCACCTCCGCGGCCGAGAGCCAGTGCCCCTTCTCGCGGTCATGGAACACCGTCGCGACGGTCCAGCGCGCGCCGGGCCGGCGGGAGAGCAGTTCCACGCGCCCGGCGTACCCGAACACCGCGACGGTCTCCGTCGCCGGGTCCGCATCGAACCGCCCCGCCGCGACGCCGCGCCCGCCCTGCGGGCCGAGGTAGATCGTCTCGGTCGCGAACGAGCGGTCGGGCTGCCGCTCGTGGCGGAGGACCCGGCCGTCGTCGGTGCACGTGTAGAAGACGACGGGACCGGGCCCGCGGCGGAGCGACACCCGCCCCATCCCCATGCCGACCTCATGGATCCGCGACCATTCGGCGCCGCCCGGCCCGAACCGCAGGAGTGACACGTGGCCGTTGCGGGAAACCGTCACGATCTCGGGCGGACCGTCGCCGCCCGCCGGCAGCACGAGCGCGTCGCGCACCCGCTCCACCGTCTTGTCGTGAAGGCGGACCTCGAAGCGCCCGCCCTTCCCGGGCGCGAGGACGTAGAGGCCGTCGGGCCACGTGAAGGCCAGCACCTCCGAGCCCGGGTTGGACGGCACGAGGTCGCCCGCGAGCAGGATGTTGATCGCTTGGCCCGGCAGGCTCGCGACCAGGCGCTCGTCGAGGACGCCCTCGGGGTGCGCGACGATCTGGTAGAGGTTGCCCTTCTCGCCGCCGACGTAAAGTTCGTGCCCGGGCACGGCCGGGTCGACGTCGGCCTGGGCGACGCCGCCGAGCCACTTCCCGTCCCGCAGGCACGTGATGGGCGTCCACTTGCCGCTGTAGGACGTGAGGACGTGGCAGCGGCCCTTGTCGTCGAGGCCGATGATCTCGTCGCAGCCGAGCGGGTCGAGGACCTTCCACGAGCGGACGGTCCACACGCCGACGCCGCCGTTGTCGAGGACGAGCGACGCGTTCCACCCCGCGCCGGCCGGCAGCGCGACGTCACCGTCCCTCGGGTCCTTCGCGACGGGCGGCGCGTCCGGCGCAGGCGCACCGGCGGGCGCGGGCGCGGCGGCCGCCGCGACCGCAGGGAGGGTCCCGGGCGGCGGGCCGACGGGCCGCAGGGGCAGCGACGAGGTCGCGCGCCCGAGCCCCACGTCGTAGCCGTTGGCGCCGATCGACAGACCCTCGACGCCGGCCGCCGACACCGCGACGCGTCGCGAGACGAAGAGCGGCACGAGGGGCACCTCGTCCGCGAGCCGCCGCTCGATCGCGACGAACGCGGCCTCGCGCGCGGCGCCCGGCGGCGCGGCGAGCGCCGTCGCGATCGCGGCGCGCAGCGTGGCGTCGTCCCAGATCGGCGGGGTGCTGCTGGCCGTGCGCCCGGGGTTCGGCGCGAACAGCGTCTGCAGCGAGACGAACGGATCGTACGGCGTGCCGTGGGTGGAGCGCAGCGACGCGTCCCAGTCCCCGGCCTTCAGGCGCTCGAGGAGCGCCTCGCGCGTGGGCACCGACTCGACCTTCAGGTCGACACCGACCCGCGCCAGCATCTCCGCTAACAGGCGGCCGTGACGCCTCAGGCGCGCGCTCGGCTCGACCCCGAGTAGCAACGTCGCCGCCACACGGGGCGCCGGGGCCGGCGACGACGGCGCAACGGCGGCCACGTGCGCCGCCGGCCACCCCGCCACGCCGCCCCGGAACAGGGTCGTCGTGCCGTCGGCGTGGCCCAACTCGCCCTCGGCGACGAGGCGCGTGCGGTCCACCGCGCTCGCGACGCGCTGCCGGAGCGCGCGGTCCGCGAACGCGCCGCGCGCGGTGTTGAGGAGCAGGAACGTGCTGCCGCTCCCCGGGCCCTCCCAGACCTTCAGGCGCCGGTCGGCGGCGGCCGCCGCCAGCGCTTCGCGTGGGACCACCGGGCCCTCGCCGTCGGCCACGAGGTCGATGCCGCCGTCGCGCACCCACGCGACGAGGTCGGGGTGCTCGCGCAGCGTCGTCGGCAGGCGCACGCAGTCGACGCGCGCGAGGCCCGGCGCGCCCTGCCACCAGGCGTCGTACGGCAGCAGCGTGAACACGTCGCCGGTGACGAGGTCGCCGTCGAGGCGATACGGCCCGGTGCCGAGCGTGCGGCGGAACGTGCCCTCGTGGTCGTACGCGCCGCCCGCCACGACGTGGCCTGGGTTGACGATCGCGGCCTCCTCGAGGAAGCACCACGGCGACGACAACGTGACGACGATCTCCGTCGGCGACGCGACGTCGATGCGCTCGAACCGGTCCGTGCTCCCGAGCCACCGGTTGCCCGGGTTGCCGCGCCAACGCACGAGGTGGTCGCGCACCGCGGCGGCATCGAGGACCGCGCCGTCGTGCCCGGTGACGCCGTCGCGGAGCCGCAGTCGGTACGTCCGGCCGTCCTCCGACACGGTCCACGAGGCCAAGAGCACCCCCACGAGGCGCCCCGCGTCGTCGAACCGGACCAAGGGTTCGTACATCGCGGTCTTGCTCTGGAACCCGCCCCAGTACACGAGCGGCGTGAAGTTGCTGTGGAGCCCCGCGCGCGCCGCGACGGCGAAACGCAACGCGCCGCGCGTCGGCGCGCCGCGGGCGGACGACGACGGCACGGCGAGCGTGGCGGCGGAGGCGAGCGACAAGAGCGTTGCAAGGCCGAGTGAGGTGCGCATGATGGGCAGCGGCAAGTGCAGTGCCGTACGCAGAGGCGCGACGCGCTGCGGAAGTCGTCGCCCCGGCGACACGGGGTGTGACCGCCACGTGACGCCCGTCGGGAACGTCGTCCCGACGACGCGTTCCGCCCGCGACACCCTTGGCCCCTCCGAACGCTCGCTGGCGCGAGGCACGCCACGATGCGTGCCGCGGCACCCGATTTGCGATCGATGCGGGCGGAGGGTCGCCCCATGCAGCGGACACGTTCCGTCCCCTTTGCGGGTCTCGTCGGCGTCACGACCGTGCTCACGGCGCTGTGCGCCGCCGGACCCGTGCGCGCCGCCGACGCGCCGCCGACCCCGCCCACCGCGCCGCCGGCGGTCGCCGCCCCGACGCCGGACGCCTCGGACGTCGCGCGCCGCGCCGCGCTCGCAGCGCAGGCGACCCCCGACGAGGTCGTGGTGCGGGGCACGCCGTTCCGCTTCGACGGCCCGATCGACGACGTGCTGTCGGGGGCCTCGCCGCTCGGCCTCGCCGGCGGACCGACGGTGCCGCTCACCGTGGGAGGCGCCCGCGACGTCCTGTCGCCGCGCCGCGTCCGCGAGTACACGCCCATCAGCGTCGGCGAGATCGCCAACCGCCTGCCCGGCGTCTCGAGCCGCCTGTACACGGGCGACGAGTACCTCCGCCCCTCGCTGAACATGCGCGGCATGCCCGACAACGGGTTCACCGAGTACGAGGCCGTGCTGGTGGACGGCTTCAACATGTCGACGCTGCCCTACGGCTGGACCGCGATCTCGATCTTTCCGTTCACCGCGGAGCGCATCTGGGCGGCCGAGGTCTACCGCGGCGCCCACGCGATCCGCTACGGCCCCACGACGATCGGCGGCGTGATCAACTTCGTGACCCCGCCGATCCCGGTGGCGCCCACCGTGCGCGAGCGCGTCGTGCTGGGGTCCAACGCCTACTTCTCGTCGACGACCGAGGTCGGCGGGTTCACACCGAACGAGAAGTTCGGCGCCCTGGTCACGTACGTGAACAAGTCCGGCGACACGTTCCGCGACAACGCCCGCTTCGAGGTCAACGAGGTGGCGCTCAAGACCCGGTGGAACATCGACGGCGACTCCTGGTTGGCCGTGAACGCCTCCCACTGGCGGGACGTCCACGGCCTGCCGTCGCGGCTCACGCGCGCGGAACTCGACGCGGACCCGACGCAGAACACGAACCCCGAGGACGTGGACTGGCACGGGTGGGCCTACCTCGGCACCGCGACCTACCATCGCGACTACGGCGGGTGCCGCGACAACTGGTTCGAGGCGATGGCCTACTCCAAGCTCGCCCGTCGCGCGCTCGACAGTCCGCGCCCGGCGGCCCCTCCCTACAACGCGATCCGCAGCGCCGACAGCGACAACTACGCGTCGGGCGTCGAGTTGCGCGGCGAATTCAGCGCGTTCCTCGGCGTCGAGCACCGCCTCCACTGGGGCCTGCGGTACCACCGCGAGGAGATCCAGCGCACGACGTTCGACGACCCGATCGTCCCCGGCCCGCGCACGGTGAGCCAGGACGCGACGACGGTGAACCACGCGTTCTCGGCGAACCTCGACGACACCGTCCGCTTCGGGTGCCTCACGGTGCAGGCGGGCCTCCGCTTCGAGGACCTGTACGACTCGCACGCCGAGGACAAGATCACGGGCGGCGAGAAGGACTTCGACTTCAGCGACGTGTTCCCGGGCATCTCGCTGACGTACGAGTTCGTCCCGGACCGCTGGGCCGTGTTCGCGAACGCGCACCGCTCGTTCCGCGCGCCGCAGACGTTCACGTACGACTTCGTGAACCCCGCGCAGAAGCTCGATTTCGAGCAAGGCACCAACCTCGAGGTCGGCGTGCGCCATCGGGACACCTGCCGCGGCATCTCGGGCAGCGTGGTCCTCTGGCAGGTGGACTACTCCGACTTCATCGAGAACGACCCGCTCCTCGGCGTCGTGACGAACCACGGCGGGTTCAAGACCCAGGGCTTCGACCTCGTCGGCGAGGCCGACTTCGGGCGCCTGGTGGGCCGGCTCCACGGCTTCAGCGCGTTCGCCAACGCGACCTACCAGGCGTCGGAGTTCCAGAAGGGCGCCTTCAAGGGCAACGAGGTGCAGCACGTCCCGGACTGGATCGGGGCGGGTGGCGTGCGCTACGAGCACAGGAGCGGCGCCTACGGCCTGATGGACGCCACCTACCGCGGCGTCGCGTGGGCGGTGCCCACGAACGACGATCGGACGCCGGCCTACACGCTGTGGAGCGCGCGCGCCGGCTACCGCCACACGTTCTGCGTCGGGCGCGGGAAGCTAGAACTCGACGCCGCCGTCGGCGTGAAGAACCTGTTCGACAACGACTACTTCCTGCAGCACAACGCGACGCTGTACGTCGCGGGCGTGCCGCGGGAGGTCTTCCTGGACGTCGCCCTGGCGTGGGAGTTCTGAGCGCCCGCCCCGGTCCGTCCTCGGGCCCGGCGCCGCGCCGGGCCCGCGCGCCTTGGCTCTGGAGCCTCGCGCTCCACGGCGCCGTGTTCGCGGCGCTGGCGCACGAGGGGACCCGCCCCACCCGGCCGGCGGAGGTCGTGTTCTCGGTGCAGATGGCGTCCGCCCCGTCGGAGGCGGACGCCCCAGCCGTCGAGGAGGTCCTCGTCGAGCCGCCGCCGGACGACGACCTCCTGGTGCCGCAGCCGCCGGCGACGCCCGACGCGGTTCCGGAGCCCCCCCCGCTCGAACCCGAGGAGCCCGTGCTCCCCGACGAGCGCGAGGCCCTCCCTGCGCCCGCGACGCCCGCCGCGACGCCCGTCGGTCCCCGCACAGCGACGACGCGGACCCACCGCCCGCCGCCGGTCCCGCCCGTCGCGGCGCCGCCTCCGCCCCCGCCCGTGCGGGCGCAGCCCGTCGCCGCCCCGGCCTCGGCGGCGTCCGCCGGCGCTTCCGCGGTCGTCGGCGCGCGACCCGACGCGTCGAACCGGCCGCCGGTCTATCCCACCGACGCGCGCGCGAACCGGTGGACGGGCGTCGTCACGCTGCGCCTCGACGTCGACGCGGGAGGCGCCGTGCGGGGCGTCGCGATCGCGGTCTCGAGCGGCTACATGTCGCTCGACCGCGCGGCCGCCGACGCTGCCTGGGGTTGGCGGTTCTCGCCCGCCCACCGCGACGGCGTCGGCATCGCCTCGGCCGTCCTGCGCCGCGTGCGGTTCGTGCTCGACGGCGCGTGACGTCGGGCCCAGCCCGGCGGCGCGGGACGCACGCCGCACGCCGCATGCCTCGGGGCCCGGCCGCACCCGCCGGGGCGGGCCCGCCCGACCGGCGCGCGGTCAGGCCCTGCGCAGGCCCGCCTTCGCCGGACGCGCCGCGCTCGCCGCGGGGGCGGGGGCCATCGCGACCTCGGCCGCCACCACGATTCGCGCGCAGGCCTCGGCGTCGGACATCGGGTCGTGATGGACGAGCGGGATGGTGAGGAAGCGGCAGACGTCGGGCAGTCGCGTCGGGAAGACCCGCCACGCCGCGCGCGCGACCTGCACGGTGCACCGGTAGGGCAGGGCCGGCGGCGGGAGGCCGGCGGCCGCGCAACACGCCTCGAGCACGCGGCGGTCGAAGGACGCGTTGTGGGCCGCGAGGAACTCCACCCCGTCGAGGACCGGCGCCAACTCGGGCCACACGCCCCCGAAGGTCGGGCACCGCTCGACGTCCTGCCAGCGGAGGCCGTGGACGTGGGTGAAGTGGAACCGCGAGCGGGGCGGGCGGATGAGCCGCTGCTCCCGGCGCACGACGCGACCGCCCTCGACGCGGACGAGCGCCACGGCACAGGCGCTGTCCGGCGAAGGATCAGCGGTCTCGAAGTCGATGGCCACGAAGTGCGACAACGGGCGACGGTAGCACCCCGGTCCGACGCCGCGTCACGTCCCGTGGTACGACCGTCCGGTCCCGCCGTCCCGTACGCCCGCCGGGACCGCGCCGTGGAGGTGTCCGTGCTGCGAGCCCCCTCGTCCCGTCGTGCCCTCGTCGTGGCGATCGTGGGGGTCGCGCTGGTCGGCGCCGCCGCCGCCGCACTGGTCGCCGCGGGCAACCCCGGCAACATGGGCGTCTGCGGCGCCTGCTTCCTGCGGGAGGCGGGCGGCGCCCTCGGGCTGATCGCGCCCGGGCCGAAGGGTCGCCCCGCCGCAATCCGGCCGGAACTGGTCGGGATCGTCCTCGGGGCGTTCGCCCTCGCGGTGGCCCGCGGGCGGTTCACCGGCCGGAGCGGGAGCCACGCGGGGTCCCGGCTCGTCCTCGGCTTCTGGATGGGCCTCGGCGCCATGGTGTTCCTCGGGTGCCCGTTCCGGATGCTGCAGCGGCTCGGCGGCGGCGACGCCAACGCGCTCGTGGGCCTCGCGGGGTTCGTGCCCGGCGTCCTCCTCGGGCTCGCGTTCGAGCGCAAGGGCTACACCGTCGGGAAGACCCAGCCCGCGCCGCGGATCGTCGGCCTCCAGGGGCCGCTCGTGTTCTTGGTGCTGTTCGTCGTGGCCGAGGCCGGCGGCCTGATGGGCCCGCGGCCGACGGCCGGCGGGCCGCCGGCCCGCGCCCCGGCGGCCCTCGCCCTCGCGATCGGCCTCGCGGCCGGCGCGGTCCTGTCGGCCACGGGGTTCTGCGTGATCAGCGCGACGCGCCAGTGGGTCACGCGCCCGAAGGGCATGTTGCTGGCGGCGCTCGCATTCGTCGCCGCCTACGCCGCCGTCGCCGCCGCGACGGGGCGGTTCCAGGCCGGGTTCGACGGTCAGCCGGTCGCCCACACGGAGGGGCTCTGGAACGCGCTCCCGCTCCTGCTCGTGGGCCTCGCGGGGGCGCTGGCCGGAGGCTGCCCGGTCCGCCAGTTGGTGATGACGGGCGAGGGGAACGCCGACGCGTTCGTGGCCTGCGTCGGTGTCCTCCTCGGGGGCGTCACGGCCCACGGGCTGGCCGCCGTCTCGACCGGCGCCGGGTCCACCCCGGCCGGACGCATGGCGGTCGCGATCGGGCTCGTCTGGACGGTCGCCTACGGGGCGTTCGTCGTCGTCGCCGCGCGCCGGGGCGCCGCCGGGGCGGGGCCCGCCGCGCCGGTCACGTAGACTCGACGGTCGCCGGGATCCGGCTGCCCGGCGCCGCTTCCGGCGACCTTGGCGAGGCCGGGCGGCGCGGGCGGGTCACGCGAGGCCCGGGGGCGGACCGGGACGTATCCTGTATCCGCGATGCGCACCCTCCCCGCCCTCACCCTCGCGACCGCCGCGATCCTGGTCGGTTTCGTCCTCTGGCGTGCGCGCACGGGCGCGGACGGGTTCGCCGCGGGGACGCCGGACGTCGTCGCGCCCGCCGTCGAGGCCCCGCCCGAGGCCCCCGCCGACACGGATGTGGTGGAAGCCCTGCGCGCCCTCAAGGAGGCCGACGCGCCGCACAGCCCTGCGCAGGCCCGCGCGCTCGAGTCGGCGCTCACGAAGCTCGACGCGCTCGTCGCCCGCGACCCCTCGAACGTCGATCACCTTTTCTACCGCGCGATCGCCGCGACGATCGCGCGCGACGAGGCGAAGGCGCGGGACGACCTCGCGCGGGTGGGCACGCTCTCCCCGCTCAAGGAGCGCGACGCCCGGTTCGTCTACCTGAAGGCCATCGGCATCCTCGCGTTCACGCCCGACAAGCCGGACCCGGCGCTCCGCCTCCTCCGCCTGCTGACGGCCGAGGCGAGCGCGTTCATGGCGGAGCCGGTGCATCGGGCGCTGCACCGCGCGCTGGTCCAGGCGTCCATCACGCGCACCGAGCCGCAGCGTCGGGACGAGGCGGCCCAGTTGATGGAGGAAGCCCTCGCGCTCGCCGGCGACGACCCGCGGCTCGTGGCCGCCACGCGGCGCCTGCTCGCGCACACCTACGCCCGCGCCCAACGGTTCCCCGAAGCCGAGGACCTCTGGCGGAAGATGGTCGAGGCGACGGGGGGCCGCGACGTCGACTCCGTCTCGGGCCTCGCCAACACGCTCTCGATGCAGGACCGGTTCGAGGAGGCGGTCGTCGAGTTCACGCGCGTCCTGACGCTCCTCGAGCAGGGCGCGATGTACGGGAACGTCGGGGTGCCGGAAGCGCGGCTGCGCCGCGGGAACTGCTATCGCCTCCTCGGGCGCCTCGACGATGCCCGCGCCGACCTCGAACGGTACGTGCAGGGGCACCCGGACGACCACCGGGGGGTCCACTGGCTCGGGATGCTCTGGTTCGACGGCTACGAGGACGCGGCGAAGGCGGTCCCCTACTTCGAGCGCGCCTACCGCGCGGCGCCGTGGTGCGAGGTCTACGGCACGCTCCTTCTCCAGGTCTACGAACTCCGCATCCCGAACCCCGAGAAGGCGGCGTCGCTGCGCCGCGAGATGGCCGCCAACACCGACGCGCACAAGAAGAAGATGGAGGCGCTCGGCAAGGAGAGCCGCGACGGCGTCTCGATCTGCCGGTAGCGGCGCAGGTCGCCGTCGCGGGGGCCGAACGCGCCCGCGACGCACGCCTCCGGTACGATCGCGGACACGCTCGGGCGATTAGCTCAGCCGGTCAGAGCGCCTGCCTTACACGCAGGGGGTCGAAGGTTCGAGTCCTTCATCGCCCACGCCGATGCCCCCGGACGCCCCGCGCTCGCCATGCCCACGCCCCGCCCCCCGACGCCGCCCCCCGCGCCCGACGAGCGGGTCCTCGTCGTCCCGCACGCGGCCCGCGGACAGCGGCTCGACCGGTTCCTCGCCGGCGCCCTCTCGTCGCAGAGCCGTCGGCAACTGATGGACGTCGTGAAGGCGGGGCGCGTCTTCGTGGACGGTCACCGCGCGCGCCCCGGAACGACCCTGGCGCCCGGCCAGCAGGTGACGGTGCCGCGGATCGAGGGCCGACGGCCGGCGCCGATCTCCCCGGCAGGCGAGGCGCCCGCGCGCGCGATCGCCGTCGTCCACCGCGACGACGACCTCCTCGTCGTCGTGAAGCCGCCCGGCGTCCCGTGCCACGGCGGCGCCGGGATGGCGACCCGCCGGACCCTCCTCGAGCGGCTCCGCGCCGACGTCCTCGCCGGCTTCGGTCTCGTCCACCGCATCGACCAGGACACCAGCGGGCTCGTGATCCTCGCCCGCGGCGACCTCAAGGTCGCGTTGTCGGCGGCGTTCGCGGCGGAGGGCCAGGTCGAAAAGGTCTACGACGCGCTCGTCGAGGGCGTCCCGGACCCGCTGTCGGGGACGATCGACCTGCCGCTCGCCGACCCCGGCCACGGGACGCGCGCCCGCGTCGACCCGCGGCGCGGCAAGCCCGCCACGACCCTCTACAGCGTCACCGAGGTGCTCGGCCGCGCGGCCCGCGTGCGCGCGGTGCCGCTCACGGGCCGCACGCACCAGATCCGCGTGCACCTGGCCTGGATCGGCACGCCGCTGCTGGTCGACCCGCTCTACGGGCGCCGCGCCGGCTGGCGCCTCGTGAACCCGAAGGGCGGGCCCGCGGGCCGCTTGGCGCGCACGCCGCTGCACGCGGGCGAGCTCTCGTTCACCGACCCGCGGGACGGCACCCGCCGGACGTTCAAGACGCCGCTGCTCGACGACCACCGCCGTGCCCTCGAGGTGCTCCGCGTCGTCGCGGCGCGCGAGGCGGAACGCGATCGCACGGGCGCCGCCGCGCTCGAGCGCGTCCGCGGCGAGGCTCCGACGGCGGGCGAGGGCGACGAGGCCTGACGCCCGCGGGCCTCGCGTTATCCCCGGTTGCCCCCGGTTGCCCCCGGTCGCCCCCGGTCGCCCCCGGTCGCCCCGGATCGATCGCGGTCGCCCCAGGTCGGCGCGGGTCGCCGGGGCCGCGCAGAACTCGTGAAGAGATCGCCTTCGCTCGGTTTCCGGCGGGCCCAGCCCCCCGGAAACCCGCTCGGCGCGCGGCGCCTTCGGGTCCGCGCTTCGCCGTGGTGACGGATGTTCACGGGCTATGACGGAGTCTTCGATTCCTTCACAACCTCTCAGCGCCGGGGCGTCGCGAAGTTCCCCGTGAACGACGTGCCGACCCGTGCGAACGCCGCCTCCTCGAGCCGAGGGTCGGTCAGGATCTTCCGGTGTCCCCGGCTGTTCATCCAGCCGTTCATGACGCTCGCCGGGCCGGCGTAGCCGCGGGCCACCACCTCGGCCCAGCCACTCGCGGGACCGTACCCCGCGATCCGCAACCGATCGGCGAGGTCATCACGCGCCGGGTTCGGGCTGCCGTGGCCCATGTAATCGAAGCGCTCCTGCTCGTCACTGTGCGCCTTCGCCGCGACGTAGAGCCGGTCGCTCCAGCGGAACGGGCGCAGCCCCCACGCGACGCGGACGCGGTTGGCCTCCTCAAAGGTGCGGCGGTCCTCGGCGACGACGTCGAGGGGCGGCGCGGGCGAGGACGATGCGGGCGGCGCGACGGCGCCCGGCGGGGCGGGCCGGGGCGGCGGCGAACGGGGGAGCCCACGCCGCGGCGACGGCCGGCCCTCGAGGTCCGCGACGTCCGGACCGGTGGCGCATCCGGAGAGCGTCCACACGACGACGGCGCAGAGGAGCGGGGTTCGCACGACAAAACGACGGGTCGGCGACGACGCCGTGCGCCTTGAGCCGCCCCCCGACGATCCGGGACCATCGGCGCGCACCTTCGGGAAACCGCCCCCGCGCGCGACGCGAGGCCCCCTCCACGCGCGACGCGAGGCCCCCGCGCACGGCGCGGGGGAACGAAACCGCCCGGGGGGCACGTCCCGTGAGGGACACGCCACCCGGGCGGTGGAGGAACGTCCGTCGAGCCCGTTCGTCGAGCTCGTTCGTCGAGCTCGTTCGTCGAGCTAGTTCGACGTGTTCAGGAAGAGGACGACGCCGAGCGACGACCCGTTGCCGTTCTCGTTGGCATCGAAGCCCCAGGAATCCACCGCGTAGAACGAGAGCGTCCCGCACACGTCCACGCGGCCGTCGTTGTTGAAGTCGCCGGTGGCCACGCGACCGACCTTCGGCGTCCCCGTGATCGTGAGGGCCTGCCGGAACTGCAGGCCCAGCGATCCCGTCCGGCCCTTGTAGATGTCGATCTTATTGGTCGCCACCGAGACCGCCACGTCGCCGGGGAAGTCGAAGTCGGCGTCGAAGATCGCGGCGTAGCGGGGACGGCCGCTACCCGTGCCGGGAGTGACGGAGGAGAACGAACCGGTGCCGCTGCCCTGGTAGACGCCCAGCCCCGCGGTACCGCCGCCGAACTGCCACGCCTCGGTGGCCGCAGCCACCACGTCGGGACGGCCGTCGCCGTTGACGTCGCCGGCGGCGATGCCGAGCGTGTAGTTCACCCCCGAGTTCCCGCCGACGGGGGTCCAACTGCCGAACAGTCCCGTCGAAGGGTTCGTAAGCGCGGCGCTGCCCTGCTGACCGACGACGCTGCCCGCGAAGTAGTTGGCCGCCATGTATCCGGCCACCAGGTCGCCGAAGAACGGGTCGGATCGGCCGTCGCCGTCGAAATCGGCCAGCGCCACGTCGCCCGCGGTGTAGATCGCGGGGATCGCGGTGTTGGTCTCAATCGACGTGTCGAACGTGCCGTTGCCCGCGCCCTGGAGCGTCTGGTACGAGCCGCCCGTCCACGTGGTCGAAGAGCCGCCATTGGTGATCTGATCCGAGATCGTGTACACGACGTCGGGCACGGCATCGACGGGCGAAATGCGGCCGAGGTCGATGCCGCTCGAGTTGTAGGCCGGGTCAGGGTCATAGGCCGGGGTGGAGTCGAGGGCCAGCGTCCCGTTGGTGAACGCTGCCGGGTACGGGTTGCGCCAACACCGCACCCGCAGGGACCCGCCGATGCGGCCCACGACGACGATGTCGAGATCGCCGTCGCTGTCCACGTCGGAGAGCCGCACGCCCTGGATGTCCCCGCCGGTGTTGAGGACCACCTGGGCGAAGGTGCCATTGAAGACGCCGGCGGCGGGCGTGTTCAGCATGACGTGCACGCCGCCGGCCGTCGGGTTCGCCCCGTTGTCGTAGTTGAAGTTGTTCTGGCTGCCGACGTGGACGATGTCCGCGAACCCGTCCTTGTTGAGGTCGCCCACCGCGAGCCCGGTGCTCGACAGCGAGGAGTTGGGGGACGGGAACGTCGGCGTGCCGTTGAACGTCAGGCTCGCCGCCGGGAACGCGAACGCGTTCGGCAGGTCGGAGAAGCCGCCGTCGGGGTTGAGGACCCGCACCGTGACGAAGCCACCGCCGCCGGCCGGCGTCGCGGGCGCCGAGTTCAGCGTCAACTGCGTGGGGGTGTTGCCGCTGGGGTTCGCCTGGATCTGGTTCACGCCGGGCTTGAAGATCACCACCGCGCCGGGCTGGAAGTTGAGGCCCGTGAGCACGAACGTCGGCGGGA
>Ga0163144_10003808_pt1 | contig 34364 bp, 37 predicted proteins | sample OliLak19BULKMAT1_FD_123175 | JGI IMG/M metagenome (GOLD analysis project Ga0163144, IMG submission 123175) | Freshwater microbial mat bacterial communities from Lake Vanda, McMurdo Dry Valleys, Antarctica - Oligotrophic Lake LV.19.BULKMAT1 | ecosystem: Environmental > Aquatic > Freshwater >...
AAGTCGGGAGCGAGAAGACCGGCACGGTGAAGGCCCAGCCGGCTAAAGTCGAGACGGCGCGGGAAGGCCGGACTGACAACAAGGGTCTGCGGAGAGACGGAATGGCGAAATCAGACGCGACAGCGAAACGTAAGTCGGCCCCCGAGGCGACGGACGGTCCGCTGCTCGACATGAACGACGCCACGGTGAAGAAATTCATCAAGTCGGCGAAGGCGCGCGGATTCGTCACCTATGACGAGCTGAACAAGGTTCTGCCGTCCGACCAGAACTCGTCCGAGCAGATCGAAGACATCATGTCCCAGCTCTCGGAGATGGGCATCAACGTCGTCGAGTCCGAAGACGATGTGGAAGAGTCCGAGCGCGAGCAGGAAGCCGGCGAAGACGGTGAAGAGAGCGAAGACGGCACGCCCGCGCGCTCCAAGTCCACGGCGCTCGCGACCACCACCAAGGACCGCTATGACCGGACGGACGATCCGGTGCGGATGTACCTGCGCGAAATGGGCTCGGTCGAGCTCCTGTCGCGCGAGGGCGAGATTGCCATCGCCAAGCGCATCGAGGCCGGTCGCGACGCGATGATCCGCGGCCTGTGCGAGAGCCCGCTGACGTTCGAAGCCATCATGGTGTGGCGACAGGAACTGAGCGAAGAGCGCGTTCTGCTGCGCGACATCATCGATCTCGAAGCAACCTACGCGGCGGCCCATGGCGGCATCGTCGACAACTCGCAGATCGTGCTGAACGGTGGCGCGCCGCCGCCTTCAACTGCGCCGATCACAGCAAGAAAACTCGCCGAAGCCGAGAAGGCCAAGGAGAAGGCAGCCAAGCCCGTCGTCCGTCGCCCACGCGACGAGGACGTCGATGAGGTCGAGCTTGAGCGCCAAAAACAGGCGGAAGCCGAAGCTGCCGAAGCCGAAGACGAGTTCGACGATGGCGGTGCCATGTCGATGTCGGCCATGGAGGCCGAGCTGCGCGAGGGAGTCACCAAGACGCTCGACGCCGTGGGCGAGAATTTCGTTCGCTACCGCAAGCTGCAGGAGCGGCTCATTGCGCGGAAGCTTGAAGGAAAGGCGCTGACGCCGAAGGACTTCAAGGAATACGACGAGATCGTTTCCGACATCATCGAAAACCTCAAGACGCTGCATCTCAACAATGCGCGTATCGAGACGCTGGTCGAACAGCTGTACGAGATCAACAAGAAGCTCATCCAGCTTGAAGGCAAGCTGATGCGCCTGGCCGACCTGCATGGCGTCGGCCGGCAGGACTTCCTCGACAACTACTTCGGGAACGAACTGAAGCCGGACTGGACCGACCGGGTCGGCGCATTGTCCAAGCAGTGGAAGAAATTTGTCACCACGGAGACGCGCAAGATCACGCAGCTTCGCGAGGACATCTCGACGCTCGCGCAGGAGATGGGCGTTCCGATCGACGACTTCCGGCGCATCGTTCAGACAGTTCAAAAGGGCGAGCGCGAAGCACGTCAGGCGAAGAAGGAGATGGTGGAAGCCAACCTTCGTCTCGTGATCTCGATCGCCAAGAAGTACACGAACCGCGGCCTGCAATTCCTGGATCTCATCCAGGAAGGAAACATCGGCCTGATGAAGGCGGTCGACAAGTTCGAGTACCGTCGCGGCTACAAGTTCTCGACCTATGCGACGTGGTGGATCCGTCAGGCCATCACGCGCTCGATCGCGGACCAGGCGCGCACCATCCGCATTCCGGTGCACATGATCGAGACGATCAACAAGATCGTCCGCACGCAACGTCAGATGCTGCACGAGATCGGCCGCGAGCCGACGCCGGAAGAGCTGGCTGAAAAGCTCGGCCTGCCGCTGGAGAAGATCCGCAAGGTTCTCAAGATCGCAAAAGAGCCGATCTCGCTCGAAACGCCGATCGGCGACGACGAGGATTCGAACCTCGGCGACTTCATCGAGGACAAGTCGGCGCTTCTGCCGGTGGACGCTGCGATCCAGTCGAACCTGCGCGAGACCACGACGCGCGTGCTGGCCTCGCTCACGCCGCGCGAAGAGCGCGTGCTGCGTATGCGCTTCGGCATCGGCATGAACACCGACCACACGCTGGAAGAAGTCGGCCAGCAGTTCTCGGTTACCCGTGAGCGCATCCGCCAGATCGAAGCGAAGGCGTTGCGCAAGCTGAAGCACCCGAGCCGGTCACGGAAGCTGCGGAGCTTCCTGGATACGTGATCCAGCGCTGCAGCTTGCCACCACACTGTAAAAAAGCCCGGCCTATGCGGCCGGGCTTTTATGTTCTTCGTCAGGTACTCCGCTCGCGGTTTTCGTGAGCCTCGTCTGGCCCTGCCTTTATGGGGCAGCGTTACGGCCGATAGCCGCCCTGATCCAGAAAAGTTCGCTCCTCGTCCGTGCTCACCCGCCCCAGGATTTCGTTGCGGTGCGGGAAGCGACCGAAGCGCGCGATGAGGTCACGGTGGGAGCGGGCGTGATAGGTGTGGTTCTCGCTTATGGGTGAGAGCAGTTCAACAGCCCGCTCCTGGTCGTCGAGATTTTCAGAATGATCGAACGGCATGTAGGCGAAGGCGCGGACGTCGTCCGTCAGGGCCCTGTCGCGGCCTGCGGCGAGCATCTCTTTTGCGGCTTCAAGTGCGAAGGCATCGGTGGCGAAAGAGCGCGCAGTGTCGCGGAAGGCGTTGCGGGGATACTGGTCGAGCAGAAGGATTTCCGCGAGCGAGCCCTCCGACGTCGTTCGCCAGTGGATGAGTTCGCCGCGCGCGGCTTTTTCATGCAGCAGTGCGAACCGATCACGGAACGCCACATCGAAGGCTGCGTCCCTGGCAAACCACTTCTTTGGGCCCGCCTCGCGCCAGAAGGCGAGGACAGCCTGCGCGTCGTCTGGCGTTTCGGCCATCATCAGAGACCCTGGAAAGTGCCTTCACAGGTTTTCGGGTCGCCGGAGCTGTAGCCGGCCTTCAGCCATTTCATGCGTTCAACGGATGAGCCGTGGGTGAAGTTTTCCGGCGTGACGCGGCCGCCCTGGCGCTTCTGCAGTGTGTCATCGCCGATGGCGTTTGCAGTCTTGAGTCCCGCTTCGAGGTCGCCCGATTCCATGGCTACATTGCCGCCGGACACTCTAGAGGCATTGGCAGCCCAGACGCCGGCGTAGCAGTCTGCCTGAAGTTCGAGGGCGACTGAATAACGATTTCCGGCTTCTTTGCTCATCGACTGCTGGGCCTGTTGCACCTTCCGTGATGCGCCGCTCAGCGTCTGCAGGTGATGGCCGAATTCGTGGGCGATGACGTAGGCCTTGGCAAAGTCAGCGTCGGATGCGCCGAGCTGTGTGCTCATCGTCTGCCAGAAGGAGAGGTCGAGATAGATGGTCTGGTCAGTGGGGCAGTAGAACGGGCCCATCGCCGCCTGGCCATAGCCGCATCCTGTGCTGGTGCCGGTGTCGTACAGGACGACGGTGGGCGGGGTGTAACCGTTGACGGCCTGCGCCCATACATCGTTGACATTGGTTCCGACGACATCGACGAACCGTCCAGCGTCATCACCCGGCGTGCCCATCGTGCCGCGTTCCTGCGCGCCCTGGCCGATGAAGGCGCCAGCGATCGACTGCGTCGTTGTGGGGTCCAGGCCGAGAAACACATAGGCAAGCACGGCGATGATGCCGACAAGGCCGCCACCGCCCGCGACTGCTCCTGCGCCAAGACCGCGCCGGTCCTCGATACCGCCGCCTGAGCGGCCGCCTTTCCAACGCATGTCATGTCTCCCTCGATTGCCCCACAATAGGCCAGAACGCCCGAGAGAAGCAAAGGCTGCGTTGTCGGCTCGTCTGCGTCCGGTCTAGATTGCGGCGCGATTACAAGGGGAGACGCGCGTGGCGTATCCGATACGGGTCGGGGCAGGCGGCTGGAGCTTCGAGCCGTGGGACAAGATGTTCTATGCGGCCGGCCTGTCCAAAGCGAAACAGCTGCAGCATCTGAGCCGCACGCTGACGGCGGTGGAGGTCAACGGGACGTATTGCTCGTCGTTCAAGCCGCAGACGTTTGCCAAGCGGCGTGACGAGACGCCGGAAGGGTTCGTGTTCAGCCTGAAGGCGCATCGTTTCTCGACGGTGCGCAAGACGAAGGAGGACATGAAGACCTCCACCGGGCTGTTTCTCAACCAGGGCATCACGCAGCTGAAGGACAGGCTGGGACCGATCAACTGGCAGTTTCCGGGAAACCGTAAACTCGATCGCGAGCACTTTGCGATTTTCCTGTCCGTACTGCCGAAGGAGAAGGACGGGATCGTACTTCGCCATGCGCTGGAAGTGCGTGGGACGGGCTATGACGATCCGGCGTTCTTCGAGCTGCTGAATGAGCATGGTGCGACGGTGGTGTACGCGGAGGATGATGGATTCCCGAAGCTTGACCATCTGCGTGCCGATTTCGTTGTCGCACGGCTGATGCAGTCGCAAGCGGATGAGAAGGCGGGTTATCCGAAGAAGGAGATCGATCGGTTCGCGAAGGTGGCGACGGATTGGTCGAAGAAGCGCGATGTGTTCGTGTTCTTCATTTCGGGGATGAAAGAGAGCAATCCGGCGGCGGCCGTGGCGCTTCAGGAGAAGCTGGGGCTGAAGCCCCTGGCGAGCCTATGCTGGTTGTGGCGAAGAAGGCGGCCGTGAAAAAATCGAGTGCCAAGAAGGCCGCCGCAAAGAAGAATGCTCCGACGAAAAAGAAGTGATGTGATGCGCCTGAACCAGGTCACCGTTCCGCTAGTCGACTATGAAGCGAGCAAGTCATTCTATCTGCGGCTTGGGCTCAAGCTGATCGTCGATTCCCCGCCGCACTACGCGCGCTTCGAGATGCCGGAGGGCGGATCGACGTTTTCGGTCGAGAAGGTGGAAGGCTGGACCGGCGGCGATTGGCCTGAAGTGTGGTTCGAGAGTGATCGACTCGATGACCTGGTGGTCGAGTTGAAAGCGAAGGGGATCGTGTTCGAGCGCGAGACGGAGACGATGAGCTATCTCTGGCGCGTGGCGCAGCTGCGTGATCCGGCGGGCAATCGGATTGCGCTCTATCATGCGGGTGAGAACAGGCTGAACCCGCCCTGGCGGGTGAAGTGATCAGCGCACCAGCTTGCCGTTGATCACTTCATCCGGCTCCTCGAAGCATCGCGCGCGCATCAGCACGAAGTCGGTGGGGAAGTCGTCGCCGGTGAAGGCGATGACGAGCTGGCCCCAGTTGCGGGTGGTGCGCCCGTGGTCGTCGATGATGGCGAAGGGGCATATCAGGGTAGTGTCGTCCTCGTCGTCATGGCTGACGTCGGGCTCGGACCAGTAGCCTTTCAGCGGGCCGGGGCCGCCGAATTCGCCTGCGAGTCCATTGATGTAGAGATAGCCGACATTGTCGCCGAACGGGACAGGGTATTCGAGGACGCCGCTGGGGCCGCTCTCGGATGTGTAGGCGACCTTGCCCAGGGGCGACTGCCAGATGACCAGGTCAGGTTCCTGTGCTGTGGCGGAGGCGCAGCCGGCCACGAGTGCAAAGGCGATGAGCGCGGCGCAGCGATTCATGGATCAGCCTGGCGAGGGGGGCGTGTTGGACGCGAGGGGCGCGGAAAAGGATTTCGGGACGAGCGTGTACCACCGGGGGCCAGCGGCGTTCATCCGTTCGGCATAGGCTCCGGCTTCAGCGCCGGTGCCCGCGAAGACGTCGCCGCGGTTGGGGCCGCGACGGATGGCGCCGCCGGTGTCCTGCGCAACGAAGAGCCGCTGGAAGGGCGCGTCGCCGTAGTTGCCATCGACGAACACGATGGCTCCGTAGGGGTGGTAGGCCGGACCGACCGCGATCGAGCCCATCGGCGTGAGGGGAACGTTGGCTGCGCCCTTCGGGCCGGCGGCGTAGTCGATGATCGTTTCCTCCTGGAAGAAGACGTAGGAGGGGTCTGCGTTGAGGGCTGACTTCTGTTCGGCGGGGTTGGTGTCGAGCCAGGCACGGAAACTGCTCCAGGTCGGACTCTGCAGGCGACCGGAATTGCGAAGGGCGCCAAGGGCGGAGTTCCACTTGTAGCCGTTCTGCGCGGAAAACTGTGCGCGGACCTGCGAGCCGTCGGCGAACTGGAGGCGGCCTGAACCCTGCACCTGAAGGTTGTAGACGTCTGCCGGGTGGGCGTAGCCGATGATCTGGCCGAGATAGGGCTGGATCGCTTCGCGTTTCGGATATGGCACGATGCGGTCGCCGTTGATGCGGCCGTTGAGCGAGCGCGGGGCGCCGCGGAGGGCTTCGTTGTCGTAGGCTTCTGCGAAGGCGCCGAGGTCGACGGTGATCATGTCGGACGGACGCTTGAGCAGCGGCTCGGTATGCTGCGGCGACCACTCGCGGCTGGCCTGGATGACGGGCTCGAAATAGGCGGTCAGTTTTGCTTCGCCCGGGCCGAGCACGTATTGCGGATCGAAATAGGCCTCGAAGAACCAGCGCTCCTGTCCCGCCTGGATGGTGAGCGAGGCGTTGCAGGCGTTGAACCAGTCGCTGACGCGGCCGCCATAGCGTCCGCCGCTGAGCGGGGCGTCCGGCGTGCGCAGGCGCCAGGAATCGCACTGGCGTTTGAAGGCCTGGAGGGCGGGCGCCATGTCGGCCGTCGCCCAGCCGGGAACGCTGTCGAACGCCACGGGCGTCAGCGTGAAATCGGTTGGCGCAGGCGTCGCGGGAGTGACGGGCACCGACGTGATGGGAGGACGCGTGACGGCGGGGCCAGGGCGGGTTCCCCCGGCGATGATGGGCGCGCGGCTCGAGGAGGCGCACGCGGCGAGCGTGACCACGAGCGACACGGACAGGATGGCGCGGCCGATCATTCGCGTCTCCGAAACGAAATGGGTGGGCGTCCACACACAACCAATCAAGTCAGGTTAGCGCGAAATTGTGGCGCGGGGAGGCTGGGCTACTGGTCTTCCTGCAGTTCGTCCATGGGTCCGGCTGCATTCGGGTCGAAAGGCCGGATCGAGAACTCGTTGCCGGGCCGGCCAGGGGGCACGAGGGTGTAGAAGCCCTCGATTTCCAGGCGGATCATGATGGGGTCCGGGCTGTGATTCTTGAAGTACCAGCCAAAAATGCCGTCGATCGGGGCGGTCAGGCTTCCCTGATCCGACAGCAAGCGGGCCTTTCTGTAATCGATGACAGTCTGCGGCTGGCCTTCAGGCGGGAGGTCATGGCCGTGCTGGTCGGTTTCGACGGGGACGGTAGAGGGCGTGCCGTCGAGATTGGTGGCCGTCCAGCGGTAGAAGATGGACTGGCCGGGTTTCATCGCGACCTTGTATTCGATCGCCGCTTCCTTCCAGTCGGCGGCGCCGAGCGGGATGTCGACGATGTGGGAGGCCTTGGGCGCGTCCGACGATGTCGCCAGCGCGCCGCCGCCTGCGAAATCCTTTTCCTCCGGCGCCCAGAGGCGGCTGATGCCGCTGGCCTTGCCGATGCCGAGGGGGTCGGTGTTGAACTCGGCCGGCATGATGGCGCCGACGACGATCAGCGCGCCGAGGACGAGACCGCCGCCGGTAATGATGCCGAGCGTCTTGCCCGACACCTTGAGCGCGACGGGGCGGATGTCCTGCTCGTTGGGCATCATGCGTCTCCTGCGAGAAAGTAACCTGCAAGCTGCTCGCCCGCCAGCACGATACCGGCAAGGAACAGCAGCGCGTTGGCCGCGGTCGCGAGGCGGCCAAAGGATTTTGTCGTGCGCCACAGCGTCATGACGACGAGGATGATCGACAGGGCGATCACCTGGCCGATCTCGACGCCGATGTTGAAGGCAATGAGATTCTCGAGAAGGCCTTGCTGGTTCAGACCCAAGGCCTGCAGCTTGGTCGCGAGGCCGAGGCCGTGGATCAGGCCGAAGCCCCCGACGGCGATGCGGTTGTCGATCGGCCAGCCGAGCTTGCGGAAGCCGCCGAGATTCTCGAACGCCTTCCAGCACACCGAAAGTCCGATCACCATGTCGACGAGGTGCGAGGACACGCCGAGGTCGAACAGGACACCCAGGATCAGCGTGGTGGAATGGCCGAGCGAGAACAACGTGACGTAGAGCAGGATGTCCTTGAGGCGGTAGAGAAAGAAAATCACGCCCAGCAGGAAGAGCAGGTGGTCGTATCCCGTCACCATGTGCTTGGCGCCGAGATAGAGGAAGGGGAACGGGTCTGCGCCGATGGTCGCCTGTACGAAGGCGGCGTCACGGCCGCCAATGGCGTGGGCAAGGACCGGCGGCGCGATGAAACTGAAAGCCAGGAGCGCCAAGAGGATGTGGTGGTTGCGCATGGGGCTCGCGGCGGCTGGAATTCTGGCTTAGGGCGGGTGGCAAGGGGATGCAATGCATCCGCGCGGGCTGTCGCGCGTAACAAAGCATTCAGGGAGATTCTGCGATGGACATTGTGAAGGGTGCACTGGCGGCCGGCCTCATCCTTGGCGTGCTGGACGGGCTGTGGCTCGGCTTTATCGCGCGGGAGTGGATTTTCCAGCAGTTGGGCGAGCTGCGGCGGTCGGACGTGCAGCTTGTTCCGGCGGTGGCGTTCTACCTGCTCTATTCGGCGGCGCTGGGGTTCTTCGCGGTGTCGCCGGCGCTGGAAACCGGCGACTGGATGAAGGCGGCGATGCTGGGCGGGTTTCTCGGTCTGGTGGCTTACGGCACGTATGATCTGACGAACTGGGCGACGCTGAAGAACTGGCCCGTGGCCATGAGCCTGGTGGACATGGTGTGGGGCACGGCGCTGTCTGCGGCGTCGGCCGGTGGCGCAGTGCTCCTGCTGAAAGGGATGAACTGGGCCTAAGGCTCGTTCCATTCGAACACGTCTTCGAGGCCAACCTCGAAAACCTGGGCGATGCGGAAAGCGGCTTCGAGCGAGGGGCCGTACTTGCCGGCTTCGATTGCGGCGATGGTCTGGCGCGTCATGCCGATGCGTGTCGCAAGATCGCTCTGGGTCATCTCGCCGTATTCGAAGCGGAGACGGCGGATATGGTTGGCGATGGGGAGCTTCGCCATCGTTCAGTAACCGCGCCGCAGCATCACGATCTGGGTGATGGCGACGCTGAGGGCCGCGCACACCATGGCCGCGATGCCGACATTAACGATGCGAACGATGAGATCGACCAGGCTCTCTCCACGCGCCGGCAGATGGGTGACGATGAGCGTCCCCGCCATTCCGATCATCAGGACATAGTACCCGACGACATGGCTGCGTGCGTGGATCATCAGCTCGCGCTCGTCACGTGCGCTGCGCGAGTCGCGCGGTGTCACGCGCATGGCGATGAGGTTGAGCGCCACCTGCAACAGGACAAGGCCGACGATCGACATGATGCCGAAGTGGAAGGCCTGCCATGACGTCTGCCGGATCATGCCGGAGATGATCGCGCCGTAGTACGCGCCGAAGCAGACGAGGATCGTGACCAGCGTGATCCATGCGGTCTTCTCACGGAACGACATTCTGTTTCCCCTCAAAAAGTGACTCGACGTTATGTATAGAATCTTTTACACGATGTTCGAATTACTTGTCATGCCTTTTCGTGGCGCCGGAGCGAAAGAACCCGCTTCCGGAGGCAGCGAAGCTTTGTCCTGAAGGAGGCCCCCCATGCGGACGAACTCGAATCTGGCGATCCTGGCGATTGGGATGGTGTGGTCCATCGCCGGTTGTACGCAGGATAATCTCATGGCGATGCACGCTCCCGCGCATACCGGAGTTGCGCCACCAGAAGCGGGAGATGTGACCGCCCCGGCCCCGCAGGGCCAGACATTGAACCTGCAGGGCGACCAGTCGGCGTGGATCGACAATGACCACATGCGCGGGTTCTACGCGTTGTCGAAAGAGGCGCTGGGCAAGGGCGCGCCGCTGCTCGACGCCGAGAGCTATCGCGAGAAGTCCTATGCGATCTTTCGCGCGTTCGGGAAATCGATGGGCGGCGATCCAGACCTGATGGTGGACCACCTCAAGGACATTCCCGGGCAGATGGTCACGATCGTCAGGGCCGATCCGAAGGTGCTGGACAGCTACGACAATTTTGTCGTTGCGCTCATGGGGCCGCAGTAATTACTGCGGCGGCTGGCCGCCATAAGGCCGGTCCATGTCGGAGACGATGAGCCAGCGGCCGCCATCGTTCTGCAGTGTGAGTACGAACTTGCCGCTACCTGGATCGCCAGGGTGCTCCGCATATTCGCCGATGATGTAGGCGAGATCTCCACTGTAGCCATGGTCGAGCGCGCGCAGGTCAAGTGGCCCGCCGCTGCCTGCGTAGCAGGCTTCGACACCGGCCCGGTCAGCAACGGGCGGGCAGGCGTTGGGCACGATGATGCGGCCTTCGGCGAAAAGCGTAGCGAGCGCGTTTGCGTCGCGCGCTTTCCATGCGGCGGTGTAGTCGTCGAGCACGCGCCGGAGGGGTGCTGGCAGCTGCGGGCCGCCAGAGGCGGGCCTGGTCGTGCAGGCGGCGAGGGTCAATGATGCCAGGGTGGCGAGTGACCTCATGTGCTTCGCCCCGTTCGCGAGCCCACCCTCCTCAGCACTACTGCCCGCCCGCGTACATCTTCGCGAGCTGGTAGAGAAACATGCGGCCTTCGAGCAGCTGTTTCACGCCGACGCGTTCGTTGAGGCCGTGGGCGTTGGTCGTGTTCGGATCGGCGAAGATACCGGAGACGCCGTAGGTCGGGATTCCGGCGGGCGTCGTGAAGCGGCCGTCGGTTGCGCCTGTCGCCATCGCCGGGATGACCGGAACGCCAGGCCACATCTTCTCGGTGAGCTGTTCGATCGGGCCGAGGATTTCGGGCGGTAGCGGCGGTGCCTTCATCGGGGTTTCGGGCGGCGAGCGCAGCGTGACCTTCACGTCGGTGTTCTTGATGGCGTCTTCGAGCTGGTCGCGGATTTCTTCCTGCGTATGGCCGGGGAAGATGCGGCAGTTGACGTTGGCCGTGGCGCGCTGGGGCAGAGCGTTTGGCGCGTGGCCGGCGGAGAGCTGGGTTGCGATGCAGGTGGTGCGCAGCGTGGCGTTGTAGGAGGGGTTCGCCGACAGTCGGCGGATGGCGGCGGCGCTTTCGCCATCGGCGGCGTCGCGCATGTCCTGGCCTTCCTGGCCGGGCGTGATCTGACCCATGCGGCGGAAGAAAGTGCGCGTCGCGTCATTGAACTCGGTCGGGAATTCGTAGGCCTGCACCTTCATCAGCGCCTGCCCGAGTTCGTAGATGGCGTTGTCGGGCACAGGGCGTGAGGAGTGGCCGCCCGGATTGGTCACCTCGATGGTGAAGTCCTGGTAGAGTTTCTCGCCTGCCTGCACACCATTGTAGAGATAGCGGCCGTTCGCGGGATCAATGCGGCCACCGGCGCCTTCATTGAGTGCGAACGCGGCTGAGATCAGGTCGAGATGGTTCTCGACCATGTACTTGGCGCCGATAAATTCGTTCGCGCTCTCCTCGCCGCAATTGAGCATCATCTTGATCGTGCGGGCGGGTTTGTAACCCTCTTGTCTGTAGCGAACCATCGAGTCCGTGAAGATCGCGGCCATGGATTTGTCGTCGCTTGCGCCGCGGGCGTAGAAATAGCCGCCTTGCTCGGTGAGCACGAAGGGATCACGCACCCAGTCCTCGCGTTTCGCCTCAACGACATCGATGTGGGCCATAAGCAGGATGGGTTTTGCCGCGGCGTCCGAGCCGGGCAGGATGGCGACGAGGTTGCCGTCCTGCGGACGGTTGGGCTTTGGGTCGACAAGGAGGTGGAGGTCGCTGTCGGGATAGCCGGCAGCGATGAGGCGCGCCTTCATCCGTTCGGAGGCGAGGGTGCAGGAGCCTGCGGAATAGGTCGTGTTGGTTTCGACCAGCTCTTTATAGAGTGCACGGAATTCCGCTTCACCCGCGCCAGGATCGCCCGATGGGAAGGCGGGGGCGGGCACCTCGGCAATGGGTGTTTCCAGCGAAGTGGTTGTGCATGCGGCAAGGGCGAGGACGGAGGCGGCGGCGAGAAGAAGGCGCATGGATCTACCCTTGAATCGGTTTGCGCGGACAAGACCATGGCGCAGGGCTCGCGCCAAGCGCCGTCAGGGCCAGGCTGAGATCACTGCGCCGGCTGCGAGAAATCCCAGCAGGAGATGGATGGTGTCCATGATCAGGAGGCCGGAGCGTTCGGGGCTGTAGACGTACGAGTAAAGCCGCGTCGACAGAATTAGGAAGAACCAGATCTGGAAGGTGACGACGAGGCCATCGGTAAGACTGGTGACGCCGCACATCTTGAGGATTATGGCGAGGCCGACCGCCGTGAGGATCGGCATGATGGGCGAGAGCGCCATCTTCCACATGTGCGGCTGGAGCTGTTCCTTCGTGTATCCGGACAGTTGCATCCAGAGCTTGGAGAAGACCGCGCCGTAGATGATGAAGCCGATGGCGTAGAAGGCGAGGGCTGCAACGAGAATCGCGAGCCAGTTGTCGCCGACGATCATTTCCTGAGGTGGCATGAATTACTCCCCTTGCTCCGTGGGGATATTGGGCCGGTTGCCTCTGCGAGTCCACTTCATGCCGGGGAACGCAAAAGGCCCGCCGGTCAGGGCGGGCCTTTTGTTGACCTGTAAGCCACTGCGTGGCGTGTGCCGGACAGGGGCCCTGCGATCCAGAGATCAGAGCTTGCTCGTCAGTTCGGGCACGATCTTGAAGAGGTCGCCGACCAGGCTGTAGTCCGCGATCTGGAAGATCGGGGCTTCCTCGTCCTTGTTTATGGCGACGATGATCTTCGAGTCCTTCATACCGGCGAGGTGCTGGATGGCACCCGAGATGCCGACGGCGACGTAGAGCTCCGGGGCGACGACCTTGCCGGTCTGGCCGACCTGGTAGTCGTTGGGGGCGTAACCGGCGTCTACGGCGGCGCGCGAGGCGCCGACGCCTGCACCGAGCTTGTCGGCGAGCGGCAGGATCATCGCGTTGAACTGTTCAGCCGAGGCAAGCGCCCGGCCGCCGGAGACGACGCGCTTGGCTGAGGCAAGTTCGGGGCGATCCGACTTTGCAATCTCGGCCGAGACAAAGGCTGACTTGAAGGGGCCGGCCGGAGCGGCGGCGGTTTCGACCGAGGCGGAGCCGGTTGCGGCAACCGCCTGGAAGGCCGTGCCGCGGATGGTGATGACTTTCTTCGCGTCCGAGGATTTCACCGTCATGATCGCGTTCCCGGCATAGATCGGACGCTCGAAAGTCGAGGCGTCGATCACTTTGGTGATCTCGGAGACCTGCATCACGTCGAGCTTCGCGGCGATGCGCGGCGCGGCGTTCTTGCCGATGCTCGTGGCCGGGGCGAAGAAGGCGTCGTAACTGCCCATCATCGGTACAACGAGTGCTTCGATCGCTTCGGCGATGCCGTGATCGAACGCGTCGCCTTCGACGTGGATCACCTTGCGGACGCCGGCGAGTTTCGCGGCGGCCTGAGCGGCTGCGCCGGCATTGTGACCGGCGACCAGCACGTCGATATCGCCGCCAAACGCCTGGGCGGCGGCGACCGTCTTGGCGGTGACGTCGTTGAGAGCGACGTTGCTGTGTTCAGCGAGGACGAGAACGGCCATGATCAGATGGCTCCCACGGACTTGAGTTTCGTGATCAGGGCGTCGACGTCGGCGACCTTTTCACCGGCTTCACGCTTCTTCGGCTCAACAACCTTCACAACCGACAGACGCGGCGCGATGTCGACGCCGTAGTCGGCCGGCGTCTTGATGTCGATCGGCTTCTTCTTCGCCTTCATTATGTTCGGCAGCGAGGCGAAGCGAGGTTCGTTGAGACGGAGGTCGGTGGTGACGACAGCCGGAAGCTGGAGCGCCAGCGTCTGAAGGCCGCCATCGATCTCGCGGGTGACTTTCAGTGTCTCGCCGTCCTTGGCCACGGCTGAGGCGAAGGTTCCCTGCGGCCAGCCGAGGAGGGCCGCGAGCATCTGGCCGGTGGCGTTGCTGTCATCGTCGATCGCCTGCTTGCCGGCGATGACGAGGCCGGGCTGTTCAGCCTCGACGATCTTGGCGAGGATCTTGGCGACGGCGAGCGGCTCGACGGTTGCGTCAGTCTGCACGAGGATGCCGCGGTCAGCGCCCATGGCGAGGCCGACGCGAATGGTTTCCTGCGCCTGAGCGGGGCCGATCGAGACGACCACGATCTCGGTAGCGAGGCCTTTTTCCTTCATGCGGACGGCCTCCTCGATCGAGATCTCGTCGAACGGGTTCATCGCCATCTTGACGTTGGCGAGGTCGACGCCGCTCTGGTCGGCCTTCACGCGGGGGCGGACATTGTAGTCAATCACCCGCTTGACGGGTACGAGCACCTTCATCGGTGGAATCTCCGGTCGAAATCCAGAAACGGGCCGCAAGGTTCCCAGCACGTGAGCCTTCGAACCAGCGGGCTTTCCGGTAGCCCCCGCGCGCGCCGGAATCAAGTTTCGCGAAGGGTTGCGGGGCAAAAAGCGTCGATTTGGCGCGAATGGCGGTGCGGCCAATGAAACAAACGTGCCGGACACAGGGTTTTGCGCGTGGCTTTTTCCGGGACGGCGCTAGCCTGACGGGCAAAAGACGATGACGCGGGAGGGACTATGATGTCGCTTGGACGGGTGCAGGTTCTGGCGTTCGGGGCGCTGCTGGTGGCCGCGTGCGTGAGCACGGGTGATGTCGCGCCTGGCGCGAGGTCTGCTGCGGAAACGGCGCGCGGTCTGGATTGTACGTTCCTGACCGAGGCCGAAGCGGCGGTGAGCGCCGGCGTGCCGAACGTGACGCATGAAGGGGTGCGGCTTGTGCCGCAGCCGCCGCCATCTACCGATCCTAACGATGCAATCGCCCAACGCGCCAACATCCCGCGCTCGGCCCAGCCGCCACTGACGGCCAGCCAGAAGCGCATCCTGATGTGCGGCTATGAGCTGGACGCCGCCAATGCGCGGATGCCGTTCGCGCTGTTCGTTCCGGAGGGGTATGATCCCGCGAAGAAATGGCCGCTGATCGTGGACCTGCATGGGGCAGGCGTGACGCCGCTGCAGCAGATCCTGTTCGACGGCACAACGGATTTTGCACAGCGCGATGGCTATGTCGTGCTGGCGCCCATGGGGTTCTCGACTTTTGGCGGATGGGGGCCTGCGCGAGGTACCCCTGTGCTGGTCGAGACGGCGGATGTGAACCCCGAGACGGGCGCCAAATGGGCGACGAACGCCCTGTCGGAGCATGACGCACTGACGGTGCTTGGGATGGTGCGGGACAAGTTCAATGTGGATGCGGATCGCATCTACCTGATGGGCCATTCGATGGGCGGGTTCGGGACATTCTTCCTCGGCGCCAAGCACAATACGTTGTGGGCGGGGATCGCACCGATCGCGGGTGGCGGCGTCGGGCCGAATGCGGCGGCGGAGCGGCTGAAGGGGGTGCCGGTGCTGGTGATGCACGGGGCGGATGACACGGTGGTACGTAAGGAAAGCTCGCGCGCGTCGGTGCGCGAACTGCAGAAGGCCGGCGCGCAACACGTCTATCTGGAGTTTCCGGGGCTGGAGCACGAGTTCTTCATCCGGCGCGGGCGGGAGAACATCGAGAAGGTGTTCCACTTCTTCAATCTGGTGTCGCGAAGGACGAATGTGGGGCCGATACCGGAGCCAGCTCAGTAGGTCCGCGTTTGCTCAAGTGTGACTGGCGGGGCCGTGAACATCGGCTATCGTGTGCCGGTCATTCTCCAGGAGCCAAAATGGCCGAAGTATTCGACGACGCCTTCTATGCGCGGGCTGATGGCCACATCGCGCTTTCCAACGAGCAGGCGGATAGTGCGCCACGGGAGATGGTGAATGCTTCAATGCTGTTTGCCTCGGCGCGGTTCTGCGCCTTCCTGTCGGCCGGCGGGTATTCGTCTGGCGAGGCGATGGCGGCGAAGCGTGACGAGATCGTCGACTATTTCGTCGACGGATTTCGGCAGATGCTGGAAGGCAATGTCGACGCCTATATCCGGAACTTCGACAGCTACATGAAGCCGAAGGCGTAGCGGCCGGTCCACCTCGCGCGTAGGCTCCTGCAAAAGCGGGAGGACCACATGGCGGGGCGTCTGGACGGCAAGGTAGCGGTGATCACCGGGGCGGCGAGCGGGATTGGCCGCGCGACGGTCGATCTTTTCGTAGCGGAAGGCGCGCGCGTGATCGCGGCCGACCTGCAGGAAGACAAGGGCGCGCAGATCGAGCACGAGCACGGGGACAAGGTCTGCTTTGTGCGCTGCGACGTGATGCAGGAAGCCGAGATTGCGGCAGCCGTGAACGCGGCGAAGGACAGCTTTGGCAGGCTCGACATCCTGTTCAACAATGCGGGTACAGGCGGCGCGCGCGAGCTCGCGGACGGCGTGACGGCCGAGGGGTTCGACTCGGTGATGCACCTGCATGTGCGCGCGGCGCTGTTCGGAATGAAATACGCCGTGTCGATCATGCGCGAGCAGGGCGGCGGCTCGATCATTTCCACCGCATCCATCGCAGGGCTGCGGACGGGATACGGCCCGCTGCTCTATTCGATCGCCAAGGCGGCGGTCGTCCACATGACGCACGCGGCGGCAGCCCAGCTGGGCCCGGAGAGTATCCGGGTGAACTGCATCTGTCCCGGCATGATCGCGACGAACATCTTTGCGGCCTCGTTCGGAATTCCGCGACAGCTGGCCGAGACGCGAATCGAGGCGCTGGTTGAGGCGAACAAGCATACGCAGCCGATCCCGCGCGGCGGGCGCGGATCCGATATTGCGGAGGCGGCGCTGTACCTGGGCTCGGACGGAGCCGGCTTCGTGACGGGGCATGCGCTGGTTGTCGACGGCGGGATCACGCTGGGCCCGAATGACGCCTCGCGGATGGCGACGTTCGCGCCAGTGTTCGGGGCGCTGGGCATCGATGCCGAGACGGTGGCAGCGATCTTCAATCCCCCGAAGCGCGGCTGAATCGTCACGGAATTACACTCGCGGCCGGGTTGTCCGAGCGGGCCAAAGGCGCCATTTCAGCAGCATGGCTCTCAATTTTCTCAAGCGAATGATGCGGGCGACGGCGCCGACGGACCTGCCCGAGGCGGATGCGCGTTCTGCGATCTCCGCTGTCCTGGTGATGGCGGCCCGAGCGGATGGTGCCTATGGCGCGCATGAGAGCCAAGTCGTGGACGACGTGCTGATGTCTCGCTTTCGGCTCGACGCGGCTGGCGCGGCGAAGCTGCGCGCGGAGGGCGAGGACGCGGAGCTGGAGTCGATCGACATCTACCAGTTCACCAAGGCGATCCGTACGGCCATCCCGATCGAGGATCGCATCGCGATTGTCGAGGCGCTGTGGAAGGTTGTGCTTGCCGATGGCGCGCGTGATCCGCATGAGGACACGCTGATGCGGCAGCTGGTGGACCGATTGGGATTGTCGCCGATGGACAGCGCGCTGGCGCGGCAGCGAGTTCAGGGCGGTGGAAGTATTCAGGCTTAGATCGCGGCAGCTTCGCCTTGGCGACGGTAAGCTTCTGAATCTGCTGTGCTCAATGCTTCTGGACAAATGCCGATCTGGGCTTCTGGCCAAATGCCGAGCCGGATGATTTCGCAGAGTTCCGCGATGGTCAGGTTGCCAACGAAGACGACTTCCATATCGATCTTGCGGATCAGTACGTCCCAGGTGAAGTGGAAAATTCCACGCGGACGCATGCCGGCGCCTGGAGCTATGTCGCGCAGCTCGCTGTGCCTGATCCCGCACCGTGGGCGATTGTCTCGATGAGCTCGCTGAGCCGGTCAGGATCGGTCTGCCCGAACACTGATACGAGATCGGTTTCCGGGGTCAGAATTCGATCTGGAGATTCAAAGTAGTCGCGGGCGAAATCGCGATTTCGCCCGCGGTGACTGTTTTACTCCGCCGGGGCAGCAGGCGCCGCCGGAGCGGCAGGCGCTGCCGGTGAGGCGTATGCGCCTTCCGGCGGTGCGATGCCTTTCAGGTGCTGGTTGAGGAAGGCCAGGTAGGCATTCGAAGCGGTGACGCGGTTTTCCTTCCGGAGGAATCCGTGGCCCTCGTCCGGGAAGACGATGTATTCGACGGGGATATTGTTCTTCCTTGCCCCGGCGACGATTTCATCGCTTTCGACCCGCAACACGCGCGGGTCATTGGCGCCCTGAATGACCAGCATCGGCTTGGTGATCTTGTCGGCGTGGAAGAGGGGCGAGATGCGGGTCAGGCGCTCCTTCTCCTTGGACGGGTCGCCGAGTTCGTCGAAGAGCGAGATCCGCTGCGCGCCCCACCATGCCGGGATCGATTCCAGCGTGCGGACCCAGTTGGTGACGCCGAAAATGTTGATGCCGGCGGTGAACTCTTCCGGACGGAAGGCGAGGGCGGCGGCGACCATGTAGCCGCCATATGAGCCGCCCATGACCGCGATCTTGTCGCCCTGCACCCAGTCGAGCGATTGCAGGTACTTCTTGCCATAGACGACGTCGTCGAGATCGACCTCGCCATGTTTCCTGTCGTCCATGTGGTAGAAGGTCTTCCCGTAGCCCGACGAGCCGCGGTTGTTCACCCGCAGCACCGCAATACCATGGTTGGCGAGGTGCTGGTACATCGCCGCATAACCCTTGCGGTTCTGCCCGCCCGGGCCGCCATGGACGTCGACGACCGCCGGAACTTTCGCCTCAGCGCTCGCGCCCTTCGGCTTGAACAGGATGGCGGGGATGTCGAGGCCGTCGAAGCTCTTGTAGCGGACGACTTCGCCGTCAACGAGCATCTGCTCGTCGATCGCCGGGTTGAGGTTCTTGGTGAGGCGCGTGGCGGCGCCTGTGGCGAGATCGGCGGCGAACACGTCGGCAGGCGAGGTGTCGGATGCGACCGTGAAGGCGATCTTCGATTCATCGCGGTTGAAGCGGACGTTGTTGATGTCGCCGGTGGGCACGCCGGTCACGGCGACCGGATTGCCGGACGTCTGGTCAAGGATTGTCAGCTTCGTCGACGCGTCCTGGTTGACGCCCGAGACGCGATAGCGGCCGGTAGGGGAGTACATCACGAACATCACATCCCAGTCGGCCTTCACCAGTTCCTTCTTTTCCTTGCTCGCAAGATCGTACGTCCAGGCTTGGGTGTATTCGCCAAACTCGTCGGTGCTGTAGACGAGTTGCCTGGAGTCTGGGGTGAAGTCGTAAGCGCCGTAGGCGATCACGGCGTCATTCGGCGTGATGAGAACCGGGGTCTGCTTCGCGGGCTTTGTAAGGTCGGCGAGATAGACGTCGCTGTCGGCCGAGCTGTTTTCCTTCGTGAGCGCCAGCCACTTGCCGTCGGGCGACACGGCGGTGACGAAGTAGTCTGAATTCTCGAACACCAGCTTCCGCACGAACGTCGCGGTGTCGTAAGCATACAGGTCGAACATCTGGGGATTGCGCTCGTTTGTGGCGAGCCAGAACGTCTCCGCGTCTCCGCTCCAGCCGACAAACTGCGCGCGGTGGTTGTCGCCCGGCGTCAGGTCCTTGAGCGAGCCGTCTGCTTCGCGGACATAAATGTGCGCGAGTTCGTCGCCGCCGCCGTCGGAGGAAACGAGGACACGGTTGTCGGCAGGGAAATAGCTGATGGCGAAAACCGCGTTGGTCGTCGAGGTCGTAAGCGCGACCGGATCGCCGCCTGCGATGGGGAGGGCGGCGGCGTTGTAGACGCCGGATTTGTCGGTAGCCAGCAGCACATTCGCGCCATCCGGCGAGAAGGCGTAAGGCGTTGCGTCACTCATCGAGACTGCGGTGGTGTCGAAGAACACCTTTGCATCGTAGGTCTTATGCGCAGGCGCCGCAGCCACTTCCTCCGCTGCAGGCTGGCAGGCGACGAGCGCCAAAGCCGTCATTGATAGGAGTAATGCAGACCTGACCATTCGACCCTCCGAGTTGTGCGGAGAATGGCCGGGCTCGCGGGCGCGCGCAAGTGACCTCGGGTCAGTCTCCGCTTGCAATCGCGGGAGAATTTGCGGCCTGCGCGATCTCGCCGAGACGGAACCAGTCCGTCTTTTCGAGGCCGAGCTGGTAGTCCAGCCAGGTCGGCAGGATCTTCGCGGCGCGCGATCCGCGCGTGTTGGACAGGATCACGATCCCCGCGTCCTGCGCGGGGAGCCAGGCGATCTGGGCGATGTAGCCCTCTACACTGCCGGAATGGGTGAGCAGTTGCTCGCCAGCATATGTGTAGCTGCGCCACCCGAGGCCGTACGAGGTGTCAGTGACAGGTGTTTTCAGAGAGCGCTGGCGCGAAGTCTCCGGCGGGGTGGAGATGCGCTTGCGATGCGCCTCGTCGAGCACCGCTTTCGGAAGCACATCCGGACGGCCCCCCATCTGTGCGACCAGCCATTTCGAAAGGTCCGTGATCGACGCGTTGACCCCGCCGGCGGCCGGCACCTTGTAGTAGAAGTCAGTGACCGGGACAGACGTCCAGCCATCACCCACGCGCTTGTGCGGGCGCGCCCAGTTTCCGGTGGCTGAGAGTTCGTACCGACCAGTTGAGGCCGTCTTCATCTGGAGTGGCGTGAAGATGCGGTCGCGCAGTTCGGCGTCGAAAGTCTTGCCGGTCGCTTTCTCGATCTGCGCGGCAATCAGGTTGAAGGCGACATTCTGATACGTGAAACATTCGCCGGGCGAGCAGGTCTGTTTCACTGATCCGTATTGCGACAGGATTTGCTTTGGCGGCGTGCCCGCTTCAAGCAGGTTGTCATAGGCGTAGGGTGGCAGGCCTGTGCGGTGGGCGAGCACGTCCTCGAAAGTCACGCGCGCGGCGTCGCCGGGGCGCTTCAGCTTGAACTCGGGCACGAGCGAGACAACGGGCGTCTGCAGGTTCAACCTGCCCTCGCTCTGTTCAAGCACGGCCAGCGTCGCGGCGAAGCCCTTCGAGAGCGAGGCGAGGCGAAAGACGGTGTCGGGGGTAACTTTCTGGTTTCCGCCAGCCTCGCGCACGCCATAAGTGCGCATCAGCTCAATTTCGCCCTTCTTGACGACTGCGACGGCCAGGCCGACGAAATCCGGGGCCTTGGCGGCATCGTCGAGTTCCGTGGCGAAGGACCGGAGCGCCTGGGCCTCCTTGGTGAGTTGAGCGGAGGCTGGCGCATGAGCGAGCGCCGTGACCACGGCCGAAGCAAGGAGAGCGAGAAGTCTCAACGCCTTTTCCTTTCAGCAGCAGGGACGGCGACATGTACACCGGCAGGTGGATCACGTCGCCGATCATTGTCCACAGAAGTTAACCTGGAACTAGGCGGGAATTTGTCTGGAGGGAGCCGGCGCTGTGAGGAGCGCAGTTCCTTGGTCGAGTTGGCGAGCAGAGCCTACCGATTGGCACCGGGAACCCAGAGGACGTCGGCCGCGCCATCGTCGTTGGCGCGGCGAGCGGCGACGAAGAGAAAATCCGACAAACGGTTGGCGTAGGCGAGAGCGGGAGGCGAGACACTCTCATCCTCCATTGCCGCAAGTTCCGCGATCAGGCGCTCGGCGCGGCGGCAGATTGTGCGCGCGACGTGGAGATGAGCCGATAGAGCGCAGCCGCCGGGCAGGACGAAGCTGTTGAGGGGCGGGATCGATGCATTCATCTGGTCGATCTCTGTCTCGAGGCGCGTGACCTGGGCTTCGACAATGCGCAGCGGCGTCCAGCCGAGGGGCTTGTCGCGCTCGGGAGTCGCGAGGTCGGCACCAAGGTCGAAGAGGTCATTCTGGATGCGATTGAGCATCGCGTCCAGCTCCGGGTCGGGTCCGGCGTGCAGGCGGGCGACCCCGATTGCGGAGTTCGCCTCGTCCACGGCACCGTAGCATTCGACACGGGGATTCCACTTTTCGACGCGCTCGCCGGTGGCGAGACCTGTCGTACCGTCATCGCCAGTGCGGGTGTAGATCTTGTTCAGGACAACCATGCTCGCAGGGATCGCACCTGCGACGCCGGAGGGTCAATGGAACTTCTACTCAGGCGTAGGCTTCGTGCCGGGCCGAGATCGCGCCCAGAAGGTCAAGCGACGGGCGCGGGGCTAGGCGGAATGGTACGCGCCTTGGATCCGTGAGGACGGCGCGGGGCGTGAAGCGCCATCCGGCCAGACGCGGCGCGGCGGCAATGAGCACGTCGATCGCGCGGTCATTGCCGCTGACTGTCATGTGGCACTGGCCGTCCAGCGTACGGACCACGTCGGCTTCCAGCGAGGAATCAAGCCGGCGGATGCGGGCGTTCAGGCCGTCGAGCGCGCCATCCGCGTCCGCTTCGCCGCGCGCAAGGGCTTCAAAAGCGTTGGCAATTCCCTGGGCTTCTGCGCCAAACCAGGTCCAGAAGCGCTTTGCAGCAATGTCGAGGGGAGGGGTGGTCGTCGCCCGCCGTCCGAACATCGCTAGTCCCTCCCACCTTCACTCGCCGGAAAACACTGTCGCATTTGCGGCTTCAGGTTTGGCTAAGCTGATGGGACAAATTTATCCGATCCCACCCAACGGGAGCTGAACGAACGCACTGCATCTCGCGTTCCCGGCGCGCCTGGAGTTCTTTGGGGGATGTTACCTGAAAGCCCCAGCCACGGCGCCGAGCGCGACGAGGAGGAGGATCGCGACGAACTGGATCAGCACGCGCATCCGCATCAGCTTGTTGGAGCGCGAACGTGCCTGACCGTCTGTGCGGACGAGGTTCACAACGCCAAAGGCGAGCACGACGAAGACAGCGCCGATCGCAATGTAGACGCCGTAGAGGAGGAACATTTCCATGGTCATCTTCTACGCCCCTTCCAGGGGTCGCGCCATGCGACAGGGCATCTAGCGGCTGCCGTCCGGCGCGAACCGGTCTTCGGTCCAGACCAGGGTGTCGAACTTCATGGCTGCGCGCAGGGCGGGGATGAGGGCCCGGCCCTCTGGCCCGCCGCAACCAGCGCGGTAATTCAGGGTTTTCTGCCTGCCCTCGGCCGTGCGCCAGGTGACTGCCGCGGTGGGCGTGCCGGGCTGGCAGGTGGGCTGGGTGCTGGAGGTCTGGTTCGGTTCAAGGAGCCAGAAGTTCGCGTCCGTCAGCGCCTTTTCGGCTGCCGACCAGGCACCCGTGCCAAGCCCGCCGTCGCTGATGCCGGGCATTTTGACGAAGCGGATGCCGTTGAGCAGGTAAGACCCGTCCGGCTTCAGGGTCATGTCGTAGACCGGGCAACTCTGGTCGCATTCGCCTTCGGACAGCACGATGACCGGATCGTCCGCGTGCACGGTTTCGAGGCCCACTTCCGCAGGGGAGCAGGCGGCAGAGCCAAGCGCCAACAGTGCGCCAGCCAGACTTGCCTTGATCCGAGCCGCCAGCCGCATGAGTCGCAACCTAGAGTGCGTCGCGGCGGCTGGCGAGATGTCGTGAAAGGTCAGCCCGGCTTGCTGAAGCGGAACAGGAACTGGTCCGTATGCCGGCGCAAATCCGGGGAGAAGGGCGACTTGGCCCGGTCGTCATCCGGATTCGCAAGGATGTCGCTTTTCTCGACATAGACGAGGCCTGCAGCCTTGGTCGCATCAAGCACGTGCTGCGGGTCGATGCGGTGGAGGGTCTGGGAGGACGTTTTGGCGGGCGTGCCCACCACGGCTGAGTGATCCATGGCGATGAACTCGCCGCCGGGTTTGAGGACGCGTGCGATATCCGCGAAGGCCTTGGCGGGATCGCCGAGCCCTTGCGTGTTGTTGGGCACAAACCAGACTTCGTGCGGGCCGAGGATCCAGAGCACCTTGTCCACTGAGCCGTCAGCGGCGGCGAGCTGGTCGAAGTGCGATTTCGTGATCGTGGCGTTGGGCAGCTGGCCGGCGTCAACGCGCGTTTTGTAGGCGGCGTCACCATAGGCGAATTCGGCAGGGTACTGGACGATCAGCTTGCCTGTCGGCCCGATGGCTTTCGAGACGATGTAGGAGAACCAGCCACGGCCGCCCTCCATCTCGAGCACGGTGTCGCCGGGACGGAGCGCGGCGAAGGCCAGCACCTCGGCGGGCTTGCGCGCGGCGTCGTCGGCCTGGTCTGCGGCGGTGAAACCCTCGAGCTTTGTCACACGGGAAGGATCGGCAAGGATCGTGGCATAGTCAGCTGCAGCGAGTGGCGGTGGGCCTGCCGGCATGGTTGCGCAGGCAGATGCGAGAAGCGCGATGGCGCTCAAGGCAAGTTTGGCGGCTCTCTTCATTGTGTCATCCCCGACGCAAAAAGCGCGGACCGCTGGACGGTCCGCGCTTACGGTATGCGCCTCAGTTCAAGCCGACACTAGTTTTTCTTGTAGCGGATCAGCCACTGGTCGGTCCTGCCCTGGATCGACGGGTCGAAGACGCCCTTGGTGTGATCGTCCGCCGAGTTGGCGAGGAGCTGGCTTTCCTCGTCCTGCGTGAAGCCGGCTGCCTCAATCATTGGCTTGACGATAGCTGCATCGATGCGATGCAGGTCGTTGCCGGTCGTGTCGGGCGATCCGACGACAGCGGCATGATCCATGACGACCAGATAGCCACCCGGTTTGAGGACGCGCGCGATGTCGGCGAAGGCGGCGGTAGGCGCCCCCATCGGGGCGTTGCCGCACGCGGCCTTGCACCAAAGTTCGTGCGGGCCCTGGAACCAGGTGACGACGTCGACAGAGGCATCTGCAGCTTCGAGCTTGTCGAAGGGCGACCAGGAGACCGTCACATTGGCGAGGCGCGCGTCCTTTGTGCGGGCGGCGAGGGCGTCCTTGTAGAAGCTCTCGAACTCCTTCGGCGCCTGCATGATGACCTTGCCCGTCGGGCCGACAACGCGCGACAGGAGTTCGGTATAGTATCCCGCGCCGGCTTCCAGTTCGAGGACGGTGGCGCCGGTCATGATCTTCGAGAAGGCCAGGATCTGTTCGGGTTTGCGCGAGCCGTCTTTCATCGCGTCGCCCTCCATGCGGCCGGGCGCCGAGACAAGGGACAGATAGTCCGGCGCCATCGGCGGCGCGGGTTCGGTCACCACCTCGGGCTCCGGGATTTCGGGGACGGGCGTTTCACCGCCACAGGCGGCGAGAAGCGCGAGCGCAAGTGCCGATGCGCCGGCCAGTTTCAGAATGCGGATGCTCATTGTGCTCTCCTCAGCGGCCATTGCCGCAAAGCATGGTCGGCAAATGGCGCAAAGCTGGTCCCGGTTTCAAGTGACCAATGAAAAAGGTTGATCAAAACGGTGCCTGCGGCCTGGGTCACAAACAGTCTTCACTTCCCGTCACTTCCCGTTAGGTAAGGCTTCCGTACCTGCCGATAAGGAGTAAGTTCCCTGAGGCTGACAGCGTCACGTAGCGGACGCGTCAATGACAGGAGAGGTTTCATGCGGAAATTCGGACCAGTTCTCATCGCACTGGCAATGGCCATGTCGGCGCCAGCGCTGGCCCAGGTTCCGCGCGCGGGAGATGGGAAACCCGACCTCACCGGCATCTGGACCAACGCATCGCTGACGCCGCTGGCACGCGATCGGAGCGTGACCAAGCTGGTGGTCGATGACGCGGAGGCTCAGGCAATCGTCAAGAAGACCGGGCTCGCCGGCATTTCGGCCGACGATCCGGAGTTCCGCGCCACCTATTCAGACCCGACCAAGGGCGCGCCGGAAAAGGGCGCCGCCGATTTCGGTCTCAAAGGCTATGACGGCTTCTGGGTCGCGCCGGGCGAAAAGCTGGCGAAAGTGAAGGGAGAGTGGCGCACGTCGAACATCGTCGAGCCCGCCAACGGCCAGCTGCCCTACAAGAATCCCGGTGCCATCATGCAGAAGCAGATGAAGGGCTTCCAGACCTACATGACAGGCAATGCGCCGTATGAAGGCCCCGAAGAGCCCACGCTGTCTGAACGCTGCCTGATCGGTTTCGGCCAGACCGGCGGGCCGGGCATGCTGAGCGTGCTGTACAACAACAATTACCAGTTCGTGCAGACACCCGAGCACATGATGATCCTGGTCGAGATGGCGCATGACGCGCGCATCGTACCGATCTTCGCTTCGGCGGATGAGGCGCGTAAGGGTCACCGCCCGAATGTGATCAAGCCCTGGATGGGCGATTCAGTCGGCTGGTGGGAGGGCGACACGTTCGTGATGGAGACCCGCAACCTTCATCCGATGCAGGCAGAAGACATGTCGCCGCTGCTGTCGCCGCAAGGCGTCGTGACGGAGCGCCTGACGCGGACGGCGAAGGACGACATCTTCTACGAATTCTCGGTCAACGATCCGGATACCTATACCCAGCCGTGGAAAGCCGAGCTGAGCTTCTACCCATCGCCCGCGCTTTATGAGTACGCCTGCCACGAAGGCAATCACGGCATGATCGGCATTCTTGCCGGCGCACGCGAACTCGAGCGCGAGAAGCAGAAGGCGTCGGGCAAGCCTACCCGCTAGCAAAACGCGCAATCTGTTTGGAGCCGCGCCGGCCACCCGGCGCGGCTTCATCTTTTTTCAGTACGGGACAGGAGACGACTTCATGGCCATCACACTTTACGACGCAACTATTGCAGCCTTTATCCAGACCAACGCCGCGGTGGGCCATCTTCTAAAGCGCGGTCGCGCGCATTGCGAGGAGTGCGCGGTCGACCTGACGAGTGTGCTCGACTCGCGCATCCATTCGAACATGCTGCCGTTCCGCTATCAGGTGCAGGCCGTGATCGGTCACACAGTCGGCGCCGTCGAAGGCGTGAAGGGCGGGGTGTTCAAGCCGCCCTATGGCACGCCAACCGCGGACTGGGACGCGCTGGAGGCGGCTGTCGCCGCAGCGCTCGACACCCTCAAGAGCTACACGCCCGACGTGATCAATGCGCTCGAGGAACGCGACGTGCTGTTTAATGTCGGCGAGCGCAAGCTGGCCTTCACCGGCGCCGGCTTCCTGATGACGTTCTCTGTTCCGAACATGCATTTCCACGCTACGACAGCCTACGACCTGCTGCGCGCGCAAGGCGTGCCGCTCGGCAAGGGCGACTATCTCGGGCGGATCAGGCTGAAGGCCTGATCGCTATCTGAACAGCGCGAGATCGATCGACTCGCCCATGACCAGGTAGCCAGCATCGTTGGGGTGCAGCCAGTCGCCGGACTGGAGGTCGTCTTTCATGCGGCGCGGGTTGGTGGGATCGCGCATCGCTGCGTCGAAGTCTAAGAATCCGTCGGCCTCGCCCGATGTGCGGATCCATGCGTTGACCTGCTGGCGCGTGGTCTCGCCATTCTCGTGGAAGTAGCGTGCGCCTTCGTAGGGCAGGAGCGTCGCGAAGTAGACCCTGATGCCTTGCGGCCTGACGCGCGCGATCATCTGCCGATATCCTGCAATGATCTGATCGGCTGATGGCGGCGCAGCTGCGCCCATGCCGATGTCGTTTATGCCTTCCAGAACGACGAGCCACTTCGCGTTCGGCACTGTCAGCACGTCGCGATCAAAGCGGGCAAGGGCGCTCTCGCCAAAGATCGCCAACTGCTGGGACAGGACCCGGTTGCCGGCGATTGCCTGATTCGAAATCCCGCGCGCTTGTCCGCTTGCGGATAGTCGTGCGGCGAGGATGTCCGGCCAGCGGCGATCAGCGTTCACCGTAGAGTTCGTGCCGTCGGTGATCGAATCACCGAAGGCAATGATAGTCGCTGCAGGCGCAGCCTCGACTTCGACGGCGGAGATGAAGGCGCGGTTGGTGAAAGTCTCCTTCACCTCGAAATCAGTCCGGGTGAAGTCACCGGGTCCTGAGATGTAGCCTGTCGCCGTCGCGGCAAAGTGGCAGGTGCAGGGCCCGGTCGGGCCGGGCAGGAAGATGGAGATCGAGACAGACTGCAGCGCTTCCACGCCGAGCCTGACAGGATCGCTGAGCATCGGCGAGCCCGCGGGGAGCGTCGCAGAAAGGCGTCCGGAGAAGGTGATGGCCACAGGCTGGCCGGCGACATTTCCATCGAAACCGGCGCGTGCGATGGTTGCGGTGCCGATCTCCAGAGGCTTCTCGCCATATTCGTTGCTGAAACGGATGCGGATCGTGTCGCCGCCCTGGCTGAGGCGGACGACCTGCCGGACGGTCTGGTTGTCGAACGCGCGCGCCCCTGCGGCCGGGAGGGTGGGCGATGCGCCCCAGGCCCCGACCCAGCCTGACTCGCCGGTCGATGCCGCGGGAACGGTGGTGCAGCTGGCAAGAGCCAGCGCCAGCATCAGGCCTGCGAGGCGTTTCATGATGTCTCCACGTTTAGGGGGATCCTACCGCGACGCGCGACGGGTGCCAGCGGCTGGCAGCCGGCCTTGCCACATTCGGCTCTGCCATGCGTTGCTATAGCGCGGAGCGATGCAGAATCGCTATCCATACCGGTATTTACGGGCCTTCCTGCGCTCTGTAGGACTTGAAGGTGGCTGGCTTCCCTCTCAGATGTCTGAAACGGGGGCGGCCGTAGAGGGATCGCATGAGCTGGGTCAAAAAGGTCTACCCGTTCAATGCGGAGCAGACCGTCAACATTTCAAGCGAGTTCGGTCCACTGATCGCGATGTTCGTGGTCAACGGCATTACTGGCAAGGTCGAGGACGGCACCTGGGCGCTGCTGGCCGGGACAGTCCTCGCCATGGTGGCGATGCAGATGGTGCTGAAGCGCCTCCCTATCTTCCCGTTGATCGCATCAGGCGTCACGGTGGTGTTCGGGATCATGACGCTCGTCACCGGCGACGCCACGTGGGTCCAGATCAAGGTGACGATCTTCAACGCGCTGTTCGCGCTGTTCCTGATCGTCGGGCTGATCCTGAAGAAGAACTTCTTCCAGTATATCTTCGAAAAGACATTCCACTACACCCGCGAGGGCTGGGACAAGCTGACCTGGAGCTTCGCGATCTTCTTCATCGTGCTGGCCGGTGCCAACGAGTATGTGCGCATCACCTTCCACCAGGGGGTCAACTACAACATCCTCGGGATGACGATGGACGGCGTGAACGTGTGGATCATGTTCAAGATCGCCATCATCATGCCGGCGACTGGCATCTACGCATGGGCCATGACGCGTCTGCTTCAGCGCCACCGCCTGCCGGAGCCGGAGCGCAAGGACATCGTGGCGACGGCGGTTTCTGGCTTGCCCGTCGCGCACAGCAAAGCCGCGACGGACGCAACGCCGGCCGGGTGAGGCTACCCGCCCCAGGCCCTACCGCGGTCCGCTCGCGTGCGCTGCACCGCGGAAGATGGCGTTGGCGAGAAGGACGTTGAGGCCGTCGAGATAGGCGCGCACGGTCGGGTTCTGGGTGAACACGATGAGCTGGCCGCGGCCCTTCGGCTCCACGACGACAAACGGCTTGAACGCCAACTGTCGTTTCGTCTCCTCCCAGAGATAGCCGGAGGTCACGAGTTCTGCGGGGCCCGCGAACGTGACGACATTGACGCCGTCGTCGCGCCTTGCGGGCGTGTAGATGTCGCTGCCAGACATAAGCACGTTGAGTGACGGCTTCAGTCCCGCGGCCAGCCAGTGATCGGGATCAGGCGTCGCCTTCACAAGCGCGCCGGGAGAGGCGTCGGGTGCCTCCTCAAGCGGCGTTTCTGCCGCAGTAAGTGCATCGCGTGTCGCAAACTCGGTTCCGGGCGCCGTCGCCTTGCCATCGGGCGTCGACGGTTTGTCCTTCCGGAAGGCGGTCTCGCGCCTTATGGACGACATGTCGGACTTGGGGTCCGTTACGAACCGCGCCGCTTCTCCGATCGCGATGAGGACGCCGCCGCGCTGCATCCACGCGCGCAGGCCCGCGCCGCCATCGCCCATGACACCGCCAAAGTTGCCGCCTTCGGGCAGGATCACGACGTCGAACTGCGAGAGTTCGCTCGAAGACAGCGACGACGTGCGGATCGGCGTCACGGGGTAGCCGAACTGACGCTCGATGACGAAGCGGAGATTGCCCGCTGCGATTGCACGCGTTGGCGCGTCCCATGCGAGGGCGATACGCGGTGCGTGGTGGGCCACCACCTTGGAGCTGCCGAAGCTGGGGCCATCGGTGATCCAGCTGTCGTCGATTCCGGTCAGGCTCGCGCCGGTTTCGGCAGCAAGACGCTGCACCTTTGCGGCTAGCCCGTCCGTGCTGGTGTTGCGGAAGATGAGCGTGCCGGCTGGATAGGTGCGGCCTTCATGCGTGAAGACGAAGTCGGAACTGGAAACCGCGATGCCTTCCCGCAGCGCGGAGGCGAGCAGGCGCACAGCAGATGTCGAGCCCCACGGCGCAAGGAAGCCATAGGCAGCTTCTGGCCGCGACACGACGCCCGGGAGCTCAGTATCTGCCGCGAACGGAGCTAGTGCTCCGGTCGCTTCATCAGCGCAGCGGTCGGTGGTCACGTTGAACATCACGGGAAGGGACCACGCCGTGACATCGTAGAGTTCGGGTTCGAGGTCCTTGGCGCGGCGGCGTTCCTGCTCAGCCATGAATTTCGGGTCCAGCGAGACCTGCGGCTCCATCAGCGTGCGGACGAGGCGGCCCGCGGGCTGGGCAAGCGACACCGCGTAGGAGCCTGCCGGATAGGTTTTGCGGCAGGCGCGGATCGTGTCTGTGGCGCGGCTTACCTCAACGCCCTGCGCGGCGAGCAGCTTGGCGAGACGATCGGCGGTCGACTGGTCCTGCTGTGGCGGGATCACATAGGAGCGCACCGCCCCCTTGCCGCCTTCATCGATGGCTGAGGCGCGGTAGGCGTAGAAGTCGCGCAGCATCTTCTCGCGGTTGGAGGCGACGGTTTCCAGCGTCGCGATGGACGAGGTGAAGTGGCGGCGCACCGTATCCTGATAGCTCATGTCCATGCCGTCGGAGCGGTGCGCGAGAAGCCCGCGTGCGGACGCCTGCTCATAGGTTGTACCGATCGAGCCGTGGAACAGCGGCCACGCGGCACCGTAGCCGGGATAAAAGGCGTCGTACACTTCGCGGGTGAAGTAGGAGAAGCCGAACTGGTCGAACCAGCGCGCATTGTTGCGGCCGATCAGCTTGAGCGCGTCGCGCTGGGTCTGCGTGATGTCCGGGTTGTAGGGGTCAGCTTCGGGCGAGAAGAAGTAGGTCGAGTCCGAACCCATCTCGTGCAGGTCCACAAAGACGAGCGGAAACCAGTTCTGGAAAATCGCGACGCGGCCGCGTGTCTCCGGCTGTGTCAGCGAGATCCAGTCGCGGTTCATGTCGAACAGGTAGTGGTTGGTGCGCCCGCCCGGCCATGGCTGGTTGCGCTCGGCGGCGATGCGGCTGCCGGAGGGCTCGAGTCCAGTCGTGTCATAGAAGCCATTCACGAAGCGATCGCGGCCATCGGGGTTCTGGACGGGGTCGATGAAGACAACCGTGTTGGCTAGGATATTCTGGACAGTGGAATCATTGCTGGCGGCGAGCAGGTGATACGCCGTCATCATCGCCGCGTCGGAGGAAGAAATCTCGTCGCCATGCACGCCATGGCCGAGCCAGACCGAACCCGGCGCGCGGGCGATGATGGCGTTGGCGGCGGCTTGCGATGTGCGGCGCGGATCGGCGAGGGCCTTCATGTCGGCGGAGAAGGCGTCGAGTTGGGAGATGCGCTCGGGCGAGCCGATGGCGACGTAGACCAGTTCGCGGCCCTGCCAGCTCTTTGCGTAAGGCGTGACCACGATGCGTCCGGGCGCGGCCTGCTGCAGGGCGCGGAAATAGCGGATGACGTCGGCGGCGGGCGTGATGCGCTCGCCGGACGGCTTGCCGAGCACTGACTCGATAGTGGGGATGGCGGGATCGTAGGTGACGCCGGGCAGGAAGCTCTGCGCGCTGGCCGGGGGCGCGGCCGACAGGCCAAGCACGATGACGGCAACAGCGGCGGCGGCGAAACGGAGGAGATTCATGCACGGCCCTCTTCTGGCGTCCTACCTAGCGCGGACGTCGGGCGCGAGTCAGCGGCAGTCGCCCCATCGGCGAAAGAAACCTGTGGCCTCGCCGCCTATTGCGGCAACAACCCGCCCGGCGGCGTGTAGTGCACGCCCGCGCCCGGTCCGAGCGGCAGGTCCAGGAAGACCCAACCCGCCGTCATGATCATGCCAGCTACCGCGAAGCTGAGCGCATAAGGCAGCATCAACGCCAGCAATGATCCTACGCCGAACGTCTTGTCGTATCGCCGCGCGAAAATGAGGATCAGCGGGAAGTAGGACATCAGCGGCGTCATGATGTTGGTGAAGCTGTCGCCCATGCGATAGGCGGCGGTGGTCATTTCCGGCGAGATGCCCAGCAGCATGAACATTGGCACGACAACAGGCGCGAGCGCGCTCCATTTGGCCGAGGCTGAGCCGATGAAGAGATCGAGGAAGGACGAGAAGGCGAGGACGCTGATAAGAAGGACGGGGGCAGGCAGGTTGATGGCCTTCAGGACTTCTGCGCCGTTGATGGCCGCGATGGGGCCGAGGCGCGACCAGTTGAACATCGCCACGAAATGCGCCGCGAACAGCGCGAAGACGATGTACGGCGCTAGCGACCGCACGCCATCGACCATGCGGTCGATCACGTCGCGGGTGTTCTTCACCGCCCCCGTGGCGATGCCGAATGCGGCCCCACAAGCAAGAAACAGCAGCGCGAACGCGCCGATGAGCGCGCTGTAAAAGGGCTGCAGTTGGGCCGGGCCTTCGGCGGATTCGTCGATCAACGGCGTGTAACCGGGCCAGAGGGACATAGCGGCGAAGAAGCTGACGACGGCAAGCGCCGCGATGCCGGCCCAGGCGAGGCCGCGCTTTTCTTCAGTCGTGACGGCCGACTTGGCGAGTTCGGCCTGCAACGCATCGTCGGCCTGCCCACCCCACTTGCCGAGGCGGGGCTCGACCACGCGATCCGTGATGAACCAGATGATGGGGGTGAACAGAACGACGATAGCCAGGATGAACCACCAGTTGCCCAGCGGGTTCATGCGCCAGGCCGGATCGATGATCTGCGCGGCCTCCTCCGTGAATCCGAACAGCAGGACGTCGAGTTGGCCGGGCGTGATGTTGCCGGCAAATCCACCAGAGACTGCAGCAAAGGCGGCGGCGAGCCCGACCAGGGGATGGCGGCCGACGGCCGCATAAAGAAGGGCGGCGAGCGGGATGAACACGACGTATGCCGCTTCGGAAGCGTGATGCGAAGTCATGCCGATGATGCAAACAAGCGGCGTGAGGATCACGCGCGGTGCGTCGCGCAGGCTGCCGCGGATGAGGGCGCTGAACAGACCGACGCGCTCGGCAACGCCGGCGCCGATCATCACAAGCAGCGCAAGGCCAAGCGGGGCGAACCCCGTAAGCGTGCGCGGCATCTCGGTCAGAAGGCGGGACATGTTCGCCTCCGAGAACAGGCTTTCGGCGCGATAGGTTAGGAGGCCGTTCTCAAGGGTGGCGTATTGCGGGGCGGTGTCGCCCGGATAGCCAAGCGAAGCGGACCAGCCCTGCGCGGCGCCGATGGCCGACAGGATCATCAGCAGGCCGATCAGCCAGACAAAGATCATGATGGGATCAGGCAGGAAGTTACCGACCTTCTCCACGAAGCCGAGGAAGCCCTTCTGCCTTTGGGGGGCGGGCGAGTCGTCGGGCGACGGGTTCTGGGCGGCGTCGCTCATGCGGCGTCTCCTGTTTGTTCAAACGGGAGACGATGGTCGCCGACCCTGCGTTGCAACGATCATGTCGGCGAGGCCGCGCCGCCGCAACCAGGGGCGGTGGGATTTTCGTCGATGCTATCGCGCTGACCGCACCATGATCACCCTGCGTTAGGTGAAATCGCCGCTACGCGGCTGCTCCGCCACCGAACTCAGTCGCCAACCGGGGCGTGGTCTTCGTCATCTTCTGCGGCGTGCGCCCGGTTTATGGCGGCGAGCGTCTTCTTGTCGAGTCTGGCACAGTCGAGGACCACCTTGACGTCATGAACATCGCGGACGGCGTTCATCGGCACTGTGAAATCACCGGCGTTTTCGATGTAGATGACCAGATCGTACTTGTTCACCGCGCGCACTGCGCCGAAGGCAACCTCTCCCTCGTGCAGGAAGACGGGGTGTTCAACGCGGATCGGTTCAGCCATAGCGGAGCTCCTCTTTCAAGAGGAAGTAGTGCGTTCGCCGGACAGCGTTAGTTCTTCGCGCCGATGAACTCGTCGATGGTGCGGCGGGCGATGACCATTGCCTGCACTTCGCCGGCACCCTCGAATATATTGAGGATGCGGGCGTCGCACAGGACGCGGCTGACAGGGTATTCGAGCGCGAAACCATTGCCGCCATGGACCTGCAGCGCATTGTCGGCCGCGGCCCAGGCGATGCGCGCAGCCAGCATCTTTGCGAGGCCGGCTTCGAGATCGCAGCGCTTGCCTGCGTCTTTCTGTCGGGCGGAGAAATAGGTGAGCTGCCGTACCCCGATGAGTTCGGCTGCCATCATCACGAGCTTGTCCGAGGTGCGCGGGAAATCGAAGATCTGGCGTCCGAACTGTGTACGGTCGAGCGAATATCTGAGGCCAAGCTCAAGCGCACACTGGGCGACGCCGATGGCGCGCGCGGCGGTCTGGATGCGTGCCCCTTCAAAAGTAGCCATCAGGTGCCTGAAGCCCTGGCCTTCGA
>Ga0163144_10003809_pt1 | contig 34360 bp, 25 predicted proteins | sample OliLak19BULKMAT1_FD_123175 | JGI IMG/M metagenome (GOLD analysis project Ga0163144, IMG submission 123175) | Freshwater microbial mat bacterial communities from Lake Vanda, McMurdo Dry Valleys, Antarctica - Oligotrophic Lake LV.19.BULKMAT1 | ecosystem: Environmental > Aquatic > Freshwater >...
CTCCCGCTTCCGTCAGCGGCACCTGACGAGGATCGTCGGCCCGGCCCCCTGCGTTGGCCGTGCTCTCACCGTGCCGTATCCACCAGCAATCGACCACCCGTAAAATCTCCTTCTGCGCGGCGCCAGCGCCCTCGCTCCGAACGTAGGCACCGCGACGGGCCGGCGCGAACTTTCCGGGCCGCGCGTCGTATACTTCCGCTCGGCCCGCGTCACCCCCGCGACGACCATTCATATTCTGACGGAGGCCTTGGGGGGTTGGCCACAGGTTTTTGAGAACCCGCCGCCCGAACCTTCTCTGGTCCCGCGCGTCTTTGGGTATGGAGGCTCCGATCAATGGCCAACGGCAAATGGACGAAGGACGAACTGCTCTCGCGCGAAGTGAAGCACATCGACATCACGAAGGTCGATCAGCGGTCCGTGGTGACCGCCTATCGCGACATGGCATACACCGCCCGGACACTGGCCCAGGCCGCCGACATTTACTCGATGATGTTGAAGGACAAGGGGTGCGCCGTGGTGCTGACCCTGGCGGGCAGCCTCATCTCGGCGGGGCTCAAGAAGGCCATCATCACGTTGGTCGAGAACAACATGGTCGATGCGATCGTCTCGACCGGCGCCAACATCGTCGATCAGGACTTCTTCGAGGGCCTCGGGTTCAAGCACTACATCGCGCCCGGCAGCCCGGAAGCGCCGCCGGTTGATGACATGACGCTGCGGAACCTGATGATCGACCGCATCTACGACACCTATATCGATGAGGACAACCTGCGGGAGTGCGACGCCGTGACGCACCGCATCTTCAACCAGTTCGAGCCGGGGGCCTACTCCAGCCGCGAGTTTATCGAGGCCATGGGGGCCTACCTCGTGAAGAACCACCCGAAGAATGAGTCGATCGTCAAGACCTGCTTCCAGAAGCGGGTCCCCATCTTCGTGCCCGCGTTCAGCGACTGCTCCGCTGGCTTCGGCATCGTCCTCCAGCAGACCGAGGCAATCGAAGAAGGCCGCGGCCAAGTGGCCTTCGACAGCGGCAAAGACTTCCGCGAACTGACGGATATCAAACTGGCCTGCAAGGACACCGGCCTTCTGATGCTCGGCGGTGGCGTCCCCAAGAACTTCGCCCAAGACATCGTCGTGGCCGCCGAACTGTTGAGCGAGCGCAAGGGCGGCAAGGCCCGCGGCGATGTCGGCATGCACAAATACGCGATCCAAATGACCGTGGCCGACAGCCGCGACGGGGCTCTCTCGGGCTCGACTCTCCGCGAAGCCTGCTCGTGGGGCAAGGTCGACATCGTGCACGAGCAGATGGTGTTCGGAGAACTGTCGGCTCTCTTCCCGATCCTCGCCAGCGATGCGTATCACCGCGGCCAGTGGAAGGGGCGCAAGGGCTTCAAGTTCGCCGACCTGTTCGAGAAGGGGACGGGGATGCCGAACTTTGTGGCCGGCCGAAGCGGAGCAGGAACGGGGGCTGGTCGTAAGAAGGTGGCGGCCCGCTAAGCGTCGCGAATAGCGAGATTTTCAAGGACGGGAGAGGCATCGGCCTTTCCCGTTTTTTCTTGCGCACGTCCTGGGCCTGTGGCGGCGTTACCGGACGGTTGCATCGCGGGCTCGCGCGTGTTGCCGTTTTCTGATATTCTCCCCGCGGTTTCCGCTGAAACGCGGTCGTGCGACGCGGTTGTTACGCTGGAACCGGGGGGGTTTCATGTGGTATCTCGTGATCGGTGGGTGTGTTCTGATGCTCGCCGCGGCGGTCGTGATCGTCATTCGGCGGAGGCGGCGGCGTGGCGTTCCGATCTCGATCGTGGCGCTGCGGTCCTCGCCCCGTCGCCTCACCGAGGCCGATGTCCGGGCGGCCTGCCGCAAGGCGATGGGCATGGCCGTGGGCGTGCAGCGCCTTGAGCCGGATGCGAACACCGTCTGCTATCTCGTGACTACCGAGTCGGCGCCGCCGGTAGGCATCATCGACAGTTCCGTCCCGTACGCCGATGCGGACAGCCTGCGCGAGTCGGCGGAGCGGAGCAGTCACCCGACCACACGCGGCGCGATCGCAAACCACGCCGCGTGGATCGGCGTCGACGCCATGGGTGTCGACAGCGCGAGCGTCGGCAGCGACGATCGATCCGCCATCTACGGATACCTGGGCAAAATCGCCGCCGCCCTCCTCGATGAGGAGTCGCTGCTTCTATGGCTCCCCGCCGACAACCTCGTCGGCGGAATCGACGCCACGACCCCCGCCACTCTCCGGAGCGGGAAGGTGGCCTCCGTCTTCGGCGTGTCGGACTTCAACGACCGCATTACGTCTGTGAAGACCGATGACGCCGCCATCGCAGGGGCCATCGCGGAGGCCCAGCGGCGGCTGCCCGAGTTCTGCGCTGCCCTGGAATCGCCCGGTGGGGCCGAGAGCGCGCTGTTCAAGGCCCGATTCAAGACTTCCGATGGGGGCCATGAGTATGTGTGGCTCACGTTCTCCCGGATGGGCGAAGGTGACATCCGGGGAGAGATCGTCAACCACCCGCTTGACCCTTCGATCCCCAAGAAAGGGAGCATCGCGGCGATCACACTCGACGAGATTGTCGATTGGGCGTACGTTGATCGAACGGGCAAATCGCACGGGCTGTTTGTCGAACGGCTATTGAGCTCCCGCTAGAACCAGCCGACAGTAAAGCCCTTGGTGAGGGGGCGATGGATGGTGTACCCTCAGCGATTGGGGTTTTCAGGAGAACCGACCCATGGCGGATTCCGAAATCAGTAAAGTGTTGCTCGTCATCATCGCGATCCTCATGCCGCCCTTGGCGGTAGGACTCAAAACCGGCTTGGGGATGCCGTTGGTGATCAGCCTGGTGCTGACGCTGCTCTTCTACATCCCGGGCTTGCTGCATGCGCTGTGGGTGGTGCTGAAGTAAGCGGACGCCTGAGGAAGTGGCGGCTCTCATTCCCGGATCCAGCGGTCGCGGGGACGGCGCCTGCCTCAAAGACAGCCGGGCGTCGCGGCGTCACCCGGGCAGATTCTTCTCGATCCAATCGTCCTGCCGCAACACGCCCTCACGGTTCGTTCGGTCGCGGGCCTCGCTGCGCCACTGCGCAAAGCGGAAGAGGCAAGAGGTCGCGCCGCCCGCCGCCAACTCCGGGCCCGTCATGCGGGCCCGCATCAGTTTCGCGGCCTTGCGGGTGTACCGCTGCACGAGTTCGTCCTCGAAACTCACAAAAATCTGCGACGAGCCGGGGTCACCCTGACGTCCCGCGCGCCCGATGAACTGGCGATCGATCCGCTTGGCCCCGTGCATCTCGGTGAGCAGCACGTGCAGGCCGCCGTTGCGGCGGGCGTGGATGTCGAGGTGAATGTCGGTGCCGCGTCCGGCCATATTGGTGGCAACGGTGACCGAGGCGTCGGTGTTGGGCCGGCCGCCCGGGGTGGCGGGGGGTGCGCCGTGCCCGGCCCGCGAGATGAAATCGGCCTCTTCCTTGTCGAAGTTGGCGTTCAAGACCTGGTGAGGGACGCCCCTCTGCGTGAGCAGATTCGCGAGGAGTTCGCTGGCCGCGATCGAGCGTGTGCCGACCAGCACGGGCCTGCCAGCGGCGTTGATCTGGGCGATCGATTCGGTGACCGCCGACCACTTGTCGCGCTGCGTGGCGAAGACGCGGAGCGGCCTGGCCTCCCGGATGACGGGCTTGTTAGTCGGGATGACGGTGACGGGCCTCGCATAGACACCCTCCATCTCGACGGTGGCGTCGGCGACGGTCCCCGTCATGCCGCACAGGAAGGGGTAACTGCGGAAGAACTTCTGAAAACTCATACGGGCCAGGGTTTCGCGATCGGCCGTCACCTCCAACCCTTCCTTGGCTTCCACCGACTGGTGCAGGCCGTGCTCCCAACTTCGGTCGGCGAGGAACCGCCCGGTGTACTCATCCACAATCACGATTTTGCCGTCGACGATCGCATACTGCTGGCCCAAGAGGTAACAATGGATGGCGACGAGAGCCTGGCGGACGAGTTCTTCGCCGCGGCGGGTGGCCTTCCAGATGGGGTCGGCCCCGTTCGCCAAGGCTTGTTGGAAAAACTGACGGAGGCGCTCCTCGCCGCGGCGTTTGAGGTCAACGCGTTTGCGAACCAGGTCGGCCTCGTAGTCGGGGCCTTCGTCGAGCTTGCGGGCGATCTCGACCGCCTGGCGGTAGATGTGGGCCATGTCGTCTTCGCGACGTGAGCGGGCGATGATGAGCGGAACCACGCCTTCATCGATGAGGACGGCGTCGGCCTCGTCGACCAGCGCCGCCCGGAGGCCCGGGACCATCGGCCCCGAGCCCGCGCCCGCCCCGGGGGTCAGCAGCATCTGTCGGCCCGTCCACGCGGTGTTGGTGCGGCCCATGCGAATCTGGTCGCGCAGCCAGTCGGCGGTGATCTGCTTGGGGGTGCCGTAAATGATGCCCCGGGCGTACACACCGGTCCGCTCGGCGGGCTCCATTTCCTGAGTGATGGCCCCAACCGTGAGCAGGCAGCGCTTGTAGATGTCGCCCCGAGACTGGGCGTCGCGGCCGGCGAGGTAGTCGTTGACCGTAAAGATGTGAAGGTGGCGACGCTGCCACGCGATCAAGGGGGCGGCGATGGAGCCGGTCAGGGTCTTGCCTTCGCCGGTGAGCATCTCGATGATGCGGCCGTGATAGAGCGCAAGGGCACCCATGAGTTGGACATGGAAGGCTTCTTCGCCCGTGGCGCGGCGGGCGACCTCGCGGGTGAGGGCCAGGCCCCGGCGCACGGCTTCATCATCCTGCCGGCCCCGCAGGAAGACCTCGCGGGTGCGTTCAATGGCATCGTCGAGGGCGGCCTCGGAGTGGTTGTGAATCTCGGCTGCCAAGGCGTCGATCCGCGTGGCTTCGGCGGCCAAGAAGCCCTTGGCCGTGCGGCGGTTGCGGAGAATCACGCCCATCCGCGAGGCGAACCGGTCGGCCCCTTTATAGACGATGGGCCGCTGCCGCCGGGAGCGGAGCGACTCGTAGAGGACGTGGTAGTGGGTGAGAGATTGCATAGGTGAGAACGGCACTACGGATCAGGCGCCGCGAACACTCCTTTTCTTCTTCCGGCGACCAGCCGCGCGTCCCGTAACGGCCCGCCGTCGCTCGAATGCTGTTCGGGTCTTCTCGATCTCCTGCTGCAAGTCTTGCTCGGACGGCAAACTCAATCTGTACCGCTTGGCGAGCATGGTGTTCGTGAGCCCCTCCATCGCGTACTTGACGACGGGTGCGCTTGTCCCCGCCGAAAGGATCAACCCGACCGGGGGATTCTCGTCCTTGTGCGTCCAGTGTTCACGGGCATAATTGAGATAGAGGTTCATCTGCCCGACATCGGCGGGCGTGAACGTCGAGAGTTTGAGATCAAAGATGATGAGGCACCGCAGCCGTTGATGAAAAAACAGCAGGTCGATGCGGAACCATTGGTCGCCGACGCGGAGCCGCCGTTCCCGGCCGACGAAGGCGAAGTCGCTGCCGAACTCAAGAAGGAACGTCTCGAGCCGACGAATGATCGCTTCTTCAAGATCGTGCTCCGAGCACTCGTCCTTAAGATCCAGAAACTCCAGAACCAGCGGGTCCTTGATCTCCTCCTCGGGCGTGATGCTGTCCCCGGGCACGCGACGTTGGCCCTTGACGAGCATCAGCGCCTTGTCTTTGGAGAGCGCCGTTCGCTCATAAAACTTCGAGTTGACCTGCCGGTCCAGTTGACGAACGGACCACCCGCCGCGGAGCGCCTCCGCCTCATAGAACATGCGCGCGTGCTCGTTAGTGACGGAAAGCAGGCGGACATAATGAGACCACGGCAGAGGGAAACGGGCGGAGATCACAGAACTCCGAGACACTGTCTCGGAAATTGACCGCACCGAAGATTTCCGAGACAGCGTCTCGGAAATGTGCGGCAGCGGATGCGATGCGTAGAAACGCCGCAGCAATTCCAGGTTGTCCGCGGAGAAACCCCGACCGAACTGCTTCGAGAGGTCGACGGACATCAGACTCAGCAATCGCTGCCCGTACTTGGCACGATCCGACCCGCGCTGCTCGTACTCCACGATCCGCCGCCCGACGTCCCAGCAGGTCGCGGTCATGACCGCGTTGACCGCGCGAACCGAAGTGCCCCGCGCGGACTCGAACAGCTCGACCATGCTGCCAAGCACCGCTCGGTAATTGACGCCGCTCCGGGTGACCGAGGCGGGGGGTTTGGCTGATGTGTTCTTCATCACACTCACACCTTCGCGCGGCCCTGGATCAGTTTCTGAAGGCGATCAACCCACTGGGTGAGGAGCGGACGGGCGGGGAGCGTGAAGCGGAGGGCGACGCGCTCGCCCGGACGGGCCGCGTTGGCAAGGCTGCCGGCGTTCACGAGTGAGCCGGGGCCCGCGAGGGCACCATTGGCGTCGGGCTTCTTGTAGACGAACACCTTGAAGAGCGGCCGGGCCGCCATCATCCCGCTGCGGTCGTCGGCCTTGGTTTCAATGGTGCCGCCGCCCGCATACCCGAGTGAGGGATGCGGAAGTTCATTGAGGCCCGCGGGCAACGGACGGTCGGCGACCCCCTCGACCACGTTGCGGACGTCGCTGGTGAGCCGGTATTGGACGCGGATGGCGTCGGAGGAAAGTTCGTGCAGCCAGGAGGCTTCGTTCTGCGTCAGTGTGGCCGTGACGCGGAGTGTGTCTTCGTTCACGACCTCGCACAGGGGCTGGCCTTCACGCACGAACGAGCCGAGCAAAAGGCCGGGATCGGCCGTCACGATCCGGCCGCCGTGCGGAGCCCGCACGATCAGACGCTCCTTCTGATCGCGGAAAAAAGCCACCTGCTCCGTCATAGACGCGACGTACTCCGCGGCGATCTGGGCCTCGCCCGGCGTGCGCGTCATGGCGTACTGCTCTTTGCTGATGGCCTCGGCGATCTGGGCTTCCCCCAGCGCGATGGCGGCGTCGATCTGCGGGCTGGAACAGGTCGCAATCGGGTCCCCGCGGGCGACAAGATCGCCGGTGTGGACGTGGGCCTCCTCGACAAAGCCGTCCGCCCCGAAGTAGACGCCGCTGCGCTGGGCGGACTCGATGACGCCGACCGCGCGTCGGCGGTCGGGCATCGGGACGAGGCCCAGCACACCCAAGCCCACAGCGATGAGGGCAAGGCTGGTGAGGATCGCGCGGGGGCGGCGGTCGGCGAGCTGGGCGTTCGTGGCCAGCCAATGAACGAACCCGCCGATCGGGAGGACGAACCACATCGCGGCGGTCCAGACCGCGAGGATGAGCCCGATGGCGAAAAGTTGCCCCATCACATACAGCGTGATCGAGACAAAGAGCACGACACGGTAGATCATGGCGCCGATGCCGTAGACCAACAGGATGATGGCCTCGGAGCCGCTGGAGGTCGGGGGAACCGGGTTGCGGACCCGGTAGAGATGCTTCTGGGCCATGAACTTCAGCATCTGCATCGACCGCTGCATCAGGTTGGGGACTTCGAGGAGGTCCGACAGGATGTAGTAGCCGTCGAAGCGCATCAGCGGGTTGGCGTTAAAAATGACGGTCGAAACGCTGGCCGTGAACATCGCGTTATAGGCGATCTGGTGGAGGAGGTTGCCCTCGGGGGTCGCGAGCCACACAAAGGCCGCCGCCGCCGCGATCGTGAGTTCAAAGATCATGCCGCCTGCGCCCACGGCCATGCGCTGCCACTTGCTCTCAAAGCCCCACGACGACGAAGCATCGACGTACGGCGCGGGCAGCAGAACGAGCATCATGGCCCCGAACTCGGGCACTTGGCCGCCGAAACGCTTGCAGATGATGCCGTGCCCGGTTTCGTGGATCAGCTTGACGACGATGAACACCGCGATCATCCACGGCCAGTTGGAAGGGGCCACGGTCGAGCCGAAGCCGTCCCGCAGCCGGTCCCAGTGCGGGATCACGGCGGTGAACCCCGCAATCACCCAGACGGCCCACACCAGGAGCCCCCAGCGGTTGAGGATGGGCCGGAAGATCGGCTCAAGCCACGAGAGCAGGCGGTCGGGGTTGAAGAGCCGGACCTTGAAATACATCAGCCCGATCGCCTGCTGACGGACCTTCTTGCCGAGCCGCTCGCGCCCGCGTCGGAGCAACTGATCGGTCTCCGGTGAAGCGTCCCCCGACAGCAGGTTGGCCGAGTACAACTGGGAGAGCAACTGGATGATGTCGTTCTGGGTGAGGGATTCATCGCCGTGGCGCGAGAGGCCGAGTTTCCAGAGTTCTTCGATGGAGCGGAGGCCGTCGAACAGGCCGACGAACTCGTAGGCGACGGGGCTGAGCCGGTAAAACTGGTTCGACGACGGATCGCGAACCACATGCCAGCGCCTGCCCCGATAGTGCTGGCGGGTGATCTCAACGTGGGGGCGCAGGCGCGGCTTCATCAGCCGGACACGGTGCCAGAAGGGAGAAAATGTGGATCGTTCGCTCATGGGGTGAGAAATAGGCAGATAAGCCGATGGGCAGATGGGCAAATACGAAGGACGGGAGGAACAGTGTGCGTCGAGTTTCAGTGTTGGCGGCAAGTGTTGGACAGAATCGTACCGAGCATTTTTCGCAGTTCGAGTGCTTCGCTCCGAAGCGGGGCCAGACGATCAGGAGGAATCCAGCCACGGCGAACAACGACCCGAAGCCAATATTGCGATTCGCATAGTTCCTTCATGGCAATGGCCACACACCGCTAGAAGTCTCCGACGCTCATCGCTTCATCGGCTTCGGACATGTTTGCTCCGATGGAAGTGCCGGAACCGCAGAGCTGATCAATGATTCTGGGCCAACGACGCTGCGTTTCCAACGTTTCAACAACGTCGAGCACGCGGTCGGTGGACGCTTCTATCCGAGGCATCGGATCACCGTGAAGTCGGGGCATAGGTCACATTCTCTGTAATGATTCTCGTCAAGAATTTCTGCTCTTGTTTGCCCATCTGCCTGTCTGCTGATCTGCCCATTTCAATCACCACCACAACCACACCCGCGCCGTATCGATCACCCTTCGCGTCGCGATCCACACCAGGCTCCGGCTGGGGCCGTCGAACTTGGCCTGGCCCTCCATGCCCGGGCGGTAATTCGTGGGCAGGGGTTCGGAGAGTTCGCCACGGACCTCGAAGGCGTTCTCGCCCTCCTCGGCCTGGGCGAGGGGGACGATGCGGCTGACGGTGAAGTTGTACTCCTTGCTGGGGTCGCTCTTGGGGGTGATCTGTCCGGTCTGGCCGATCTCAATAAAGCCGATGTCGCGGTCGTCAACCTTGGCGATGATCTCCATCTTGGACAGATTGGCAACTTCCAGGAGTTTGTCGCCGAGCTTGATGGACGCAGAGACTTTGTCTTTGAGGTCGCCCGCGACCACAACGCCGCCGATGGGGGCCGTGACGGTGCTCCGCTCGATCTGCTGGTTAAGCAGGTCAAGCCGCGCCTGAGCCTGCGCGGCCCTGGCCAGCGCCTGCTGCGCGGCGGACTGATCTCCCTCCTTGAGCGCCTGGTCCGCTTCGGTTTCGTATTGCACGATCTGGCTGCGGGATTCGAGTGCGCTCAGCCGCCGTTCGCGCGTGTCGAGCAGGAGGAGGGGTTGCCCGGCTTCCACCTCTTGGCCGGGCACGGCCGCGGCGGTGACGGACTCGATGGTCGCGTCGAAGGGCGCCGAGATCGTCCGGCGCTCCGTGGCCTGCAGCGTCATCGGGGCACCGATGCGGTACGGGATGTGCACAAGCACGGCCGCCAACGTCGCGAGCATCACCAAAATCCCGACCGCCTTCCACACGGTGTTCCGGGGGCCGACGGCCCACGCCGCGGTCTTGACGGACCAGTCGACGGTGCGCTTGGCGATCGACCGATCGTCGCTGTAGCGAACCCACAGGACGGGTGCGACCAGATCGAACGCGGCCTGCAAAAGTTCGATCGTTGCGAGCTCCATCCGGCCCTCGGACAACGATTCGATGGTCACGACCCCCACGGTGCGCTCGCCCGATGGGTCGCCGACGCGGAGCGGAAAACTGGCGGCTCTGAGCCGGGCGTCGGTGGACGCAAGCTCGCGGTGGGCGTGGGTCACGGCCTGCGCCAGAACCACGTCGCCGCCCGGGCCGCCCGCTTGCGGGGGTGGGTACAGAATCGTCTGATCCTGGTCGAGGCATTCATCCATCGCGGCTTCGATCCGCTGCACCAGGGCCATGCGGCGGTCGAGATTCTCGGTGTCGCTCATCGCCACAACTTCCGCGTACCGCCGGCCCGACTGGCCTTTGGCGCGGACGCTGCCCGGCCCTTTGATCCACCCGAGCGCAACGCGATCAACCGCGAGTTGGCGGGCCAGATCGTTGACGAGTTGCAGCCCGCACCCTTTGAACGCCTCGGTCGCGTTCATCGATGCGATCAGGCGGGTCGCGAGGTCGAGCGCCGCGGTGGAGGCCCGGCTGCGCTTCAGCGCCTGGCGGGTCCAGTGGCCAAAAACATACCCCGCGATCACTTCGACCAGCGCGAGTGTGGTCTGGAGGGCCTGCTTGGAGCGCGAGTCCAGCAGGAGCGTAATCGCCCCCATGCTGGGGGCGGGCGTGTTGGCATCGACAAGCGCCGACCCCGCCACCGGGACGGCCATCAGGTAGCCCTTGGCGGACTGCCCGGGGTCGTACATCGCATCGTCCTGACCTTCCAAGCCAAAGACCCGCGTCTGCCCGGACGCCGCCACGGTCCGCGCAGCGCCCTTGGCCTCCGGCCCGTGCGGGATCGACGCCTCATCGACGTGCGCGAGGTCCAAAGGCCCCGACTCCGCCGTTGGCCCCGACGGCTCGCCCGGAGCGTTCGTGGGTGGCCATGCCAGCGCGGCCCGCGGTTCCACTCCTTCCCCGCTCCCCGGCGGCAGCAACCACAGCACGGCCTGACGAGCGCCGGCCACCTGCCCGAGCGCGGAAACCAGCCGCAATAGGAAGACGCGATCGTCCGGCAACGTCACGGAAAGGTCGGCGACAATCCGCTGCCAGCCGGGGGCTTTGAGATTGGAAAGGTCGATCAAAGGGGGAACCTCGAACGGGTGTGTCGGGTGCGGACCCGGGCTCTATAAAGTCACGGTGGTCACTGCTTTGAAGGTGTCGCGGCGGCCGGCAACACAGACGAGCGCGGCAATGCAGACGACCCCGGCGGTGCATCGAAACGCACCCACGCGGGGTCTCCCGGGATCAGCCGGCCTTGCCCCTCGGGGTTCTGGATCTCGACGCGGATGCGGCGCGTGCGGCTGGCCGGGTCGGCGGCCGGGCTCACCTCGATCACTTTGGCCATCACGTTGCGGGCCGAACCCGCGATATCCAGCATCACCCACGCGTCGTCGCCCTCCTTGATCCTCAGCGTGCGGACATCGGCCATGGGCGCGGGCACGTCGATCCAGAGCAGATCAACGTTCACCACCCGGAGCACCTTGTCACTCTCGCTCACGTTCTGCCCGACATCAACCAAAATGATGTCGACCACACCGTCAAACGGTGCCCGCAACGTCAGTTTGTTCAGGCGGGCTTCGCGGGCCTTGATCCCGATCACCTCCTGCCTCTGCTGCACGATCGCGTTCTGATATTGCAGGTCCGACCGCTCGGCGGTGAGGCGTGCCCGGTCCACCTCTTTCTGGGCACCCCCGCCTTTTTCGCGAACGGTCCGGTACGTGGTGTACTCAAACTGCGCCAGTTCCATCGCCTTCTGGGCTTCCAGCACCGGCAGGTCGGTCTCGGCCCGCATCTTCTGCAATTCAACCAGTGCCAAGTCTTCTGACGTATCCCCCTCCACCAGCGGATCGCCGGCCTTCACCACCTGACCGCCCTTAGCCAGCACCTTGGCAATCTGCGTCGGAATCTGAAATCCCATAATCGAGTCGCGGCTAGGACGCGTCACGCCCTTGGTACCGGCAAACGCCCGGATCGCGGCGGCATCAATCGCCTTGGAATCCGGCCCAGGCGGAGCCACAATCGATCCAGCAGCGGGACTTCCCGAAGGCGTTTGCCCGTGGGCAACCAAGGAAATCCCTGATATTCCGAGAACGAGCGCAGCGGCAGCAAACGAGTTCATCTTCATTGGTAGAGTCTATAGAGGACTGGCCCGTAGAAAGGTTCCTGCATTCACCGCAACGGACGGTGGTGGCTTCGGGAGTTTATGGCACCCGCCGGGCCGCCGCTACCATCCGCCCGACTTGCAACCCGCACCCGTGATCGCGATTTCGATGGGCGACCCCCGAGGTGTCGGGGCCGAGATCATCATCAAAGCCCTTGACCGTGTCGGCGACGCAGCCTCATTCGTTGTCTATGGCGATGCCGAGTACCTCGCGGCGGCCGCCGAGACCGCGAAAATTCCGCAATGGAACCGGCAGGTACGGGCGATTCATGCCGCCGGTGCCGACGGCGGCAATTTGTTGACCGAGGAGGGGGCGGGCGATGCCTCGTTCCGTTGGGCCGAGGCCGCGGCCGGTTGCGTACTTGGTCTACCGGGGGCGGCCGAGCGGGCGGACGCCCTGGTGACCGCCCCTATCTCCAAGGCGGCTTGGGCGGCGGCGGGCCACAACTACCCCGGACACACCGAGTTGCTGGGCGCGATGTGCGGCGCGCCGGAAGGCCGTTTCGCGATGATTTTCCACGCCGCCGCCGCAGAAGAACTGCCCGGCTTGAACGTCATCTTGACGACGGTGCATGTTCCGTTGGCGCGGGTGGCAGAGTTGGTGACGACCGAGCGTGTACTGAACACGATTCGCAGCGCAGCCGCCGCGATGGATGATCTGGGTGTGAAGTCGGCTCGAATCGGGGTGTGCGGATTGAACCCGCACGCGGGCGAGGGTGGACTGCTCGGCGGCGAGGATGAACAGTTCATCCGGCCGGCGGTGGAAGCGGCCAAAGCCGAAGGCCTCGACGTCTCCGGGCCGTTCCCCGCGGACACGATCTTTCGGCGGGCTTTGCTCGGTTTGGAACGCCCCGCCGACTTCGACTGTGTGGTGGCGATGTACCACGATCAAGGGTTGGTTGCCCTCAAGACCATGGCGATGGAGCGGGCCGTCAACCGAACGGTGGGGTTACCCATCATCCGGACGAGCCCGGACCACGGGACGGCGTTCGATCTTGCCGGCAAGAACGCGGCGGACCCGCGGAGCATGATCGAAGCCGTCCGGCTGGCGGTGAGACTCACGCGGGGCCGGGCCGCCCGTTGATCGGCGTCGGGTGACGCCAAGGGAATTAGGTCGATGACTCCCGGCGGGCCAGGATCAGGCAGAACCCGAGCAGGCCGCGCAGCCCGCGGACGTACCCATCGCGCCACCTTCGGCCACGCGCAAGCATCTTCGCCGCTTCAGGATCGTCGGGCCGGGCCAGGGCGAAGGTCTCAAGGGCACGATGGTGGGCCCACTCATACTCGTCCCACTCGCGCGTGGACGCCGAAACCGACCAGAGCGGGCGCAGCCCGGCTGTTGCGAGCCCGTCGAAGAGGCCCGAGAGCGGCACGCACTCATCGATCGTGAGGGGCGTGCCCACGAGGTCGCTCGGCGCGGGTGTCCGCTCCCAGAATCCCTCGCCAATCAGCACGCAGCCGTGCGGTTTGGTGAGCCGGGCGAGCACGTCAAGGGTCTTCGGAAACCCGCCCAGCGCGTGCGAAGAGCCGATGCACACCGAACAGTCAAACGCCGATTCGGGAATCTGGGCGCGGAATCGCCCGGCGTCTCCCTCGTGGACGGTCACACCGCCCCGCATCGCCGGATGGGCGCGATCAAGAAGGCGATCGCGAATTCGTTCACGGGCCGTCGCGGCCATGCGTGCTCCGAGTTCAACCGCGACCGTCTCACACCCGAACCGTTCGGCCAAACGGATCGGGAGCTCGCAAAAGCCCGCTCCGAAATCGATGACCTTGGCCGCCTCACCGTCCGTAAAGCACTCCGCGGCCAGAACGTCGCACGCGCGTTCCATGGTCTCACGTGAAAACGGGTTGGCGTAGACAAGCGATTGGTGGGCGACAAAGGTGTAAAGGTCGGGCATCCCAGTTTGAGAGTACCCGCCCGCCGCCGAGCCGACGATTGGGGGACCGCCCGCAGCGCCGGATATCGACGGCCCGCCCCCCCTTGCACGGTTCTCCCGGTGTAGCCTTTCCCATGCCCTTGACCCCCGCCGCGCAGCGCGAACTTGAGATCATCGACCGCCTGATGCGGGACGTAAGCCTGCAGACCGATCCCACCGAGCTGGTGCGGATCTATAGCAAGGGCGTTCGGCAACTGGCCCCGAGCGACGGCTGGATCTCCCTCAGTCGGCGGCACACGACGCCGCCCGAATTTCATATCACCCGCTTCAGCGGTTGGACCGATTCTCCCGACCCGTGGCGGAACAAGGACGCCCTGCCGCGCTTATCCGGCGGCATCCTCGGCGAATTACTCTACGCGGATACGCCGCTGATTCTCGAGGATTTCACCCCCGACCCCGCCGACCCCGGGTACGAGTATGTCAAGGGGATGAACGCGCTCATCACGTTACCGCAATACGACGGGGGCGTCGCCATCAACTGCTTTGTGATCATGATGAAGGACCCGAAGGACCTTCGCCTGGAGCGCTATCCGTCGATGGTGTGGCAAGCCAACCTGTTCGGTCGCGCGACCGCCAACATGGTGCTCAAGCGTGATCTCGCAGAGGCGTACGAATCGCTCGATAGGGAGCTCAAGGTCGTCGGGGAAATCCAACGCAGCCTGCTGCCGGAACAGTTGCCGACGATCCCCGGCCTCGACCTCGCGGCCCACTACCAGACGAGCCAGCGGGCCGGTGGCGACTATTACGACGTCTTCCCGCTCCGGGACGGCCAGTGGGGGTTGTTTATCGCAGACGTCTCGGGCCACGGCACGCCCGCCGCGGTCATGATGGCCGTCACCCACGCCCTGGCGCATTCGCACCCGGGTGATCCGTGCCCGCCCTCCGCGTTCCTCACCCGCCTGAACCAAGTTCTTGCGAAGCGGTACACGCAGCAGACCGGGAACTTTGTGACCGCGTTCTATGCAATCTTTGATCCGGCGACTCGCCACCTGCAATACTCGTGCGCCGGCCACAACCCGCCCCGATTGCTCCGCGACGGATCCGCAACGCTCAACCGCGTCGCCGATCTCCCGCTCGGGATCGTCGAAGACCAGCAATACCGCGAGGCGACCGTAACTCTTGAGTCCGGCGACGTTCTCGCCCTCTACACCGACGGCATTACCGAGGCCTTCAATCCCGACATGGAAATGTTCGGGGTGGACCGGCTCGACGTCGCGATGCGGGCACACGGCGATGGGGGCCGGGGCGGCGCGGCCGCCCGGGTCACGTCGGTAATGGCGGCGGTGGATGCCTTCGCCCGCGGCAAACCCGCCAACGACGATCGAACGTTGCTGGTGGCGGTCGTGCGGTAACCTCCGGCCGCCAGCCACGAACGTCACGCGGGTACGAAACCCCGGGGCGTGACGGATACAAAGGCCCGGATGAGAGCGACGAGGGCGTTGCGATCAATGGGCTTGGTGGCGTACTCGTCGCACCCCGCCTCGACGCAACGTTCGCGGTTGCCCTCCATCGCGTGGGCGGTGAGGGCGATGATCGGCCCTCGATAGCCGCGGGTACGAAGTTCCGCCGTCGCCCCATACCCGTCAAGTTCCGGCATCTGCATGTCCATCAGAATCACGTCAAAGGCCACTGCCCCCGGGGTGAGCACTTTGTCGACGGCGATCCGGCCGTTCTCGGCGATCTCGACGCCGGCACCGGCCTTCTTCAGAACGAAAGAGATCAGTCGCTGGTTATCGGGGCCGTCTTCAGCAAACAGGATGCGCACGCCACGGAGAGCGTCCGACGGGACGGCGCTTCCAGCTGTGGAGTCAGCGGGAACTTGTGAAGGCATCGGGCCGTGAATCATCGCTACCCCGTGCAGTGATCCGGTCTGGACTTCCAGGCTGAAGGTCGACCCCTTGCCGGGCTCGCTGACGACGGTGATATCGCCGCCCAGCATCCGGGCGAGTCGCTTGGAGATCATGAGGCCCAGGCCCGTCCCGCCGAACTTTCGTGTGGTGGAAGTGTCGGCCTGCATGAACGCACCGAAGAGTGATTCCATCTCAGATGGGGCGATGCCGATCCCGGTATCGCTGACATCGAAGCGGATCACCGGCCGTTCCGCGTCGGGAGAGGTCGCCATGCGGCACGAGATGCATATACCGCCTTTGACGGTGAACTTCACGGCATTGCTCGTCAGATTCATGATGATCTGGCGCAGACGGGTGGGGTCGGTGTGGATGCGCGACGGCACCGTCCCCGGGATGTCGACGTCGAACGCGAGCCCTTGCTCGAGCGCCCTTGGACGCAGCAATTTCTCAACGTCCGCCATGATCTCGGCGGGCGAAGCTTGCACGTGCTCGACATGCAACTTGCCAGCCTCGATCTTGGAGATGTCGAGAATGTCGTTGATGATCGACAGAAGATGGGACGCGTTGCGGCGGATCGTCTGCACGCTGTCATTGCGGTCGGCGGCCGACTGCGACCGGTCGACCATCAGGTCGGCGTACCCGAGAATCGCGGTCATGGGCGTGCGGATCTCGTGGCTCATGTTGGCGAGGAACTCGCTCTTGCACCGCGTCGACTCCTCGGCCTCACGGCGGGCCGACTCGAACTGAGCGGTGCGTTCGACCACCCGCTGCTCCAGCGTCTCGTTGGAGCGGGCCAGCGCGGCGGCGCTCCGCCCCAGACGCAGGACCGACCAGCCGCAATACATCGCGAGCCCGACGCAGACAACGTACAGCCCCGCCCGATAGCCGTCCGCGGTGCGAACGGCGGCGCTGTGCAGGCCGTGATAGAACAAGTACAGTTCGGTGGCACGTTCGCGGGTGGGGAGCGCGAGAACCGAAGAAAGAAGGTCGTCGGCGGAGGATTTGTGCCGAAGGATGCCGTCCGCGTCCAGGCAGGCCACCGCCAGCGGGTCAGGGGCCGACGCAGGTTGGTCGCTCCAGCCCCGAGCGAGAGCGTCGAGCCGGGTTTGCACCGAGGGTTTGAGCCGCGAGTCGCCCCGCAGCCCGAAGAGCAGCGTGTCGCGGAGAAGAAGATCGATGCCGTGCCGCTCATCCTCGGAGGCTGCTGCGGCACGCGCCCGCTCGATCGCCACCGGAAAGAATCGCAGTGAGTTGGAGAGCAACGCATTGGCGGAGGTGAACTCACCCAGCAGCCGGTGCTTCTCGGCATGGGACTCCGCGTAGGCGTCCAGGAGCCCTCGGATGCGGAGTGCATCCTCGTCCGATACGGGGAAGACGTCGGCCTGCAATTGTGCGCTCAGGTCGCCCGTGCCGTCGGACCCGCTGGCGAGTGAATCGTAATCGGTGACCATCCCAAACCGGACTTTCAACGCCTGCTGGCTGAGGATTTCATCCGCCTCGCGCATCCCCCGCATGGTGACGATGATCCGCGCGTGCCGGTCGGCGTCGACCGATCTCGTTTTGATCCACAGCAGCGTCATCACGCCGATGACCAGCACCGTGGCGAACGACCACCGGATTTTGGTCGAGAGGCTGCTCAATCGGTGCGCCGCTTTCCCGTGAGCGATCGGAGAAACTCAACGATGACTCGAACTCCCTCATCAAGCGACGAGTCCTCGACGATCGGGCGTACAGGTTCGTTGAGAGTGGTCGCAATGAAGGGGGGGGCGTCGATCACGAAGGCCTGCGAGGCATCGGCTTTTTCCGGCGTGTGACACATCAACACCGCTCCAACGGCCGTAACCGCGAGGCCCGCGATCGCAATGGTGGTGATGCTCTGTCGGCTCATGAGTTCTCGTTCGGGCAGACGGACGACCGGGCTGACGGCAGCGGGTCTGTCCGCAGTGTTTCGGTCGCCAAATGCGTGCAATTCACATCAAGTCGTCGTCAATCCGGTTTTGAGGCAGGAAGGGAGAAATCCCCTAATTCCCGGCTCCCGTCCCCAGCCAGGCAACAATGGAGCAATGGGCTATCAAGACCGTCGATATGACGAGGGGCGTTCGGGCGGTGGTGGGCTGGGTGAACGGTTCGCGAGGTATTTCCGATCCCGTGCCGGATTTTTCAGTTGGTCGCTGCCGCTTTTCACGGTGCCGCGCCGGGTGCCGGGGGTAGGCGGAATCCGCGTGCGGATTCATCTGTTGTACATTCTTGTGGCCCTGGGAGAGTTGCTCGGAGCCGGCGGGCGCGGCTCGATAGGGCTGGTGTTCGTGGCGGCCATGCTGGGCACGTTGTTCGTCCTGGTTCTGCTCCACGAATTCGGGCACTGCCTCGCGTGCCGGCTGGTGGGCGGCCAAGCCGACGACATCCTGATGTGGCCCTTGGGCGGCCTCGCGTATTGCCAACCGCCGCGGCGGTGGAAGCCCGCACTCATCACGACGTTGGCGGGTCCGGGCGTCAACCTCGCGTTGTTGCCGGTCTTCGGCGCGGCCTTGCTGCTGACCGGAAGCGGGTGGAGCGAAGTCGTCTTCAACCCCTTCCAACCCGATGTGGCATTCACCGGATACGGCCGGGCGTGGTTGTGGTCGGCACACTACGTAAACTTGATGCTGCTCCTCTTCAACATGCTGGTTCCGATGTTCCCAATGGATTGTGGCCGAGTGCTGCAGGAGGTCCTGTGGGGACGGCTCGGGTACAAGCGTTCCATGGTGATCGCCCTGAACGTGGGGCTGGTAACGGCCGTCGCGATGGGGGTGATCGGGCTATCCACCGGGCAGATGCGGCTCGTCAGCGTCGCGATCTTCGGCGGCTTCACCTGCTGGAACGAGCGCCGGACGCTTCAGATGATGGAGGATCAACCGGCGTGGGCCTTCGACACCGACAAGGGAAATGGCGGCTTCGAGAACGCAGCCGATGGGGGTGCCGCGGCGGCCGGACGCAGGACCCAGAAGCGCGAAGAAAAGCGGCGGAGTGAAGAGCAGGAACGTCGGACCGAGATCGATCGGATACTTGACAAAATCCGTGATGGCGGCGTCCACACGCTCAGCAAACGCGAGAAAGCGATGCTGCAAGACGAGACGAACCGCAAACGCGCAGGCGGTTGAGGAATGGGTTCCGTGCGGGTGCGGCCTTGGGATCAATACGACCCGGCGGGCCGGTCCGGACTCAGATTGATTCTCCCACCCGAAAACTCCTTCGGTAACACTTTGATCCCCGGGTCATTGGGCAGCAGCGGGATGTTCCAATCGATCGTTCCATAAACCTCGTCCAGCACGTCGTACGCCAGATTCTCCTCCGGCCCCTTGAAGACGTACGGCACCGCGGCCAAGGCCCCGTTGGCGATCGAGAGTGTGCTCCGCAGCGTGGTCAAGTGGTTCATTTTCGTGGAGTACGCCCCGGCGTCGGCGGCCCGAACCGATAGCGCCTCGTCACGCTCTTGAACAAGCCGACTTTCGATCTTGTCAGCCTTCCGCTCCAGTTTGTCGGCTCGCGAAAGGGCGCATCCGCCGCTGAAAAGCAGGGCGAGCCCGCAGCCGAGGACGAGAACGGACGGGGTGAGGTTCATGGTTGATCCATTCCAGAGGAAAAATCCGCTTGGGTTGGGTGCAGACAGATTTGGGCACACGGGGAAAAACCCCTGATCGCGATCTAGGTTATATTGGAGGGCGAACGACCGCGTCGATTTGGATCGGCCGGTCAAAACACTGGGTTATGGTCCGGAAGGCACGAAAGACCGTGGCGGGCGCGCCGCCGCGGCGATTGAGAGAATGTCTCTAGTATGGACTCCGCGCGAGTGGCTCAACCCGAACTCGGATCCGGTCACGGCCCCGCTGCGCCGTTGGCTGCGGTGGCCGCGCCCCTGCCCGAAGCGATAAAACCGGGTGTCCCCGAAAAAATCGGCGACTACGTCGTGCGGCGTGAGCTGGGCAGCGGGGGCAGCGGCGTCGTCTACCTCGGTCACGATCTGCGCCTCGACCGACCCGTTGCCATCAAGGCCCTGAACGCGCAGCGGGCCAGCGACCCTTCGTGGCGCGAGCGGCTGGCCCGCGAGGCCCGGGTTCTGGCGAGCCTGCACCACCCGCACATCGCACTTATCTATGAGCGGCTCGACGACGAAGACGGCCAGTCGTACCTCATTTTGGAGCACGTGGAGGGTGAAACGCTCCGCGACCTCATCAAACGCGGGCGGCTCCCCATTGCCAAGGTGATCGAGCTAGGCGGGCAGATCGCCGGGGCCATCGAGGCGGCCAACAACCGCGGGGTTGTCCACCGCGACCTGAAGCCTGAGAACATCATCGTGACGCCGCACAACGGGGCCAAGGTGCTCGACTTCGGCGTGGCGTTGGCTCGGCCCGTCGGCGATGCCCGCGAACCCGGCGGGACGATGGATTCCACCATCGCGTTCAATCGTGCCGGGGAGCACCACACCGCCGCGGGCTGGTTGATCGGCACCCCCGGATACATGAGCCCCGAGCAGGCCCGTGGCGGCACCATCGACAAGCGGGCCGATGTCTTCGCATTCGGGTGCCTGCTGTACGAGTGCCTGACCGGCAAGCCGGCGTTCGACGGACCCAGCACCGCGGAGCGCATCGCGGCCATCCTCAAGGAATACCCCGACTACACGCTCCTGCCAGCGGAAACCCCCGAGCAGTTACGGGCCTTGCTGTTGAAACTGTTGGAGAAAGACCTGACGGAACGTCTCCGCGACATCGGCGAGGCCAAGCACGTCTTCGAGGAGTTGTCGGGCCGGCGCCCAAGTTCAACGCCGACGCCGATGGCGGTGGAGACGCCGCACAACCTGCCGGACGCGATCTCGAGTTTCGTCGGGCGTGAAAGTTTCATCGAGAAGCTGCGCGAACTGCCGCGCCAGACCCGGCTCCTCACCATCACCGGCCCCGGCGGGTCGGGCAAAACCCGGCTTGCCCTCAAGGTGGCGGAGGCGGTGTTGCCCCAGTTCCCGGACGGAGTCTGGTTTGTCGAATGCAAGAACTTGGACTCCGCAAAGGCGATCGCCGGCGCGGTGGCCTCGGCGATGTCCTTGCCCGAAACCGATCTGACTCCGGAAAAGGTCGCGGCGAAACTCAAGACCCAGCGGGTGCTGCTCGTCTTTGATGGGTGCGAACAGGTGACGCCGTTCTGCAAAGCGGTGGCGGAAAAGATCCTGAAAGGTTGCGGCCACGTCAGCGTGCTCTGCACCAGCCAACGGCCCCTTTCCTCACAGGGTGAGACAATTTTTCGCCTCCCGCCGCTGGCGGTCCCCAGCCGCCGGGAGCACAGCGCGGAAGAAGCCGAGCAATACGAAAGCGTTCGGCTGTTTGTCCAGCGAGCCCGGATGGTGCGGGCCGATTTCGCGTTGACCAAACAGAATGTCAAGACCGTCACCGGCATCTGCCGTCGGCTCGACGGGGTTCCGCTCGCGATCGAGCTAATCGCGCCCATGGTGCGGGTCTTGACGGTCTCGCAGATCGAGGACCGGCTCGATGCGATCATCCGTCCCGCCGGCGGCCAGCCCGACGACGACCCGCAGAACTCACTGATGGCGAGCCTCGAAACCAGTTACACCCAGCTCGCCGACGACGAGCGTTCGCTCCTGACGGACCTCGCGGTGTTCGCGGGTGGTTTCACGCTCGATGCGGCGATGGCGATGTGTGGCAGCGGCCGCAGCGAACTCAAGTTGCTCCGGCTGCTCGCGGGTCTGGCCGACAAGAGCCTCGTGAGCGTCGAAGAGACGACCGTCCCGGACGAGCTCTCGGCCTCGCGATCCGGTCCGGCCCCGGATGCGGATGCCCCCCCGCACGCCCCGACCAGCATGCGCTACGGGATGCTCGAGGCGACGCGATACCTCGTCCAGGAAAAATCCCACGCGATCAACCGCTCCGCCATCCGTGACCGCCACCTCGCCTACTACCAGTCGCTCGTGGAACGAGTACGGCCCGATCCGGGCCGAAAAGGCGCGGCGTGGCCCCGCGAGGCCGAGGTGGAGCGCGACAACCTCATCGCCGCCTTCGACTGGGCCAAGAGTGACGGAGTCCGCTGGAAGTCAGGATTGAGGATCGCGTACTACTGCGGATGGTACAACGCGGGTGATCCGGGGTAATGCCCCCTCTGTCGGGACACTTGGGAGCCACCGAGAACACGCAAGGCAGAGTTACCGAAAATCCGTAAGGTGCACACGGCTCGGGGTTATGCTCTCGACCGATGAACCCCCGAAACGCCGCCAAACTCGACCATCTTCGCGGGCTCGTCCACGCCGGCCGCCTGGCCGAGGCGGGCGTCCTGGGGCAGCAACTGGTAAAGGCCGACCCCGCCGACGATCAGGCCGCCCGGCTGTTTTCAGAGATCAATCTCTTTCTGAACGATCAGCTGCGGGCCTTGTACTTCGCGCAGCGGGCCAGTGAACTCGAACCCACCGATGCAAGTCACGCCCTGCATCTGGCGTGGGTGCATCGCGTGCAAGGTAAGCCCGCGCTCGCTCTCAGGGTCATCGACAAGGCGATCGCGAGGCTCCCCGACGTGGTCCGATTGGTTGATATCCGCGCGGCGGTGCTCCGTGAGATGAACCGGTTCGTGGAAAGCGTCGAGTGCGCCCGCCAGGCGGTGCGGCGGCTTCCCGATGACCCATCGAGTCTCTCGACGCTCGCCGGGTCGCTCCTCAACACCGGACGGGCCGAAGAAGCCGTGGCCGTGATCGAGCGGGCCGCCCACGTGGCCCGCGCCGATCTGGCCCTCACGTCGTCCCGGGCCCTCTTCCTCAATTACGCCCCGAATGTCCGGCCCGAGGACGTCTTCGAGGCCCACCGGGACTACGGGCGGCTTCTCGACAGCCACCGCGGCACGGGCGTTGACGCCCACCCCAACGACCGTGAAGAGAGCCGTCGAATCCGCGTGGGGCTGGTCTCGCCCGACCTTCGGTCGCACTCGGTGGCCCACTTCCTCGAACCACTGCTCGAACACCATGATCGATCCGTACTGGAGCTCGTCGTCTTCTACACCAACCGGGCCCGCGATAGTGTGACGGCCCGGCTCCGGCCAATGGCCGCCCAATGGATCGATACCGATGTGCTCTCTGATGCGGGCATCGCCGCCAAGGTGCGGGCCGAGCGGATAGACGTCCTGATTGAATGTTCGGGTCACACGCACGCCAACTGCCTGCCCACGCTGCACGAACGTCCCGCGCCGGTCCAGGTGACGTATTGCGGCTACCCCAACACCACCGGCCTCACGCAGGTCGATTACCGCATCGTCGATCGCTTCACGGACCCGGCCCCGCACGCCGATGCGCTGCACACCGAGCGTCTGATCCGCCTCGACCCGTGCTTCCTGTGTTTTCGGCCACCCCACGATGCGCCCGACGTGGCCCCGCCCCCCGCGCTCCGCAACGGCTTTGTGACCTTCGGCTCATTCAACTCGATTCAGAAAATTTCGGACGGGCTGATCGACGCGTGGGGGCGGGTGCTGACGGCGGTGCCGTCGGCCCGGCTCGTGCTCAAGTCCGTGAACTTCGCCGACGATGCCCTGCGAGCGACGATCGCTGCCCGCTTTGCATCAGGCGGCATCGATGCCGCCCGGCTCAGCCTCCTCAAACCCGAAGACAAGACCGCGAATCACCTGTTGGCGTACGCGGGCGTCGATGTGGCGCTCGACCCCTTCCCATACAACGGCACCACCACCACATGCGAGGCCCTCTGGATGGGCGTTCCGGTCGTGACGCTGGCGGGAAACTCGCACGCCGGACGCGTCGGGCTTTCGCTTGTCAATGCCGTCGGCTCGCCGGAACTCGCGGGCAAAACCGTGACCGAATACGTCGATATCGCGAAACGGCTCGCGGGCGATCCCAATCTGTTGGCCGGCTTCCGGGCCAGCCTCCGACCCCGGATGATCGCCTCGCCGCTCGTGGACGGTCCCGGGTTCTGCCGCCGCTTTGAGGGAGCCATGCGGACCATCTGGGCACAGTGGTGCACCGCTAAACTGGGGCCATGAAGAACCGACATGCTGAGATGGCTATCGCGGCGGCGGTGTTCGCACTCTTAGCCGCGTGCGAACGCCAGCCCTCACCTTCGCCCGCCCAAGGCCCGGCTCCCAGTCTGCCCTCGGGTGCAACCCCGCCACCGGTCGCCCGCTCCCCGGTGGGCGACTCGGCCGTCCCCAATCCGCCCGCTGGGAAGCCCTCGGGACCGGCCGCTGCGGGAACCGTCTTTGTCGGACCCCTCTCGTTCGTGAAACCGAGCGACTGGGTTCAACAGCCGCCGGCCTCCAAGATGCGGCTCGCGGAGTTCACCACCGCGGATGGCTGTGCGGTGGTCTTCTTCGACGATCTCGGGGCCATCAAGCCGGGCGAAAAGCCCACCGACGACATGGTCAAGGCCAACCTCGACCGTTGGACCGGGCAGGTGCTCGACACCGCAGGTCAACCTGTTGCTCCCACCCTGGCCCACCACACCCCGAACGCGCTCGCGCTCTCCACCTTTGAATCCACGGGCGTCTATCAGGACGGAATGCCCGGCGGACCCCGCACCCCGCGACCCGAAACCACGTTCCGAGGGGTGGTGGTGCGGACTCCGGACGACCTCTATTTCATCCGCATGACGGGGCCTAAGGCGGCGATGGAGAGCCACAGGGCCGGGTGGGAGACGGTGGTCAACACCATGCAAGCGGATTAGGCCGGTGCGTCCTTCGGGCCGCTCACGAAATACCAGATTGGGGAGTGCGGAGGCACATCATGGAGCAGCCAATGGGGGCGGCAGCCCCGATATCGGCGAACCCGGCATCGGCACGATGTTAATTCAGCTTTGGGCCCCGCTTCGGCTTTGCGGGCTCGGGGCTGTTCAAGGTCATCTGTCCACTATCGATCAACTCGGCGTAGCGCTCAAAAAGGAACCGGGCCCGCGCCAGATCGGCGTCAAACGAACGCTGGCCGTAGCATGCATCTACGGCCTTGTCTAGGCCGTTGTGGGCTCTCTGAAGCGACGGGGGCATCACATCGGGGTCATAAAGGTCCGCGAGCGTCTGATCTTTGTGTTCGGCGCGGGCATCCAGCACGGCTTGGGCTGCGGTACGAACGGCCTGCCTCTGCCTGTCGGTGGGCGACTGCGGCCACGGATAATTGTTGTACACGATCTCATTGCTACTGTATATCGAAAATCGCTCTTGATCCGGCCACCGACGTTCCTGACCCACGCCATGTGCATTGTCGATTGGAGGATGCCAAACACGAAGAGATTGTCGGTGGCGATGAAGGTGCAGGCGTCGCCGATGATGGAACCGTCGTTCACAAAGGCCATAGGAACGAAACGCCGGAGCTCCGAAGAGTGACGGGGAACGACGATCACATTGCCGTCGTGCTGGCGGATTTCCCCGAATAGGCTCGCCTTATTCGCGAGTGCCCGGGTGGTGGCCCGCGGGCTCCTCTGGCGGTACGCACGGACGGCGTTGATCCGGCGCATGACCTCGGGGAGCCCACGCAGGTCCGCTGGAGGAACGTCGGCCAACCACAGGCACCAGCGGTCTATCCCATTAATGAACTCGTCGGAGCCGTAAAAGCGGCGGATGAGACGCCGGACGCGGGGCTCTGCTGCTACCAGGATTTTTCTCTCAGCGTCCGAGAGCAGAAGATTGCCATCGTCGTTGGCCATGTTGCCAAAGCGAATCGGCGGCACGTCGCAGAGCGGTTTGCGCCGCGAGAACACGAAAACGTCATCGTACTCCACGAGGTAGGGGTTGATCCGCTTCACCTCGCGAACCAGCGGGTCGCTCTTCGGAGTTTCGTAGTCAAACAAGAGGCACTGGCGGGGCTCGGATAAACTCCAGCCAATGATGACGCAATGCACTGCTGCCTTACCGGGGGCCTCATTGGTCCAACGGAATGTTCGGTGTGCAAAATGGATGTGGACGCCTTGTTGTACCAAACGCGGCCAAAGAATCGAGACCTGCTCCCCCTGAGTAAGCGAGTTCGTCGAGACGAACACGACGGGGACCGTTGTTCCTTTCGCGTACGCCAATGCCTTCGCATACCAACCGGCGACGTAATCCAGTTCAGCGTGACCGTCCCAGTTACCGAAGACGATAGCCATGTCCTCGGCCTGCTCCATGGAGCGAGCATCGCCCTTCTTACCCCGCATCTTCTTGCCCAGAAACGGAGGGTTCCCGACGATGGCCGTGAGGCGGTCGGCGGGCACGACCGTTTTCCAGTCCAGCCGTAACGCGTTGCCCTTCGTGATGTGCGGTGCCTTGCTGAGGGGGAGGCGGCGGAAGTTGGGGCCGATCTGGGACTCCGCGACGTTGTTCATCATGTGGTCCATGATGTACAGAGCGGTTTCCGCCACGCGGCAGGGGAAATCCTCTATCTCTATGCCGTACATCGCGTCCACATCGAGCCGCTGCGCGAAGGTCGCCGCCAGAAGTCGTTCCGTGGATCGCTTGCGGGCAGCTTGGAGTTTGACAAAGGTGTCAATCTCCACTTGGCGCAGTTCGCGGTAGGCGATCACCAGAAAATTGCCGCAGCCGCACGCCGGGTCCAGCACCTTCACGTCGCCAATCTTGTTCAGCAACCTTTGCAGGGCCGTCTCTCCCGAGGCCTTTGCGTATTCGGCTCGCAGCGGGTCGATGAGAAGAGGACCGATCGCCTTGAGGATGTTCTTCTCGCTCGTGTAATGCGCCCCGATCTTGCGGCGCTTTCCGTGCTCTTCGTCCATCACGCCCTGAAACATCGCACCAAAGACCGCGGGGGAGACCGCCGACCAGTCGAACCCCAAGCAGTCCAACAAAAGCGATCGGGCTTTGCGATCGAACGCGGGGGTGGGCAGCAATTCCTCGAAAAGGTGGCCGTTGACATACTCCAGTTCCTTCAGGTCCGGGTCGAGGTTTCTCTGGCGGTCCTCCTTGGGCTTGTTCAGTTGCTCGAAAACATTGATGAGCAGCGGCCCTACGTCCCGCCCGTCCTCCGCCGTCTTGAGCTCGATGATCTGGCGGAACAGATCGCGGTCGAAAATGCCGGTCTTATCTGCAAAGAAGCAGAACATGAGCCGCACCATGAGCACGGCCAGCGGGTGACCGGAATACCCGTTTGTGAGCAAGGATTCGTGCAGCTTCGCCATGACCTTGGCGGCCTTGACGTTGACATCGGGGGCTTCGTCATAATGAGGCGTGGTATGGCCCGTGAGTACATTGAAGGCGGAGATGTTCTCTCGCAGTTTGGACAGCGGGAACTCGACCGGCTTGCCGCCGTTCGTGAAGTACACGCGGAATCGAGCAAAGTCAGAGACGACAACCAGCTTGGGCAGATCCTTTTCAGCGATGCCGTGGAAGTAGTCTCGAGCTTGCTCAAACGCGGCCGTCAGGTCGTGGCCTGCTGATTTGTGCTCTGCAAGGAGCGTGCCGGGCCAGAAGACGTCAACTTTCCCCCGCTTGCCCTCCCGTAGGGAAACGGGAACCTCGTAAACGGCGTAACGGCGGCGGGTCACCCCGAAGACTTCGAACAACTCATTCCAGAACGTCTGCTTCTCAGCCTCCTCGCGCTTCTCGCCCTTCCACTTGGCGGAGAACTCGCGGGCGCGGTCACGGATGTCGTTGAGCGTCAGTGATCCGGGCATAGAGCACCAGCGTATCGTGCCGAACGCGCTTTGGGCAGTTGGAGTTGCTGGTCCGGGACTCGCTAACTGGGATTCGTGATCACGGTCGCAGGCATGGAGTTTTCCAGAAACCGCCGACCGCAGCGCGGGTAAACTCCCGCCCCATGCGATCCCACTCTCCGTTGCTTGCCGCCTCGCTCTCCGCTGCGCTCGTTGTTTCCTGCACGAAGGACGGCCCCGCCGTCACCCCCAACGCGGTGCAGGGCGAGTTCAATGCCACGCTCGATGGCGACACCCGCGAGTGGCCCACGGACGCCGCGGTCGCGGCGGATCGGCATTTCGCCTACTTCCGTTTCACCGTCCAAGGCGAGCAATTCACCCTGCAGGCCGCCCCCGAAGAGCTGGTGCTGATGCTCGATGTCGACGCCCAGACCGCCACCGGGCGCACTAGCGAGCTGGAACCGTTGAACACCATGGGGATCGACCTCCAAGTCAGATTCTCACCACGAACCTCGGCGGGCGCGGCGGGCACGGGCGTCGAACTCGGCACGATCGATGCCTACGGCAACACCGAACGCCTGCCCGCGCTCGCCGCCGATTTCATGTTCTCGCCGACCTATGCCTCGAGTTGGTACGAGGCCCGTCTCTCACGAACACCGTCCGCCACGGGCCTGTTGCCCACGCAGGGGCTTCTCTCGGACGGCTCGATGCAGGGCTTGTGGGCGATCATGGACGCCGATGGGACCGTCTCGGGATACTCCGATCCGTTTGTGATCCGGCTGCCCACCGCGGCCCCCGGCCCCAAGATGTTTACCGCCGATCTCCCCATCAAGCCCGACGACGCCCTGCGGGTGATGTCATTCAACATCCACAACAGCGGGCCGATGAACAACCCCAAGACGTTCGAGCGCCTGTTTGAGGCAGTCTCCGCCGACATCATCCTCCTCCAGGAATGGGAAACCGGCGACGCCGCGGCCGTCGAGGCTTGGTTCACCGCACTGGTCGCGAGCGACAGCGGCTGGTCGGTGGTCAAGGCCCCGGGCGACAAGTCCAACGGTGGCGCCGTGGCGGTGGTGAGCAAATATCCGGCGGTGCCCGTCCTTGAGGGGTTGCGTAGCGGCCCCAATGGAACCACCGGCAAGCCCGTGCGATTCGCCGCCGCACGGATCGAAACCCCTATCGGACCGGTCTTCGCGGCGAGCACGCACCTGAAGTGTTGCGGAACCAAGGACAGCCGCGAGGATGTCCAGCGTATGGACGAAGCCCGGGCGATTGCCCAGGCGATGAAGGGGGCGTGTGCGACGTCCGCCGACGCGATCCGAATCGTGGGCGGAGATATCAACCTGGTGGGCTCTCGGCCGCCGCTGGACCTCTTGCGGGCCGGGTGGGACGGTGATGGGTCGGACCTGGCGATCGCCGATGCGCTGGTGTTGGGCGACCGGTCCATGTATACCTGGGCCGACGACAACTCGCCCTTTACGCCCGGCAGGCTCGACTATGTGGCTTACGGCGACTCGAACGCGCGGGTCGCACACGCCTTCGTGCTCGACACGCGGCGCTTGAGCGATGAGTCCCTGGCCCGCCTGGGTCTCGACCGAGCCGACTCGGCGTGCAGCGATCACCGACCGGTGGTGGTGGATCTCGTCAGAACCAAGTAACGAGTATCGACCACCCGTCGCCCTCTTGCCCGAGACCTGCCGCGCCCCGTCCTCCCGCCGCTTCCCGATGATCTGATCCGTGCTGTGACGCTTCCGCTGCAGTGGGAGCTCATTCGTTACTTGTTATCCCATAGCAGCCTGAGTCTGAAGTCTGACCGTGACGGGCTCCGTCCACGCCACGTCGCTTAAGGTTGGGGGCTCGTCGAATGCGGATTGATCCGACTCAGCGGCCCGCATCGGCAGGCTCGGCGAGGTGAAGCATGGCGGACAGCAGTATTTCGGATTTCTTCAAGCAGAAAAGTGCAAAGAACACACAGCCGCCGCGCCATTGGACGGCCAAGAAGAAGAAGTTCATCGCAGACGTTGAGGCACTCTAGAATACAATCGCAACCGAGCATCTCAACGGTGCAGGTGCCACCGTGTCAGTCGAGTTCGTGGATATAACAGTACGAGAGTCGAACGTCGGTGAGTATCCCGCGCGAGAGATGGTCGTCCTGGTCGGTGATGAGCGTGTCGTGTTTACCCCGAAGGGGTTCAACATCTTCGGGTCTTCGGGGCGTGTGGACGTGCGCGGCGAGCGTGGCGATGGGATGCTCGTGCTCCAGCCGGACCTTCGCTGGGGCGTGGTGCAAGGAACCAGGCCCACCCTCCGGGTTGTGCCCTTGGCCGACGGGACGCTCCTAGCACTCCTGCGAGAAGTCATGCGGCCATGAGCAACGTGGTCGCCCCAAGGCTGCTGGCCGCCCGCGACGACGACCCCTCGGATATCTGGGATTGGTATCAGTTCCAGAGACAGGTGCTTGGGGAGGAAATCGCTCGCGCCTCGACGGCCTTCGGAAGCGTGGTCCCCGCGTCGGACCCTGCGCTGAACCGCCACCTCGGCAAGACCCCGGAGGATCTGACCGGGTTGTTCGCCGATCAAGGACGCGAACTAGACAGGCTCACGATGCTCGGGCTCCTCGCCGCGACGGAAGGAGTTCTGCAACGAGACTTCTTTGCGCGCCGAGCAAAGGTTGAAGGACGATGTCTCGCAACGATTCCGGGAAGCGAGCAGGCGGCGGAAGACCAAGAACGAGAGGATCAGCCTCGAAAGGGACATCCTCGAGACATGGCGCGAGCTCGGTCCGCAACCGAGGGCGAAAAATTCCGTAAACCTCTTCGTTTCCGTGCTCGACCTCCGGCATTGGCTCGCACACGGGCGACACTGGACCGGGCGACTCGGACGCGACTACGGCACGCAGGACATCCACGTGGTCCGCGTCAACCTGCTGAACGCGATCGGCATCTGAACCTCAAACCCCCACGTGGCTGCGGGGGGCGGAGCGTACACGGTCGCGGCGAGTCGGGAGCGCAGTTTCCGACCGCAAGGCATCCGCGAAAGACCGAACAATCGACCCCCGGGGCCTAGGTTTCCTTCGGTCGTGATTGCCTGCCATGCCGCGTCACTGATCGTGACCCGCCTGCTCCGGGAACTTGTGGCCCGCATCGCGCAGCGTACGCTCGCGGCTCGCGAGTTCCAGGTCGTTGTCCACCATCATGGCCGCCAGTTGTTCCACCGTGGTGGTGGGAACCCAGCCCAATTTGGCCTTGGCCTTGGCGGGGTCGCCCAGCAGCAGATCGACCTCCGCGGGGCGGAGATAGCGCGAATCAAACGCCACGAACTCCTTGTAATCGAGCCCGACGTGCCGGAAGGCGAGTTCGCAGAAATCGCGGACGCTGATCGTTGTGCCGGTCGCGATGACGAAATCATCGGGCTTGTCCTGCTGCAGCATCATCCACATCATCTTGACGTAGTCGCCCGCGAAGCCCCAGTCACGCTTGCTGTCCAGGTTGCCGAGATAGACCTTGTCTTGCAGACCGAGCTTGATCCGCCCGACCGCGCGCGTGATCTTGCGGGTGACGAACGTCTCGCCGCGACGGGGCGATTCGTGATTGAACAGGATCCCGCACGAGGCGTGCAGGCCGTAGGACTCGCGGTAATTGATGGTGGCCCAGTGGGCCATGAGTTTCGCGCAGGCGTAGGGTGAGCGCGGGTAGAAGGGCGTGGTCTCGGTCTGCGGGGTCTCAACCACCTTGCCGTACTGCTCCGAGGAAGATGCCTGGTAGAAGCGGACCTGCTGGCCCGACTCCTGCTGGAACTCGCGGACGGAATCCAGGAGCCGGAGGGCCCCCATGCCGACGGTGTCGGCGGTATAGATCGGCATGTCAAACGACACTCGGACGTGGGACTGAGCCCCCAAGTTGTAAACCTCGTGCGGACGCACCTTCCGCATCAGGTCGTTCAGAGAATTGGAATCGCAGAGGTCGCCGTAGTGGAGTTTGAGTTTGGCCTTGGGGAGGTGAGGGTCTTGGTAGATGGGGTCGATGCGGCCGGTGTTGAACGAGGATGACCGGCGGATCACACCGTGCACCTCGTACCCCTTCCCAAGCAGGAACTCGGCGAGGTACGAACCATCCTGGCCTGTAATACCGGTGATGAGAGCGCGGCGTGGGGTAATCATGGTGGGGGTTGGCACCGGGCACTAGGCCTTTGGCACTAGGCGAAGGGAAAAATCAGAAGGGGAAGTCCGGCAACGACGTTTTTCTAGGACCCGCCCCGCGGGCGGTGGGCGAACGTCATCTTCGGCGATCGTACGCGGGGCGTTGAAGTCGGCGCAGAATTTGATCATCCAAAACAACATATCTGACAGTTCCTGACAGTTTTTCAGAAACTGTCAGACGCTGTCAGCAACATGCGTAATCCATGGTTTTGCGTTAGCGAAGGCACAGAGGCGTTCCAGGCGTTCCGTAAGGAGTTCAGCCGCGGGCGGGCGATAAATGACTTCGTCATCACGCCCGACCACCCGGACGTCTTCACCCACGCTACGAAGCCTGCCGCACTCGTGCGCCGGAAGGGTGCCGTCCACGAGGAGTTCCTGGAGTTCAAGAAGCATTTTGATCGAGAGCGGCCGAGTCAGCCACTCGCGCAGCCTCCGCATCGCTGCAAAGTTATTGAACACCATCCGCTCGGCTTGGGTGGTGGGCGGGCGGGCACTCCGGAGGAGTTCGACGGCTTCACGACGGGTTGTGGCGGCACCTTCGATCAAGGACGATTCAGCGGCTTCAACCATCAGAGTGCGAATGCGGAGGCGGGTTCTGCTCTCATCATCCGCCAACACGCCTGTCCCGGGGCCGAATGCGGCAGGGCCGCCTCCGCCCGTCGTGCGGTCGATGCGGTGTAGACGCTCAAAGAGATGAGGACCAAGCACGACCGCGAACGGTTCCCCATTCGTTTGGACCAATTCAAGGTCTCGTTTCTGACCCAAGCGCTGTAACTTCGTAGCGGTCCACGCCAGTTCGGGAACAAACCCCTTCTCTTTGGCCGCGTGTCTCAGTGTCCGCCATGGCCAGTATGCACCCGTCAGTTCGGGTAGCCGGTGCATCAGGTTCCACCCTGCGAGAGGCGGTGGGTGAGGCCGGTACATTGAGGCCCAGGAATATGGAGGAATTGAGGAATCCATACGCTTGAATCGGTCCTTTGAACGAGGGTGATCCCGGCCAACATTACGCAGATCTGACAGTTTCGCCAAAACTGTCAGACAATGTTAATTGCTTGTTCCGACTGAAAACCGGACCGTTGCAAGATCTCACCACCAGAGCCCCCGTTTCGCCTTCGGTGGCACCACCACTTCGGTCGGGGCGGGGGTGTCGCTCGCGTCGTCGGCCGCGCGGATGCCGGGCGGGCCGTCGGCGATGAGGGGGGCGTTGATGAGGCTTCGGATGTTGAGGGCGGCGAAGGCCACCGCGAGGGCGAGCGGAAAAGCCATCTCGGCGCGGCGGAAGAGGACCGATCGAGCGGGGGCATCGGGGTTCGGCGTCCGCAGCCCCGCCGCTTGGCTCGCGAAGATGGCAAGCAGGATCAGCGCGAAGGGTTCGACGTAGCGCTGCCAGAGTTCGACGCTGGCGGCCTGGGCCGACCAGAAGCCCGCGAGTGCCACCAACAGGATGATGCGGCGGCGAAGGTCGAAGGCGGTGAGCCACGCCGCCAGCGCGAGCCCGCCCAGGATCGCGAGGACGAGGATCAGCGGCGAGGTGTGGCCCGCGATCACCGGGAGTTTCTGGACGACGTTCCACAGCCCGGTGCGGCGACCCGCGTAGTAATCGAAGTTGGTCGGCGGGACGACCGCGGCGAGGAACGTCGCGATGACGACCAACGTCAAACGGCGACGGTTCTGCGTGAGTTCCAGGAGCCGGGGCAGCAACGTGGGCAGGAAAAAGCAACTGAGGACGCCGAAGACGGCGAGGAAGAAGGGCACCGAAGCGGTGTTGATGGAGGCGTATTGAAGATGGAAACGGGGCGGAGTGAGACCGCCCCATAGCCGCGCGAACAGGGCGATGAGAATGAACGCCGGAAGGGTGAACGCGAGCGCGGTGAACGTGCGGGCGAGGCGCGTGGGAAAGTGGCTGCGGATGGTGTCGGCGAGGGTGGAGGCGGGTATATCGTCGGGGTGAGCGGGTCGGAGGAATGCGGCCGCCCACAGCGGGGCGGCGGCCCAAAGGTGGATCTGGCGGGTCAAGACGAGGGCGACCAGGAGAAGGCTTCCGACCGCCGCGCAGCGGGTCGAAAAGGTGGTTCGGAGCGAGCTCAGCAGGATGAGCGTGACACCGAGCCAAGCGAGGTTGTCCGGCAAGAGCCACGCCGCGGAGATAAAGACGTAGAGCGAGCAGGCGACGGGGGCGGTGAAGGCGACGGCCCGCCCGGCCGTGGTGCGGGCCATGCAGGCCGCGGCGACGGTGCCGACGAGGGCGGCCCCGATGACGGCCGAGGTGATCTGAAGTGCGGTGGTCGAGGCGCTGAACAGGCGCGCGACGGTGGCGAGCAGGAGGTGATACCCGGGGGTGGTGGCCGAGAGGTAGTCGTAGAAGTCGAAGGTGGGCCAAGCCTTGAGGAAACCGCGGATAACCGGCTCGTGGTAAAGAAGTTGGTCGTAGCGGGCCCGGGGCGGGATACGGCCGGAGAAGATCGCGGCCAGGGCGGCGACGAAGTAGGAGGCCGCAACCAGGGCGGCGACGAGGGGTGCTCGGGAGCGTGCACGTGAGGTGGTTGAAGTGGTCATTGGGTGCTGTGGACGGTATCGGCACGGCTCTGGTCGCCGCACTCGGGGCAGGTTGTCAATGCGCCACTAGCGGGCGTGCCGACGAGCGAGTATCGGCAACCGGGGCAAAGTCCCTTTGCGAAGGCCCGACGGA